>Ga0126342_10000313_pt1 | contig 47762 bp, 63 predicted proteins | sample Cyp1metagenome_FD_92528 | JGI IMG/M metagenome (GOLD analysis project Ga0126342, IMG submission 92528) | Coral microbial communities from Lord Howe Island, Old Settlement Bay, Australia - Cyphastrea 1 metagenome | ecosystem: Host-associated > Invertebrates > Cnidaria > Coral ...
ACAATCAGTACTTTCGGATGTTTTTGGTCTCAATGGCCGACATCATTGGCAGTTACGAGCGGCTGCCCAACGATGCGGTGCGGGCGGTTGCCGTCGCGAAGCGACGTGAATATATTGAAATCATTTTACCCATCATTGCCATCATTTTAGCCATTGAAATATTTTGAAATGGCTATCCCATGGCTATCCCATGGTATGGGATGACAAACACCCGTAGCTCACGTCACTCTGTGCCTAATGACTGCATCCACGCACTCAGTCGTCGCGGCACAATCTCGCCCTGCAAGTTGCTGGGGAGGTACTTCAATTTATGGAAAATGCTGATAAGATGTGATGAGCCATTGTAAACTATTGCATGTGGGGGTACCCAATTTTGGACGAACCCACTTCCAATCACTGGGATCAAATAAAATCTTGATGGCCTCAATCGTTCTGCTTTGCAGGTCTATGAATCAATGAAATGCAAGCTGCCAGATGCAAACATCTTTTGCACAAACAGCTAAATCCAATCAATCTCAGGACAGTGTCTCACAGCACCCCATGGAGACGTTTGGAGGCAACTGTGCTGATTCAGCCACCCTTTGGTGGGTATGGGAATAGCCACCAATGCCCAATCTTTGAGGCAAAGAATTGACGCAACGGCTACAGGCGGTCTCTGTTGCTCAGTAACTCAATGAAGTGGCGACCCTGTGGCAAATGGCACACTGCGATCACAGACACGGAAGCCTGCTTCATCGATTAACTATAGCAGCTACACAAAATGGATACGGCTTTCTGCCCTCAGCTTGCCTGACTCAAATAGCTCCAAGCTCTGCGAAACTCCTCAAACCGTCTCCGACCTACCAGTTTGTAAGTATTTACCTTATGAGACTTGATGAAAGACGAGGCAACTGTCCTTGCGGATGGAGTTGTGTTGAGACACGTCCACATTTGCCACGTCTTTTCCAACCTCATCCCGAGACAGAGTGCCACATACATCCGTCGCCATTTTGGTCAAGTCGGGAGGCCTCGAAAGGGTTGTCCACCACAAGGAAGCACTTTGACCTAAGAACTCGAAGATCAGCTATTGGTGTTATATGATATCATGTGATGTTATTATGATGTTATATGATGTTATATGTGTTATCATTCAGAGCATTCCGCAAATCCATGGCACGCAAGAGAAGTCATTTCTAGCCACCGACTTAAGTATCGCATAGTAATGCGAGTCAGGATCTGTTACAAGCTCTCATTGATGGATACACCGAAGTCTGGGTCCAAAGCTCATCCCCTGGTGGCAGTACTGATCGAGTATCTCGAATGCGGATGATGCCGCTCCTGTATACTTGGCATGCTTGGTTTGACTGAGAAAATTCAACCAGCAGATCTGCATGCCTGTACTCATGACCAAAGTAGCGGAAGAACTCAAGGAGCAGGGTGCCCACATCTTCCTACGGCATGATAGACGCAAAACTAAGAACCTAAGAATCGGCAATCCAGCCCATTCAACCTCAAGTGGAACATCCAGCTGTAAAACCAGTCCTGGTTCAGTTCTCGCGAACCCCTCAAGTACGCCATCTCCTTTTCGATCTTTGCTGGATCTGTGCAGAACCGGCAATCCACGCCGTTGACGTATCTTGCCTTTTCGTTCTGGCTGAATGCGATGTCCTGCGGCAGAACAACGTTCACATGGCCGATGCCAGAGGTGACAGCCCGGCACCTGCAAGGATGGCAAAATCGGTGGATCACGACGTTGTAGGAAGTGTATCAGCATAAGCACCTGAGTGTGAAGAGGAGAAAGTCCCAACTTGCACAATTTACCAAGGAATTTCCGGAGCTACTGCAGTGAATCTTCATACTTCACAGTGGCACTGCCTTCTCTTGCAACAAGAATCAAACACACTCCTAGGAAATCGTATGCAGAGACCGCGACAAATATTTGGGATTAAGCAACCAACCAAGGAGAAAGAAGATAAAGTTCCCCGACCTAAAGCAGCGATAGACTCAATATCTCATCTCATTATCTTGCATCTCATAGAGCTGATATCCCAAAAATATGAAAGTACTTCAAGTACAGTGTAGAGGACGCACATTGAGGTGTCAGCAGCGATTTCAACCAAATTACAAGAGATACTTTCAGAATCACATTCAGCTTCATCATCAGCATAGTCAGCATAAGGATCAACTATTTCCCGGATGGTTTATTATGGGTTTTGCATGGCTTTGCCACAGAGTTGTCAGCATCGCTCAAAACAAAGTGAGTTTCAGGCTCCGATCATTGATGCTTCTTGCAGCTGCCCAGGCCTTGCTGACAATGATTTTTGGAGTCCGCGAAATTAATTTCTCTGGTCTTAAACGAACCAAAACTAAAGCTTATTGTATCATATGGAATCGTGTTTTTTCTATGTGATTCTATGTTTTTCTATGCATTTCTATGCATTTCTATGCATTTCTATGTTTGTGGTATGTTCAAACCAAAACCAAAACTTAAGTCCCTAGTGGTTCTGTTTACCTTCACGCCTTCACGCAAAGTCCAAGCGTTCGAAGTCGGTCATCCACACGGACATAGCGTCCCACCAACCTAGAACAACTGCAAGGGATCCATTAGTGTCATTAGTGACGAACCATCCATTCATGGTCAGCCATTATATTGTTTCAATCCATTCAATCCATTCAATCCAATCAATCCAGAGTCAGAAAATACTCAGAAAATAATGACTTACAATACTCAGACTCAAAGACTCGGCCTTGAGTTCACCACTGCCAGGATATTGTTGATGCTGATGTCGCAGGACACCATCCCAGGCCTTGGGCGCTGGTGACTGGCCCATGCGTGCCATGACCCGGCCCTTGGGGCGCCTCAGTGGAGCCCAGTGGAGGATGGGCACCTCAGAACATGACATGTCTTGACATGTCTCATCACATTGGATCTTGAAATTTGAGAAGACAAGACAAGTCTGAAAAAGTCGGAAAAAGTCTGGAAAAGTCCGAAGTCACGACCCTGGATTCTCTCACATCCCTGCCTGCGCCCCGAAGCGAGCTTCAACATGATGTGTTTCTGCCTGCCCAAAATGCAAAAGAAAGAGTTACAAAGCTTCATCGATGTATGACAAAGGCCCCAGCTGAAGTCTTTCCATCTCAACAAAAAATGAACTGCTGCCCTGAGCCCTGCATGTCCAGTGGTCCAGTCCATTGCTGTTGTATTACTGAACCTTGATCAACTCGGCAGAAATCTGTCGCAGGACCTGGTGCTTGCAGGCTATCTTGCTGAAAATCGGTGTTTTCTTCCATGTTTTCTACGTGTCATTCTTTTCCCACAACATGCATCTGGCCTGTATCTGCGCATTTCTCGTAGTGGCTCCTCACTCTCAACATATTTGCGCCCTGAATTCTGCATGAAAATATGAAAACACAAAGTGACAGTCCTGGTACACGGACCTGAGAGGGGAAATTCTGCACAGGAACATCGGCACATCTCAGCATTTGGAGCGAAGTGAGCTGCAGCCAAGGCTCACAAACATCCACATCACTTGTAGGTGTCCAAAAGCCTTGGAAGCTCTGCGTCTCACCGGGCAATGCAACACCTGAAAGCACCGAAAACGACAACGCCTTGGGAGTCGTACCATTGACCACTGAGCCAAATGGAGCAACTTCTGCTCCATCCTGGGCACAGCTGCAATAGCCCCATTGACGCTGCAAACTCAAAGAACTCAAACTCTGGGGCCCTAGCAATGATTTCGGACAAGTGCTCCCGCAGCCTGCGGCGTTCCAGCGATCTGACAGCACCTTCCTTCCACACACTTAAAATATCTGAAAATCTAGTCTAATTCAACAATATTCAACATATCAAACAGGCAGTTTTGAGCACATGAGTGCGATGACCAAAGACGTAGCATCTCTAACCAAAGACATACAGTAGATTCGTTGCAGGTATTGTTGCACACCTTTGAAGGAAGTCATCTTTCTGGAGAACATGCTTCGTGCTTGGCTGCTGTTCAGCTGCGTACTGCAGTATCTCCTGGTTCTCCAAGGGAGGGGAAGCTTGTTGGATATTCCCAGAAAATGCGGAAAAAATGATGGGGATGTTAATATAAACCAAAGTAATGCTGATCTTGTACGCACTTCATCTCCGAAAATATTCAAAATCATGGCAGAATCTGTCCTGACTAAGTTTCAGCGTTGCCTCTTTGGACAGGCTGCCTCTTTGGCTGTGGCCTTGTCGCCGCCTTGCGAATTGCAAATTCAAACATCAGTATCTTGCGACTTCACAAATAGGGTATCAAGACCTTGCCCTGATGAATAGCCCAAGGTTGATTCAGTAGGCCAATTGTTAGGTTTTCAGTTCTGATCCAAACACTTTCCGGATCTTTCCGGCACATATCAATCTCAAGATTTCAGCCAGCCATCGCATAGTTCCCTGCAGCCTCCACCATGCCGCTAGTGAGGTGCTCTCTGGACTCGCTGTCCGAGTCACCTGCGAATACTCCAAGGAAAATGAGTTTACTTACGCCTAACGTGTGACTTAAACTTATATATTTACTTTAATAGAATATAATATAATATAATATGATATAATATTATATGATATTATATAATATTATATAATATATATATATACATTATAAACATCTGAAGCGCCTGTGCCAAGTTGCCACCTCGGCACACAAGCAACATTTTGGTGGGAAACCATTGGAAAGTCTCACCACAGGGAGGTCCCTGAATGATCTCCAAAGATGTCGAAATATCGTCAAGTAATGTCAAGTAAGCCTGATATTCTAAATGATCAAATCAAATCAGTCATCAGCGAAGCTGAGGGAACGGCGTGATAAATCAGATGGGACAGAGGCAAAAAAATGAATGCCCCATCTGGCAATTGCTGCTTTCAGTAGCGATCAGCAATCATCTCATGGATCTCATTTTTCGTATGGATTCTTATGGCATCTCTTGTCTCATCTCTACTGTAGCTCCGCCTCCGTATTGCAGAGGACAAAGGCCATCGACATGTAGCCATGTCATGATTCTGATCAATGACTCTGGGCCAAGCGTGCGGGTGAAGTAAACATCTCTCCCTCTCCATCTGTGCGCATATAGCTGGATGCATGTTATGTCAGGGTACCCTATTATTTCATATCACTGGGGAATGATGATTGATGTGTCTCTGTACTTCCGTGTCGGGCACATAAGAGCTCCTGGTCAAGTCGTCAGCTCCAGTAAAACTTGTAACATCTCTGCATTCTTGCCTTGTTCTGACAAAGTCACTCATGATCAGCGCGCAGGAAATGGCTGCAACATTCAGTTTAAGTCAGGCAGCTACACTCAGAAGACTCAAGACCACCTGGTAAAGGTGGAGTTTCTTCAAGATTCTGTGAGGCTAAGGAAAGAGAGATGGATATGCGGATATACGCAATCCCTTACAGAACTGGATAACATGCAGCCCCATGCTCCAGGAACTGCATCTGCCCACATGTCGCTAGGTGAATGCCTCGGCTACTGTTTCACATAACAGCAGCTTTCGGCCTCTCGGACGACGGAGAAGGAATTCACCCGGCCGTCGTGTCTACTTGCAGCCTTGCCTGGCAGGACATCCATGTGGACCGAGCGGATTTCATATTTCCAATTTTTGTTGAAACTCCGTGCCCCACACATAATCCCAGCTGCCTGTGCGACAAGGTGTACAATCAAAAATACGTGGTACTGTAAGTACTGTGCCATCTTCTTAAGAAAATCAACGTATCACAGCTCATCAACTTTTCCTAACACCCAAAAACATCAAAATCCATGGCAAGTGCCTGGCCATGGCTCCAAACCGGTACAAAAAGGGGAATCCCGGGCCAACCGTCAATGGTGGTTGTATATCCTCGTAGTGCTAGTCCACTATCATCATTCTCCCCTCATCCCATTTTATCTCAATATAACCCGTTGTAGATGTTCTTATCTCATATTTTTCCATGCATCACATTGTACCCATCTTCTCCGGAAAGAAAAATACATCCCATTGCAACCAATTTGTTCGCCATATTGACCCTCCAACTATCACCGGTTATCATACCCACAATAACCATTAAGAAGCAATGCCACATAATTGATATCCATAACGATTACATGTCCATATCAGTTATCCATAAAACCCATGATATCCAGATCATCCGTTGTCATATTTAGGAAAAAAAAACATATGTGCCCCATGAATGGCCAAAATCATAACTTAAATGTGTATGTATGTTATGCATGTATACATGGTTGCATACATATCTATACATGATATCTGCTCGAATGTGCGGTATACATCCCTTATTTTATCGTAGTTCTTCTTATTGTATCTTGTTTCCCTTATAGTTTCCCCTATGAATCATGGTCAAAATATGGTACATGAACAATTTCGGAAATTTATCTTCACGGGAAGGACATCAAGAAGCTTGGGAAGGTACCGTCGTTTACAACAGATTTGTACAGAAATGATTCATGGCAAATGTTGTGTGTGTGCATTGGTATGACATAACCTTCAAAGGGGGTGTCGCTATCTGGGAAGATCCCATCGCTTACCTCATGTGTGTACAATTTCTGAAAACCAATGTCCGCTCCTTACATTTTTCCTACTGCCAGAATTTTTGCGATGGATAAAAAATGCAATTTGATGTGGAATTCGAGGGGAGATTTGATGGAATGTCATCGGAACCCCATCCTTGGTAGTTTAAGTTGATCTCTGCAGAAAGTGCTGTACAACAATCGGGCTGGTTGAAAATCCCCAATATATTGGATCGTCCAACCTCACACAAAATCAACCAACAGGGATCTTGACCATGGCACATGTTACCCTCTGGTCATTTAATTAATATAGCTATGGACAATCACCATTGTAGGTAAATCATCGAACCTTTTATGGGCCACTGGGCCACTGGGCCACTGGGCCACTTTCCATAGCTATGACAATGATCAACGGTTGTGGTTTCCCATGGTTTTCTGGTGAAAATGGTGGCTTTTCCACCAGTCACCTGCCACCCATCCCCCCACCGCCCCACCTCCATGGCCATGTCCTTCACCATGTGCCGTGCCATGTGCCGTGCCATGGCCATCGCCTGCGGCGTATCCGCCGTGGCCGCCGTGGTCGCCATGGCCACCATGGCCGCCATGGCCATGGTCCTGTCCACGAAGGATGGAAAACATCGATGGAAAATGATGGAAAAATACGGAACATAATGTGTATATATATATGTGTGTGTGTATGTGTGTATCATATATATATATTAATCACAAAGAGAAATACTATGAGATTTCAAATGCTTTGGAAAACTTTGTTTGAAAGAATGACGGTAAAAGAGATCTGAAAAGAATTCCCAAGCGGTTTTACTTGGTGAGAGTGGCACAACTCAATAGTCGTCTCAAAGCGAACTGCAGTTCCGAAGCAATACATCCGCCGTGATCCATACTGCCTCAAACGGTTTGGAACTACCAATACATACGACATCTCAAGCCTCTGTGCAGTTCTCATCATGACCACCGTGTTCATGGCCACCATGTCCCTGCATCCAGAAAATGTCGCAAGGTAGCCCTGAATCCAATGGTTTATCAGTTTATCATCATGTTCCCGCATGTGGGGGTATCCCCATTTTGCAACACACCCAAATATCATTGAATATTGTTGGTTAGTTTCCATTATATATATATAATTTTATATATATATCCCCATTGTCCCATTGAACTACCATTTCTTAAAGGTTAAAGTCCCTCCACACTGCTGTGATGTCGGCCTCATGTCCACCATGGCCACCGCCGCCATGTTCACCTAGCAATCATGGATTTAACAAGATCAGCAAGAAAGCACTCACTAGAAGTTCCTAAAGTGGTGGTCCCCAAAAATGTTCCAAACTATACCATTTTTGGTATTGAAACCCATGGTTTTGGGGATCCCCTGTTTTTAAGAACCTCAAATTATTGCCAGCTCCTCCTCCAAGAAACAGGACAAGTGGTGGATGAGACTTTACAAAAGAGACGCATCACTGCAATTGGACTGGCAAGGCAAGGCTCAGGCCATGTGCGAGTTCGGGTGCCACCTTTGAAGCAGCATTGCAACATCTACCCTGTCAAAAATGTTAGAATACAGCTGCCGTCAGGTGCCATCAGGTGCCAAGTTATCCAATTTTGGGTATGAACAAAATCATAGCCTCGGCATCTTTCTCAATGTCTTCATTGACAAAGTTGCAAATGTCCTGAGCCATAGAAGGCAGCTTGGCGAACTGCAAGGGTAAAAACGAAACGATTCCCACAGTTTCCCGTAGCGAAATTTGTCACAGTTGATTGCAAGCATCATGAGCTCGGATGTTGCAGAGCTCCGTCATCTGGCGGGGAACAGCTAGAATCATGCAGTGCCACAGGAAACGCCATTGCCATTGGAGGCCTTCACTTTGCCCTTCACAGCCGGCACAATTTTGGCATACTTGTTGATGTCTCTGATTCTATCCTGAAGCGGAGCATCCAAAGTTGGCCAAAACAATAGGACACAATGGTCATAATTGTGATATATTTATAATCACAATCTATTACAATCACATTTATCGAGATAAGAAGAAGAAGTGGCCTTAACTTTGATAGCTTCTTCTGAGCCGACCAGATCCAGCTTGTTGAGGATGATCTGGGCAGCCAAGTTCAGATGTCTTGCAAAGCCAAACCTTCGTTTGACTGAAGTCATTTCTCCGGTCTAAACTCTTAGGGTCCTTGTCTGCGAAGGCAACTTGTTGGTAAGCTTCATTTACCTCACGCTGATGCAAACAGCATGGGCAGCATGGGCCTTTGAGGAAGCTACCACCCAGCCTTGCCCTCCTCGACGGTATCATCCAATCTTTTAGGCAAGTTCTTGCAGTCTGCTACTGTGATCACCTGCAGTTCATGGGGCGGCATGAGCAAGACAAGGAATTTGATGGAAGTTGTGGCTGGGGTTCCCACAGCATCGAGTCTCAAGTCTTGCCTGCAACAGCATCAATAGCTTTCACTGTAGCCTAGCAGTGTATACACCAAAGCTGCAACGATTCTCATTGTATCAAAACGTCGACAGGAGCACGTGACTTCCGGGCTGGACATAAAGGTTCGCACGATGGGAACCGGGTCCGCCATCCCCTGGCAGCAACAAAAAGAAGTTGCAACAGCGGCACTAGTGGTTCGAAGGAACGTTCATGGGATTCAAGACTATAAAGACTATAAGGGCTTGGATGTCAACTTGGCTTTCCTTGATCTTTAAAAATGAAAAGACATCCGGATTTCATCAACTAGCCTTGTCCCCCCAAAAGCGCCATATAGAATTCCAGGCTATGAAACTGTTCAGCGGCTGATCTGTGCCGCAGCCAGGGACCGGATATCTGCAGCACGTGCAGGGACCACCGTGGTTTCAATCATCACCTGGTCGATTTCAGTGCCCTCCTTGATGGCATCCATGATCTCCTTCAACCTGCAATCAAACCATGCTGACCGAAGATTGCCTGTAGCAAATAGATACAACAAGCATCCAAAAGCATCAAAAAGACACAGAACCATCACTATTGTCACTGTTGAAGGCTCTGTATTTTTGCGAAGCATGGGGCGATGCTTGTTCCACTGCAAGCCACTGTGGATTCCTTTCGGACGTGTCCACTCGACTCACACGCGTGGAAGATGTCATGTGCAGAGCCTTTTTACTCGGACAAGAGGAAGTGCAAGTCAACCTCTTTATATATTTCAGGTCACATCCAGGGGAAAAGTATGAGGAAAACAAGGGAAACCAACAGTCAATGAGAAGTTTCGCCGGCCAATATTACAAGGAAATATACACTCGACTTCATCCTCAACTTGTCCGATCTCTCTGGTCATGAAAAGATAAAAGGGACTGGCTACTTGTATAGGGTCCTACTATCCATGGATTCCCCTTGTTCGGAGCAATCCAGGGAACTTTCACCACTCTGGCTTTGGCCAGGGGTCATGAAGCTTGGGGAAAGGCATGCACCCACTATTCCGTTAACTAGCTTTCATTCTAAGACACACTGGGTGGCCAAACATTGCTGACCCTCAACACCATGAAACATGTATAAACACCATTCAAAAAAAATACAATGTCACCAACAAACTTTGAAGATCCCCATGCTGGAAAACTTTTCCGCACGCCCTGTCCAGCCGGCCAACTTCCCGAGAAGCTGACATGGACGAGCGTGGCTGTCAGGGCATAAAAGAAATGCTTTTAAAATCCCAATTCCGACCATTCGAGCAATTCACAAACTGGCCACAGCATGAACCGCAACTGAACCACAGAAATTTGGATAGCAGAAGTACAAATGAAGTGCAGTTCTCATACAAGGATCACCAGAATTACAACTGAAGGGTCCCATCTGCACGTGCCCAGTCTGCGAATCGCTTCAGCTTAGGAATGGTACCTCAACTCAGCTCACATTGGCAAAGGGTGGAAGACAAGAAATCACTTTCTGCGCAGTCCAAGACAAAACACAATTAATCAGGCACACTGTAAAAGCAATTCAGCCGTGACGGTTTCAATGAAACTCCCTCTTAGATTCCCTACTCCAAATCCACCTGCTTCAACAAACTAAGGTGAAAGTGACAGTGATTGCAGCGGCAATTGAAGCCCACTCGATTCACCTTACCAAGGATTCTGCTGTAGTGAGCTCGTTGTGCCGCTCTCTATCACCATCAGAGAGCTCCGAACGATTCACCTGAATGAAAGCGGCAAATTTGCGAAACGTGTTGACCAGCACAATACAATGCCCCTTGGCTTCTACGAAACATCACTGCACTGCTGACGTTTTTGAGATCTTTTGAGCAGTTATTTCCGGGAATCCGAAGGGTGCAACTGGTCCCGATCGGGTTGTCGGAGAAATAGTTAGGATGCACGCAAAACCGATGCGCGCAAACCGATGCACGCAAACATCTAGGAGGATCGAAGGAGAGCATCCGCAGGCACCCACAAAGGGTTAGAGAGAGAGAGAGAGGAGAGAGCTGCATTAAAAGGATTTGCGCAGAATAGATCTCCCCTCTGTACTAATCCTTTTAGGTCTAAAATGTGTTGTGACTTTCAGACACAAAAATTCAGGCCACGTCTGCACTGCACGCATTAGCCTATCCGGCACCCATAGCCCTCTCCAGCAACAAGTTCGAAGCGTATCTAAGCATGGCATTGTGCACAAACAAAGCACCCAGCCCCTCCAACCACTGTATCTTGAACCGCGGACAATACGACCACTTCCAAAGATGAGAACTCCATGTCGGACTGCCATGATGCTTGGACCATAAGATTGGTCATCCACGCATAAAAGAGTTGTGTGATGGTATTGACCCAGTGACTCTTCCCCACCTCAAAACTTTTGAGCACCTTCTTCACAGTCGCCTGTACAGTCAATTCGCAGCAGCACCAGTGGTTGTCACAGCAAAGTGTAGAATCTCCTCCCAACTATATTCTGTACTAGAGTCCTAGAGTATCAAAGTTCACGAATTCACGTAGCCTTCACATGTGCCTGAATGCCGTCCCCTCCAAATCAAATTTCCGGAGTGTCTTGAACATATTAAGAATGATTATAACATATTATCAACATGGAAGCCACTAAAAGTATTTCCTGTCTAGGTTGGGTTCTGTTGGTTTATTTCAAGTGTCTTGAATCCGTTGAATAGGCCACACTTCAACATGATATCCACATCAAGATTTCATTTAAACTATTCTGCAAGTGAAGAATGAGTCCACAGGAAGGCTCACAACAGCCTCCCTTCAATGAGAGCGCCTCCTCAAGTTCATTGAGAACGAGGTCCTTGGCCTTCCTTGCACCTGCCAGGCGGTTGCCCACGGACATTGGATGAAGATTGGATTATTGGATGTACAAAATTGCAGCATGCTGCAGCAATGCTGGGGCCCTGTGCTGATGAAGCTGAATTTGCGTTGCGTCACTTCACCTAGCGGAAAAGGTGAATTGAAATAGCCACAGACGCAGAACCAAACAGAAAGACGAGAGTGACGAGAGTGACGAGAGATGACCAGAGTTCTTAGATCATCTTAGATCCAAGTGTGCGAAGCTGAGGTCAGAGCTCAGAAAAGGTTTTAACATCCACCTGGTTTCACGTGCGACACAATTCAGTTGGAACAGCACCCAATGAATCCCAATGACCTTGTCCAAAGAGCTCGCAGCATCTCGCACTGGGGGGTCCGCACCAGATGGTCTGGGCAGCAGTGGAGAAATCCACAATAATAATGCGGGCCATTCGCTCGGCGAACACCTGGAATCACTGCATTCTTGGCTTGGTTCTCTTGGTTCTCATGGACATCTGTAGTCATATGTTACAAGATGCTCGACTGGGACTGCCACGCAACCCATCGAGTCTGCCAAATCCTTAACCTGCAGCGTGATCACGCATAAGTTTTAATGCTTGATCGGCTTGATCGGGTCTTCTTGGCATTCGAGAACCTGGTAGAGGCTCCCTACGTCTTGACCCTGGTGACGCGATGCATTGCATCAGGTGTACTAAGAAGTGTGCTGCAGTGTAGTCTGCATTGAGGCGTGGCTGCAATCCATACATATCCACCTTACAGAGTCACAGCATTGAAGAATCAGTTGCTTTTGACGTCCGGATGCTTTTGTAAAGCCGGCTTCAATCAAGAATCCTCTTGCCGAGCACAAATTCCGTCATGCAGCAAGAAAGCACTTCATAGTAAGAGCGATGCAATGCAAACAATGCGACCGTCTGTAGAAGACATCCTGCACTCTCCGTCATCATATTGGACTCCAACCTTTTGAAGGCCTCTTGTTGTATTGAAGTTGTTTCATGTTGTCTTGGCGCTCCTTCGTGCAGCCTCAAAAGTAGCAAGGAACTGATCCTTAATCGACCTGTCACAAACGGATATCGGATAGCCACGCCCTGCTGCAAACGTTCAAACCCTTCTCGCAATTTTTCTCAAATGGAGCATGTTTGGTTTGAAAGCTTCCAAAAACAGTCCATGACATTTCTTGGGCCGCAACGACAACCAGTCCTTCTGGCTCAGGGCCTATCAGATCAGCTCAGCTTCAGATGCTGACGATGGTTTTAAAGGCTGAGAGTCTGGCGCAGAAGTAGAGCACTGGACGATTCTCTTTGTCGTAGCCAATGATGCGCATGTCGCACCGCTTCTGGCGACACACCAAAAAGCTTGGAAGATTCGAACCCAGAAGAAAAAATGCAGAAACGGCAACAGCCAAGAGGCCTCGAATTGAAGAGTTGTATAAAGCCGGCGGTCCCGCAAACGGATCTCCATAGCCTTGAACTGTGTCAAAAGACACCAAGCTCACGATCCTCCAAAAAACATCAAGCTCCGAGAGCCTGCAGAAAGGCTTTGTCAGCTCTTCGCTGGTTGCCCTCACAGGCTCCCCAAATACGCCTGGCCATACAATGCTCCAAATTGTGGGCGCAGAGGGACAACGCTCAGAACGTGGTCCCTTCGATGACCAAATAACTGCATCCCTTCAGCCTGGCAGTGTCGTCATTTGCCCATGCCATCTCAGGCCTTGGAAAACATAAGGCACTTGCACCATAAGAGACCATGGCCTCTAATGCATCTACGCACAGTATCAAATCAATTTGGAGAGCACAAAGTTTGGGTTCTGCAGTGTTCACATCTGTTGTTCACAGTTGTTGCCATTCTTGCCGCTGTTGTGGCTAGGTCCTTAAGATAATGACCCATCTGCACCAGCTGAAGGATTTCTCTCCATGAAACTTCTTCTGGTGCGCTCTAGCAAGCCCATCGCTTTTACCTCCAGGGTGCTGCATGAAAAGGCATGGAAAGGTCACGACATGGCACATGATGACAGGACCCACGTGGCGTTCAAGCCATGGGTCCATGATGGGTCCAAGGTCAAAGGAAATCCTTGCCTCCTCATCTAAGCTTGCTAGGCTGTAGGAACTGAAGGATGGACTCAAACCTCCCTCAGACTCCTGTAACAAGCAATTCAACTCAAATCTGAGCCCTGTTCACATCGACAGAAAGAAATCATTTTCCTACGTGCCGGAAAGAAACAGGGTGTGCCAATCCCTCATGTTTTCCGGATGAAGTACAAGTCGCTAGATTCCCTCCAACAGAATTTATCGAGAGTTTCAGCATTCTGCGTGCAGCACAACGGCGAAGTCGGTGTCCGGTAAACGAGTGGAAGGAGTGGAAGTGACGGAACTATCCTTGGATAAAAGAAGGCAAACTCCATCTGCCTTTCGTCAATAGTTGGAACAAACTACTTCTGATCGCTCTAAGTTCGCAACACTGCGCAAACGATAGAGGTCTTCATTTGTTTCTACACAGTCAAAGAACTGGTCTTCCTGTCATCAGGAGCTTGGAGTGATGAAGTGTCATGGTCAGGCCGACATCTGCAACAAATCTGCAATCCATGGACGCGATATGATCAAGAACCATATAAGAACCATATTAAAGGCATATAAATATGGCACACAGTGTCAGTGTAACTGCGACTCTGACAATCTGGAGTCAGATCATTACAAATTAATTATTAGCGACAAACCACCATTGAGACATGTTCTGTGGCTATATGCCCGGAAGACGCTGAGTGAATAGTGGATATTGGATTATTAGTATTATATAGATAATGTCTTGGTTCAAGCAAATCTGACCCAAGAATGGCAAACAGGGGTCGGTGAAACAGCAAAGTACACAGGGTGAAAGGACACATGCTCACTTGCGCAGTAGCTGAAGCCAGCACTTGTTCATCAGCTCACAACCACAATGTGCAACTGTGTCTACTCGGATTTTCAGGAGCCTCTCCCCGGGTGCCTCCGACTTCCCCCCTGAAGCTGCAAACAAGCCAGTCTGGCTTTGCACTTCCCGTAAGGCTCCACGTGCGAAAGTGGAAGACCAACAGCGGCCTTGCGGGAGTGATGTGCTTGCGAAGTGCCTTAGAGCTTCGAGGAAGAGAGATCCATCTGCATCTGCCCCAAAACAGATACCTGGGATACCCCAAAAATGCTATTGTTAGTAAAAAGGATTGCATTTTGGGGCACCCTCAGACAAACCAATCTCTCAAGCAAGGCACAACAAAGAAGACCAGAAGTCCAGTCTGAAGCTGACCAAATCCTGAGACAGAGGAAGTAAATCCCAAACAGAGGCAACCAGGAGTTGATAAGTGACCGGAGTTGAAAGCAGGAATCGATGCCAAGCGTCCAAGACAAATCCATTGTAAGTTCCACAAGAGAGCTACCCCTTAACAATGAAGCAGTTGCGTTAGAGAAAACCCTTTGTTTGAGATTAAATGATTAAATTTTGCAATATTCTAATGTTGCCACCAAAAAAAAGCTTGTAGGCTCGACTCTCGCTTTTGAAGCGATCTGCAATAGTCGTTTCTATCTTCCTTGAGCCAACAGCTAAGGCAAATCCAATCAAAAAAATCTGATGCACAATGACTTGCACTTCTGCGAAGGTGACACGAACAAAATGAAACAAACATTGAAAAGCGATTGGTACTTGGAACATCTCAGAAACAAGAAGTCCTAAGAGTCCTAAGCTTCAGAAGACTCTGTCCGTAAACATCTGGAAACATCAACAGCAGCTGAGACAACCTGCAGTGCTGAGTACTCTAAATGCTGTGCTGTTGGCGGTAGCGCACCCGCCAAGGAGGTCGCCGCGAATTGTGCAGCACATGCAGCCATTATCCATAACGACAATCTGCAGGACGAGCAATGTTTAAAGAGGTGTAACAGGTAAACAAAATGCAAAAACAAACGGAAATCTCTGGGATTTCAAGAACACGATATCTTAGGAACATGTTCAGTTTCAATTCAACAAGTAATACGTAGTAATTCTGTAGATGCCTTCCGAAGCTTTGCCCTGCCCTTGGCACTCCGCCTTCTCTGCTAGTGCTAACTTCTCTTGCTTCAGCAGCGCATCGTCGATGGGAACCTATGAGATCGTCCATCAATCCACATGAGAAAATGTCAAACATCACACAAACCAAATCGATTTGAGAAATTGCGCTGTTTGCCTCGCCAAACTCATTCTCAATGATGGCGATTTTCTTCTCCTTCTGCTCCTGAACTGAAAAACATTGAGAAAGTCTTGGCACTGGCACATGCATAACGGGCCATCAGGGGCCATCCTGGAGAATGTAGTTCAGCATAGTAGTCTTTCCAGCACCCAGGAAGCCTTGGAAGTCGCAGCAAAGCGTCCAATTCTGCAACTTTCAGTACCCAACATCGCCCAACGCTGAGTTCAAATGGGTTATCAATGGTCGTCCAATTTTGGTTGTTGAACAAAAACAGCTGTTTCTTGACTTTGGGCTCGCGCCTGTTAGAATTGTCACAGGAATCTTGTCTTCCTCCTGCTTGGTCGGCCTCTGAGTCTTGGCAGCCATGGCACACAGGACCACACAGAAGCAGCGCCCTTGGAACAACCACCTTTTCACACATTGATCCTAGGTCCTGCCTGCATGTTTGTGATGGAAGGATTTCGCCATAGACACCAAAGGTCTCGCCATCCGCAAAGTGTTGGCTGACCTGTCTACTTTCAGAAACAGGGTGTCCCGAGTGATACCCCGAAGAAATCTAAGATTCTTAACTCCAACAGGAATGTGGCCAAGTGGCATTCTCGGTATTTCCTCTTTTAGCGCATGAGGATGTCTGGGCAGTTTTCTTTTTCAAACATATTCCATCATGTTCTCTCATCTTGGCTACTTTCGGCGCGGTCAGGTTGACGTTTGCGACTACTAGACCCCCCACCTCCGGTCATATTATCATCATCATGACAACTAGCATCACCATCACCACCACCACCACCAGCATCATCATCATCATCATCATCATCATCATGAAGGAGGAGGAGGACGACGACGACGACGATGACGATGGTGACGATGGTGTTGATAGTGATGATAGTGATGATAGTGATGATAGTGATTATCACGATCACAGTGGTAAGAAATGGTAAGAATACTTGTGAGGATCACTCAAGCTGAAAGCAGAGCAGTGATTGTTGGCTTCAATCTTCAGATCACTCTTTGCTTCTATTTGCTTTGGGACCACATCTTGTCTTTTAAAGTCCAGCAGTTGCTGAAATGGTCAGGCCTTCTCTGTTGGATTCAGGGCTTTCTTGGGATCCTGCCATCTGAGGCCCATCCCACTTTGTGCAGCTTTGAACCAAAGCATTGCCAGATACATTGCCAACATTTCCGCAAGCCAGGTCCTTCGTGTTCCACAAGACGTTAATCTGGCACAGGGATCCAAGAGGCAACACCGAGGCAACAGCCCCAGCTAGTTGATCTTACAATAAAGTCAATAAAGACATAAATCGTCATGAAATGTCATATGAACGCGCCTGAAGCTCAAGGGTGTCACCACTAACTTCCTCGTACACCTGAGGCGGGTAAGGATTCGAATCCTTTGATCATGTTTGATCATCAAATCTGGCAATCAATGGCCTGCTCCATCTCATCCATGAGGTCAACCACGGTCATGCTCTCCTTGATCTTGAAGGGATTTGCCTGGAAAAAACATCCGACGGCAAGCAGCAACAAGAGCAAACTCAAACCACCCCTGGCCTTCAGCAAGCTGTGAAAATTAAAATGATTTGTGAAGTTCCCCTTTGGGCCCCAGAGCGTTTGTGGGCACAACGACGCAACGAAGCTGCAAACTCTCACGCCTTGGAATCAAACGCAAAACCACCAGGAGCCTCGCAAAACAGGTCGTAATTGCTGTGGCTGCTGTGACTCGTGATGGCCCCATAATCGAAGGAAGTTTAGAAGTCAAACTTCCGACAATATGGACAGATGAAAAGCAGAGGTGGGAAGAGTCAGAGAAGGGAAGAGTAGAAGAGAGAAGATCAGAGAAGAGAAAGAGTCAGAAGAAAGAAGATGCAGGTGCGCGAAAAGGTAGGAAAGTCGTAAAACACTGCGTTTTTCCAAAGATTCGTGGCTCGGGAGGGTCGAAAAACTAGGCTCGCTAAAGCGGCGGGTGCGGAGCCATGTGGTCAGATAAGAGATGAAAAGTTGCATGCCATTGCGGCGCGAACCACATTTCCAAGTCAAAATGCACAAAACACACCAACGTCGGACCGCTTTTGGAAGTTGTGATGTCGAAAAAGTGCACACCGTAGTGGCGCGAAGCACATTTGGAAGTCAAAAGTGTGAAAAAATGACACCTTCGGAGCACTTTTGAAGTTGAGATGTCGAAAAAGTGCACGCCGTTGTGGCGCCAAGCACATTTCCAAGTCAAAATGTGCAAAACACGTCAGCCTCGGAGCACTTTTGGAAGTTGAGATGTTCAAAAAGTGTATGACGCTGTGGCGCGAAGCACGTTTCCAAGTCAAAATGTACAAAAACACCACATGCTCGGACCACTTTTGAAGGTTCAGACGTGGTTTTGCGTGGCAGGTGCAAGGGATTGTGCACCTTGTCAAAAGTGAGCAAAACGTGAGGGTTTTGTAGCATTTCCAAAAACGATGGCAGGCTTGGGACATTTGAAGAGGATCTGCAAAGATGCATTTTCCGTGGCAGTCGCAGTACAAGAGACATGATGTTAGGAGGTCAGGGCGCTGATTTCCTGGGAGGGGTTGCATTTTGGAGAATCAGATCTTCAGGTTTGGGAAGATGATTTTGCGTGACAGGTACGGCACTTCGTTTGATCTGGCATCAATTCTCGTGGCAGGAGCAACACTTTAGACAGATGGAATGGAAAAATCGCAAAACGCATTGGTACGAGGCCGTCAGCTCTGCACTCAACTTTCCATTTTCGAAGGAAGTCTCGCAGAATAGCTTCGTTTTCACACTTGCAGATAGACAGACAGACAGACAGACAGACAGACGGACGGACGGACAGACAGACAGACAGACAGACAGACAGATAGATAGATAGATAAACAACTACAATTAGAACTACAACTGCGGCTACAACTACACTACCACTACAACTACCACTACAAAAATACTAAGCTGCAGTACACTAATTGCACTAATTACACTAATTACGCCACAGCTATAACTACAACTACAACTACTATTACTACTACAGCTACAACTACAAGTACAACTACAATACATTACACTACACTATATACTCTAATTACATTACACTACACTAGACTAGACTACGACTACAAGTACAAGTGCAACTACAACTACAGTACACAAGACTACGCTACACTAATTACACTACACTGCGCTACAACTGTAACTACAACTACCACTACAACTACAACTACACTACACTAACTACACTACACTACACTACACTACACTACACTACACTACACTACACTACACCAGACTATGCTACACTACACTAACTAAAATTACAGCTACAACTACAACTACGCTACTTTACGCTACACTACACTAGATTACACTACAGCACACAACACCACAGCACACAACACTACATTACACTACACTACACTCGGTACACCACACCACACCACAACTACAACTGCAACTACACTACTGTACGTACACGAATTACACTACAACTACCACTACAATTCCACTACACTACAACTACAACTACAGCTGCGCTACACCACGCTACATCCAGCAGTTGTGGTGAGGTGACCACTGCAACCATTGCAACCACTCCAAACAACACAACTTCAACCACCTTTCGGCCCATCAGTGGATTCGCTCTGCCATCCATGATTCACAACAACCAACCTCTCCTATAGGTTTCCTATTCTTGAAACTTCCGCGACCGCCTTGTGCGGTACTACTGGTATACGAAACCATGTAGCAGCAACACCAGTCATTTCCCATTTGAAATGAGTCTGCCATCGCCATCATCAACCTTGAAGGCTTTGGAAGCCCGCAGGCACTAAATGGCAACCGCTGGAAATACTTGAGTCCCTGCATTCAGAACCCACTTGCTACAGATCTGACCCTGGCATTGGCACAACCTGGAGTTGATTCGATACAAAAGCCTCATCTGAGTTGAGGTAAAGGTTAAAAAACCCGTTTAAAACTCTAATTAGAACATATTGAGACCTAAGGCTTTCCCTCAGGATACCACGCCACGCCTTCATTGAGGGATGTAGCCAGGCCCAAAGTGTGATTTCCTGGCCCAAGCTGTGCAGTCAGCTGGGTAAACATGTGAGATGAACACGCATTACGAACATCACTTGGCAAAAATGGCTGCAACACTGCATGAATTTGCTGCAAAAAGTGCAGGCAATAAAGAATATGTCTTAAGGAATCTGGACTTGTCCACACAAAACAAGGATACCACAATACATCACAATACAATTGTCCTTTGAGATCAAGAGTATCGAAGTATATCTAACCATGTCGTGCATGTTCATGCCATATCTGGGTTCCGTCGTTCTTTTCCTTGCGTCTCAATCCGAAGCTGTCCAGGCGTCTCGGCGTCTTGGCAAATATGTGACAAAGCCTCATCCTGAGACTGTCAGTCCTGGACCCCACAAAGAAAAATTGTGTGGGTCCAATGTCGGCAATTCTGAAAGCTATCATTAGGCCAGCCCAATAGTGAAAATTGGTGAAAATAAAATGTGAAAATGGAAACACTGAAGTCTAAAGCATAATGATTGTAGGACTGTGTTGAATTCACTTCCTGAAAAACAGCTTCTCATCAGTTCATGCTACACTGGGCTGCTAAAGTCTGTTGCATCTTGTAGCAACAGACCGCTTCACTCATTTGCACTCCATGGGAATGGCTCCGGAGGATCAGGCTCCTGCCATTCCATGGCATGGGTCTTGTGGCCAAAACATGGTTTTGTGCACGTAGACCACTTATTATATACATACATGATGATATATTCTGTATCACGCAAGAAAACAGAGTAAAAGAATGTAGTGGCCCCATAATCAAAGCCTCACGGATGAGTTATCACCATTCTCTTCAGTTTAGTAGTAGTGCATAGTGGCGTAGTCCTGCCTTTGTTTGAACATAGGATGGCCCAAATCTCGCATATTTACTCATGCTATCTCTATCATCAGTTTCTCCATGTTCATACAAAATTCCGGCCACTGCGAGATGCCAAAAAAAGAATCGCCTTCTCTTCATCTTCTTCCCTCTTCTCGTTCTCCAAGAAGAGATCCTGCGGAGGTTTTTGCCGATTTTGGGCCCTACCAATTTTGGGTCATTATAAGGTACCCAGAACAAAATGGGCATAGGCAACTCATAAGAATATTGGTAACTGATTCTTGGGTCATTACCCATCTTGGGCCATGCACACCATTCCCCACCCACAAAAATCTCGGGGTATCCACCAGTTTCAATAGGTCATGAACTATTATAAACCGCGTTGCAACTGGAATGGGCGCCCATCGCACTACAGAATCCAAAGAGCTACGTCGAGCTCCAGTTGCCAACGGAGTCCTCGGGTTCCTCCGGCCGAAGATCTCGGAGAAGCAGAAAGCCTTGTTTTCTGCTCTCCAGTAGTGGCCTTGGCCAAAGGGTTGCTACAAGACGCACCAAAACAGAACACGTTCAACCCAATTCACCTTTAAAGGCTCGAGATAATCATGAGCACTAAGGGCGACTCTTGTACCGCACAGGCTGGCCTTCAATCTCCTCAGGCTATCAATGGTGAGATCCGCAGCACGACAGCTCCAACCATAATCACCGCGCCTTTGGGAACGAGATGAATTGCACCTGCCCTTTCAGTACCTCGGCGCAACATTTGAGCTTATTCGCTCAAGAAGCACAGCCGCTGATCCTGTGGAAATATTGAAAGACGTTCATCCTCGGAGAATGGCTATCCCACCATTACGCCGTGGAATTGTATGATATTAACATCTTCGATAGTTTGCCATTGCGCGCTGAAGCAAGGATCTCGGATGCAAAAGATTTCGATCAATGAATATGGATTTGTTTGAAGATTGCGGATAGTATTTGCAACTTTGGCGTATATGCCATTTTTGGACAAAACCATGATGTAGCCATCAGAATGCCAAGATACTCGGCACGGATTGCTTAAGATCTCTTCTGTTGGTTCTGGTTCCTCTTTCTTCTCTTCCTGTCAAGTTTCACATTGCTGGCCGCATGACAGGATGTGTGCATTAGTGTTTTGTTCTAAGCTGGTGACGCAGGAAAGAATCAAACAACCAGAACTTGAGGCCAAAGGGAAGGGGTCGACAGCCAGTTAGGCAGCGCGATCTTTTGAGCGTCATTTTTTGAACGGAAAAAAACTACCATTCGATGTTGCTCGCACGCTAACAGCAGTGCACCGTGATATTCTAGTTCACATGGACCATAATCATTCCACAACCCCCCCTGACATCCTAGCATAGCAGCGTCAACATTACGCTCCTAGTACTCTACTTGCCAAATACAAACTGCCACAACTGAGCGCGCTTCTGTTGAGCCACTTTGCAATCTGATTGAACCTCTTTCCCTCGGCCTTTTCTCCCTTGCTCCTGTCTATGACACATTATATATACTGGTAACTTAGGTGCATACATCCATCGAGCAAGAAATGTTTCGGAATCTTAAGATGCACATCTTCCATTCCTCGCCAAGACCGGGTCATGTTTTCATACAGACCTCTTGAAGAAATGGAGTGCAAGACTCCAACGGGTTGCTCTCTCATTACACTATATTGCATTAGATGGAAAAGATTACGTCACATTAGATTAGATTAGATTGCAATAGATTTCATTACATTAGAATACGAAAGATAGAGTGCGGGTTTGGAAACCGGGGCGTGACGTCGAGAATTCCACAAATTTCACGGCAAGGGCGGGGGGCAGCCAGAACGTACGCGCAAAGAGGCGTTTTTTGTTGGCCGTGACTGCTAAAGGGGAATGGACCACCACATTCTAAGAATAAAGGCCTTGCATGGAATGAACAAGGAATTGATAAGTTCATCCCCAAACCCACATTTTACATGATTTTACCTTCATTTCTTTATTTTCAGCCAAAAGCAGCCAAAAGTTAAAGTTAGAATGCGCGCGTGCCCGTGCATGTTATTTGCGGGGAAAAGTGACAAATTCTATGTTTATATGATAAAGTTTTGGACACCCACAGATGAAACTCAGAGGGATGGACACAACAGGGTGTGAGCCCGAGGGGGGGGTTCACAGTCCGACATGATTAATCATGTCCAACAGGGGGGGGGGCAAAACCAGTTCGACATGAAAGATCATGGGAGCTGCATCCAGTCTGCCCCCAATTCATTGCTAAAGCAAATTCAACTCCAGCTAGCAAGCTAGCTAGCTTTCGTGATAATTCGCAGACGAATTTGCTCTGACAAATTGTGGACCTTCTTCTCCTCTTTCTTTTCAGGAGCCTGATGAAACAATGAAAGAAGAAGCCTGGGTACCCTTTCTGAAAACGATACTGCTGCTACTGCGATTCGAACTATGTTCAAAAACAAATTACGCGCCTCAGCCTCCGCTTTGTTCTCCTCGTCAATTTTTGGTTCCTCGCTGTCTTGAAATGCAAAGGCTCTGCAGTGTGTATAGCAATTCAACATGCTGTGCATGTACACGTTGCAGATGTGATAGTCAAACTCTGTTTATAAGATTCATTCAAAATCATATTCCTAGCAGACCCAGCAAAGTTGATGCGTTCTTGGGGATAATACAACACCAGCTCTTTTTTATACGAGGTCTATGTCCTAAGTCGATCTAGGTTTCAGCACTGCAAATGTAGTGGCAGTGTATAAATCATCAACTCTCTCCTTGGGCTTTTCAGGCACAGGTGCTTGCTCATCCACCTGCACTGCGACTTGAGAAAGAGAACAAAACATCATGCCCTAAACATAAACCTTCTTCCATCCTGATCCATCCTTGACAACTAGAGTTGGACTTCTGATCGTACCAATCCTGCAATCTGCCTCCATCATCTCACTGCCAAGGTCGCTGGCGGCCACAGATTCTGTGGCAGCGGAGCCAACCACGGTTGTTCCTGGGGTCATGCTCCAGTGGCACTTGGAAACAAGGTGAGAGAAACTTCCAAGGTGTTATCTTAGATGGCTGCACACAGGCTTCAAGTATATTGGTTTTTGTCTGCTGGCCCTTCCACAGTTGCGGCAGTTGCTGATTTATGCTGAGAAACCTGGGGTGGCTGCTACTGAGACCTTAGAGGCCACACCAAGACATGACACATGCCTCAAAGTCTGGTGAGAAAGGAAACCATTTTTCTTGACCAATGATGAAGCGAAGTGAGCCAAGCAGCAATATCGGCTCCTCTCACTGAAGAGGCCGCACCTTCGGCCACAGAGCCGCCAATCGATGCCTAGCAGGGCTGAAGGTCCAACAACTGACCAAAAGACCAAAAGAAACATCTTGCAAGACTCTTTCCATGAAGCACTTGGCACACTTTACCGATCAAAATCTTCTCCAGAAAGTGTTGTGACGATACATGTGCAGGAATTCCCCAAGCGTGGAATTTTATCGTCCACGGCTCCCGAACAAAGTTGCTGGCTTGGAAGGTCTTGAAATGCTCTAAAATTTCCTTGCGGAGATTTCTGCAGGCCTTGTCATCCATGTCCACATCAGCACTGGACGATGCCTGGCATCCAATTGAATTCCAATCCAACAATTCCAAGCGCGGCCCGAGTCTCGGAGTCACTGTCGAAGTCGAGAGGAGCCTCGCCTTTTTGAGCTCGTTGGCCTCTTTCTCCTACTGCCAGGACTTAGAAATCACTGAGGACTTAAAGTCGAAATCCCGCAGTGGCACTGGATTGTCGACTATTTCTATGAGCGATATACAGGTTCGTCCAGAAAAGGTGCATACCCCAAAATGGTCATTCGTACGGGAATTGGCAATTTGAATGATACACCATGATATACCTTTTCTTCGGGGAAACCCATACTCCTTCCCAGCAAAAACTCTGGACTCGGAGAATCGGTCCTTCTTCTCCTTCAGTTGCTTGGCTTTTGCCGCGGTGGAAAGCACCTCAGAGATGATTCATCGTCTAACAGCGTGAAGCAGCTGATCCACAAACTCATGGGATTATATTGTGGATTACATGGATGATATCCATGGTCCATATACAATGTTATGACATTAATTATCATGCGTGGCCACAAATCAAGTGCCATCTGAAGACGTCTTCTCTCTTTGGCAGTTGATTCGTGATTTTTTGGGACATATAGACTTGGATCTGGGCAGATAATCCATGCTCTGCAGTATATGTTTCAAGTTAAATGCTACAAGTACACATGCATACGCCTAAAGATACATAAACAAATTACACCTATTTATAGAGAGAGAGAGTTAGTTATATACATACTGTATGGATCTGTATGGTATATGAACACACAGTAACACACATGCATTCACAAAATTTCACAAACGGGGGTGATTGCTTCAATGGATGATGGATCTTTCGATAATCGAAACGTGCAAACAGGTTGAAGCCATGGCCACAAGACCTAGGCACTGCAGTTGCCGCTTTTGCGGTCTCCTCTTTTTTGGGAGGCTGCAGAGGCTCCGGATACCTCGCCACGATTCGTGGAGCGTTGCTGCTGCGGCATTCGGATGAGGAAAAAGTACTGCACCACTACGAAAGGTCTGAGAAGACTGCGCAAACATTGAAGGCTTTGCTCCGCTCTTCACCTCTACATAAGAAGATTGTGCCCACGACGACAAGCATTTGGAATATGTTGAAAGTGCGCAAAAGCTGTAGAGTTGTCTTGGCGCAACAACCTGTGCGAGTTAGAAAATCAGGATCTGGGAGTCTGACTGAGAAATTCTTGGGAATCTTCAGTTTGTCGGTGATACCTTGACGGCTCACAGACGGCCAATGCCCGGTGACATCATCCCCTGTCTGTGAAGTCCGAGGTCGTTGCCGATCAAGGCCGTTGGCGTCAAGGTCAAGGAAAACATATGGATCAACGGAAACCTGGAAGGTTACCATGCCAAGGGCGTGGGAAGTTAAGCCTAGGCATGACCTTTGCTGCAACACACAGCAGCTTCATTTCCTGAGGCCGGCTCCAGTACCACATCTGGGTGAACAAACAGAACCCAATGGCTGCCCCACGACGCAGCACCTTCAGCGAAGGAGCTCTGTCTTTGTATCCGATGGCCAAATGGTCACTGAGGAGGGAACCCCAGACTTCGAAAACAATGATGCACAGGAGTTGCGGCCACCAGCCTCATAGGCACCAAACTGAGGATGATTTTGCTGGCAGCCACAGATTCTGAGGCCGCTGACATCCATGATGCCATGTGCAAGAATAGCTCCAAAACGCGTCATCACCTTAGCACCGCGCTGATACAAAACGATTCTCAGCTGGGTCGGGTCAGACAGAGACAACCAATTGACATGAAGTTCACCAGATTCTGAAAGCTTGGTTCCAGAACATCTTCGTGCTTGTCTCCGATGACTTTCTGCAGTTTGTCCCTGAACTCCTGGACAAATCCCAAAATGACCAAGAATAATGGCTCAGATTCTAAAGTTCGAACCTTCCCAAATCTTTCTGGCTGTTTTCAGAATGAAGTTGGTCCACAAATAAGGGAATTTGAAGTTGCGACTACCTACGACCTACGATAAGAACTGGGATTTCTGAAGAGGGAAGTTGAACAGAGTTCGCAATGCTAGTGAACAAACCATATTGAAACATGGACAGTATTATATTATATATATATATACATCATATGGAGTTCATAAAGTTTCATACACTGTGTGAACCACATGGCCCACCAAAACTTTTTGGGGGTCCTTGACGCGCTCAGTCTTTCCCGGAGAGGTCTGCATGTACAGCAGGCCCATTGCCTCAGGATCAACTGGCGGTTGAAACCCTACCCTGGTTGTTCACACCAAAACAACCTGTAGCTTTGCAAACATTTATATAACATATTATATATATAAGTATATCTAATCAATTATATATATATATGAATGTTGATGTTCATTTCACAGTTTCTGACCTATCCCTAATGGTTCATAGTGACATAGTGCCATTCACCAACCTTCCACTGAGCCCTCAACGAGGATTGCTCCTTGCCTCACGAAGTCGGACGGGTCGGACATCAGCGGTTGAAGAAGATTGTGCGCCTGAAACAAGAGCTGCTGAAGTCACGGCCAAAATTCTGAAACCAAAATGTGCTGAATCACAGTATTTATAACATGAACTGATCTTATACATCGTACTCGAAGGGTCCTGACTACAGGGTTCAGCAAGGGGCAGTCCACTAGCAGAATTGACACTGACAAAGTGTCAAAATCGATCAAAATCGTAGCATTCGGCCTCTAGAAGTGCAGTACCGGCACACGCAATTCCCAGTGCCATTGCAGCAGCATAGCGCACGTGTGGGTTGTAGCCTCGTTGTGAAGTGCGATTGACTAAGTCACTGAATCCAAGTGCAAGCATTCCACGTCCCCAACCAACGAACGTTTTTGAACTGTGTTGATCTTATCACAAGAGTCTATGGTTACTATGGTTGGTTTCTTGCAAGGTCTAGTGTCAACAGTGCTCTTTCTTCCCTTTTGAGTCCATGGCTCTCCGCAAGCAGTTTCACCACTCCAGGCAGCTGCTCGGGCACGTTGCACATGACAAAGCCCAACCTAGCCCGGCCACTTGAAAACTGATGATTATTGGTGCGTCCATGTGTTTCCGCGTTCATGGCACACTTGGTTTGTTGTTGGTTTCTTCTTGGCTTGTTGTTGGCTCCTTGTCGCCGATCTTTTCCGCGACTTGTGGAATGGTGACACAAAAAAATACGCCGGCAAGAGACCCCCAAACAGTGTGGGGGGTAGGAAGTCAATGTAATAGATACAAGCAACAGTAGCCATGGAACAGCAACAAATCAGGTTACACAGTTAAACAGTTAGACATTATCGGAAATCCAGCAGCAGGAACTTGCTTTGGCACTAGAAACAAAGCTATGTTTATGCATCAGGACCTCGCACCAGAACCTCATACCAGGACACCTAAGAGAGTTTCAAAAGATCGTCAAAGAAGGACCTTCTACTGTATATACATTCATTATCTCACAACATCTTCATGCACCAACTTCCTATGAGCACCCCACAAGAACTTTCATGCAAGAACCAATGCAGAGCATCTTCAAGATCTTGATGCAAGGACCTCTGGAGGAGGATTTCAATAGGGTCTCCACAAGGTCTTCTCAAAAGGACCTGTACGAGATCATGCAAGGACACCTAGGGGATTTCACCAGGACCTCTTCAAAATCTTCTCACAGGGACTTGCACAAGATCATGAAAAGGCCTCCGGCAGCATTTCACTAGGACCTCCACAAGATCTTTTCAACAAGGACCTGTACAAGATCTGGTTCAGAGATCTCTGCACAAGCTCTCTATATATAAGAGTTCTATTGGCAAGATCTCTGTAAGAGACCTCTTGCTCTCTATAAGAAATATCCTTGTCCTTGTCAAGACCTCTGCACAAGATCTCCTTGATTATCAAAATGAGCACCGCGCCACAACGAGAACATCTGACATGCCCAAAGTGACGAGGGGGTTACGCGAGGGATCTCCAAAGTCGCACCACGCCACAGCGAGAGCGATCTGACAGGCCCAAAGTGCCGACAGGATTATGCGAGCGATCCGAACCAAAACAACAGAGCAAAACTGCGGCGCTCATCTTGTGCGAGCCTGCGCAGTCGAAATGCACATGGAGATCACACAACAGAACTTTTATGCGAGAATTTACAGCAAAAGTGCCGCGTCCCAGAGACCCTGATCTAACCCGGGCCTTTACTCTATTACCGTAAGAACCCCTCAGTGTGGACATGTGTGGACACACTGTTTGGGGAAAAACTGTAATTTCGGCGTTCGGAGATGGAGAATTTTGTAGTTGCCACATTCCCTGATTCTCCCAGGTTCCTCTGAGAAATCGACCGCCAAAGTTTTCTGCTGGTAAACTAAGGCAAGGACGCCATCACTGCTGCTCGCCGCACGTCATCCGACACATCTGACACCTTAGAGAAGAAAGCCTTCAGCCACCGGTTGACAGGAAGAGGGAGAAATTAGGTGCAAATTTAAGCTGCAGACTGAGATGTGCAGCAACTTCCGGATGGCAGCATTCTGCGAAGTACCGACCTCATATTCAATAGAATGGTTCCCAAATGTGACAGTGAGAAGGAATGGTTCTGGAATGTCATGCTCGGGGCTGAGCATACGCAAGTGCAATTGCAAAGCAACCACCGTAGCGAAGAATGGCATCCTTGTCCAGGAGCATCTCCCTTAGATAATTTGTTCTCTCCTCAAGCGTCTCATGCTTTGTTCCAAACCCCTTGCAGCTTCATTTGCATAAAGAACGCTTGAGTCAGTTAAGCGCGGTGCTGGATGAGCGGTTCAGCCTCTTCCTCCTTCCGGAACATCATCATTGCCAGTGCAAGCGCCTCAACGAAACGACCAACTTCCAGGAAGAGATCTGCAAGGCTGGCGCGCTCTGAGAAAGAGACACAAGCCCGGATGATCTTTTCATGTTGGGTGTCGTGGGCATAGGCCCTAAGCCTGAGGATAGTGTACGTTGGAAGACATCTCATACATCTTGCATTGGCATAACATGCATAACAGTCATATTGAGAGATGCAACAATCAAACTGCTGAAGTAGCAGGCGCATTTTCTCCAGCAAGTGTTCAGTAGGCATTCCCCCTCTCTGTTAGGGTGCCTTCTAATTTGATCCTCTACTTATCCCTAAAGCTTCCCTCGAGACTCTTCAATGACTTCAATGCACCACTTTCCTTTCCGGCTTCAGGTCTTTCTGGAGAGCATGAGCTCCTGAAGCAGATGAAAGACTGAGAACATTAGCTGAGAGGAGGCAAAAAGCAAGTTGCAACGGCTCCACAAAGGTATAAGTAAACACATACAAAACTCAAAAATTCCAGATTTTTCTTCATAGCATTGGAGACTCGCTCATCTGTCCTTATTCAGTTTTCTACAAACCTGTCGAAGCAGGCTCCCCCACCTGCAAAGATGATGCCAGTTTTTCCACTCGCTGTAGAGGTGAATCTTGACGAGCCTGCCAGGAATTGATAGGAAAATCAAACGGAGAGCTTCTGACTGAGTCAATGTGCCAACAAAATCAATTCGAGAGATACCGAAATCATATCCTGCAATCATGACTTGGCAGTTTCAATACAAAGGATACACTTTTGGGCCTCGATACTCTGAAGGCAGTCTTCAAGGTGGATCTGTGTCTCCACTACCCTCTCTGCAAAAAGCTCCACGACCTGCCCTGCGGCGTCCACCGTCGTGACGACTTCTGGAAAGTGGTGACACTTGTCAGCATGAAACGGATATCAATGTGGGTTTGTCTGAAAATATCGCATACCCTGATACCCATGAACACCCTATATACAATCTATGTGTATAAATATATATATATATATATATATACGTATATATATATATAGTCTCTATACCCTGTTTAATCGTTTAATGATCATTTTCCTGATCAAAATGTCCATTTGGCCATTTGGGGTCAACACCTCCTTAATCTCCATGATTTCGCGACCTGCTGGTCCTTGTGGAGTGGTCTTTCGGCTTAGGAAGCGAGGATCAAGCATCCAGGCCTTTTGAAATGCTTCTGGGCTAGAGTCTGCTTGTGGAAGAAACCCATGCTCTGAATTTCTCCATAGTTGGGGTGTCTGCACGCCTTCTAGATGTTTACGGCTGTATACGTGTAAAATCGTGTAAAACATTGTAAAGCTGAATCATGCCATTGACACATGAGACCACATACCCTCTGTGTCCTAAGTTCTATTCTATACTCTATACTCAACTCTTCTCAGAATGCAAATCCGCATTCGCTGTGCCTTGTTTTTCTCCTCGTACTGAACCGCCTGCTCCAAACAGCTTGCCCACGGGCCATCCGGCATGTAGCCCAAGGAGTCTGTGGAGGCCTTTAGGTTCTTGAGGAGCTGGAAACATGTGGAACCTGGCACTGGCACGAGAATAGTGCAAGTCCCACAGATTGCTGTGGTTGGCCTGGCTTTCAATGCCACATGTCCAGCGCAGCTATTGCGGCTGCCTTCAAATCGAACTTCATCCAACATGAAGAATCGCTGCTGATGATCCTCCTGTGCGCATTCCAGGACAGGGGGTGGCTTGAGTATGTTTGAGCACCAAGTGCAAGCTGTGAGTCATGTCTGAAATCTTCCAGTTTCAGTTAGTACAAATCATCTTTAATCCGCTCCCCCAGGCTTTACAGCATTTTCAATCAGACTTGACCATAGTGCGCTTTGCAACGGAAGGCTTGAAAGATCTTGAAAGTGCAAGCAGAGACATCACCGCGGTCCTCTGAGACACTTGGCACCACAGAGTCTGCACACGGTCTCGGCTGTAGCCGATCATTGCTCCAAGGCACCACCCATGGAGGAACTGCGAACAAGTCACGTCCCTGGTGGTGCACGAGTAGCGCTCAGCTGTCTTGCACATGACAGCACCTGAGCCAAATGAATCACAACGAATCACACAATGAATCACACAATGAATCACACAATGAATCCAACATTCTCAATCTGCAAAAGGAATCACGAAGACTTTGGCAGGGCATAAGATCAGAACCATGAAAACGCACAGCTTGCAATGCCGAGGCAGCCGAGGCAGCATTTTTGCGAGCTGTCACGATGGACCTAGAACTTAGAACCTGTTTGAGCAGAAATATTCGGCGGCAACAAATCTTCTAACATCTGATCTTTACACAGTAGATCGGAGTGAAAACTGAAAAACACAAATAAATACGCAAATGTGATGGCAAGAGTAAGAAATCGGCTCGTCAATGGCTTTCTGCGATGCAGATCCAACCTAAGGGTTGCAAGAATTATTGGATTTGAGCTGTTCTTCGCTGATTTTTTGATAGGGTCGGATAGGGTTTTAAGTGAACTGACTTGTGTTTCCAATGTGTAGCAACCCGGCATTCGAATGTATTCAGACGGTATTGAGTCCCAAAAAAAGTAGCACTACAGCCGTTCAATCGGTGCCAAATAGTAAAGCTCTCCCTTGCTACAGACTTAGCCAAGCCACCATTACCAGGCCAATAGCATATGCAGCAGCTTCACCTGCTACTGCTGTGTCAGTATACCTCAAGCTGGCAGCACTTCTTTATCGCAGTGTGGTTATGTCATGTTATGTCTAGATAAGCTTTTGCTGCACCTGCCAGATCTGCCAGGTCCTGTCTTTTGGTTTGTTCATGGTCCTGTCTTTTTGTAGCCAGGGCTTCTACAGGGTTTGCGTCAGCTCGTCGTAGATACGCTCGTCAGCCGTTGCCATGCATAGAAGGCCTCGAAATTTGAGGCAGGTGCGGCCAACAAAAATCCCGTGACATTTCCCGCCACTCCCCGAGGCAATAAGAGCTGCACCAATACCCAAGCAAGCACCATGCTGCAGAACCTGGTGCTTCGGACAGGTACTGGGTTATGAATGTGACGAGATACAAACAAATGAGGTCGTTGAGTCAATCAGAACATTGCACTCCTCTTTTTTTTACACAACCTCGAGTTAGGAAATCCATGTGACCTCCTTTCTCAGTCCGACCAAATAGACCAAACCGTCACGCCATATCTGCGCGAAACAATAGCATCGAACTCCATGGAAGTTCTTATTCCAAGCCTCTGTTGCCTGGGCATTGTGCAATTGCTCCAACAGGTAGGCCTCTCAGCACTGGGGTTCCATCATGTCTCTCATGTGGATGGACCTCTCTTAGGTGTGGTTGCCCAAAACAGTCACAAAACAATGGTAGAACATGGTAGAACAGTTTAAGGGGTACTCCATGGTACGCACCTTTGTATCCTGATCGTAGTGGTTCGCATGAATCAGGCCTTACTTGGCTGCTGTGTCCGGTGGAAAGACAGGATGCCTTAAATTCATCAAATTTTGTCTGCAAACTTAGGCTCTGGCCCATTCCATAGAGGGCACCACCTTCCGAATAAGGACTTCCTCTGGTGCCTCAAAAGAGTCATCTCATGCTTTGTCTTGGAGAGGAATAGAACACCGCCCCCAACATCTGTGTCTGCATGTTTCTGCGGCTCTTCTTATCAACACCACATCAAGCCATGTCAAGTTTCTTAAATATCTTGAATTGTGTCTCAATTCTGTCTTATGTCCAAGGTGCCTCCTTGTTGAGGCAAATAGGTGCTTAGAATTGACCTGTGGCGGAACATGAGGAGCGCTGCTTGGCAAGGCTCACAATAAATTCACAGGGCTGTGTCCTGCCTGGACTCCTTGATGTGTCCCTTATGAATCACACCTCGACATCATCCAAGAATGCAAGATGACCCAAGATGTCAGCATCTCATCAAAGGGTCTCAGCATGTCATAACGTATTCCAACGTGAAAAGGAGCCCACCTAGAGATGCAGTGGCGCTGAACTTGGCCCAGTTCGAGGCCTTTGCCAGCCACTCCAGGTTCTTGCCTCGTCAACTTTTGTCTTGGCTTAAGATAGCTCAAGCAATTATCATCATTTATCATCTCCATTGTATAGACAATATAAACATATATAGACCATATGTGATACGCTAAGCCCCTAAGCCGCTGAGCCCTGCACGAAGGAAGACATCACTGGTGGTGCCACATTGCATGAGCCCATGAGCCATGACCGTTGCATTGTGGGTGATGGAGTTCCTGAAATCAAGGGTCAAGCCTTGACGCATCTCAAGGGTTGATTGCTCAGCTCCCTGCTTCAGGAAATGCACCAAAAATCAAACAAAATCAAAGAAACAGATTTCAGCAGCGAAATCTTCAAGCTGAGATGCTTCGCATCAATCGAATTCTTGATGGTGTCAAGCAGCAGGAGGTCCTTTTGCTGGAGTCACATATTGACAAACATGCACGAGTGCCCAAACGATCACCCCAGCTGGTGGCATGTCAGTTAAAATGCTGGTTCTCCACAGACTTCTTTGATTTCATGACTTTGTAATACTTCGTACTAGTCAAATTGCCTAGCAAGTAGGTGTAGGTGAAAGAGATTGAAGCCCCGTCTGCCATGACGGCAGATCCATCGATGTTATTGAGCTTCCAGACCGAACGGTTGTTTCGGTAGAGGAACTCCATCTGCCTCAAAGGAAAAGAGTCGTGTGAGGTACTTGTTCACTCGGATTCTTTGCAGTGCTATTGCTTTTTGAAAAGCCAAAATTGTGCAACCTAGTATATACAAAGCATTATTATAAAGCAATAAGTTGCTGGATCAAAGACCTGTGATCCAGGACAGGACATCCAGGATCCGAGCAAGTCAATAGAGGATCGTCCTGATAGAATCTTTCGCAGGAGAGTCAAGTCTTCCTTCTCCTGAGCGGATTCACTTCACATTGCAATGTCGAAGCTGACTTTCACCCTGAAATCTGATTTTATGAGAAACTTCACTTGTTTCTCCTTGTTTCTCTGGTGATTGGATGATTGGATCCCACAAGAAGAAGATGACAAAACAACTGCGCCTGCTCCGACATCTCTGGCCCTTCCTGTACTGGTTCCGCGGGTGCCTCTGGGGCTTCCTTAGCGCACAGCGAGGCACGGATTGTAAATGATTGTAATATCATCATCATCATCATCATCATCATCATCATCATCATATATATATATATATATCAATATCAATATCATATATATATATATATCATCTACTCTGTTTACAACAATGTCTACCACCGCCTTCACAAGGCCTGGAAATCGGTAACGCTTTTGGGCTCATTCGCCAGGATACTGCACCCTCCACGGCTGCTGGAGGAGGCGCAGGCTCCTGCATATTTTGGGCAGGACCCAGGGCCACCAACTCACGGTCGTTCTGCCAGCTGCACCGCTGCACCGAATTTCCTGCTGACATGTACCACTGGTAAGCAATGATCTAATCTTTCTCCTTGATCTTCAGCAAAGGCGAAGATAGCAGTGCGTTGCAGAAGTGCTGGCTCTCGTTGTCAACCTCAAACAAAGAGCAAATCAACTGAATAGAAAGAAACGGAGGTTGTTGAAAGCAGGGCGTGAGGTTGGAACCACATCAAAGCCGATCTGATATGCGAGCAATCGCCCATCCTTGCGGGATGTTCGAGGCAACAAAGATTAAAAGGTCTACACATACACAGGAAAATTCCACATTTCCCCAAAGTTGCTTCAGTTTTAGCCAACTGAGCAAATCTAAATGGATATGATTGGAGCCGCAAGCCTGGGGCTTTCCACCTCGGGATTTCGAACTTACAAACTCTAAAGTAAAGTATACAAGAAAGCAAACAGGAAAATCATGCCAGCATTTTGAATGTCTCGAGATTCACTGCAGATTGCTACAGAAGGTTTGCTTTCACAAGTGCTTCTCGGTTCTTCTTGGTTGAAGTTGAAGTTCCCAACTCTTTGAACTTGAGGCCAAGGAGTAAGGGACGAAAGCTAGCTGGGAAGGGAAAGAACGAGCAGTGTGTGAGGAATTGGGAGATACGAAGTGGAAAGTAATGATGCTGATTGCGACCATATGGCTACGCCGCGGGGCGGATTGAGCCACGGCAAAACTGCTTCCAAAAATAAAAGGTGGAGGAGGGGGTAATGGACTGTGAAATCTCATGTGATTGGCGATTCATGGCGATTCCAGCCCATGCCAACACCTTGCTAAAGCAAGAGGGACTTCTAGCAGAAGCTAGCTTTAAAATTATCTAGACTCCAGACATGATTTTGAGGGTGCGATCTTCAAAAGACATAGCGAGGGAACAGGTCCTTCTCCCCACGCGCCAGAAGATCCTTCAGGATCTTGGCCACCTGCGACGTCCCATGGATGTCTGATGTCTGATGTCACACGTCATGGATCTTGGCCTCTTCAGGCTCCCCCAGAATGAAGTAGCACTGTGCAAGAGCGCTGAGATTCACATCCTGGCACCATTTTTCTCGAAACGAAGTTTGGCCGATTAAACTGATTAAACTGATTAAACCAAGATTTTTCCACCGCACCTTCACAGAGATGTGGATATCCACCAGCGCCTGATGTCACAGAAACGAACCCAATCATTCTGTGATTCGAAACAAAAATGACCCGCAAAATCTGATCACAAGGCGGACCACTATAACATCACTATGACATCACTATGACCAGTGCAAACGGAAGAGAAGGGAATCTCACACAAAAAAGCGGCTGCACTTGATCTCTTTCTCTGCAGCTTTGCAGCTTCGCAGCCTGCAGGACGCGCTCCCTGAAAGCTTTGGATGTGAGGAGAGTCATGGCGCTGAGTTGCGCGTACCTCAGGGAGTCCGAGAGTCCGAGGGACGATGAGTTTTTGGTGGCTTGACATGACTTGACATGGCTTGACAACCAGAACACGAATCAGAAATTGCCACGGAAATATCTCTGAGGGAGTGGCTCCAACATCTCCGACAAGTTCTCACTCTTCATGATGAATTCAGTCACCTTCCAATCTTCCAACTTATTTGCTGACCTCCACCCTCTGCAAGCGGCTTTTGAGCGAATGTTCTCCGGTGAAATGTCCAACCAAAAAAAGACAACCCTTCAGCCATGCCTTGTCAATCCGCCGAGTCTCCAATGCCATGCCCAAACCCTGCTTGTAGGCCTTGTCCTCCAGGGCCCAGTCCCATAGCTGATAGAGGAAATCTGCTGGAAGACAACATGAGATCCAAAAATGAGACTCGCCTGCGGCTGATTTCCTCCATCAACCTTGTTACTGACAAACCAAAAGCTAGTGCTAAACACTGGTGTTTCCTGCTATCCTTATGTTGCCCTCTCCGACCACCTCAGATCAGTGTATCTAAGTCAGAAACATCTGTGAGTGTCGCCTGGGCTTTGATAAGAATGTAAACAGAATCCAGGTGAATCATGTACCTTGGTATGAAGGAAGCCTGAAGGGTGAGAGAGCTTCAAAAGGACTTCAAAGAGGGGGTGTCAGGGAGAAGTTTTGCAGAAGCTTCTTTCCACAGCTTGAAGATGGGCATGAAGGAAGAAGTACAGCAGCATGGAAGAAAGAAATGTTGAGGTTGGCTGGGAGAAGGTGAAGACGGCTGGCCTTGAAGGAGAGCCAAGGAGAGCCAAGGAGAGCCCACAAATGCACATAACACGACGCCCCGACGCCCCCTGGCCCAGGTCCTCCAGGCATCGCAGAAACATGCGATTCACTACATCTTCGAGTCTGGAGTCAATTGGCACCGGATCCTGAAGACTTTGAGGCTTGGCACTGGACACATCTTGACACATGTGGCGGCAAACTGATCTTGACGTGGAACATCCATCTTGGCAAGCTTGGGGCACTAGCGACGTGCAGTCACAATTCAGAACACTAGGATCCCCACCTTCTTTTTCATCTCTAACTCGAAATTATCCCCTCTCAGCTTGACCTCGGTTTCAGTTTATTCCCGCTGGAGTCTGCTCTGGTGCTGGAATAACTTGTTCAAGTTGTTCCTGTTTTGCTAAGTGCACAGCATATTGATCGATGGCCACTGCAACAATCTTCTCCTTAAGAAGACATCTGGAAGCTACTGTACAAGCTTGACTTCTGATGCAAAATCTTGCAAACCCCAAGGACCCAGCCACGTACTCGGTACGTTGTGACAAATCGAAGAGCTGTCCTGTGCCATCGGACCGTGCACTACCACGCCAGTAACTCAGGACCATCGTCCAGGGCAATTTAGGTGCTTCTCATTTCCAACATATGGATAAGCACTGCCAAGTCCTGCCCCCAAGGCCAATCTTAGGGCATCGTCGTACCTGCAAAAGACATCAATTCCACTTTGTGGAACCAGCCCATGCAGTGAAAGTTTCCCCGTCCGTTTTCGCTTGATGTCTGAGGTGGTGAGGGGCGTACTCTTCCAAATGGTAGAAGACCTTTGAAGCCACAAGTGCAGCCATCTCACGACCAGAAAAGCCCGGATCCTGTGGCAAAATCAAAGTCAAAACCATGTGTATATATATATACTATAATTACATATATAATTATATAACTATAATTATATATAACTATAATTATATATATAATTCTATATACACGCAGTAGGAGGAAACAGCAGGACAATCTCAAATAGCATGCAGTTCCTCGTAGAGAGTTTCTATTTCATTGAGGTAGTCTGCGATTTCATGCCAGAACTGGTCGACCACCTGCAGGCAGCGACGCAGCGACCATATGAAGTGAATTGAGGCCAAGGCCAAGGTCTGATTTACCGACTGTCGATTGATCAATCATCTTTTTCCACATCATGAGCAGTGTAAATGCCTCACATCTGTCTATGCGGTTCGAAGGGAACGGCGAAAACAGCAGGCTGGGCACTGGGCAAACTGTTGATTTGCTCAAAACTGTGCCCCAAGTGGAAGCTTTACACAAGCCTCATTCAAGCGCTGCAGGGCAGCACATTGCAACTGGTTTTCCTGCTCTTCAAGCAAGCTGAGCACCTTGGAGCGTGTATGTCAGGGGTCCAAGAAACTTCTAGATGCTTATAGCATAGAATAGTCGTATCTTATTCACCTCGCGCCATTGTTGTTGCAATCAATAATAAGTCATCAAAGTTATTTGAGTATCTGAATAATCTTTCTGTAAGTCATGTCTGCGTGCTTTTGTTCACATTATGCCGCACTGGTCCGACTCCTGCTGGGTCGCACCGCGATTGCCCTGACCACCTCGAGTTTCTCGAGTGGCTCCAGCTGTAAAGTTAAATGGTGCGTTCCCATTAGCAGCGTGGGCAGCATGGGCAGCATGGGCAGCGTGAGCGGCGTGGGCAGCCTGGGCAGCATTTGCAGCATGAGCTGCAAAGTGCTGAGCATGGTGAGCAGCAACATTTGCTGCGTTGAATACCTGGCAGGGTTGCACAGAGGGAACACTCTAAAATTGCTTCCCATAGCCACAGGGCCAAGGGCTCCATTCAGATCATGGACACTGGAGTTCATGGTGTACTTTCGAAATAGAAACATGTGGATCAATTAGACCCCACCTGCCTGGTTTGCTGCGTTCTCAACATGTGCTTGCCAACCCTGGAAAGGGGCACCGGCATCTTGCTGTTGATTCCCAAAGAAATCCGCAAAGTTTCCGAAGTCGAAACTGCCATTGCCTCCATTTGGCTGACTTCGTTGCTGAGAAGGCCCATTTCTTCTTTCTCCAGCTGGCTGACTGGATGCCCAATCGAAATGGCGACCACACCGCGTGCAACTCATGTGATCGCAGCCTCCATTCTTTTCAATCGGTGCTTGGCATTTTGGGCATCGACGTACCCGGTCACCATCGAAGCCAGGTTTCTCCCATTCCTTTTCATGCCCAGATGGGTTTGCTTCCCAAGTATGCTCACATAAGAAACACATGGCCATACGTCTGCCACGTTCATTATATGCAACCCCAACACAGTCTGCCTTGGGACATTCTAAGACCTCAAATTTTGCATCCTTGATCAGCCGTTCACGGTGCTGTAAGTCTTTCCAGATTCTCCGAAACGCTTCAGACATGGATGCGGCGTCTTGAAATCGAATCTCATGGTCACAAGCAGGGGCGTAGATGCATGGCAATTTGTATTTCAATGAAGACCTCATCACCTGCACTTGAGATTCAAGGTGATTCCCCAAGCACGGGAAACATACTAGATGACCGCAAGTCAGAGGCCACACATCGTCATCCAAACGCCAGTTACAGCAAATCCTGCAGTAAGAAAAGAGAGAAGTCTTCTTTTTTTCGTCGTTCTCTAGCCGATCCACCAATGCTGTGAGGAGCTCCGACTTTTCGATACAGCTGCTCACGTCGACCTGTAAGTCTTTCAATAGCTTCTTGACTTCCTTTACTGTCAAGGTCTCACTAATTGCCCTTAACTCCACTGCATCCAGGGGAGGACAAGACGAACCATCCATGGCTGAGGCAAGCTGAGGCAAGCTGTACAAATCCCTGCCTTGACAGACTGCAGTTTCACAGGGAAATTGCTTTATTCAGTCAAGATTGGCTGTACACATCTGTACACTGTATAAAGACAATTCCCAGGACAATGGCACTCAATTTGAAACGACCGATGCAAACAGATGTTAATATCATATGGACGGGTTTTGAAATGCCTATGGGCCTATGGTAATCTCAGGGGATGAAGCAAGCGAAATGTTTGGTGGCTCAAGGTCAAACATCCACAAGACTTAAATTCCAAAGATGCAGCTCACAAAACAACAGAGTTGACTTCAGACACAAAGCAAATCCAAGAGATGCAATCAGAGATGCACATGAAAGACCTCTGAAAGTTGAGAACCAGGCTCCAGAGACAGAAGTGATTGCAATTGGCGGAGACAAAGTAGCAACAGCTGCCATTGCTGGCCTAGAACGAGTGCCAGAAGCGCATCACACGGGAATTCCTTTTGCAGCCACAATTTCTCGGACACCGATCTCAACACCCCCACCTCGTTGACCAACTCCGGCAGCACCCGAGCTTACAAGTGTATACAAGTGTAAACAACACAGAAACAAGGAGCTGGTGCAAGATCTATCACTGTACACTGCTTGGAGTCTGGGACAAATGTCTTAGCAGCATGTTGTAAGCCAAAAACACTGCGGGCGCTGCAGCATAACATGCGGCATGCGTAAAAACCAGCTGTGCAGCAAATCGTGCCATGTACATCTATGTACACGTAAACTACGTTTCACAAAGCTGCAATGCGAAAAGAATGCACAGAAGCTTTGAAATGCAACAAGCCAAATCCAGGTTCAAAGTACAGCAGGCAGTGCGCCAGCCATTGCGACGAATTGACCTGTGAAGTCACCACATCGATGGCACAAAACCGAAGAGCTCCAGCAACTTACTGCACTTACGAGCCTGGCCACTTCGCTCCCAACAAGTGGATTTGATCCAACAGCTCTCGACGGCCCGGGGCATATGATGCATATGTAATGGATTGTAGTGGTGTGTCCTTGACAAATTCCGGCTCATCCTGCAATGCGAAGAACATCTACAGTGGTTCGTTCCATATAACTGAAGCAAAGCAGCACATCCCTGTTCTTAGCAGAAATACCGAAATACGGCTGTTGCCCTGCTATGAACAACGGCAAGTTGCAGAGCTTGGATTTCGAGATACAATTTGAGTCAGGGGAACTCATTCTCAACAAATCAGTCAGAAACAGAAGGCTACGCCCAAGCTCCACAACGAAGCCCAGGAAACGCAACGGCTCGGATTTCAAAGGCTGTCTGGCCAGCGGCAATGAATTGAAGATATTCATGTCGGCACAAAAAAAGCCGATTTGTCCTAAAAAGGCAACGATGGTTGCCTAGTATTGCTAGGCTTTCTGCCTAGTTGAAAAGGGCTCTCAGAAGTGAACGCGAGAGATGTGAGACTGTATTGGTTCCTGGGACAACTGCCAAGACATCCTTGACACAAAGGCCACCCCAGGCCGTTTGCACTACAGGCCGTTTTGACATGGGCTATGCAATTTTAGTTACCCACTAAACCCTTCCTTGGACGCGGTATATCCCTTGAAATGCATTTGCATTTCACTCTTGTTTAATGGCAACCCTCTAGAGGGATATCTTCCTTACACTGGTGCTGTTACAACCACTCCGGTCGACACCGATTTCAGAAAGGCAATGTGCAAATCTATTTTGAGTGCATGACCTGACACATTGGACATCTGTACGGTCGAAGTTTTCCTCTGCAGCCTGTGCTCTCAAACATGGACAGCACACAACCAGAATGAAACTTCACGGTTCCAAGTGATGCATTTTATGCAGATCGCAGTTCAAATATGAGGCGTGCTCAAAAACTGAAAAAAAAAAAAAATGTTTTCTCTGGTTTATAGTTTCTCACTGAATTTTCGCTCGTCTCAGCTACTGGGATAACTGAAACTTCACCGCAAGTGTCCCTGCTGGCCTTCGCAAACACATAGGTGCTGACATGGAAGGAACAAAACTGCCTGGAATGTTCGGGGGAAGCATCTCATGCAAAAAGCGGGTTCTACTAGTGGATACTTTTGTGCAGGCACAGAAGAGTTACGTACAGACTGAACCAGGACGTCTTAGATCCTATCGAGAAAAAAATGGCAGTCCTTCTTCGCGTCTCTGCACACGGCACACAACTGCTGCTCAAGCCTGCTGTAGCATGGTAGAACTAGCCAGTTCAGCCATCAAACAATGAGGAGGGAGGAACTCTCACCAAAAAAAAACGAACAGTCTGGGTCGTCGAAAGGCTGTGACATCTCCTCAGCATACTCTTGATGTCCCTGCGATAGGCGATAGACCACAACAACAACAACAACAGCAAGAACAAGAACAAGAAAAAGAATCAGAAAAGAAGAAGAAGAAGAAGGAGAACAGCAAGAACAGCAAGAACAACAAGAACAGCAAGAACGGCAAGAACAGCAAGAACAACAAGAACAACGAGAACAAGAAGAACAAGAACACGAACAAGAACAAGAACAAGAACAAGAGCATCATCACAACTATAACCAACACCAAAATCTACTCTCTTCATACCACTCTTTTGTTTACGATTTGCGGGGTTCCTCAGCCGAGGAGCAAAACCCTCTGAGGGCTCGGCTCGTCTCGAAGCTGACTTCGATTTCTTCTTGCCCTTGCCTTGGCCAACGCTGGTTGGCTTACGACAGTTCGATATTCAGTTGGATATCCCATGAATATTCGAGTGAATGTACTGTGTATATATATATACATATTTATATATATATATATATATATTAACCCAGCTTTGCAAGCAACCCAACGGCAGGTTCCAGGGTTCCAAGGTTGCAATGTTGTCAGGCAAGGTTCCAAGGTTGCAGATTTCGAGAGTTCCAAGGTTCCAGAGTTCTAGATTACCAGGGTTCCGGGGTTCCAAGGCTCTAAGGTTGCAAGAGACCCAAGTTTGGGGTTCCACCATTCCATAACTCTAGAATCTCATACTTCCAACAATCCAAGTTTCCTGCTCCCAAGATTCCATGGACCAAGGGAGTCATATTGTGAGAGTCCCAAAATTCAAAGTTTCAGGTAAAGCTTGAGGATTCCCAGTGCAGGTTCCAAACTTGCAAAGAGTCGAAAGTTTCAGGGTTCTAGCTCCAGGGTTGCAGGATTCTAAGGTTGCAGGGTTCCAAGGTTCAAAGGTTACACGGTTACAAGCCTTGCAGGAAGTCTTGCAGGAACCTTTCCGAAAGCCACAACAAAATTCAGCAAGGGATCGTCGTCTTTTTTGCCTGCCACAAAAGAAAAACAAGTCCAGAAATTATCCTCACATAGGTTCCAGCAAGGTTGCAACCCGGTTCCAGCAAAAAATCCAGCCAGACTTCCAACATCACAACCCGGCACAGTAAGCAAAGCAAGAAACAATGCAAAAAGAAAAACAAAATCGACGCCCGCATTGGTTCCAAGGCAAATGTTCCAGCCAGAGGTTCCAGCAACAGGGTTCCAGCAACAGGGTTCCAGCGAGGTTTCCAGCAAGGTCACACCACGTTCCAGCAAGGGTTCACCAGGTTCCAGCAAGGTTCCAGCAGAGTTCTCTCAGGGCTCCAGCAAGGTTGGAGCAAGACTTCAGCGACTTTCCAGCAAGATTCCAGCAAGGTTTCACCGGTTTCCCAGGGGTTCCAGCAAAGTGCCAGCAATGTTCCAGCAAGGTTCCAGCAATGTTTTCCCAGCGGGGTTCTAACAAGGTTCCAGCAATGTTCCGGTGACTTTCCAGCAAAGTTCCAGCAAGGTTCCAGCAGTGACCAGTTTTCCGGAGCATGCAATTTGCTGGCACCGCTCCCCACCCCAGAGATTGAAACCCAACAGAATCGCTGTTGGGCTGTTGGGAATACGAAAGCATTCCATCAAGGTTCAAACAATCTTCATCTTCACCCCCCAATTACCGTAACAACGTAGCACATTAAGCGAAGGAATATATAATCATTGAAATTAAGCAAATAACAGAACAAAAATAAAACAATGAAACTCTAAAACTTGTCTTCGGGCTCAAAAGCACAACGGGCTCAAAAGCACAACGAGGCACCGTAACCAAAGCGGAAACACATGCAGCAAAGCCCACTCCACCGAAATCAAATTCAATACACTGTCTCTCCCTACCAGACCGACCCTCGATACCAGCAGTTCCAACATGGTTACAGTGGGGTTCCAGCAAAGATCCAGGCAGGTTTCAGGAAGGTTCCAGGACAGTTCCAACAAATTTCCAACAAAGCTCTTTCCAGGAAGGCTGCAGCAAGGTTCCGGGAACCTTCCAGGGCTGTTCCGGTTTTTCGGCGCGTGCATTTTCGTGTCACCACTGCCCGGCCCCAGAGATTGAAACCCAGAAGATTCGCTGTTGGGAAAGAATATAATATATATATATGTATATACATAGTAAAATATAGTAAAATATCGCATCCTAAATGTAGAATGTATAATGTGTATATATATATATGCTATATATATATATATGCTATATATATATGCTATATATATATATTATATTAGTCAATATTAGTCATATATGTATATACATAGTAAAAAATAGTCCGAGTACAACTCCGGCAAGATGAGCTTGCCGAGCTTGCCACTCGTGATTCTGCTTGGAGACCAGCGATGCCGGGTACGGCAACCTTTCAACAAGGGGCTGCTGTCAACTTGGTCCGCTCCACTAGCGAAAATCAAGATTTGAATGCGCCGCAAAGAATCTGCCCTTTGACAAGGTTGCGCAAAGCCTCCAAGATATGGTCCATCTCTTCACAGGTCACATCCTCAAGCCTTGTTGATATGCATGGCAACATGCTTCGGTGCAAAAAACAACTCACTTGAGATCGCAGCCCCTTCGATTGACGCCCAAGTAATCTCCACCACTTGGCATCCTGAATGTCTCACTACCAAGATCATGCTGAATTACCAAGCTGCGCGATAAAGGTGCAAGAACCTCTCCTTGCGCAATGAGCATAGCTCCTCCTCCTGCTGTTGGATTCTTGATTGATGTTGAAGCACCTGCATACATTTGACTCTGGTATTTACACCCTTCGGACATTTGAGAAGTTTCGAAGTGCCGCTGAGCCAAGCGAAAGTGCCTGGAGAACCATCTGCAACAAAATGCAGTGTTTTCTGACTGGCCTCTGCAGACAGCTTTTCGACCTCCGCTTCTTCTTGCCGAAGCCTTCCAAACTCCGATTGGTTTTGATCAAAGGATTCAATGGTGGTCAGTGCTACAGAGAAATATCCGAAAACCAAAACCTGAAGCTGCAATCTGAATTCACGATCTCCTGCCTCTCTTGAAACTGCAGTGTCTGTCCCCATTCTGCCGCCTCAGGAGTCATTCGATGTGAGGTTAAAAATCCGTGTGCTGGGCTTAGCAATCGGTGCACAAGCCATGAAACTGCGCCATCCCACCATGATACCGTGATGGTCTTGAAGCTGCAGGCGCAGCACCTGCAGTATAGACGGACTCAGCAAGGAATCTAAGTCGCGCCATTCTATTGATGTCTTTCCAGCCTCGTTCTCTTTCTCTAGCCTGAAAAACAAAGGTAGCAGAGTTTCCAGCAATGTCTGATTGTCAAATTGAAGTCGGAATATCAAGCATTCAAGTGTCATTCAAGTGTCAGAGAATACCCATTCTTTTGAAGCACGATGCCTTGCTTGCGGATCCTTGGATTGAACCCTGTGACAATGCACTTGCTTCGAACGAAAGATGTGCAATACATCCCCAGAAGGCCTGTCACTGAGATTTTCGCAACGCATCTAGCTACTTACCACACTAATCTTTACAAGTTAGAACAGTTAGACAGCTTCATTGATTCATTGACCTTGGGCCAAAATTTGGGGTCCTAGAATCCTGATCAACAGCTACGAGGTGTACTTCCCTCCAGGCCTCCGTCTTTCGAGGTGTACTTCTTCATGCTCACGTTTGAGCTCCTGGCAAGGAATTCCTTGCCAAGTTCTGCATCATTTGTGCAACACACTGTAGCTACAAATGTCACAGTAGAGACAGTCCAAGTTTTGATTATCGGTGTATCTACTGCAATTCTCTAACCCCACTCCCCATAAACTCCCGCCTCTACGGAAACTGCTAAAGCTTCGGCAGCTGCACGGTCTGCTTTCCCACGGCGTCTCGCTTCAGCGAGTTCCTGCATCTATAAGAAAACTTGTGGCGGAAAAGTCACACTTTTAACCTGTAGAAAGTTGACATCATGTTTCATTGCATTTCACTCTAGTCTATTCCCAGTTGCACATCATTATGTCCAACAAGGTCCGAAAGTTTGAAATTAGTTGAACTCAAAACGTGAAGAATTCAATGATGAATGCAGAGAGGATCTGCAGGACAGCCTCATTTAAAGCAACTCGTTCAGCTTCGTGTTGAGCCTGGATTCTGACGGCAAGGCACTGAATGAGCCCATCAAATGGTTATGAATTGACCTGGAACAATTCGAAACCCAAACGTCGCAGTTGAAGATCATAGAAGCAAAACAGGAACCGCGCGGACACAGCAAATATGTATACATATGTTATATAAATGTATGTGTATATATTATTATATATTGTCTGTATTCAATTTTGCTGAGTATGCTTGAGGCTACCAACTTGCAGTCGCAGTTCGAAGCAACTGCTTGCAAGATGTTGCAAGGAGGATTTAAGGCTAAGGATTCCGCACCTGGACAGTTTCTTCATCCAACAGCAGCAAAGGCTCATCCTTGGATTAACATTCCAAAGACTCATCTGGGTTTGTCCAAAGATCTCCTAATGTTCATGGGGAGCATGATAACTACAGGATTTTGGGATAGTGGGATACCCTTTTTCACATCAAATTATCAAACCACCCCTGTTGTAAGTCTGTACTCAATGCACCAAATGGAAGATGGAAGAGTCTTTGCTGATCTGAATCGCTTTTTTTGTGTAAAAGCCACTAAGGCATCCACAATAGAAGCTGGCTGAGACAGGAATACCTAAAGACCATTGAAGGGCAGCAAAGCCGTCAGGGAATGTGTTGCCCACCAAATGATCGGTCGCACTCCATGTGGTGATGCTTGGACAGTTCCTGCAGGTGATCCAGGTGCCTGTGGAGTGTGCCTAGGAGTACAAAGATCAACTAAGCTTCAACGAAGATCAATGGGAAAAAAACAAAGAATGCTCAGTTGCTGCCAGTTGCTGTACGAGTAGTTCCTCAGTCGTCCTCTTGTCAGAAGAGAGCAACAGGTCTCGGTGACTCTCGATGGAATTCAGGTTTCGGACACACCGGATGGCTCTGCAGAAGAGGCTCGGTCACGCAAGTCCTGAGGCGATTGTCTCATAGGACCTCCGAATGTCTGAGAGCTGGCTTCCTGTTCCCTGCCTCATCCTCACTTTCCCCCTGGCAGGTTCGAGCGCCAAGACATTCACCGTGAATGAAACAAAAAGCGAAAATCCCTGATCCATGCGACTGCGGTCGCCTCCATCTCTGAATGAAAAGTCCATGAAAGGCATTGGACCGTCTTTTACTTTGGCCAAGCTAGTCCAACAAGCTGTATGCCATCATTTATATCATATTATCCCTCCACATGACGGAGAACTGTAGATTCAGTGCCGAGCACTGCGGCATATTTCCGGGGAATTTTCAGAGATTCATCGATTCATCTGACTGCATGTCTGTGCCCCCCCGTCCCTCAACACTGCTAAAAAGTCTTCAGAGAACGGTTGAGCCAAATTGTGAAAGTCAGGAAAATGCCTTGAACTGTTACTTTCCAGACCATCTGAAACACCATAGAAGCAACGAGATAGCAAAGTTCCAAATTCATGTTCTCAACTGAGCAGAAACGGCGATCGAAAGAATTTTTTGCTGCCAGCTGCAGCAACATTGGCTGGACAACTGATAGACAGGTCTGAAACAACGAAAGCTATAGCTACAAAGTGGTTTCCTACTTTGGTAGCCTTGTGGCTCGAACCTGAAATGTAGCTGCATTTTTCAATCACGAACAGGTTCACAACACATGCCACCTTGCAACGATCAAAGCCACCACGGCTTCGAAGAAGCTGCAACTCAGCGTGCAGAATGACATTGACCTGTGCCAGATTCTGCAAGAAGCTCTGCGCTAAGTGATTTCA
>Ga0126342_10000314_pt1:0-10000 | contig 47715 bp, 40 predicted proteins | sample Cyp1metagenome_FD_92528 | JGI IMG/M metagenome (GOLD analysis project Ga0126342, IMG submission 92528) | Coral microbial communities from Lord Howe Island, Old Settlement Bay, Australia - Cyphastrea 1 metagenome | ecosystem: Host-associated > Invertebrates > Cnidaria > Coral ...
ACGAATTTTCTGGGTATTTTCCATTGCCATGCTTGATTACTGGAGGCTAATTGATTGTAGTTGATGTTAACTATCAATAATAAATATTGATTGTAGTTACTGTTGATTTACTATAGCTATAGTTTCATGATTTATATCATCGCTATCTAATCAAAAAGAATGACGTCGATGCCCATCACATTCGACAGCGGTAGATCGCCTTTATCTGGGACCAACCACTTTTTCGTGGGTCAAGAGTGTACCCCATGCCTCTCATAAAGGGCAATCAGAGTCTTCCAAACAGCTTCTACTCTCTCCAAACTCCATGCTTCGAAAGGATGTCGCGCTGGATCACATCATCCAGGTCAAACCTTGGTTCATTTCTCTGCGCTCAGTCGTGCCCCACTTTTATCCTCCAATGCACAACCGGGAGCTCGGCTGTCCGCATGATCCCCAGTTGGCTGAGGTGGACCATCCAAGCCAAGTTGACAGCGGAGATTCCCACCGGCTCTCCATGCCTTTACAAACCAGTCTGGATAGCCGAAGCGTTTCAACAACTCAATGTCTCTGGTCACAACCTTCTCACATCCAAGCGAAAAAAGTACGTGCAACAACCTTAGCCATTTCGGAACAGTGAACAGTTTTTTTCGTATGAAAATAGAACAGGATCATACAGGAAAGGTCCCTCTTTGATGACCTACAAGGTGGGCAGGGCCCCAAATAGCTATGGGGATTCCCAGCATCAATTTCTATGGTTGGTGACATTGCTTACCACATTATAATACATTATACCCCCATTAATACCCCCTCTAGATAGCCTAGTTATTGGAGTGAACTACACCGACAACTTCTCAGTCGTTTGGCGGTTCCGCACCTCGAGCTCCCTTCAGTCGCATCGGGACGAAGATCACTGAGCCATTGCGGAAGTAGTCGCAGGCGCATTCCCATTCACCGTCGATGGCCTCGGGGACGGCGAAGCAAAACGGCGAAGCAAAACATGGTGGATGTGATTGATGTGATGGGGATTTCCATGAAGATCTTATGGGGAGATCCTAAAGGGGAGATATAAAATGGGGATTTCAACCAGAATACATGTCACCACCTGGGACCTCAACACTGTCTTATGTGTGACTAACCAAGATACCCCAAACATGGAAAACTGCATGTCAATAATGATGAGTCACATGATCTCAAAAGAAAACACATTCCATATCTAGACTCCAGAGTTTCTATGCGTTCTTGCTAAAGGCACGATTTGTCCGAACAGGTACGACTGTATTTTCTCAACGCAGGAACAACTGTCAAATGCCTGTACCTCTGGGACTTGCTTCGCTTTTGAGTTGGCATCCCCCCCATTCAATCCTTGATTCCCATGATGCCTCCTGTGCTACTGGGACGTCTATGTGAGTGGGATCTTTCAAACAACGCCGATAGCTTGCAACCATGACAATCAAACAAAAAAACATCGGGGTGAGACCAAAAGCAGATAGAGCAGCTACTCAGCACCCAAGCTTCACAACATTCTTGGTCTCTTAGAATCATTCCCAAAACCAACAATCCTTAGATCGTTAAACCACACCAGCAGCAGGAGTCCAATCCCAACTCCCATGGTTCCAATGCAAAAACATCTTTGAGCAAACTCTGACAATTTCACTACAATTCAATCAGGGGACCCACTCTTGTGACCTGAACTCCAAAAACCGACTACCACGTGCACAATCATCCAAGGATCTTGGCTTTCACTGGCACATGGTAATATATATATATTATAGTAATGGCACCCAGCAAAGCATCGTGATGTGGATTTGCCAACTGGATTCACCTTTTTCCAACCACTGAAAATGGCTGACCCCCGATTCCTAAGGATTACAAAGAATATGTTTACGACGATCTCAAAATTCATTCATTGACAGTCATTTGCAATCATTTGAATTCGGCTAAAATCATTAACATATCATTTAAATCCTCACGATTCCCATATTTCACAATCCCCACCCCCTGAAATCAATCAAAATCATTCAAACTCTCCTAAAAAACACATGTCTCCCTTTCTCTATAGATAAAAATATGTATATTTATATTTATATAATATATATATATATCTAAATAATATATACATATATATATATATATATTATAAATAAATAAATGATACATAGATCTCCACATTCGTTCCACCCCCCCATCCCCAACCCCGGTCCGCCACGTCACCGGCAGCTCCGTGGCCTTCGGCAGCGCCTTGGCGCAGCTCCGCAGCAGCTGCGCCGCCAGCGGCGCCAGCGGCGCGGGCGCCGCGCCGAGCGCGTCGGCGGCGCAGGCGGCGCGGAGGCGGTCGGGGATGCGAGCCTTGGGGTGCCATTGGGATATAGGAACCATGGCAACCAAGATATGGAAAGATCATCCATTCATGTTCCAAACCACCAACCAGTATAGTACTAGTAACCATGGATATATCCATTTTAGGGTATTTAAGCAGAGTACTATGTATAAGGGATATATCTATATATCTAAGGTATTAGTATAAGGATATTAACTTTGTTTAATCTATAGTATAGTACTTGGGATATATATACATATCTATTAATCTATGTATAAACGAGTATTAACTATGTGTTAAGTATAGTTAAGTATATAAACTAGTATTAACATATAATTGTAGTTCATAGGTATATTTTGTGGTTATATTTCGGATATTAACATATATCAACCATAGTATGAAAGACATCATTTACCATGTATGGTGTACTATTGCATTACTAACTATATAAGGACATGAACCATAGTATGAAACCCATCATTGGAAATTGAATATCAAACAAGGAGATTGAATGGTGAATGGTGAATTTAACTACTAACCATGGTGAATAGTTTGAAAGTAAAAGGGTGTTGGTAATGGTCTATATTAAGCATATAACCATGGGTGTTAAGTTAAGGTATAGTAAGGGTATAACCATGGATATATCCATTATATAGGGTATTTAACCACAGTACTATGGTATAGTATTGGGGATAATGTTGGTTTAGGTATCACATCTTGTATAAAAGGATATGTTTATAAGGATATTGAATTATATTAACACATATCAACCATAGTTTTTTTTAAACATCATTTACCATGTATGGTGTATTATTGTCTTATGAACCATATAAGGATAACCAAAGTATGAAACCCATCATTGGAAATGGAACATCAAACATTGGAAATATTGAGGATATCACCACATGTATTACGGTATATTACAGTAAGGAAAAAAACTTGGATATAGCCATTAGGGTATTTAACCATAGTACTATGGTATAGTATAGGGTATGAATGGGTATGATACTATATAAAGATATTAACAATGGTATTAAAGCTATGGTTCTTAGGATATTAATGGTGAATTAGTTACTATGGTATGAGAATGTAATAGCATCATGACTCATAGTATAAGCAGGTCACCCATAACAGACCTGGTATGGTCTTGTTTGTTGTTTCATTCATCAAATCCCCACCAAATTGTGGATTAAACCGTAGTCCGGGTTCTGGTGCAGGGAGCATGCTAGCCCTGGGTGTTGTGCCGTGTATCTCTCCAAGAATTGCTTCTCTGTAGTGCTGAGGCTTCTCCAAAATACATTACATGCTATGTCCAGCTCAGGGCATCGAAATGGAACATGGTCACAGGAAGTGCCAGAGTATCACTTGTTGGTGGTATACCTACCCTCTGAAAAATATGAAAGTCAGTTGGGATGATGAAATTCTCAACTGAATGGAAAAATCATCCAAATGTTCCAAACCACCAACCAGATCATGAACGACTCATGAATGACGTGGATCTACCTCTGATTTTGCTGCATCATCGTCCATCTGATGCCATTCAAAAGTTCTGTTCAGCAATGAAGGACATGTTTTCACAAACAAACAAAACGTGAAATGAGATATCTTTGAACAATGGAACAAAAAGAAATGACGAACCACCGATATCAGTTGATGATTTATAGAATCCATTCATATGATGAATTTGGGGATGGTGTACTATTGCTTTACAAACTATATTTAAGGATGTTAACATTAGTATGAAAGCCATCATTGGGGTGAAAATAACAAACATATATATATATGTATATATATGTATATATGTGTATATATATATATGTATATAAACATAGTAACACCAATCACTTTATGATTTTGCAATAAGTATGAGAATGTAAAAAGTATAGTTCTATAGTAACACCAATACATATATATATACATACAATATCTCTGGGTAAAGACTACTCATAGTATGGGTATGCCATGGGGTATTTTACTGGCCACGGGAAAGGGGGGCCCAAGAGAAGTGGATAATTTCGTCACCAAATCCGAAGATCACGATATCAACTAGCTAGAAGAAATATCATGATGGGTCCCACTGCTGAATTTTTCATGACTCTCAACAAAAAACACAACATCTTGGGCACTTGGGTTTGGTTGAAAATAGGCAAGCCCTAAAAATCCCAAAGGTTCATCCTCTGGTGATCAAACATAGCAATTGGAACTCCCCTATAAATGATCGTTTAATTAATGAGAAAATAATCTATTGTGATGGTGGATTGCTAGCCCAGGGTATCTCTATTTCTCCTACTAAATTGCCAAGTTCCCACATTTTCTCGAGGGACAAAGCCCCAGAATTCTTCAATCTCTGGGATCTGGTTCTTGGATGTTCTTTGCGTTGGCTCAATAGATCCCTAAAATTATGCCCGTTAATGTCCCCAAAACCTATCCCCGTTGTTCGGGGTTTACAAATGTAACATAAACATATACTCTATGATACCAATGATACCCTATGATATTCCCATTATATACCCGTGTCTTTTGCTTAAATTATCATAACATGCTTGCTTCAAACATTATACGACCCTCAAAAAAACATCACATCCCTTAAAATCCGCTGTTTAAATTCCCCATCTTTATATCCCCAACAGATTCCCATTGCTGCTTGCAGGATTCCCAAGATATTTCCCCATCTTACAATTTGATATACCACAGCTTCTTATAGCTTATTCCAATGAACATTCCCAATATCCCCGTATATACTCCCATTCAAGATATACAAATTATACAGCAAATGATATCTGCTGCCCATGCTATTCCAAATCAATTTCCAATATGGAGGTTTCCTCAAATAGGGCTACCCCTAGTTCTCATCCATTGATGGATTTTCCATGAAATAAACCATCCAGCGAACTGGGAGTATCCCCATTTTTGAAAACCCTCATATGGAGGTGTCCAAATTGTCCAATCCCTGGCCCACATCATCCATCGCCGCTGAAGGCCATGCTGCTGTGCTGAGGTACTTCACCAGTTGCCGCATCTGCGGCCAGGAGGCCTCGTGGTGTCAACGTGGGCATCCACCATGAAATATCATAAAAAATCGGAAAAAAGCTGGGAAATCACTGCAGATTTATCTGATTTCATGGGTTCACAAAGTAGAACATCCACTATAAAGATAGAGGTATTTGATGATATTAGTCTGAAAATCATCGAAATTGATGGTGGGTCTTGCAAGCACGTTTGAGTACCAGAGAGTATACCATAAAATGGGCACTTTAATACGGAAAGTGATGAACATAAGTGGATGGAATGGGCTACCCTATTTTCAGACTGCTACCCAGATGCTTTAAGCCCTGGTGACATCCGGATACCTCCTTAACCCACCCGTAGTGACCGTGGTACCCTGAAGCTCATTTGAATCCCCATAGAAATGGAAAGTTACATGAAGTTACCCCATAATGTTAGCACTTCAGAAGGGAAGTCTTCGTACCTATCCACCCCAGGCGCCTCAGCTTTTTCCACATCTTGTGGGTCACCTGGTCCTAACCGCGCAGGAAAGAGCTTCTCGCCGGGAATGACCTGCGGCAACTTCTGGTGCAACCCAGCGAACTTGGCGAAAAGATGCGCAAAGCGCAACGCTTAGATGCCCCTATTCAGTTCTTGGAGGACATGTTTTCTGGGGAAAAGAACAAACTATTATAAATCATTAATTATCATATATAACTATATAATATATCCTTATATATATCATTAATATGTTAATGATATATCAGCCATTCCACACAACGGACAGAATTTCATGGCCCCATAGTAATACTCAGGCTGATTCCCCACGTTCGTGGATTGCCATGGCTGCGAAATCCCCGTGGCCAAAAGTAGGACCTTGAAAGAAATGGGAAACTCATAGAAGGAAATGGTTACCAAATGAGGATCAATGCTATCACGTGGTCGGGGAATTTTCGCTTTAACTGGCTCCCCATGCTATTTTCGGTCATGTGGATAACCATTTTTGTTCAGCTCACCGCTGCCTCCATTCACCACTGAGGATAAACAATTGTATTCAAACACGGCTTAGGTTGGAAAATCTTGGAAAATCTCCAAATTTAATGTGTCCCCTGTTTTCATATGTTTTCCCTTGAAAAAACCTCCATGTTTTAGCCGCGATGGCCCTTATTTTCCACCTGGTAGATCCCCCAAATGATAAAGTCGCTGGCATAACCTCGGCGGAGGATACCAGGAAAGGTGCGTCGGTGATATGGGGATTTACCAGCCATAAACATGTCAAAGCCATAGAAGTATTGTTGGTGAAATCTTGAAATATGGGGATGGGTCAAAACCCTGGTACCTTCTGTTCACCCCAAAATAGCTGGGATTCATGGATGTGAATAACCCACTAAAAATGTATCTATAGGTATTGACCCATACCCATATCACCATCATGATTGTAGAATAGAGTAATAGCCATCATGAAATACTGGTTGGTGGTTGCAACCTACCCCTCTGAAAAATGATGGACTTCGTCAGTTGGGATCATGAAATTCCCAATATGATGGGAAAAATAATCCATTCATGTTCCAAACCACCAACCAGTATATTATAGAATGACTGTTATTGATTTAATTCTTGAAAATCACAATGAATGCTGCACGGCTGAGATGCAACTCTCATTTTTGAGCCACAGGGATGGCCAAATCAGAGAGAGAGAGAGAACCAGCCCAAACGACGCTGGAAACCAGGGACAAAACTTTACAACATTGGGAAACTATGCGGAAATCAAGAACTAAATATGGCTGTGTATATGGTGTATAAGTACTGTGTCCTGTATAAAAATCGGTTCTCCTTGGTTCGTGAGTGAAAAATCCTCACATTGGTCTGCTGGGATCATCGCAAGCCAACTTGGCCTTCACTAATATCTTCACAACGAAGAAAACATTGAAGATTTGATAAAAATTGTACTGGTATACGGTATGTTTTTAAAATTATACCATATGAAATACCTATGATAAAATCAAACTAATCAAACATGCTTCGCTGGAAAATCCATCCATACTTAACAAATCATGTTCCTGACATCAAAACCTTCATTTTTGCAATAGGGATTTACAAGCCATGATTGATTGCCATTGGGGATGAGATCACCTGACGTTGCGAATCTGATGCCTGGCAGTCTGGCGGTCATTTTCCAAGTGGCTCCCATCGTAGACGACTTTTGGAGAAAAAAAAGCGTCTGGTAATTCAAGACAACTACAGAACATGAGCCATTTATAGATGATTTCCGATTTCCCTTTTAACACCGGTGAATTTCCATAGCTATAGGTCAGCTATGTTAAATTACCGAAGGTAGACCATACATAGATGGTCAGTGATATCATATATATCATCCATTATATCCCATGAAGATCACCATTAAATCACCATAAATCCACCACAAAATGTCCCACCGGCCCATCCCACTGAACACCTCCGGGGCTGAGCCAAGCCGCTGAACCAACGCTTTGGCGTGTCGAGAAAACCCAAACTCAACGCCAGAAACCTCCGGGACCAACAAAGAGGATGGTGAAAGGTGGGCAATCCATGACTGGATAGTGACCTGTGTTGGTATGTGTATATACATATTAGATATGTGTAAAAATGGCTTCTGACCATGGCTATGAAGCACTTGTACCGACAAGCACATCCAAGCGCTTGGGAAATGAAGCATTTTGAGGGTTGTGAACGTCACCTGGGTGTTGCTATTCCCGTATACTGCTTGGGTGATGTTCCAGCCCAAGAGCTCCACACCGGTGGGAGCCAATGGACTGTGCTTGGTTTGGTCACTTGCAGAGTATTCTTTGAGGCCCCTGGGGCAGAGGGCAATTCCAGCCCAATGTCATCTTTGCAACAGGGTCATGTGTTGATGCTACTTTAAGTTGCGGCTTGAGGGTGACATGTTTTGATCCTTTCCATGACTATTCCGGTGGGGCGTTTTGACGGTTGATGTCATTTGACCACTAGCATGGGCCCAGAAAACCCGGAGCACCAGACAATGCCATTTCACCTCAGGACGATTTGCTACTGCTACTGACGGAAACCCTGTCATCCAAAGGATTTTTGTCGGGCAGATACTGGCAGCATTTTGAGCAGTTGCCTTTGAAACCATTGCACCAGACAATGTTTGGAAAAGACTTTTCACTGTCGTCTATCTCGGTCACCTTTACTCAGACCATGTGACTCTCCAGGCAGTCGGGGCTGTCATAGTGTCAATATATACATATGCATGGGACACTATATCCCCATGACAGTATCAGACTGGTTTCTACGTGAAATGTTAATGACAATGACATGTATTTCCTGACAATGTGATATAATATACCCATTCGTGTGTATGACATTTTGACTTTCACTTTATTACACTGACTCTGAGACACTGTTGCGCGCGTCATGGCTGCTTGCGGCCGGGGCGTGTGCATTGATCGTGTGTGTGTGTGTGCGCGTGTGTGTGTGTGTGGGCTGGGTGGTGTTCCAATGGGACATTTCACCACCTCTCAAAATAGCTAAGACATGAAAACAGTGCACTGACAACACCTGGGAGTATAGCTGCCGGGATCTTCACACATTTTGACTTGCTTGCTTACTTGGAGGCCTGTTTTGCTCCAGGGTGTTGCTTTCAATCACAGTTTCCAACCGGTTTTTCGAACATCACTATGTATATATATATTTATATTGTTTATATATATAATATATATATATATAATTAATTATATAGTATATTATATATTATATATATATATATATTCCTTTGCATCTTCAAACATCAACTCATAAGTAATTGACGCATATAAATTTCTGCGGAAAAAATACATCCCCAAATTTGGTCGTGAACCGAGCAGCAAGAGTAAGGTGGACAGCACGTCCAAGGGCTCAGCTTCAGCCACCTCGGGGAAATCTACAGGAAACCCATGGGTTTTTACCATTCAGATCATGGGGGTTTCCGGTTAAAATTTTCCCTTAATGTGACTTAAACCAATCCAATGAATTTAGGGTTACCCCCATGACTATGGACACCTCCATATTAACATATATTAATTGCTGGGTGTACGACGAATATGATAAATATCGATGAATTATGGTGGATATGATGATGAGTTCGTACAGTTTGATGGATGAAACTAAATCAACAAACGTAAGCGATGGATGGGAAAAGAACTGTGGTGAGATTTGGAACTATCACTGCCCAACAAATGGTATTTAACTAACATTAAAACGATTGTACCGGTATATCACGGTATATCATCAAGCAGTTGGGTTTTTATCAGGGGATACATCGTCAAGACAGAATCAACACTTACCCAACAAGAAAATGATCGAACAGCAAACAAGAACTGGTTGGTGGTTGACCTACCCCTCTGAAAAATATGAAAGTCAGCTGGGATGATGAAATTCCCAATACAGTATATGGAAAAATCATCCAAATGTTCCAAGCCCACCAATCAGATAAGGATGTTACAGCGACAACAACAAAAACTCGTTTTTCTTTCTGGCAACTAGTAGGACTGAAGCAACACACAAGAGATGATTTACCCAACCGGCACTATAATGTTTGATCACGAAATCGTCTATCACCATGGATGTTGGGCATGAGATTGTTTTGGTAATTTCTACAAAACATTTCAAACGGAAATGCTCTCTTCCGTATGAATGGAGGGTTTAATGGTTTGTTTGTCCCCAGCAAAATGTTGTGTTGGA
>Ga0126342_10000314_pt1:15000-47715 | contig 47715 bp, 40 predicted proteins | sample Cyp1metagenome_FD_92528 | JGI IMG/M metagenome (GOLD analysis project Ga0126342, IMG submission 92528) | Coral microbial communities from Lord Howe Island, Old Settlement Bay, Australia - Cyphastrea 1 metagenome | ecosystem: Host-associated > Invertebrates > Cnidaria > Coral ...
CAAAGTGGGATGCACATCCAGGGATTGGGATATGTTGGGTCTGAATTTGATGATCTGCGAGCTGCTGGAACTGTCGGCCATCGCCTGTCGGGGTGTGATGGCTTCATGGGGATGGAATGGACTCACACTGCGAGTTGAGACTAGCCTCTGCTATCAACAGAACTGGCACTGAAAAATGCCCATGTTCCATGGGGTAATTCAACCATACAAATCAAATAAGTGATTTTCCGTTGATACATGTATTTCAATCTTTGAATTACCAGAGAGTATATATACAGTTCATGGATCCCACATGTTTTAAGTCGGCCACTGTTTTTTTTTGTAATTTGAAGTACGGCCTACTGTATACTCAGGGTAGCCTCTTTCTACCTTCCCATCCATATCCATCTGTGCAGTTCTCATCTGTGGATCCATCAGTCGTAAACTCAGATTACCCTCTGGTAAACTAACATAGCTGTTGAAAATCACCATTTTTAGTGGGTAAATCCACTATAAATGACCATTTTCAATAGCAAACTGTGAGTCATTACCAGAGGGTAATAGCTACAGAAAAATCGGCAACGAATCCAACTACACATCACGTCAGTGGTAAGCCATCCAACCAGTAATGATCAGTAACGTAGGTCAATCAGACCTCATGTCGTGGGTCCGTGGGAGTTCATACATTGATTCCTAGCCCCCGGAAAATCCCCAAGTTGAGTGGCAGCATTCCAAACGTTTGCTGTTGAGGCTTGGTATACCCCGATGATCTTTGTGACATGTTCACCCATATCATTTTGAAAGTACTATAGCATGTTCTGATATTTTCGAACTTTGGCTCGGCCAGGCTGAACCATGACCATCTCCCCATGTTGTTTTCCCATTTTCTCACATGGGCGTTTGACTGATTGATGCCTCTCATTGCGACGATCCCATTCCAGTGTCACTAGTTTGGCTGTATGGCCCTTTACCAGTTATAAGTCAGTAAGTCACCCCATTTGTGGAATGATAATTAAGCACATTTATAGCCATTTATGGGGTAAATAACAGCTTATCACCACTTGTGGGATTAAAGTTACAGTTTTAGTGTTTTAGTGATGTAGTTTTTTTTTTTTACCAGTTATAATCAGTTCAAATAGTTAAAACACATCTACATATTCCATTTGTAAATCCCATGTGTAAATCACTGATTTCTTTGATCATCCCACTATGATCATCCATCTATCATTCCATTGTTGGCTATATATATATGATGTGTATATATATATATAATTAGATGTATAACTACCATTTATAATCCCATTTATGACCTTTTATAGCGTAAACTACCATGATTACAACCATATTATTCCCATCCTATACCCATTTTTGATGTGTAAACCTCTTCTCCAAGGCTCGAAGTGTACGTCTCCAATGGCGGCAAGGCCAACAGTTCCAAGGGCGTGGCGTAACGACACGTTCGTGGCGTGGCGGTGCACGGGGTGGGCCTGGAGACAACTGCCGGGCAGGGGAGATCTGCTGAAAAGCCGGGATTTTTCACCATGATTTAACACCACATATATGGTTAATATATGGTTATTATATGATTAATGATGGTTAATAATGGTTAATATATGGTCATTATATGATTAATAAGGTTAATATATGGTTATTATATGATTAATGATGGTTAAGAATGGTTAATATATGCTTATTATATGTTATATATGGCTTTTTGTCAACCCCAAAGCTAGGAGTTAGATGGAGAGTTTCTATTCATTGGTGGTTATGGTGAACCATTATGGGAATTTTAACCATCAACTGGTTGTAATATACTGTTAATAATGGTTATTATATGGTTAATAATAATCTTGTTGGTGGTTTTTCGGCACGCCTCTGAAAAATGATGGAGTTCGTCAGTTGGGATGACGACATTCCCAATATGATGGGACAAATAATCCAAATGTTCCAAACCACCAACTAGAAATATATATGGGCTTGTTGTCCTGTAGATGGTTAGCGACGTCTGGGATTGAACATGGATTTTCATGGATTTTCTCCATGTGTTTTTGCAAATTTTCTGAAACAAACCGTTTTTTCCTCGAAGAAGACCACTTTCTCAAGAAATGGTGACAAGAAATTGGTTGGTGGTTGTGGGATGATTGATTCAAAATTTTGGCGGAATGTCAAACCTCAAAGTTGACGTAACTTCGAGCAATACAACATGTATGATCAATGGAAAGAGAATGGACTACTGTGTAACTACGGTAACCAAATTCCATAAATAACATATTCATGGATGAAGAACTTCATTGATCATTGGATGAACTACAGCATATTCATGTCAGCCCGTCATCTACTTGGAGGATCGGAGGGGACTTACTAACCAGGGTCACTAACCACATACCAAGTGGGATGATCCTCCAAGTAGTGTTGTCTTTCTATATAGAGGAATCAGGAAACAAGTAGCCTCTGGTAAACATACAAATAACTATGGAACTTCACCACTTTTCATGGGAAAACTCACTATTTCAATGGCCATTTTCAATAGCTATGTAAACGTTTACCAGAGGGTATCTTTCCATTTGAGCTGCCCATCTTCACATTGCAGAATCACCATAATGGCAGTAAATACCGGCAAGGGCAAATATGGTAGTACAGTGTGCATATACAGTGTATATGTGTTATAGTGTGTATGACATGTGTGTTATGTACGCTCTATGATATATATATATAATACATATAATATATAATAATAAATATAATAAATAATAGTAATACATATAATATATAATATATAATCAGCAATATTAATAATATGTATAATATGTATATCTCTACATATATATATCTATCTTAACATATGTATCTTTATAACATATACACACGAAATATACTCCGTATGTGACATGTGTTCAACATGTATACTGTAGACAGACACAAAGTTTGCCTTCTACCAGAGAAATCCTGTCCTGTGTGGTTCATGGCTATGGCGGCTATGGGTCCAACGTTCCTCTAATGACAGCACTTCAGCAAGCTGGCACATCATGTGGCCAGCATGACTTTGAACACAAACAAAAGAGGTTTCAAAGAGAAGTCTCCCAAGAAGATTGAAGGAATTGTCAGATGTTGGTCAAAGTCAAGTCTGGTACTCTCGTGCTATCACGCGCTTGTGAACACCCCAACACTCCGGTGCTTGCCAAATTGATCCCTGGCGTCCTTTCGGGAGGAAAGAAAGGCACCGGTTTGGTATAACATGTGACACACTTTGCTTATTGATTTTGAATCAGTTTTGACCTCTCTTTTTCTTCACCAAGTGGAAATCTGGGACATCGACTATGACTTCATCCCCATGCCCCATGCTCCGCCTGAAACAAGATCTGCAACTTTGGCAGAAGGACCGCTGTAGCCAACCCCTGAGAGCTAGTGCCGCCAGAATCACCACTGACCTCAGCAGTTGCCATGGAGCTATAAAAATGGGTCATGTCAGGGATATCACTCTCACTTTTTCGGAAAAAAAAACATGTGTAGATGATTTCAGTTCTCAGAAACCAGTGGATCTTAACACCAGGTCTTTAATATACCAGTGATCTTTGGGATCATCCCACTATGATCATCAATCATCAAAAACCGTATGTATTTTCCAGATCTTTGTTACCAAACACCAGGCTTCAACCAGCGGATGCAAAAAAAACCGGTTGGGGATGGGATACCCATCCGATCCTAAACATTTCCAGTGAGCTCGCGATGTGAGGTCGTCAAAAAATATATCTACCTTTTGGGAAAAAAACATGCCCAATTTTTGATTGCAATCAGGTTTCATTGTTACGCTGGGAAACTGACTGTAAATATGTTTAGTAACAATTTACTCTTTAAACGCCTAGTCACTTGAAGACTAAAGTCGGTGCACATGGCAGGGGCAATATATATATATATGATATACAAGAAAAAAAACAAGAGAAGAAAAGGAGGAATAACAATAATAAACAACTAATAACAAAAATAAGAACAATAAGAAGCAGAAGAAGCAATCAATAACATGCAGAAGGAGAACACACAAATAATAAGAACAAATCATGTTTTAAAGCAGCGCCGCCCGGACGTGACAAGTGAAGTCCTCCAGAAGTCACTTGTGATATACCACTGCCCCTTTGGTATCTCCAAGAGGTGCATCCAGGAAGCCAATGTTCTTTGCCACTTGACAAGTGTGCATATATATAAATATAATATATATATATATATATTATTTAATATATATAATAAAATAATTAATATATATATAATATAATGTAAGATATATATATATAGTATATAATATATATATAGTATATAATATATATAGTATATAATATATATATATAGTATATAATATATATAGTATATATAATATATATATATATATATAGTATATAATATATTTAGTATATATAATATATATATATATATATTCATATTTGCTGATAATCGCTCATGTTTGCTCAATGGCTTGTTGTTGCTTGGTATTGAGAGCATAGAGCCAGTATAGGGGTTGCGACAGATTCTGCCTTCAGGACATTCTCACAAAAGAAGGACAGATTGAATAAGGTGAGTATCTACTGTACTGGTGGCATCAAACATACCACTTAACCAAAACGGTACCACTATCACCCAATAGGAGTACCATCAGGAATCCAAATAATGGAGCACTTCCTTTTGGAAACCATCCTGACTGTTTTCGATTGACTTATGATTACCTTTGATCAAACTAGCATAACATCGCAGCAATTCATGTTATACCTTCGTCGTACTACTAAGCGTCCCACAATTTATCAAACGCAGACCAGTGTTTCAATTTGAATTCTGGAGCCCATATGGAAAAAAAACAAAGTCGTCAAACGTCGAAGACCAAATTTTGGGATTGCACCACTATCCCAAATAATATTGGCTCCACCATTAACACACCATTGACCACCATCAAGACCAAATACATGGTGCTGGGTTAATGGAGCCAATCCATGAATCGCTTCTGGTGAAGTCTGGTGGGTAATCTGCAGAAACTGCGATTTTGATAGCAGCGGTTTGAACTGTTGTTATATACTTGAAACCAACAATCCACCAACTGGAATACCGTTATATGTTATAGGGGGCTGTATGCCCAGTATTGGCTAAATCACTCTACTTTGTTGATCTGTGTTGACTGTATCCTCATCTTTGTACACAAAACAAACAATCCCTGCAGGCTGAATTCATTGTCTTTGCTTAAACACCCGCTGTTGTGTTTGAATCGCTGTTTTTGCTACAGTAGTTGAAATCACAGTTTTGCTGGTTGAATCTTAAAATTCCATCTGGTAAACTAACATAACTATGGAAAATCACCATTTTTAATAGGTAATCCATCTATAAATGGGCCATTTCTTGTTGTGGTTTGAACCCAGCCAAACCAAAGCCTTCCCACCTGCGAAGCAGGACTTTCCATCGTATCCACACGTGCCGCACGGCCATCAGGACAAGACCATACCAACAATGAGGGCCATATACATCCATATACCATCGTTTGTTCGGATTCAGAGATCTGACTTATGAATCCCATAAAATCCCCAGACAATCCCAATAAACCTCATCTGGTTGGTGGTATACCTACCCCTCTGAACAATATGAAAGTCAGTTGGGATGATGAAATTCCCAATATATGGAAATATAAAACATGTTCCAAACCACCAACCAGCCATCATTTCTTCGGATTCAGAGATATGTCAGATATGACTTATGAATTTTCAGGGGGTGTGAAGATGTTTTAAGCAAACATTAGGGTGACCAAAGAGATGGCGAGTTCAGTTCATGTCAGAATAAGGGGTATCAATTAAGGATTGGACAAGCAAGACATGGATTCCATGAACTAAAACATGTTGAACATATATCATAATACAAATATCACCAACAGCCGCGAAGTTGACACCCTAGTCAGATTTTCCAACACATTGAAACCACTTAAACATTGCCATTTTTGCGTGTCGTGCTTGGGCCCTGAGTTTGCATGAATCAGTGAGCCACAAGGCTCCAACGCAGTTGACTGTTGAGATGTGGGCGCCTTGTTTGATCATCTTCCCAGGGCCTTGAGCCAAGCTTAGTTGGAAAGACCGCTGCCTTTTTTTGCACGAGAAAATCCACGGGGTGGAGCCCATGCGCCCTGATCTTTGGGCTACTTATAGTCATGTATATATGATAATCATATCTATATGCATATTTGACATATTTGTATCTACACGTTCTGATTCTGTATGTGCAACTATCAGATTTGACATGCTGCAAACATTATCTTTAGGCTCTTGAAACAACCTTTCTTGCCAAGAAAACGGATGTGGAACTTGCTGTTTAATTTTTGGGTTGATATTTTCCCTCGCATTGGTTGTGTAATGCACCCCGCCCCCATTTGAGCATATATACATAATTCTATTCTCTTCTACATCTATTAAATATATCACAGTATATTATATTATTATATTGTATTACATTGGTATTCGTACAAATAGGCACTGTATATAGTACTATACCCCATCCACCAATTCAATTTGTCGTTTTCTGGTTTGAAAGAAGTAAGTTACATTCCCCTGCGATTGCTCAAGACCAAAAGTAGAATAACATTGTAAGCTATTCATGTTTTCGCTGTTCAATCCGTCAACTTGTGCTACCATAAGTGGACAAAAAATTCAATCTTCGACACAATGTTCCGATCATGTCCGACATTAAAATTTTGGGTATGGAGTTGTTCTTAGTTGGCCTCTTCCGGGATTGTTTTTTTCTCCATCTACAGTCGTCAAATAAATCCTTGTTATAAAAATATCATTGTTGGTAACACAAACATGATGAGAAACTGTTGCTAAATCCACCTTGATGTTTGTGAAATTAGCATGTTCTACATGTTCGAGTCAAAACATGTTGAAACATAGCTGCAAAGCCTTCAAGTTTGACCACCACCGATCCCTCAAATCCTTCAAATCATGCTCCAATCATCTCAAATCCTACAGTTACCTAACAGTTACTAACACCACAAGATCCTATATATATATAATCGTATATAATCATTATAATCGCTGCCCAAACACCTAGTGCCCCGTTTAAACCTTTAATGTGGGAAACCCAATGCCACAAACAAACCTACCGTTTGGGGATGGTCAACAAACCACCCATGGAATTTGGTGATTTTTGGGCTCGCTTTTTTTTATTATTGGGTTACCACATGATTCCTATAAGACACAGCTCAATATCTACAGCTATGGCCCGAAATACCAGTTATAAGATGTTATAAGTCAGTAAGTCACCCCATTTATGGACTGAATACCCCCATAAAAACTACCATAAAAAGCACTGGTAAGTGGCTTTACTGTGCCTCGAAGTCGCTGTGGCCGCCGCCCCTGGGGCGCTTCATGGACCTTGGAGCCACAACATCATTTTATGAGGATATAACGAATATCAATGGGATATACAACCACAAAATAGTTTGTGTATTTATGTGTCTATCTGAAAGTTTAGGTTAAACCAAAATTTCGAGTGGCCAATCATCATTTTCAGGATCACAACTGCATTTTTCGGGTATATTTCCGACAAAACCATAGGGTTGTTGGTCAAAACCTTGCACACCTAATAATCACTTTTTGATGGCTCCAAGATAGGATTGTAATTGAGGTTTCAACCACTCTTTGGATATTGATCAACTTGAAAATTCATATTTATATCTTTAGCTTGCTGGTCATTCAAACATTTAAGCTTTGCCAGGATCCAAAAGCCGTCATGGAAGCAGGGTGCACTGATAGGTTCACCAGCTTCCCGGGTGTAGTGGGGATGTGAACAAGCGATGACTAATCATCCGTTGATTTAAGGGAAAACATGCAGCCGCATTTCGCCTAGCCATCGCATTTTTAAGGGACTTCCTGAAGCAATTGATATTGGCAAATCTCTTGCTTGGGTTCCAGTCCCAGGCTAAACAGAACTCTCAAGGATTCAAATGCCGCAAGGGTGCACCAAAGATGAGAAATGATCTACTCATGGCTCAAGAAACTGCTGCACCGACCAGACAACAGTGTTCGTAAATCAACATATCCAACTTTGAAGCTGACAATGCCAAGCCAGGAGAAAAAAACTGAATCATTTTCAGCCGTGCCATTTTTAGAGGATTCATGATTCTTGGAAGGACTAATATTACCCCATCATAATTCAGCAACATTCTCGAGCTCACATTCCCCCTGCCAAGCAACATTTTGGGAGGTTTCCAGGCCAGTAGAAAATCTCCAGCATCCTGCAGAACCTGAACTAAAATTGAAACATAATCAAAGATAAACATATAGTATCTGTCATATATATATACGATATGATATGTATGTGTATATATATATGATATGTATGTATATTATGCATTACTTATTCTATAATTCTATACACTGTATTATCATTTTCTATATTCTCATTATCTATATAAAATATATAATTAGAGGTTATACTAGATTTACCCTGATAGTAATGTCCGACTCTTTTGCAGTAGCTACTCGGATGGACTTCAATTCTATCACATGGCCGGTTGCTGCGGGAGGAAATACATCAGTGGTGGTCACATCACAAATGTGTAATTTTCAAAAAGGACGATCGTTGTCGCACCCATGGAATTCCGGGATGTTCTTTTTTTCACATATTTTATTGATGTTGGGGGTAACGTGTTTTTCATTCAAACAATAAACATAATCTCAGGTCGTTTGCAAGTTTGACCCCGAAGATTACAGCGATACCAGCCATGCTTACCTCAAAGACGTCGGTTGTTGGAAGCGATGATCCACATTTGTTTGTCTGCATTCTATCTCTTCGTTCCACATTTTACTTGTTCATTGGGATGATTTTGTCACAATCTCATCTTTTCAAACAACAAAACTGTTGTTTGCACTCTGGTAACCAGCTTGTTTCTGGTTATCAATGATGGTACCATTTGTTGGATCTTTATGGTCGCAATTATCCCCTTTGGATTTGGAGTTGTTCTTTTCTTTACAAAAAAGACACATTTGACCTTCAGGAACCAAGATTTTCTTCAAAATCCCCAGATTTCGTCTGAATCCCCAAGGATTCCAAGGATAATCATCCGCACCATTTCAAATCATCACGAGGTGCGCCCAACTTTTGTCCCACCTGTGGTTGATCCTCGTTTGCTAACGACACACCGGTGGCTTCCTGCCGCGGGCGTGGGGCCATCAACAAACTGAAGGGAATCTGGGACGTCTATGATACACAATACATGTGTATATATAATGTGTCTGTATGTAGAATATAACATATATATATATTATTAAAAATGATAGTTTAATGTATATTAAATATAATATCATTTGCAATCCAGTGGGAGGCGAAAGGTGCGCCTTGAATGCAAAAAACTTGCTTTCCCTGGGATCCGTAGGCACTGCTACGGTGCGCCTAGGTGTGCCTACCTATGCCTCTCCCAACAGAACCGTCTAACAGCGTGGTTGCACTATTAAAATTTGTACTGAACTCTGTTCTGCAAAGATTACTGTATATGGGATAGATGATAATAGATATATGATATCCACACACAAAACATCTTTAATGCAAATCCCCATGTATGGATTTACAGGTACTCCTAGGTATATAACTGCTATAGTGTACAGGAAGCCCCCTAGTTGCAATCATGGACCGCATGGGATAACACAATCCCAAAAATGGGACTGGAATGTATCAACAAAAAACAAAATATACATATGTATGTTTCCCCCACGGAACTCCGACTAGGCAAGCCATTTGGGATTTGCGAATAGAATCACTTTATGGAGAGGGCACGCCTGTCAGCGCTTGCTGTGTAATGTATATAGCATTATATATATACGTATATATATATATATGTATTTCATATCAAATCAAATCATATCATATCATACAATCCAGAATGCAATTCTGCCTCTAACTGTATCACCTCCTGTAACCAAAGCAACCAAATGGTGGTAGGGATTCTTCATTACAATAGTTAGGGAACACGCTCCAGGCACCATTTCTGGTGGTTGGTTCCAATGGTTCCAAGGTCATCGCGCCAACTCCGGCCTCGACTGACACACGACCTACAGATGCTCGAGGATTTCCAGGTCTTCTTCGAGTCAAGATCCATCTGGCGCCGTTTTTTTCGACACAGAGATTTGACCAACAGCCGGGGCTTTGGGGGTTGGGATTCTCTGATTTGAAGGGATTTTCATGAGAGTCAATCAACAAAAATGGTGAGTTCAGGAGATCTATGGGATTTTATGGGGATTTTAAGGAGATCTATGGTGTTCAATAAAAAATTGAACATTTCCATGGGATTTTATGATTTTTATGGGGACTCAATCAACAATATCAACCATCTAGCATCTGGGGGTCGCCGAACAGGGGGGGATGGCTGAATCCTAATGGTTTTTTTGCCCTGCCCAATTTCATAAAACAACATGGTTTCCTACGATTGTTTAAAATGACCAAAACCTTCCAAAAATTCTCTCTCGGGTCTTTTCAAACATTTTCTGGATTATTTTACCTATCCCATAACCGACTCCAATCATAGTGACGACTTTGATGTTGACGAATTTACAGTAAAGGAGAAATATGACGGGTATACTTGTACATAACCCGGCCAAAAATTCGTAAACATGGTTTTACAATCTGAAAAACAATTTATTACAATAGTTGTAAATTTGTTGCCTGTATCAATGTATATTTCAAAATTATATATTGATTATTTTTTCCAAATTGCATGGTGTATTTTCCATACAACAAAATCAAAAAATAACGCTAATATTCTACAAATGACAAACAAATTGTTCCAGTATGCTATGGTATACTGTTTCATAATGTTGCATTCATCAGTCAACAGTCATCCTCATACGATGCCAACCATGCCCTGCATATCTTATAATCCACCGATTTGTTTGTTGCGAGGTAGGGTCCATAATTATATGTGCATGAAAAATCGTAAACAAGAAGCAGCAATGTCCCAACCGCATAATACCGCATAGTTGAAACAACCGTTTTGCCTCTTAGTGTAAGTTCAAATGAAAATCACCGTTTTGGGACAATTCCAAATGGGCTGAACCTATTTTTGCCATGTAAATCCACATGCTACATATTTTTAATTCTGCGTTGCACCTTTAGACATACATTTTTGGAAGTCCACGTGCGCATTGGGCCTCCTTGACGCAGCACTTCCAGCCGGCAGAAGGATGCCAATGACGATCCGTGAGCCTGACATCATGCGTTGAACATCAAAATTTAAAAAAGGTGTGTATAATGTGAAATTATCAGCTACATATATTTTTTCAGAAACACTGACAGGAGGCAAATGGCGCAGTTCAACATCCCTCGAATCCGTATTCCCCCCTCAATTCTTACTAAAGTTTCACAACAATCACATGGGTCAACTGTTTTCCAGGTCTTATTTCCACTGTGCCATTGCTCTCACATAGAACACCAGAGAGTTAATGCATAAGACAAATCAACAAACCGCAATATTTTTTCCATGCGACAAAAACCCAGTTTTAACAGCATTCCCAGTATGTACGTCAAGCTCCTCGACCAACTATGACGCCACCTTCAACAAAAGACAATGACAAAGGTTCCATTCCAAGAAGTCTGCCGTAACACTGCAGACATGGGTGTTACATACCAACCCATATTTTGGAGCTCAAGTTCATATTAGTATTTTGTGGCTACTCCTCGCCGACCCCTTGCTGCAGGGTTGTGATCTCATATGAAGGCCAGCTCATGCTTTCTTTCATCCAAAGCTGAGAAAGACTCGCTCAACTTTCGGCGGCTGTCAGCATATAGAGAGCAGACTGGCACCATTTGCAAAGGTGCCAAGCACACGCCGATCGGAGCAAAGGCACGTGCGGCCACATGGGATGCAGCCAGAGGATCGGCGAGGAACTACCACCATCAATGGTTGATAACATCCGCGCGTATCCACCAAAACATGCGAAGTTATTGCGGTAACCGAGTTGTGATTGAGTAATTGAGCTGTTGGTATTGTGTGGCAGTGTAAATACTGTGGCAGTGCCTGTCACTGGAGGAGGGGTGAACTATAAAAATGTTTTAGCAGTGCTGTTCAGACCATGCACAGTGGGGACCACGCGAAGTAAAGTATGTCTTGATACGATATGCACGCATGGCCACGAACAGTCACAAACAGAATAATTACACAGATTCATCGACCATCTGGATAAATCATAGTTTATCCGAATAATTCATTATTAAGCTGATTCTAAAGTCATCCTGGAGTAGACAGACTATGGATTTAAAAACAACGCCACTAAAATGATGGGACATGATGGGACCATCTTTGAAAATCCCATATTCTAATATCTACTCCAGGATTCTATATGCATATGTCTCATATGTCCCATCATATCTGTTTTTATACCTTCACAACGGAGGTGAATTTCCCTGTGTTTGTTGGTCAATCATGATTCATCAACCCAGCTACTGGCTATTCAAATGGGCTCAAAAATAGGGTTGTACCATCTATTAATGGGCCATGTTCATCCATGTCCCATACCTTCCATAGCTATTTTCTCACATGGAGGTTTCCAATCCATGGGGGTACTCCTATATCATCCATTTAAATAGGGATTTCCATTAATGTCAACCCCGGATTAATAAACCATGGTTTATTAATTAGGGGGGTACTCCCCAAATAGTCATAATCTGATACTTAAATGGTATCCCCCCAATTAAACAACCGTTTGGGGTTTATTAATCCAGGGTTGACATTATAAACCATCCATTTTGGGGTATATCCATTTGTGGAAACCCCGTATCACTGGAGGCTAACCGGTAGAACTTTCGCCTCCGGGGCATCCGCTATATCCGCTACGTCGTGGGGAGGACACACCTGGAGGTGACCGGGGCTATGCTTTGTTCATGAATGTTGTTGGCTAAGAAGTGCGTTATTCACAAGGATACAGCTTTTACAAAATATCATATATATATATATAATCTGGTTGGTGGTTTCAATCCCTCTGAAAAAATACTAGTCAGTTGGGATGATTATTCCCAACATATGGAAAAGTAAAAAATGTTCCAAACCACCAACCAGATAATATGTATGTATACACATGAAAAAAAAAAACATTTCTTGACCATTTCTGGAAAGCCATGAATTTCCAAGTTTTTTTTCGCTTACTGGGAGGGTAAGCAACCAGCAATTAACAATGTAATCCATGAAAGATTGTAAATCTCACAATAGTTCAGGTGTGTTTTCCAAGCCAAAATGTCGCGGAAAAGTGTTCCGAACGTTATTTTGATCCGATGACTCCCACATCTTAGCAACATGTAATTTGGGATGCATCAACATGATCCAGTCAGACATGGCCAATATCCCGTGGCCGGGCGAAATGTTGGGGTTAAAACATAGTAGTACGTCACCATTGCAATTTTCATAAGCCCCAGAAGTTGGGATATACCCTCTGGTAATTTAACATAGCTATTGAACATGGCCATTTATAGTGAGTTTTCCCATTGAAAATGGTGATTTTCCATAGTTATGTTAGTTTACCAAAGGGTACCCCCCTGCAACTATCTAGAACTACGCTTGTGTAACTTGTGTAACTACTTCTTAGTGCAACTGCATCTCCAAGAATTCATTTACCGCGCTCAGCAAAACACACAAGTTGCGAAAAAATGCCACCCTCTGGCAATGTAATACCCATAGGATCCATGTTTGGCATATATTCTAACATTTGGGGTATATTGATGGTAAATGTTACCATATATAGCATACATGGATCCTATGGGATATAGCAATTATCGAAAAATGACCTCGGTATACATCACCCTGATGTAAGAACCCCCCGGTCGCCGCTGGCAATCGAAAATCCACCATTGATAGGACTTAAAATTCCCATGAAAGCTCCAGTTATACGTATGATGTTTGTCAATCAATTGCCGTCCATTAAATACCAATTGTTCAGATATTGGTAAATCGAGCTCATCCACCATTTATATCCATTTGTAGGCAATACCATGATCTTTAATTGCCATGTGTGATTTTTCACCGGGAAACCACCAGCGAAGTTGGTCCAATCGGCACCTCCAGCCACTGGGATTGACCAGCTTGTCATCGGCCTGTGGGGAGGTTTTTCAAGATGGTCATCCGCCCAACTCATATACTCATCCAATGAAAAATGGCGATTTAGCCCTGAAAAATAAACAAATATCGTGGGATATCAATGGGAACCCCTCTGATTATGTGAAGCCCTCTGATTAACATGGCGACATGGAAAGTCGCTTAAAATGTTTCACGGAAATCATCGAACGAAATCGGCGATGGAAAGCATGGCTATGTTGAAGTACCGGAGGGTAATATGTGGAGGTATGAACTGTGAACAAACAAGGTTGTTTGCCGGAAAACAATCTGTAGAGAACCAGAAAAAACAGCATATATGATCAGGATGGAAAAAACTGGGATAACACACCATATATACCCTCTGGTTATGACTAACATAGCCATGGTATAGATGGCAAATAGAAATAGATGGTTTACCTATTAAAAATGGTGATTTTCCATGGCTATGTTAGTCATAACCAGATGGTATATTGATATATCATAAGTCAAAACAATGCTTACGTAAAAATAAACATCTTAAGTATCTTCAGATATCATAGGATGGTATATTGTAAACATGTTATTATAACATGGCTCCCTAGGATCGTATATTGATATATCATACGTAAAAATAAACGCCTTTTAAGTATCTTAAGCTTTCGAAACATTGTAGGGAACCATCCTAGGGAGATCTTTGGAGCTTGTTTTGGTTCTCCGAAGCTGACATCAATCCGATAGGTGTCCAGTTTCTGTATCCTGATATTTCTTTGTTCATATGTAAAGGATACAGAAACTGAATCATATATCCTGATATATTTGAATACAGGATGTTCATATAATACAAAAGTGTTTGTAGTCATGGGCTACTTACCCATAAATGTGTCCTTTCATCGCTCCTCTCAAGCAACAGTCCACTGCGTACATCACAGTTTCTCTGATTTTTGTTCCTGGAATAGCTGGAAAGACCGATGTTGACCCAGCAGTACACAATCGATATAGATACCTTTCATGAAATTGGGATATATATTCTGTTATATAGTCATGTGTATTTTTAACAATCCCTTCACCCTACAATCAATTTCCTCATGGGCCGCGAACATGCAATGAATCCCCTCAACCAACCCTTCGAAAGAATCCTTTCCCCTAAACAGCCCCGATATATCCCAATAAAGCATGGTTTAGAGATAAGAACACATATTTGGGACGATACATTGGGGGGTGTTTAATATTGTTTAATAGGAGTGGGGAAAGGGATTAGTGTCCCGGTTATGGCTGAACCATAGCCATTCACCAATCTTTATCCACCAGGGGCACCAGCGGCGTTGCACCTGCTTATGCGATGCTTCGACATCTGACACGCCATGGCAATAGCGACTGCGCAGCCGGCGTTACGCCTGGTTGATATAAACCACGGTGAATCTGTTTTGAAAAGGCGGCCAGGGTGCTGGATAATCCTATTTGTACAATCATCTCTTAAATGGGGATGAAACAACAAACACATACATTTGGAACCAGTTTGGGATGTAGAATAACGATACCCTCTGGTAAACTAACATAGCTATGGAAAATCACCATTTTTAATGGGTAAATCCACTATAAATGGCCATTTTCCATAGCTATGTTGGTTTGCCAGAGGGTATCTCCCATATTTTAGGGGATGCAAAACCACCCATTTCGAGCACACCATTTTCAACGGAATGGTTCAAGGGAAAAGCAACGCAAGAAATGGTGGGTTATGGTGGGTTTACCAGGATTTTTTTTTGGGTTTCCTGCCTCCGGGAACTGAGATATCCCCACCATTGTAATCCCAACCCCAAGGAATTATGCGGTTACGTACAGAATAAAAACATCTATTACCCTCTGGTAATTCTGGAAAAACACAATTTTTAATAGGTAGATCAACTATAAAAGCAATTTTCAATAGCTATGTTGGCTTACCAGAGGGTAATCTATTTGGGACCATTGACGAATATTGACCATGGGGGTGTACGACCGGGGGATGGGGTTGAGCACCAGTTGCCTTATCTATTATTAACAATTATCAAGCACTATCAGCCATGGCTAAGCATTCTTTACCATGCTATATGTCCGTAAACTCGCCAACCAACTACCAATCTTTGCTGCAGAAAAATTGAAAAACCAGGCTGTGAGCGGAACGACAAGTGTTGGTCGACGCGTCGCGGATGCGGTGTAGTGGCAAAGCTGTCAACGTCAAACAAGGGAACGTGCTGTGTGCATATGCGCATTCACATTATATATATATATACACAAAATACATACATATAGACAATATATAAATATATTGTGTATCTAAAGACATAGAATATATATATATACATACATTGTGTATGTAATAAATATATAGAATAAAATGTATATGATATATAGTGTAACATGTATATATATATATATATATATAAAGTGTTTATAAACAATGTATGTATTATATATATATATATATATATCTACAATGTATATGTATATGTATATGTAGATGTAGATGTAGATGTAGATGTATGTATGTATATATATAATGTATATACATGTGTGTCTATATATATGTATATATATGTATATGTGGATATGATTTTATATACACATACAGACCCAGTATGTATAGTTCAATGCATAGATGCACATATGTATCATTTCACAGGTCGATTTTTGCAATCAGTGGGGTGTGTCATCCCGTGTTGAGCGTACCCTCCATTGGAAACACCCATTTGACTATGCACCAATACCTCTAAATGGCTATTATTTGAGGGTGACATCCATAAATCTCAGCTATATCATATCTAAAAACCCGGGCTCCCTTTGGAGTGTTCTAACGTCAGGGCCTGCCCAAAAAGAAACTTTGGGCAAAATGTTGTCAGGATCTATTGTTGTCATAAAGGGATTCTCCTGCGCATGCGAAGAAAACACCTTGAATCAACAGTTCATGTCCTTCAAAACAAACATCTTCAATCCAGGGAATCCAAACAAAATCCAGTATGGGTATGTGACACTATCGCGAAAAAAATGATTTGACTCATAACCATACAACATCTGCCATAAAAGGGATTCTATTCCATCCTGGTGAAACTTCCAGTCGACTGGAGGGCTACCTGGTACTCAAACATGGCCTTTGAAATCCCAGAAATGGCGAGTAAACCCACGGCACCCCCCCTATTTTCACCCGCCGAACCATTGCCTGCGGATGGTGAAACTCCACCGGATGAACTGCAAAATTTCAGAGGTTGGAAAATGAAGGGATTGGCCATTTTCAATCATGCCTAATTAGTTGACTATCATACCTACATGTATGATATTGTCTATCTATATATATATATACAAATTTCCCATTGAGAAAGAGCAACTTTTGAGGATTCAAGGTACTTTAGTGGGTTCCAAACCACAGCTGCAGGAAATGCAGCTATAGAGACATGTTTTGTGCAGAATCTTTGCGCATCCACAGGGTGCTATGATCGCGGATTCACCATGATCACGGACTATTCTTTTTGTTGCAGAATCTTTGCACATGCCACTGGAACACCATGATGTTCCTACTCATGGTGTACATATCTGTATCTATATATATATACACAGTACACATAATATACTAGTATATACAGATATATATATATACAGATATATCGCATATATATATAGTAAATAAATCTTGGTACATCTATTGCAATACCTGATTAACAGTTAAGGATCTACATGTACTGACGGATATCAAGCGGCCCAGCTCACTGAGCACCTGCGATTTTCGGCCGTCCCGATGTTGCGATGTAAAATTTTCCCTGAAACCAATCCATTGATACATAGATCTGAGAATATATATATACACACTATATGAGAATATATAGATCTACTATGTAGATCTCAACTATCTAGATCCCAACTATAGAATCTCTACTAGATCTGCGCGAATCTACAGTCAATTGCATCACATGAGCCGTTCAAAAGTCATTACCCCGAACCCATCTCATTATACTAGTTGTCCTATTATGGGTTATCATAAAACAGGAATAAATTAGGTAGTAGTAAAAGTCCCGATATTAACCAAATATGTACCAATCAACCAGGTGTTTTTAATGGCTCACATATGCTCACATACATTCACGCACACACACATATATATATATACACAATGTCAACCCCGGATTAATAAACCGTAGTTGATTAATTAGGGGGTACTTCCCCAATATATACTTAAATGGTACCCCCAATTAAACAGCCTAAGGGTTTATTAATCCAGGGTTGACATTATATATACCCTCTGGAAAAACGTTTACATAACTGATGGGAAAATCACCATTTTCAATGGGTAAATCCACTGTAAATCACCATTTTCAATAGCTATATATATATATATACATTGGACATATAGATCTACATATATACATTATATATACTGAATGTCCGTACTCCAACTCCCAAGCCATGGCGATCTGATCCGTCCGATCCGTCCTTTTTCGGTTCCCACCTGGCTCGTCGTTGGGAAAGAACGCCGAACCGCAAACACTCCTCGCCATGGCGAATGTCCAATTCCATCATGGGATGATACTGGGGATTTATATATATATATGTATGTATATGAGTGCATATGTCTATATATATATACTTTTATATGTATATATATATATGGAACCGGAAAGTTCTCACGGAACACCAAAATAGCCATATTCAGTAATCAGTTAATCTGCCAGACCCCATAGATTTGGGGTTTGATGTTCAGTTTAGCAGGCTTTTCTCTTCTGTATTTAAAACCACAGAGCAGCAAGGGAGACAGACCCTTTTTAGCATGCAAACATAAACGTGAAACCATGTCAGTGAAAAATACATAAATTCCAAGTATAAATATATATATATATGGACAAATTATAATATTTCACTAACCTGGATTAAGGCCATTTGGGGATGATTCCCCTTACTAACCATGATTCCAGTGAGGTCGCAGTGAGGTCGTAGTGAGGTCGTTATAATTTACTCAGATATATATATATATATAGGTTTGTCTGAAAATTGTATATCCCCTAAGCTTAAATCCCTCAGTTTCGGACGGACCAGCAAGACAATCTGAAGATATCCCAAGTGTTGTGGGGAATGACATAAGGTGAAGAAACCATTTAGCAAAGCCCGAACAACAGATCCAAACATTCCAAGATACCCTCTGGTAATTTAACATAGCTATGGACAATGGCCCATCTATAGTTGATTTACCTATTAAAGATGGTGATTTTCCAGTTCGCTATGTTAAATTACCAGAGGCTAATCAGACTCCAAGCTGTGTTATTCTTGGGTCTATTGCCACGTAGAATCCATGCTGAACATCTGGACGTCGACGACGATCACACGCTTTCAACGAGAACTGGTCCGGTATCCTATAGGGAGCTGATTTAGATTATCGCAGAGAGAAAAACACATGAAAATACATGCGAACTGTCTACTTGTTGACTGTATACCATGAATGATATGATATGATATGATATGATATGATATGGCATTAATTGTCATAATATGTGTAGCTGCATGTAATTGCATATTGCTATATCTATATAATATATACACTCTATAATAACTTCAAAATATACCTCCTGACTCCCAGTCGCTGGACGTTCCCCCTTTGGCCACCCGCACCCTACGTCCGGCGAGCTACCCACTTTGGCTCGCCAGCCCTTTGAGCGCGAGCCGATGCAGGGTGATGGATCATTTCACCCAAAAAAGGGTGATGTTTTAATGGATTTAGAAGGGATTTAATGGTGATCTAAGCCGCAAAATGCTGATTCCGTGGAAGTTGATGGGATTTAATAGGGATTTAATGGGATTTAATGGGAGTTAATGGGATTTAATGGTGATTTAATTGGATTTAATGGGATTTAATAGTGATTTAATGGGATTTAATGGTGATTTAATTGGAGTTAATGGGATTTAATAGGGATTTAATGGGATTTAATGGTGATTTAATTGGAGTTAATGGGATTTAATAGGGATTTAATGGGATTTAATGGTGATTTAATGGTGATTTAATGGGATTTAATGGTGATTTAATGGGGTATACAACCTACTGACCTACTTGGAGGTGCAGTTGAAAAAGTCAAGAATTGGACGTGAATCCTGTCCCAAAATCACCCCTCCAACCAGAAAGTGACTTGATAAGTCCCATTTTTATAGGGGTTGATTGTGGTCAATAGAACCTTATATAATCATTTTCAGTACGGCGAAAAACTTGTTGGGGTGGCCTTTGAGGTGTACATTTCAATACATATATCCATGATATCCCGATATCCCCATTCTTTGTGGAGCTTCTACCCTTAGTTTTTGACAGCTCATAGATGTTATTTTGTATGAAATGTCTCGAGCAGTTCCGGATTCTATGTTCTATCATTGGTGGCTACAACTCTCCTCTTATATAACCACAAACCTGAGGAGAAAGAGATTCACCGAACATGGCACTGCCGCTCACAAGGCCAGCTGGGTAAGCCTGACCTTTTGGAAGACTGAGAATGAAGAAAATCAGTGCAGTGAAAGCCCTAAAAACCAGTGATTTTTATGGTTCTAAATGCTGTTATGATTCCATAAATAGATATAAATAGGGTTACACAGTTATACATCACTTATAAGTGGTAAAGGACCATAACTGTGGGAGTATCAAACATTACAAAAATTGAGGGTCGAAACAAAAATGAGAGTCACTGTAGAGTCATTTTTGGTAGCCCCACTCATAAAGATATAAAGATTTGAGGATGGATCAACATCTATTAACTTTGGCTTCACCGGGCAGCCCTTAAAATGTTGATCCATACGCAGAATCATGTAACATTGCCAATGTAAATTGCGTGCACATCCACCATTTTCAGACACACGTGTAACATAGCGGTTATTCATTGATAAACATTATACCTTTCATGGCTACAACATGCTACAGACCCATATTTTTCCATGGTTAAATCTCTATTTGATGCTGGTAGAATATTTATAAATATTATATATATATATATATGTGATGGTTAAATTTTCAGGGTTAAATCATTTAAATCCCTAATCCCTACCTAGTTTTATGATTGGTTAGATAACCATTGTGACCCCCATGTGTTCCATGTCTTTGATTTGTAAATCCCTCTTTTTTCACCGAGAAATCCCAGGGATTTCCTTCGACTTCCCGGGAAATTTCCGTCGCCAGGTCGCACCTCGTTCTTTCGCTTGCGGTTCTCGATCGCTGTGGAGCGACCTCTTCGAGGTGACGCCTCAGAAAACGGAAGATATGGGAGCCTATGCCCGTATTGGTTGTTTAACGTAGATATGGGAAATGGCCCATAGAAATAGATGGTTTACCTGGGTTTACCTATTAATAGCATGGTGATTTTTTCCATGGCAAACTGTTAGTCATAACCAGATGGTATACCCTTTGGTTATTTAACGTATGGAAGCCATGGCCCATAGAAATAGATGATAAACATGATGATTTACCTATTAATAGCATGGTGATTTTCCAGTTCGCTACGTTAAATAACCAGAGGGTAAATGGAATATGTCAGGCATAGATGTATATACAGTATGTGGGATGAAAACCCTCAATCCCGTAATGGTTTATGCTAATCCCCAATATTGTGATATTGGGTAGGATAACCGCATGTTGTCAACAAAGAGTGATATCAGCATACGGTCAAGGAAAGTAGGTAAAAACATTTAAAAAAAACAATAAATTACATTAAGATTGCATTGCATTGCATTGCATTGCATTACATTACATTACATTACATTACATTACATTACATTACATACGTAATACTATCACCAAAACAATGCAAATTATATACATACAGTATTCATGTCATGGACGTGTGTGTATATACCATTAATCATATGATTACATCTGCACAATGATGTAACAACACAATGCTGGTATGGGACTAGTGGTCTCCCCAGGTCCCCGAAAGTTAACGATATGGCTGTGGTTGGTGCAAATCACTGGATGAATTAACTATGGTTTATGGATGTTTATGGTAGGTATATCGTAGGTGTTCATGGGATTTATATAATTTTATATACTTGTAACATCTTATAACTGGAGGGACCGACCTAAGGTGGCTTGAAATGGGTTGTTTTCTCAGTGTACATGTCAAGCAAACCATGATGCCCAAATCTCAACTGTCTCAACAAGAAAAACAACATCACGCATGAAAAATCAATGACATGTATTTCTGGTTGGTGGTTTTAAACATCTTGAAACATATTAAAGTCAATGGGAAGGATTATCCATTCATATTATGAAAAATGAACAATGTTCCAAACCACCAACCAGATTTGCTTATGGACACATTTGACAAACAACCAAGATCCCAACAAATCTGGGGGATTTTGGTGCACCATTGAATAGGAGCAATAACCAATCCATGGGGATACCCCAGGAATACCCCGACATCCCGGTGTAAAAAATGATATTCCCTATTGAAAAAAATGCTATTTAAGGGGGTATTTGGGGGGTTTCCATACATGGGGGTATCCCCATAGCCGGATGGTGAAAATAGAGAAAGTACCATTAACATGGATGAGAACTGGCGGGCTACGCCCTATTCAGGAAACCTTCATTTTCAGACACAGCGAAATATAAGCCTCGCGGCTCCGTTTCCACTCACCGCGGGCAGTGAAACTTTGGTGTCGCTTTGGCACCTGCACTTTTGGACGGGGCAATGGTCCAACTGAGTGACTGAGTGACTTAATACTTACTTAAGTGGCTGGTTTGAGTGGTTTTTTTAAAACATTGAAAGCATCTGAAAGATTTATAGCCTCAAACGTAATCAGTTACATGGCAAATTCCATGGCAAATTCCATGGCGAATTCCCCATGGCAAGACGCGATCATTGTCCGCAGGGATTTCCCAGAGAATCGTGTCGCCGCAAGGCGAGTATGATGGGATCACATGAAATTTTTAGTGGCTGTACAACCATGATAATACCATAGTTTAGTAGCCCCTAAAAAGATAGAACAATCACTATTTTAGTAGGATTTTAACTTTTCTATCTATTTGATTTTATTTGTGTGTCTATAAATATATATATATATATCTGTAGGAATTAGGGGGTTGTAAACCATCCAATCATCTATTTTTGAGTTGGCTAACACATCAAGAAATGATAATCCTATCCCACTAAAAATGAATATCCGAGAGGACTACCTGTAGGACTCCCAGTTATGAGATCCAATACTAAATCAAGGTTGGAAACATATTAGTATTTAATATCAGGGTGAAGGGATCAAAATCGCCCATCTTTCACGGTTTGGTCCAATCTGCTGTGAAGACACAACCCGCTTTTGTTCGTGATGAGAATCCCATTTCTTGATGGTCAAACCGGCAAATCTCGACCATATTCCGACTGAGATCTCCATGACAGCTTAACAAAAATGGTAACCCGTTATATCAAAAAGTATCATTAAATAACAAATCTTCTCTTGCTGTGGGTCAACATACAAGATATCTCAAACAATACCATCAAATAATTACCCACTTGAAGAGTAGATTGATTAATTAACTTAATCCAGCCCCTAAAATTCTGTATTTTTTGATAACAAACTCAAGTCATCAAGTGTGGAATCTGCCACCTCGTTATTCTGGGACGAAGCCTAAGCCGCCAAGCCGCGTTTTTTGGTCCATTCAGCCAGTCACAAGTCGGAATTGGAGATTTTATAGTGGCATGAATAAACAAGTAATAAAATAAAAGTGGGATAATATCGTGGGATATATATATATATACGTATATATATATATACTCATAGATAATAAATAGTTACATTCTATAATATATATATATATATAAACAAGTCATATAGTGGGATAATATTGTATAATATTCATAATATTCATAGAAAATCCCGAAAGTCAAATTCATGAGTCATGACATCACTTCATATGTACGATTCTCGGCTTCTCGGATGCATTTCTATCTAAAAGCCAAATATCAAGAGGGGTCCAAATGGTGAACTGACATAGTTTAATGAAGGTTGCATGAATTCAGGGTCGCGGATCTTGATACATCTTGATAATCTCACAGAACTGTCTACCAGTTTGGGGATATTGAAGTACCTTTTTTAAAACATTGCCCCAAACCACTAAGCATTCCTTTCTCTAGGGTCGGGCCTCATCAAGTTGGCATTTTACTCTTGAAAGCTCGGATTCCCCAAAGATGCTTGAACCAAGCATCACCAGTTGATTTATTATACCTACAAATCTTACCGGCAAAATATCAATATGATTCAATATGTATCAAAATGTGTTGTTGCCAGTTTGATCCATTTTGTATATGTGGGTGTTTACTCAACTATGTTTAACCGCCGTATATGTGGTGGTTACCCTCTGGCTTGATCCAACAGTAAAGAAAATCAGCAGATTTATCTGCAAGATGGCAAGACGTACACCGGTTTTCAATTCCATTAAATCTGCAAAAAAAGTCCCAGAAAAAATCCCAATCCACCTTGAATCCACATTAAACCCACAGAAACTTAGATGAAGTCACGAAGTCCCATTACACCTCTCTGAGATTTCTCTAAGATCTTCGTTTTTTTTGCCGGCTCCCCCCGTAGTGACGCCTTACACCCGTAGAAACTCGACGCCAAGCAACGTGGAGCGAAGCCGCTGAGAACCACCAGAGACCGAGGCCAAGAGCCTCTGCACCTACGAAGGCGCTGGCAACTGGTCGATTCTTGGCCCATAGAAATGGTGCTTTCATGGTGGTTTCATGGTGATTTAAGGGTGTTTTGTTAACCATGGTTTAACACACGTGAAAATGGTGACTTAATTATGGTTGATGTAGCTGGTTTATGTTCCCTGACTTGCTGCAAGTAAGCTGGTTGACTAGGGTTTATGAGAGATGATACTATACACTGCAACTATTGTCAATGGGGTTTATGAACCAACAAACATACCTGGGGGCCATGATACCTAGGGTATACAAAGATGGCTAGCTGTTTTTTTTTTGAGTAGGATGCTTTATCTACTGCTTTATCTGTCACTTGGGGATTGAATAATACATATACATATGTTACATACTATATATATATATGTGTTCAATGCGATTTCAATGCAGAGAATCCTCTGAAAATGGAGTTACTCATACCAGATATACCAGGTGAATGGTATTGTGTTACATGCCCTGCACTAATCAATCATGGCAATAGGACATGTTCATTGTTAACTAATGGGATAGGAGGTCAGCACGGAGATCTGACATAGCCTTCCATGGCTATGTTAAAAAACCAGAGGGTAAGAATGTATATCTGATTAAGAATATATAAGATGGATGTGTCCGAAAATTAAGGTCCCAACAATTCCAAGGGTTTATCATCATTTTTACAATATCCTATTTGTTGTTGGACAGGGCGGCATCCTCATTATACCAGGTTGATTATAATATATTATAATTCACATGAATGTCATGTTGGTTTATGTTTTACCAGGAAAACATCCACATTAATGATTATATTCACAGTACATCCTATAATAATTACACAATTACAGTCGCGTTCCCAGTATTCCCAGTAATCCCAGTGGTTGGTAATGTGATCCATTTGTTACATCCCATAATAATTAGAAATCCACAATTGTGATGTTGGCAATTAATGTGATCCCAAAATAGGACATTTCTTGGTTTAGCGCTCCCAGTTTTATTGGTTAATGCCTGATCAGATAATTTAATGCTCAGGTCCGATTCAGGTCACTTTCGCAAACTGACCGAGTTTTGCGTTGCACATCGGAAACAAAAACCCGTTGAAACCGCGGGTTTAACCACTGAAACCATTTACCCTCTGGTAAACTAACATAGCTATGGAAAATCACCATTTTTCATGGGTAAATCCACTATAAATGGTGATTTTCAATAGCTATTTTGACATAACCAGAGGGTATATCCATATTAATCCCATTATCAACCACTATATTAATCCCATTATCAGCCACTATTTTCATGGAAACTAACTATTATTGTAACACCAGAGGTTTTTTTTGGATCCTGGTTGGCTGACTGAATCACATTGAACTCCCCAAGATTGGTTCCACCGCCCGCTCAAAGGCTGTCCCTTCCCCGCGACCCGTCGCGCACCGTGGGATGCCATGCCAAGCCCTTTTCCGGATGGAACTGGAGCGGCGATTTCGATGACAAGTGCCACATTTAGAGAGGGGGATCTGGTTTAACATTGGGGATGTTTTGCCATAAAAATATGGGAATGTGTTTTGCAGGAAATGAATGGACATTATTTTCCACAACTGAGTTGGTTGGGTTGTGGATTTTTTAACCCACAAAAGATGGCAAGATCATTGGGATATGATTGATATGATAATCAAACAATGGAGGTTTGACTCATCAAAAAAAGGGATACTATAGGCGTTTATAAGCTCAATGGAATTTTAATACCAACTTATTGCATGTTTAATTGGGGAAGATTAGGATCCAACCAAGAAATATGGGGATATCATTGGGATATATTGTGGAAATGATGTCTGGGTGGGGATATAACCATCCACAAATCAGGATGTTCGCCAGTAAATGATGGAACATTTTGGGAATTTTCTTGGCAATCAGTGGAATGTACTACCTGACACCCATGCTGCATGGCCGTTGGAATGGGAAAAAACGGTGATAAAGTCCATCGAATTTGGTACTCCGTTTTCTTGGGTTTGCTTAAGGAAACTCCCAAAAAAATAAACAAACAATCCAAAAAACAAATCCCCAAGTACTGTAGTGGATTTTCCCATTGGGAACAAAAAAACATCCTCTTCAGCAAATCCAAGTGTTCCAGACAAACCCGTTTGTGTTCTCTGCTGGTTGGCTCAATATTAATGGTGAACTAGTTGGTTGGTTTGCTTGCTTGTTTGTTGGATCGTTTCTTTGCGAACCATTTCCAATTGTTGACGGACAGTTTGTCATATATCTTTCTAATTCTATATTGTCGAGGTAAGTCATACAACAACAATCTTATTCATCTGGGTAAATTATTATATTTCACTAACCTGAATTATGGCTATTTTGGGGATGACTTCCCTTATTAACCATGATTTCCAGGGCTCGGGAGAACAGTGAGGTCGTGATGAAATTTAATGAAATTTAATTACCCAGATACCATGTTTGTTGGTAGCTTCCTAAAACGTTTCTTTCAAGTTAATTTCACTTCTGATCGCCACTGGAAAGTCTCTCAAATTGCTCAGTTCTATGTTTTTTTTTTGAAGGGACATCCTTGACATACCATGACAGCCATGACAACAATCTCAATGCCATGGAAATACCCTCTGGTAAACTAACATAACTATGGAAAATCACCATTTTCAATCCATTTTCAATGGGTAAATCCACTATAAATGGCCATTTTCAATAGCTATGTTAAATTACCAGAGGGTACACAACTTGTGTCAAAAAAAAACATCCCAGCGAGTCCCACCCATGAATTTATCCATGGAAATTGGAAATTCTGAAACACTGGTTGGTGGTGCAATAACCATCTTGAAAAATGATGGAGTTCGTCAATGGGAAGGATGACATCCATTCATATGAAATGGAAAATAAACAATGTTCCAAACCACCAACCAGATATTGGTTTATGGATTGATGACCATCCCCTCTGAAGAAAAAAACCGGCCACGTTTTGACCACGCTGCAAGGTCGTCAAATCTCAGCCTCCCAATTCTGCTCCACATCATCCGAAAGACCTGTCGAGAAAGCGCTGGCCACCACAGGAAGTGTTGCTGTCCGAGCTCTACGCGGTGGATTCATCTAAGGAAGGAACATACACATTCTTCCCAAATAGTGCGGTTGTAAACTTGCTACAAAAGAACTTGATACTTGATACATCTTGATACTGGAAACAAAAAATACTTGATGCTGGTTTCCCCAGAAAGTACAAAACACACTTTGACCCTTTGTTTTAATACTTGGCTAATCATCATGTTCCCTCTTGAAATGCATTTAAACACGTTTTGTTTGCAATGATGGTTTCCCCATGTTTTTTCCTATGGCCTTTTTTCATGGTTTTTCCCATATCTAGGGCCATGTTCAATGGTTTTCCCAGTATGCCATGGATGTTGAGACGTGGCTCCCGCCTTTGGCTGGTGACATCTTCACTGCTGTCCTCGGTAAACCGCTTTTCGTGGTCCGATTTCGCACTTGTTCGATGTGAAATCAACAGAGGCCTTCAGTTCTATATCTATCTGGACATAATTCTCCCGGATCTATAGAAAAAAATGATATATAGATACAGTTTAATAGCTAATCATCATATTTAATAACAGTGAACTTATAATTAATTAAGGTTGATTATGTCTATAGATAAAGTGAATGAATGTTTATTATTACAACTAATCATACGTAGCTAAAAGTAAACCATGTATAATACGTGTATAATATATATATATACATATAAATAGTATCAAATGTTATCAACCAAACGTAGAAATATATCCTACTCGTTGTTATAGATTTACATATAAGAAAACCATCTATAAACATTTATGGATATCAGACGGATGCAGGAAAGAATATGCAATGATACAGAAAAAACAAATTAAGTTGCATATATTTGCATACAGTAACTCAGTATCTTTGTTGGTTTAGTTTATATACCTCATTTACAGAACGTGCCGTTTGATATATCCCACGTAAATCCAATCCTTGTATGGCTGAAATAAACCAACGCATGTGCCGTTTGGGGGCTCCTTTCAGTATGGCTGATGCAGGCACCACAGGCGGTTGATGCGGGGTTGATCGGGGTTTGGACTTACAGCAATTTATGACAAGTCTACTTGGGAAAATGATGATGAAACTTGATAAACCATGAGCTCATTGTGAAGTGCTCTATGAACTCAGACAAACCAATAAGTGCCGATGTTTCTAGGAACTCTACAAACTGTTTTTTTTCTGTGTCCATCTCATGCTTTACGCACTTAGAGTATTTTAATATGTTTAATATTTATATTACCCCGGTCCAAGCGGCAAACATGCAGCTGCTGTGGGTCCAAGTTGATGATCCCATGGCTCGGTGCAAAAAACCTCGCTGCTGCGGATCCCACCAGGTCCCACCAGCCACCAGACATAGGTCCCCAGACACGCGCGGGCTGGGGCTATTAATGGGCGACCAATCCCCTGAGGCACAGCGGAAACGGAGGTGTTCACCACCGGTTGACCAGCAACAAAATCATGATTGGAACTTAGCCATCATTGATGAAGCAATGGGATTTAAGCATCACAAAGATGGATTTACCCTCTGGTTATTTAAGAGTTTGCCATGGAAAATCACCATTTTTAATAGGTAAACCGTTAAATAACCAGAGGGTAAGCATCAAACACATGGGAATTCACCATCAACATGACTGGAAACTCTGTAGGAAAAGGAGTTTCCCTCTAATTTTTGCTCGGAAATCAATGGTCAATAATGTGTTACCCTCCAGTAAATTAACATAGACCCTGGCAGATAGGGATTGGAAGATCTTTTCCATTAAAACTAGGCTATTTTCAGGGTCAAACTGTTAATTTACCAGAAGGTAACATAAAGCAATGGACATTGATCTATCAAACTTTAGGGGTTACAGGTATCCAACCTGAAAAAAATATCATGGGGATAGAATGAGCTAAAACAAAAGACCATGGGGATTCAACAGGAATTGGTGATCTGACGCTTCAAAGAAAAGCAGGATATATTGATGAAGAATGGGGAGTGCCCATCCCCTCAACTATGTAGCGTGTAACAAATATGTATATATATATACCATCTGGTTATTTAACATAGCCATGGAACATTAACATACTTAATGGGTAAACCATCTATTTCTATGGGTCATCTATACCATGGCTATGTAACAAATAACCAGAGGGTATATGGTTTGACCCAGAGACCAACGGGTGGTGTGCTTCCTTCAGTGCCACCCAAGGATCTGACGTCGCCAGAAGCCGACGGCTTCTTGACCAGGGCCATGTTTGCGTCTATGGCGTTATCTGAAAATGGGAGAAATACGATACCAATTGGTATACCCAAAACAAACTGAATTGGCCCAGAAATTGGTGTTTGAGATCAACTTCTATGACTACGTGTCCACAGCGAAGGCCGTGAAAAGTTGGATTGTCAAATTTCGGATGAAAATTGGAGCACCAAAATGCCAAGGGACCATCATCATTTTTCTGCATTCAACTTGTAGATTGTAGTCAAACATTGGGGTACAAATCATGGACCAAAACCTATACTTATAGTCATTTAATGTCATTTATAGTCATTTTCACGCATCAACCATCGTGTTTCCAGGGATTCAATCATTTTGCTCCAAACACTTTCCGGAAACCACCTGGAAAGTCCGGTTCTTTTGGGATGACGTAGCTTAGAGGCTTAGCTGCTGGGAAATCTCAGCAAATGGAGGTTTAACGGCTTGGAAACACATTGAACTATAAATATGATTATAGATACCCAGATGCTCCATGTATGGAATATCTACCTACAAAACTGGGCAAATTTCAGGTATATGTAGGTAAATATGCCATACCTGGAGCATCTGGGATAGGGGATTTTCCAGCAAGCCAAGTTTGATTACCAGCGGGTAACCCTAGTTCCCCTACTTCCCTACAAATAACTGGGGCTGCAACCCACGTAATTACTACTTGGATGTGCATCCCCCCAATCGTAAGTGGTTTATAATCCAGATAATATAAATAACCAGTATTTCATCCCATACTTTTAAGGGAATATTCCATTGATCCAACCGATTTATTTTTGGTTTGACCCATTTACCATGCGTACCACGTGCACCAAGCGGTCTTCAGGTGCCCGGACGTTGAAGCATGTCGTTCCTTAGGAGAGCTCGAGATGTTCCCAGGAAAATGGGTGGTAAGTTTATGGCATTGGGAATTACCCACATGAATTGGTGATATTCTGACAACATGATGGGATAATCATGGGATACTCTATTCTTAATTGGGATTATACTATATAGTCTTACCCTCCAGTAAATTAACATGTACGACCCTGGCATGTTTTCGGGTTGGAAGATGAGTGAAACCACTAGAAATTCATGATTTTCAGGGTCAAACTGTTAATTTACCAGAGGGTAAGTTGGACGTTGGACTTGAAGGTATGTAACTGCCATTTTGAACCATAATGTGGGGCTGCCATAAACAACTACCATGGCTGGGGATGGTTGAAATCCAACCCATTTATGATGATTTTGGGGAAAAAAATGTGGCCCCTGGTGAATCCAATACGGCTTTGTCTAGAAAAAATACCGCAAAAAACGGTTCAAATGAACGAGAATATATATATATATGTGTGTGTGTGTTTGTAAATATATATTAATATGTAATGTTTTATATTAAATCATCATGTTCCATATATAACATAATATATATATAAGTATTTGGGGATACTGTATACCATGGTCTACCCATCTTCAAACTCATCCACATCTAAAATATAGCGGTGATGAGTTTGTGTTTCTGGATCAGCTTCTCTTGATCCATTGGATCATCCAGTCTTGCTGCTGATATCCCCATAATTCTTGATGACATAGCGGTAAATGTGTGGTATCAGTTTTCCTGCCCATGCAAAATCTACTTTATTGTACCTATATACTATGTATCATCATGATCTCATTTTGTTTCCATGTGTTGTTTCAACACACACACAATTGTTCTTTGCATGATTTTCATGCCTTGCAATGGCATACCAACTAATAATACCCTCTGGTAATTTAACGTAGCTATTGAAAATGGCCCATTTATAGTGGAGTTACCCATTAATAATGGTGATTTTCCATAGCTACTGTAGTGGAATCTATGAATATGTCCGAAAATCTTCAAAGACCTCCATGGAATCTCTGTATGAAACCAACGTCATCCAAGCTCTGGGAAGTCAATCCGCAATTCCGGCCGTTTGGATATGACCAAAGTATGGACCAACAATCCAGGTTTGGACGTTTGGACACCCCCCATAGAAATCCATTTGTAGCAACCCACAAAAAGATAGAAAAACGATACACACATATATATATATATCACTACCCTATGGTTATTTAACATAGCCATGGAACATGGCCCATTTATAGTTGGTTTACCTATTGAAAATGGTGATTTTCCATGGCTATGTTAAATAACCAAATGGTATTTGGGCAGGATGTCGGGATATATAACTTACCCTCTGGTAAACGTTTACAAAAAACTGATGGGAAAATCACCATGTTCAATAGGTAAATCAACGCACTAAAGGTGCCATTTTCAATAGCAAACTGTGAGTCATTACCAGAGGGTATATCCATATTAATCCCATTGTCAGCCACTATTCACCCATTATCAGCCACTATTAATGGAAACTAACTATATGATTCTCCATGAAATTCCATGAAATCCCCATTTTTCTTGGGTAAATCACCATTTTTGTTGGGTAAATCCCATGAAATCACCAGAGGGTAACTAGAACTACGTTAGATTTCCCAGCGAAATCAACGCTGGAAAGCTGCAAGCGTTGGTCGCTCCATCTTCTGCGGGCCCTGGCCACTGGCATGGCATGGCATGGCTTCATCCAGGGGTGAACATTCACCATGGAAGAAACATATGGTGATTAACATTATAATATAAATGATGATTAACATATATTTTTTGATTCAACATGAATTTTGATGATTAATGATAATGATTAACATATAACATATATATATATAT
>Ga0126342_10000315_pt1 | contig 47711 bp, 28 predicted proteins | sample Cyp1metagenome_FD_92528 | JGI IMG/M metagenome (GOLD analysis project Ga0126342, IMG submission 92528) | Coral microbial communities from Lord Howe Island, Old Settlement Bay, Australia - Cyphastrea 1 metagenome | ecosystem: Host-associated > Invertebrates > Cnidaria > Coral ...
TAAGTTGGTTTATAAGTACCATAAACCATAGTGACATTGGAGTTATGTTCACCAACTGAACGCTATCGTAAACGGGGGCCCCACTTTGTACCTCTGATGGCCTGGATCAAGGGCCTGGAGCTTGGATGAAGAAATGGCCTAAATGGCACGGGATGATCATGATCCAGAGTAGCCATGAACATGAAGTATATTTGTATATACATATATAATTACATATATATATATATATATATGTATAATATATATATATAATATATATATACACACATATATAAATATTTTTGTATATATAAGGTTCAATGCTCAAACTGGACGTTCTATTTTGTGGCTGTTTCTCCCATGATGGCACGGTGACTCAGCGCTTCACGCCAGTGGATCTTCGGGCAGCGCAGCTCCCTGGAGCCGATAGCGAACTGAGACTCTGGGGATGTGGATTCTGCTTGGAAAAATGCAGATTTTCGCATAGCAATGGTTTAATGATGGTTAATGATGGGTAATAATGGATCTGGTTGGTGGTTTTAACTAACCATCTTGAAAAATGATGGAGTGAAAGTCAATGGGAAGGATGACAACCCATATATGAAATGGAAAAATGAAATTCATGTTCCAAACCACCAATCGCATAGAAAATGACAATTTTTCGCCAGAATCCAGGAAGAAAAGACCTGAAAATTGGTGAAATCATTTCGCCCACAGAGAATTCAGCCGAATTGGTGAAATAATGTTGAACCAACTGAGGATTTTCTATGGGATTTGGAGGAAAATCATCTACCCATTGCCAATCTTAGATACCCTGCAAAAAAAAACTTTGCTGGTTAGTAGATATTCCCATTGATATCAAAGACTAAAGGATTAAATTCACCCCATCTAAGATTGACCTAATACCTTGGCACTTGAAATACTTGAGTTTTCAGGCATTTACTCTCGCAAAAAGCTTCTGAAACGGAAAGGAACATCGCTTGAGCCGGTTCAAGAAACCAATACCAGCGCTGCCCCAACCGATCCTTTTTGTTGGGTTTGTCTGAGAATTTAAGAGAAGCCTCCAAAATCTCATGGTTGATCATCACTGGGCAAATTATAATATTTCACTAACCTGAATAGTGCGGCCATTTGGGGATGATTTCCCTATAAAAACCATGATTTCCAGTGAGGGAGAACAGTGAGGTCGTTATTAAATTTACCCAGATTTATTGATGATATTATCCATAGATTCACCATTATTAACCATTATTAACCATTATTAACCATAGATTCACCATAGATTAACCATAGATTAACCATAGATCATCATGTTTCCTTTTTTAACTGAGAAATCAGGGGCCATTTTTTCTACTCCAGTGGCTGGGACATGAAAATACCCGCTAGGCGCGATTCTCCAAGACCTGGCTTGCGGTTTATCATGATCATTGATTCTTTGATTATCAAAAGATTAATAGATTATGATAGTAATTATTTAATAGATTAATTATTCTTTGATTATCATATTATCAATTATTACCATTTATTTTAAGTACCTATTAGATTCTTTGATTATCAATAGTACTTTAAATGGTATAATGATAATATGATAGTAATTATTACCAATAGTACTTATAATGATATAACGATAATATGATAGTAATTACAATTTACTGATTATATCTTTGATAATTTACTGATAATGATAGTAATTATAGTACTGCAAACCAATGATATTTCATGATAGAGTAAATTGTAAAATGATACAGTAAATTACAAATATCATATTCTTTGATTATACTGTAGTTACTGTACCTATAATGATAGTTCCTTGATTCTTCCCCTCATGGCTTGTCATTATCATTGGCCAGACCCCTAGTGTATTTATTAGTGTCTGAAAATGAGCATAGCGGCATAGCCCCCAAAATGGCAATGTCAAAATTGGACTACGGCTTTTCCCACAACATTTGACTATGATGCCACATAAATCCCATGGTTTATACTTTCCTCCACTTAAATTCTAATGATTGGAGATGCAGGTATACCGTATACCCCATGTCCAAACATGATGGCTACCCTCTGGGAATCAAAGATGGCCGTGGAAACCATTTTTAATGGGTAAATCCACTATAAATGGCCATTTTCAATAGCTTTTTGTATGTTTACCAGAGGGTAGTTCGATGATTTTCCCAGCGAACGACACCTCCACGGCTAGGCCACGGGGGGCAAACCATACCATGGATGGTCCTTTTCATATGGGTCATAAATATCCCATATATCATTAATATTACCAGTACTACAACCACTAATATACAGTAACCATTCTGCGTCGACCACGTTAATCCCAACACAGCACTAAGCGACCCCACTGAACGGTTCGAACCCCATGCAGCACCTAAGCATGGTCAATCTAAATAAAGGTAGTCCACCCAAAAAATGTCATCTTTTGCTGCTTGGATGGTTATTTTCGCAAAAAACGATTCAGGATGAGTTTCTACCAATCCAGTCGGGGAGTCGGGATGGTGACTATGGCGCTTTCCCACGGGGGATTTCATGTCGATCGGCATATCAGCGCCATCAATGGTCAATTCACCAACAATTATGCCGAACCTCATATACACTGTGATTGGCAGTGATCTGAACTCCGCTTAAAACAGAATTTGACTGGGATGTGTGTACGTGTCCACGTTTTTTGCCTCGAAAAAACTCGTGAAAAAACCTGGGTTTGTGTCTATGGCTGCCACCTACCATAGAATTTCATGACCACCTACCTCAAGCTATGGACACACCCTGTGCACATCGAGCTCAGAAGTCTCTTTTTCGGCTGGCAAAGAGCAAACGACCTTGGGAGCGCAGCCATTGATTGTGGCGTTTGCTCCCAATGGCTACATGGTGCTACAGGTAGATCTGAAACACATGCAGTGTCACAATGGCCCATTTATAGATGGTTTACCTATTGAAAATGGTGATTTTCCATGGCTATGTTAAATAACCAGATGGTACATCTGGTTGGTGGTTTCAACCTACCCCTCTGAAAAATGATGGAGTGAAAGTCAGTTGGGATGATGACATTCCCAACTGAATGGAAAAAATGTTCCAAACCACCAACCAGTTTTGGAGAGAGAAAAAGGATGGATCCAACATCTGGGTGGTGGTGACTTAACCATCTTGAAAAATATGAGTTCGTCAATGGGAAGGATTCGGGAAGGATGACATCCCATATATGAAATGGAAAATAATCCAGCCATGTTTGAAGCCACCAAACAGACAATCTTTTAACATCATTGAACACCCTATGATTGGGGGGATACTCGTCACTTTCTCTTCGACGTGAGCTCGTCATGATTCCAGAATTTCTCCATGGATATCTTTATGAAACCACCATTTTCTTTGCTTAGATCAAATCCAGTAAAATCATCATTCCCAGATATGTATCTATATTAATCTCATAAAACCTCACCATATTAATCTGAAATAACTCTTCTATGGTTGGGGCGGTTCAACTTCTGCCCCTCTCCCAAACAAAAATCGCCCAGCGTCTGTAAGCGGCTCAAGAAGTCTTGCGCCCTCAGCCATTGCCTGGTCAGAATTTCGGTGCTGAAGATGGATTCGTTCTATGGCAACCCAATGTCATAGATAGGTGTTGGAAACTGGAAACCACATATTATATATTATATATGATGTATATATATATAACACATATGTATACACCATAGAGACTATATAGGGTTTGGAAAAAATTGGGGAAGCATCATCTTTTTCACATGAAGCAGTTGTTCCTTTTATCATGGGTCAACCATGGGATAGCAATGAGCCCGCAATCCATGGGTCATGTTTAGCCAACAACGCCGGAATTTTGGGATGGGGAACCCCCCTATGATCCATGTTGGTCGCTAAGTGGCTAAATGGAAGTAATTTCATGGGTGATGATTATGCTAGTCACTGGAGGTTGATATTCTAAAAATGGCGTGTAATGTTCATGATTAATATTGATTAATCACGTTTACATTTCCAGTATTCCATGCTTACAGTAATGCAAGAAAAACACATACCCGATTTACCCTTCACCAGCCAAAAATGGCCTTTTTACCTCTTTTTTCGTATGCTCTCCCCGAATGAGAAATTGCGGATGCAGACTTGGTCCAAATCCATGGCTGGATTTACCAACTTGGATGGAAGCCAAAAAGGTCATATAAAACGCAATTCTCTCAGCAAGTGCCATGAAACTTGGCTGTTTTCGGCTGTTTCGGCAGTGGCAAGTCTCGTTTCGGCAACTCGAAACTTAAGTTTCGTTTCGGATCAATCCCGGGGTTGCTTCCACCCTGTCCATCCGGTCATCCGGATCAAGTGAAATGCTGAACAATCTGGCTGATCATTGGATCACAGTCATAGTGGTTCCTGACTACTGTAGACATCTGTAGACTATAGATTCTATAGATATTTCAGGGTGATCTATTCATATTTATTCAATCTATTCTTCACATCTGGCTGGACGTCCCTGCTTCGCTATTCAGTCCCGACCTGGATGATCCGGCAGAGTAGGTGGTCAGTGGCTTGTTTATATCCCACCTTCACTGCCCTGTTGGGTAAAAACCCGGAGGTGCCAATCATTTGCCGGTACCTTCAGGAAGTATCCCGTCAATCCATCAGACCATCGCAGATGGAATACTGTTTTATTCCCCATTTCTATTGGCTGACTCCTCTGTGACCGCGTTTTTGTTGCTTGCCTAAATTTCCATGTCTGTTCGAGATGAATCATGCAACATTTGCATGTTGTTTTGACCAAAAATAAATAGCTGCTTGATCCCCAGCCATCTTTCTGCCAGGGCTACATCGTGTGAGAAGGAACCCTAAAGCTATAAGTTGGTTTATTAACTCATCCAACTGCATATCTATCATAAACTCCACTTAATGCACTTAATTCAACCAACTTACCTATCTAGGGGTTGCATTCCATTCTATCCCATGATCTCTCATGATATCCAAGAATATCCCAGTATACATGGTGAATCTTTGATACCTGCCAGAGAACCTAATCTTTAGCTTTGATCGCAAAAGATTTACTCTCTGGTTATTTAACATGGCCATGGAAAATCCCTTGTAAATGGAGGTTTCTAGCTGGGAAAACCATCTATAAATGGGCAATTTTCCATGGCTATGTTAGTCATAACCAGATGGTAGGTACTAAAGTATCCAACCAAGGTTGACCCAGTATACCGCATTTTTCACTTTTTTGGAGTACTACCCTCTGGATATCATTTATAGATGGTTTACCTATTAAAACCTCCATTTTTAAGGGATTTCCCATGGCTATGTTAGTCATAACCAGATGGTAAATCTAAAGCACTGATTACTTGATCCAATATTAAAGGACTAAATATTTTTTAGCGACTAAATATCCATGATATTCCAACTTTTTATTGGGTCGTGAAGCCAAGGCACGCAGCATTCACACAGGCCTGCGCTACCAGGCTGTAGGATGTCACGTCCTGAGCGAGCTCAAGCAGTCGCTGGGGGGTTTCCGGACCATGAGGCTACCTCTAAAAAAATACAGGTAGATCTGAAACACATGGTAAAATGGTGATTAATGGTGATTTAATGATGACTAATGATGATTAATGATGGTTAATAATGGATCTGGTTGGTGGTTTCAACCTACCCCTGAGAAAAATATGAAAGTCAGTTGGGAATATGACATTCACAATATATGGAAAGTCAAAAAATGTTCCAAACCACCAACCAGAATAGATGGTTTGTCATGGAAAATCCGACAATCCGATCAAAATGGATGACGCGGAGATGTCCGTTGCTTTAAGCTGAAGTGCTCCGCTAGAAATATTCATCCCTGAATTTAAAATTCCTGCCAAAAAATCAGCTGGGATGTAGACATATATATATAATATATATATGTACTTAATATACATATCAAATAATATAGATACATATGTATATATATATGTATACATACATGTATACATGGATGGGTCAAAACCCTGTGGTGCCTGGCGAACATCAAAACAGGTGGCAAAGGGACGTTCCTCCCGCGCAAATTAGTATGTTTTGGATCTCCATGTAATTCCATATATATATAATAGATAATATATATATAATATATATATATATATATATATACACACTCAGTGAGATCAGAGTTTTATCGTCCTCTGAAGATTCAAGAGAGTGAGATTTTCCTCACTTTACTTTCGTCAAACGAGAGTCACGATTCCATTCCTGCCATTAGCGACAGAACGACAGGAAATGCAGCAGCTTTATGGCAATGGATCCAAGCTCTTAAAACTGCATCAGCACTTGTTGTTTGGTTATAACATATTACTGCTTGGTGGTTAAAAAACCGTCTTGAAAAATGATGGAGTTCGTCAATGGGTTTCGGATGACATCCCATATATGAAATGGAAAATAATCCAGCCATGTTTGAAACCACCAACCAGGTTATAACACTTACTCCAGGATTTTTACGTTTACTGTACGATGTGGAACATGGCTTCCGGGAAGCCAAATGATCTACATGCTGGGTTAAACACCACATCTTTTTCTACACGTTGTTCAACGTCAGAGGGCATGTATTTCCGATGGGAAATTCCATATGAATTTCCTTTTTAGGGGACGAATCCAGTGGGGAAAAGAGAACTAGTTCATCCATGAAAATAGCCCTATCCCATTCAAGTATACCGGTTGAGCAGTCATTTTCATTCTTGTGATCATAATTCCCAATAAAGCAAGTGAGTATAACCACCTATATTCACCCAGCAACAAAAGTATTTTTAATGACTCGATTTGGTTCCGAGGCCCGAAGTTTTCTGAGTTCAATCCTCATATGTTGTCACTTAGTCGAGCTATCCGGTCAGATACCCTCTGGTAATTTGTTACATAGCTATTGAAAATGACCATTTATAGTGGATTTTCCCATAAACAATGGTGATTTTCCATAGCTATGTTAAATTACCAGAGGGTAGCCCCCCGATTTTATGGTTGATATCACTAATTTTGCTTCAAAACCAGCCTTCAAATACAGCTATGGATCAATTAAATCAACACGTAGTGACATAATCAAATAGAAGCACTGAGTTTCTTGACGATTTGGCGACTAAGCTCGAGCTTAGGTGCCTTCAGTGGGCCATCTCGACAGCTAAGCCGGTGCCGGTAGCTCTATGGTTTATGGTAACGAGTTGCCGTTGGCTTTACAAGAACCACTCAATCTTTTCCAAAGCACCACCTTGCATATACTATATGGATGTAAAATGGAATACACACATAGAATACGAGCCACTATAAGCCATACATTTCATGATCTCAGGGCTGGCCCGGCGCCGAGTCTCCGCCAAGTTCTTCTTTTCCATCGCTGCAAGCAGTGAGAGGGACCAGTGCCACATTCCTGGCAATGAGAGTGAAGCTTCATCCCTGGTAGCTAACCTCACATATCGAACTTTATCAATTTAACATCTATATATATACATGCATATGTATAGATGATATATGATATATACACAAACATATTGCATAACACATTAAGACATGGGGTGTTACTATAGGGTTTACCACATCGACTGCGGCACATCTCATGAACTCTACCAGTATTTTTTGGGTCCTAATAAGCTGCTCACCATTTGAGGAGGTGAACAACCCAGCTTCTAGCCATGCTAAGACCCAATGATATGGATAGATATGGATAGGATAGTTACTGTATCCCGGTAGAATGGGAGTCTACGTATACACAAAGTCTGGCTTTCTCCAGCACAATAGTGTTGTAGCCAATGATGCATAGTGTTGTTTTAGAGGGAAAAACAGAAAACTGATTTTGACCATTGCCAATCTTAGATACCCTGCAAAACAAGTCAATTCTTTGCTGGTTAGTAGATAGTCCTCTTTATAGGAGAAGATTGAAGGATTAAACTACCTACCCTCTGGTAAACTAACATGGCCATTTATAGTGGATTTACCCATTAAAAATGATGATTTTGCATAGCTATGTTAAATTACCAGAGGGTATCCAAGGTTGACCTAGTCAAGATTCTCCTTCGATCCAATTCTCGGAATGATGAACGAGCTGAGTCAGGCGAAAAAATGTCGCCAGGGGAGACGACTCTCATCGCTCCCAATGATGGTGCGTAGACTTCAAGCGACTTGGGTAATGTGGGTAATTCCCAATGCCATCTGCACCATCCCCCAGGAAAATCACCATGAATTGATAGGTGGTATAAACTTACCATTCCCAGTCATGGGTGGTTTATGGCATTGTTTTACCCACATTAATGTCAACCCTGGATTAATAAACCCCAAAGGGCCGTTTAATTGGGAGGTACCATAAAAAAGTATCAGATGAAATGACTATTGGAGGAGTACCCCCTAATTTTCATAAACCATGCTTTAGTCTCATCCTGGGACATCAAAAACACCATTCATCACCATTAACCACCATTATCCCATGATATATCCCATTAAATTTCATCATTAATCATAAACTATCAACCACAAAACATCCCCAAAAGTCACTATTGATGGTTTTGTCAAAATCCCCCAAAAATATTGTTTTTTTACCATAATTTGGTTTATCACAAAACATACCCAAAAATATCTGGAGATTTGTTTTTTTTCCCCGATCCAGACCCACAAAGACGTCAGCGCGAGCGCTCTCCACCTGCACTCAGCGCTTCCAACCCCGCGTTGTACACGGCCGTGTCTTTGGAAATCCTTGGTGGGGGTGAAAAACATCGTGGGCATCCGGTGGCACGTAGCAACCATGGGAAATCCACAGTTGTAGCATGGAAATCACATATAACCCCATTAACCATAGTTATCTATAGTTATATCTACCATAAACCATAGTTAAGCCATTTATAAACCAACTTAGCTATCTTGTGGGCCCATCCTGTATGGTATAAATATGGTGACAACGCCCAGCGCCTTTTTTGCCGTGTGAAAGCGGTGGCTTGAGGATCGGAGGCGATCCGACTGCTGAAGATAGCCGACAACGAGGATCTTTTCCCAAAGAACAGGTACAAGGCTCCCAAGTGAGTTGTTTTGGGTTGTTTTTTGGGGGCCCACTAGAGTTATATGGAAGTTCCTAAAATGGGGGTACCCCCAATTCATCCATTTTAATTAGATTTGCCATTCTAAGCCATCCAGCTATTGGGGTATTCCCCATTTATGGAAACCCCCATATATCCTATCATAAAGCCAACAATTAAACCCAGTTATATATATATATATATGTCAGTTCAGCTATCCTTCGGTTTCACCTTGTAATATCTAATCCAATTTGTGAATTCTCAACGAGTGCGTTTCAAAACCTAACCGAGTGAGTGATCAGCGTCCACTTGGTGACTCATCCGACTGGACTTAGGAAGTGGGTTAGTTCACCCCAGTGATTGACATGGGATTTTCGGAGCGGGTTAATCCACATCAATCACTGGGGTGAACTAACCCACTTACGATTCATGGGATGAGCCACCAAGTACAATTACAATTCTAATCAAGATCGAACATGATGGAATCAATTTTTAATTACTGCACACTTTTTTCCATCTTCCTTTTGCATTTGTCCCAGCATTTCATGTTGAATTAAAACGATGTGCCTTCTTCACCCAAATAGCACTATGTGGTGCAAATGAGGACAGGAATTTAACATTTTGGCGACCCACAAATGGATTTGTCAAGGTTAGTACAGCAATCCCAAGATATAAATGTTGGAAATTGGACAATGCCTGGGCAAATATCATCTGATACCCGGATTTTGCTGTTCGAATCGCCATTGTTTCATCAAAAATCCTGATTGCTTCTGAATCCCGCTGGCCCTAGGGGCCCATTATTGTTGCCATCCTGTTCTTTTTTTGATAGGGGCAACCGTCCATTCCCCTCAAAAAAATAGAGTGCAATTTTAAAAAATCCCTCTGATCAAGATGCCGGAGATTCAACATGAACCCTTTCTCCAAAAAAACATTACCCGCTGGTAATGACTGACAGTTCGCTATTGAAGAGGGCCCATAGAAGTAGTTGATTCACCTATTAAAGATGGTAATTTACCTATAATGTGTATTGATGGTTGGTGGTTGAGCCTACCCCTCTGAAAAATGATGGAGTTCGTCAGTTGGGATGATGAACTTCCCAATAGATGGAACAAATAATCCAAATGTTCCAAACCACCAACCAGTACCCTCTGGTAAACTAACATAACTATGGAAAATCACTATTTTTAATGGGAAAACTCACTATAAATGACCATTTTCAATAGGTATGTAACAAATTACCAGAGGGTAATGTTTTCTCACAATGATGAAATTGACCCAGTTGCTCTGGTGGCATTGACATCCTGGGACACAAAGGGCTGCCATAGATTTGGAGCTGGGATATCTGGACAGATGTGGTTTGTATGGATGATTCTTATGAAATACAAATAGTAACCCCCAAAAACATAGAAACATAATTCCTACTACAGAAAATGTAGTGATAAGTGATAAGTTGTATTTTTTTCCATCTTTAAACACACTTCCTTTAAGTTGGAAAATCAAGATAAAATAACCATGCAATGTCTCTGCAGTGGTCAAACCCACTGGATAGAAGGAATCGACCGGTTCATCTTTGGTGTGGCTGGGGTCAACCAGTTGCGTTCATCAGCCCGGGTAGTTGGGTTTTGTTGGGACGGAGACTAAGTAACATGTATGCATATGTATATATATATATATACACATAATATGTATATATATATATGTAATGGATTGTAATTGTATCTATATCCCCTGACATGGGGTTCATTGTGACATGTAGTGGAAACTTGCACCAATGCCCCACCATTTGCCAACCCCAAAACTATTGAACGCACAATTTCTCATAATATCTTGGAAAACCTCGGGCAGAAGTCAAAAAAAACACGATTGAAACAATGTGGTTCAGCATTTGAAACCACATCAACCAATTTTCTTTCGCCACAGCTCTTAAACCTTTTCCCAGCTTTCGCAAAGGGTCCAGCTCGTCGATGCCGAGCATCATCAGTTGGATCGCCTCCTGCCATTGTCGTGCCTTTCCAAAGGCACCCAGCAGGCAGCTGAAGATCACTTCATCCAGGCGCGGTAGGTGACCTGGGCCAAACGGCTCAGTGTTTGTTTTTTGCGGGTTTTGGGTGCCATAAACAACTACCATGGGGATGGGCTAGAGAAAAAGCACATGGTGATGACTTTGGGATGGTTTCTTGTTGGCTTTACCACATTGATACATTGGATATTATATAGATAGTCATATCCCCAGTCATAGTGGGAGTAAATCCTTATGATTTTGATGGTGATTTACGTTTCCATCTATGACTGGGGATGACGATTTGATATATGTATTATGGTGATTATAACTATATATATATATCTGTACAAATAATCCTGGAGTAGATGGAAAGTGGAAATTTCGGAAACAACACACAAAATTGGGAGAATTTTGGACCATGTCATATTCTATCTATTTCAAGATGGATATAGAAGTAATTTAACCTAAAAATATGGTATCACGTAGTATGAGAGGATATAATATAATGCAATGGAATAGACTAGGAAAAATAGAATAGAACAGAATAACATGGTATACAGTAGAATAAAGAAAACGGTATACAGTAGAATAGAACAGAATTGTCAAACAGTTCAAAATAGTATGACACAATACAAGCAAATAGAATATACAATGGTATAGTACACCAGAACCCAACACTAAATGATATAATGTGCAACGACTTCACTATATAAACATAACATTCAAATGTTGATCATACAATGTCCACTGGTGACGAACAACGAACTACAATCCAACATATAACCATATGATATGACAAATAAAACAATTTAATTAATACGTTAAAACATAACCCGGTATATCAGATATCATGTAAGTAACAATAATGTGAAATAATATGATAGAGACACTGACACATATAAACAAAGGTAAAACACACATGCACGATATGATAACATGACGTGATACAACATGATATGCACGGTATGATATAAAAAATCAATATGGTGCAAACAACATGTTATTATTTAACATTCTATTATTATGATTCTGTGCTTATCTGAATTCCCAAAGCCCGAAACATCAGGCCGGCCTGGAATTTTTCTATGGATTTTCTGTGCACTGATCGCACACATAAATCCCACCAAAGTCCCATGAGTTTTACCAACAGATGTTCAACATCCATTGGGTTGCTCCCAGATACAAGCGAGGGCGAAATATGGAGGAACAAAAAACAATTTCACTTGTGGCTGGCAATGATTTACCAACAAAACATGTAAACATCGAGTGACTGTGTCTGAAAATGTGGTATACCCCATTCTAAAAGCATGAATTATACGCATAAGGATGCTTGACCATTGGATGTTTGGGGAAGTTTTCCTCTTGAAGGTGGTGCTTTGCCATCTTTTTGTTAGCGTTCAGGACCTGGGGGCACTATGAATATCATGCGAGGAATCCACCTCTTGCGATCCTATTCACCTTATCACCTTAGGGGGTGACCCGAAATTCTCAGGCCAACAAACCTACTATGTTTCGTTTTCTCTCTTGTGTGGGTAGAAATCTGTTTGGTTATTTGTTGATGATGATGGCCAACAATCCGTTGTGAAGATTTCTGGTTGGTGGTTAAAAAACCATCTTGAAAAATATGAGTTCGTCAATGGGAAGGATTAATTATCCCATGTATGAAATGGAAAATAAAATTCATGTTTGAAACCACCAACCAGATTTCTCAGGCCGAGCATCTGAAGATTTCCAGAGCCATCCTCCACTGGGTCCCTTCCGCGCAAGCGCTGCACACTGCACTGGTCGATTCCAGCGCTGGCTCGTCGCCTGCCATGGCGAAAAATGCTGGTGAAAGGCAACTTGGAGGTTTAGCTAACACTAATGACTATTATTCGCAACTTGGGGACAATCAATGGGATTTATTGTGAATGGGATTTCATGGAGGAAGAGTAATGTTGGATTTTAGAATAACAATAATAACAGTAATGTTTTGATTTAACGGGATTTATCTTGATTTCATTTAATGATTATTGAGCAATTGGAAATCCTCTCTACGAGACAACAGCGCAAAAAAACCCTGTTGGGAGCTCTCGTGCCACTCCTGAAGGACCGAAATGTCGTCGTCGCAGATGAACGTATCTTGAAGGAGTCTCGGATCAAGTTGGGATCGTACTTGGTGGCGAACTACCCAGGAATCGTAAGTGGGTTATAACCCCAGTGATTGACATGGGATAAGTAGGGTTAATCCACTTATAACTGGGGTGAACTATCCCACTTACTAAGTGGGATGAGCCACCAAGTACCGCAGCAAGCTTTCCAACACTCCCAGTTCTATCAGCTGTGATAATCACTCGGTCAATGTAGCTTCTTCCGGCGCAAAAGTCTTTGACGTGCTGTCGAAACTTTGGAGCGCAACAGTAAGAGACAACCCGCACTGCAAATCTCTGTGAAATCTTCTGTAAGATTCTTACGACGTGCGAATGCAAGTTCTCTCCTTCCAACCTCCAGTTCCCTCTGCCACGGCCTACGCGTACCCGACCCAACACTTGGTGGAAGTCCAAGCACACGGCCTCTGGTCTCTGTATATTGAGACTTGGTTTGAGACTTGGTTCGGTGTGTTGCAGTCGTGAACGTACGTCTCGACACCTTTCGGTAAGATTGCACAACTTTTCAGAAAGGATTTTGAGATGTTACCTGTATCCGATTGAGATTAACTACAAATGGAGGGTTTTAGCGGAAAAATCATCTATACATGGTGGATTTCCCATTGCCATGTTTGATTACCAAAGGAAAAATCAATGTAATGTTCGTAAAGCAATAGCATCCACCATCCCCAGACTTATCATTAAATAGGTGGTATCAACCATCAAAATATGGCTGGACAACTGGGAAGAATTGAGACAAAAAGGAATGGATGTGATATGTGATACAAATAAACATATATCGATATAGCTATAAACATATATATCTATATATCTATGATAGCTATGTATATCTATATGTATATCTATTGATTTTTCCATAGCTATACACTGTATACGTTGAATGACCAGAGGGTGGAAGGCTTTTCCGCTTACCAGATTTTTTGAGAACTTCGCCGGATCACTGGCGGGTAGATAACCTCAAAAACTGCTTTTAGCCTCATGAAAAGGTCACCCAGTTTTTTCCAAACTGAGAACTGTGTACCATGGGAATCCCAGTTGTAGTATATCTTCAATTTGCCTTAATTAGCTAACCCCAGCTATGAAATCCAACACCCTGCGCCCTGCTATGATTCAAGCCCCTCTTTTTTTGAACCCAATTCAAGCCCCAGCAGACTCAGTCAGACCCCCTAAAATACCACTAAAATCTTATTGATATCCCAGCAAAACCAGCACCATCCCAACAAAACTTGAGAAGCTCATAGAACCTCCAAATTCCAAAATCAATAAACTATAATAAACTATAATAAACTACTACCAATCTCATCCAATCTCCTTCCGTAAAATCGGAACATCAACAAGCCTTCCTTCACCCCAAAAGCCGTTGCGGCCTGACCGTGGCCATAGCACCGTGGCGACTCGCCACGGGCACGCTGCCAGGAGCGCCTTCGACAAATGCGCACTGCGCAGGGCCTCAGCAGCATTTTGTCATGGGGGAACCCCCCAGTCATCCAGGGCGTATTGGACCATGTTAGTATTGAAACCTATGGTTTTTTGGGGTGCTAACCATTTTAGGAAACCTCCAAAAAAGGTGACACACTTTCGATGAGAAAAATTGGGATTTCACCAACTCATGGGACAGAATTGGAACACATTGGGCATATAAAGGGAATGATGGGTTGCTTATGGGTTGCTTATCTATACTAATTATTATAAATATGAAATGATGGTATTTCATGGGATGATGTAGCCAGAATTTCGTGAGGGATATCGCTTAGTTGGATGTGAGGGATATACCCCAATTCTACGCTACATGTTTTATACTTAACCACTTAATATGTTATTGCTTAGTTGTGTATTGGGATTACAGTGGCAAAAAATGGTGGTTTCACCAAGCAAAAATTTAGGATTTCACCAAGAATCATGTGGATTTAATCGAAAGATCAGGGGAATGATGGAATCATGGGATATTATCCATCTGGGTAAATTATAATAATTCACTAACCTGAAATGTTCGGCTAGTTTGAGGATGATCCCCCTTACTGTTCTAACAATGATTCCAGTGAGGTCGCAGTGAGGTCGTTATAATATACCCAGATCCATCAATGGTACCATTTCATTGGGATAATGGTGCCCGACCAGCATGGGAAGATAGTGGGGATATGACAGAAAATATTGCCGGGGAACCGTCCTGAGAGTTACCCTCCAGTAAATGAACATAGACCCTGCAAACCATCTTAAGAATGTATCCAGAAATTCTTGGGGTACAATGGGACTATCATGGCAGCTTCCCAGCCATTGTATACTGGTTCCTTCCCAGTTCCCTCAATAGTTTCACTTCTGGTGATTGTGTATAAATTACCATGATTTCCAAAAATCTAATAGGTGGGCACCAAAAAGTAGTAAACATGGGGGAATGCTATTATCTGCAATTACGCCCCTATTGTGTAAGTCGGGCTCCTCATTCCCCATGATATCCCCTTTATGAGTATCAAACCCCAACCGATGGCCCAAAATGGTGACTCCGATAGATTTCCACCAAAAATAGACAAACTTTACCACGTCTACTGTTCGATGCTGAAAAACACTGGGCGCTAGGCTGCTTATCCATCTGTATCACCATGTGACTGTAGGTTGGGAAACCTTCCCTAATATCTATGCTCCTGAACCCTTCATTGCAGCCATGCACTGACAATTCTGTGTGTTAATCAAAAAACATGTGCCAACTCAAATCACTCGCACTGGTTCAACTGGTTCAGCCCTTCTGACTTTTTGACATTGGGTTTGTTTGATGAATTCCGCCACTTTGGCCCCGCACCGGCTACGGGTAGGACAGCATTCAAAAAGGCAACATGGCGATCTTCTCCAAACATTTGAACTTTCGGATCGAGGCACTCCCCCATACCCAATGGATTTTCATCATTTCCCGCTTAAAATGTCCATTTAAGGTTAAATCCACTGCAGACACACCCAGTAGTCCCACTAAATCCTATGAAAATTGTGTTTTACCAGATCAAACTCCGCTAAACCCTTCTTGTGCTGATGATATCCGAATTCTTCTGTGTTTTTCCAACTTTTCACTCCCATTTTTCCCGTTGCAAGCTAGACTCCATGGTCACTTCCCACTGTTGCGCACGAGCCAACACGTCCAGCGCGACGCGGCCGCCAGCGCTTTCGTAAAGGCCGAGGGTGGCCATCCAACGGTTGCCATCCTACCACTTGGGGTGATTCATTGAAGCGTAACCATGGTGAATCTGAAAGAGACCTACCAAGACATATCACTTGGATTCACTTGGAATATGGAAAACTGTCCAAGCTGGCCATGGTAATTTTTTGATGGATCTATTCCTCCTTCAATGGATAGATATTCAGCCAAAACCTACCCAACGTTGAAGGATATTTGTTGGCCAACTAGCTCGGATTGTATGGAAGCACCAGCACCTTCCAAGGTAAATTTGGGGTCTCCCGTGGGGGGTCAAGAACCTTCTCAGGAGATGTTGCCCCCCTTCCAAGCCATTTATGCTGGAGGTTTAATAATCATATATACAATATCATGGGCATGTGCGGCTGCCAGCTTGCATTGGCGGAAGCACAACCGGCGTATGTATCCTTGCTGCCCATATTGAGCAGCTCCTGTTTGTGTTTTGCGACTTTTTGGGCCCATGGTCTGGGCGCCCGCCTTTCCGTAAAGCGCGCGTTGAACTGCGACAATGGACGTTGTTCATCAATGGTTTCTTGCGCTTGGTTGCCAAGATGGTGGTTTCACAATACGGGGACATGGTGTGGAAGGCTGTTTTGGTCCAGTTCGGTGGTTTAATTTCCAGGGCTAGACTCATAATACTCATTGCATCATGTCAAGGAAAGGCGCCCCATGTGCATAAATTCCGTGCATACAACGCTTCCTCCAACAAAACATTCTTGCAGCCTCCCCACCCTCCCCGTTGCATTTTACTTTGTACAGACCTCGACCCGAAGGAGTGGGCTTCTCCGTAGTTCATGTTGTCTCGTGCTTTGTGTTTGGCTCGCGGAGTCAACTTCACATGAGACCCGGTCCTGGAAACGAGTCCCTTATATACTTTCTACAGTGTGTACCCTCATAGTACTCAGCGATATGTTTATTTGTCGTTAAATCCGCATGTTAAGTGGGGTAGTCCACATTTTTGTTGGTTAAACAAATCACCTTTTTTTAACCACCATGTTTGTTGCTGAAAAACCACCATTTTTGGCAAAATCCTCAACTTGTGCGGGTGATTTTTGTCCACTTTTCACTACATCGCCATGTCAACTGGTGGTCAATTGGTCATCGCCCAAAGGCTTCTCCTCCAATGCCAAAATGGCTGTGCTAAGGGCAGCTGTATCCTGGGTCGACCAGCTGACCCAGGTTTCATGCGAGCTATCTGGAGCAACACTAGCTTTTGACTAATGATGCAAAACATATCTTTCACAGAAATAGCAAAGTTCATGGGATAGTATGGGTTAATATGGGATACATATGGGTTAATGTAGGGTTATATGGGGTGATATTTATGGGGATATAACCAACTTTTATACACTTCTTTATGGGGTATATGATCTGGGATAGCATATACTGTAAGATCCAACAACTATGGTTTATGGCATAGTAATTAGAAGCCATGGTGGATGTAGGGAAACCCACCAGATGGATAGTAGTTGCGATGGGATAATATTCACTATCCAAAAGGTGAGGTCAACATACCATGACTAAATTGACTTAAAACTTGGTTATCTGTTGCAGGATGGGGCCCCCAAGATAGCGTTCAGTTGGTTTTTAAGTGGCTAAGGTAGATATAACTATAGATAATTATGGTTAATCATAATGGTTTATAAACCAACTTATAACTGGGGGCCCATCCTGTGGGTTTATGGGGAATATAGCTATAGTATTCATGGGGGTGGAAAAAACAACTTGCAAGTGGAGGGGCCTCACCTTGTAATACTGCTGACAGTTTCTAGTCATCATAACTCATCGTCATAGAAACAAGAAACTTCAACAACATGATAATGATTAATTAACAATGATAGCCTGATAGCAATTAATAATGATAACAACAAAACAATGTAGACGTATATATAATAATATATATACACGTATGTGTACGTAATTATATTTCTATACACATGTCATATATCTTTGTACATTGGTATATTGTGCCCCACCGGGGATAGAAGCGACCATGGCTATGCTGGGCTCAACCAAGGTCCTGTGGTGGCCAGGTTTTGATAAAGGGTACACCAAAAAAGATAGAACAGTACAATTCGGCTGAAATGCTGAGATTTTCACGACTTTTCTTTCTACAAAATTCTGACTTTTCTGACTGGGGGTTACTAACTATAATATTTTGAGATTCTTCAAAATCAGCATGGCTAGCTATTGGGTAGTGTGCCATATTCCAAGCAATCCCTAGGAATGGGGTAAACTTAATGACATAAACCATCACTCCTACCTTGCAAAAAAATGGGTGGGATTGAAACGCTCCCCAAATTAGAGGTTGATGACCTCGGGTTTACCACATTATATGTAGAACATAGAGTATATGATTGGAATCATTCTAGATGCATCATGTATCATGAGCAATAGATTTGATCGAACATTAGCGATAAGTATTGCTCATAAATGTTAAGTCATTGATGTGTAAACATGCAGAAGGCCAAAAGGATAGGAATGAACATTCCTACAAATGGTACATGACAGCCAAGGAAAACCAAAAAATGACATGCAACAATAGGATATGCAACCTTGCTAGAAGATCTAGGCGCGCATCTAATTTGGGTATTCCCCAATGATGTGGGCCCGGTAGTGACGCTCAATGGACCGGTGGCTACGCAACGTCGCCCCTTGCTGCCTGGTAACGGGATTTCCTCATGGATTATGATAATCTCCAACTAATCTAAAGGGTAGGTTCATAATCCTTGAACTGATCATCAACCAATCATGATTCTTCAAGTATATATCCCCATATGTTTTATGATTACAGCCCCTGAAGAAAAAGATGGCTGAATATGGTTAAATCCCCATTAAACCACTAGACTATCCTCAACCAAAAGGTTTTAGTGAATGCAACCACTGCTCAAAATAGACCGGATTTGCTGCACAAAAAAAACATGAAAACTATTCCTGATAGATTACTCACGGGGACTTCCATTGGGAAAATAGAACATACCCCACTAATTTCCATGGGATTTCCATTTAGATTACCAGTGGGATTTCCATTGGGAAGATAGAACATCTATTCCATGACTATTCCATTAATAATCATCATTCCACTACCATCTTATTCCATGACATATTAATAATATTCAATAGTCATAATAATCACTATTTCCATGATATTCTGCTACCAATTCTACTAAATGTTCAATGATATTTCCATATTATATTCCATTAAGAATCACTATTTCCATGACATATTTCCATGAGATATTCCCCACCAGTAAATTAACATAGACCCTGGCAGTCATCGGGGTTGGAAGATTAGTTTCCATTAAAAATTGGTGATTTTCAGGGTCCAACTGTTTATTTACCCCTATTTGCCAACCCCTATTTGCCAGGGTCTATGTTAATGTACCAGAGGGTAATAATCAATATTCCATGACATATTTCCATATGATATTCCATTAATAATTACTATTTCCATGACTTATTTCCATGAGATATTGAGCAGACATATTTCCATCAATATTCCATCAATATTCCATGACATCTCCCACAAAATCATCATGGAAATCATGGTGAACTCCGTGAAATCTCCATGAAAATCCACCAAATTTTAGAGAAAGGTGAAACATCCCCATGAAAACCCCGATGAAATCACCATGGTTTCATGAAATATCATGCTTAAATCCCATGAAAATCCATCATTTTTCCAAGGCATTTTTCGACATATCTGACATCTCTCCATGGAAATCCATCATGTTGCCATATGTTTCATGGTGAAATCCCATGAAATCCACCATTTTCCATGCATTTTTCCAAGGCACCATGTCTTCCATTGCGCTCGCACGAGCTGCCAAGGCAGCCTGCCACTTCTTGGCTCTACGACAGGCCGACATGGCACTGGTGCGACCTGGGCCAGGTGGGATAAGAATTATGGGCATCACAGGATGCGGCCCCCAAGATAGCGTTCAGTTGGTTTATAAGTGGCTGAATTAACTATGGTTTATGGTAGATATAACTTATAACTATAGATAATTATGGTTAATGGGGTTTAAAAACCATCTTGAAAAATATGAATTCGTCAATGGGAAGGATCACATCCCATACATGAAATGGAAAAAAAACCATGTTTGAAACCACCAACCAGTTTTAGTGGTTTGACTATGTTTTATGGTAGATACAACGAACTAGTATTCATGGGGTCTATAAACCAACTTAGAACTGGGGGGGCACCATCTTGTGGTTAAATGGGCATATCATTCGTAAAGAAATAACCAATAATTTAGTAAGTATTAAACATCAGTAATATGTATCATGTTTCATTATTGGTCATGATTACATATGAACCATTTATATAAACATATCATCATATCCGTTCATTTAAGATTAGTGATATGGTGTAAGATGGTGTAAGATGGTGTAAGATGGTGTAAGATGGTGTAAGATGGTGTAAGATGGTGTAAGATGGTGTACGATGGTGTAAGATGGTGTAAGATGGTGTAAGTGGGCTACCTACTTATGACCTGCTTCATCACATGAAAGATGTCACAATAAGTTGGGGACTGAACAAAAACAAATGAGACTTCGACCGGAAATGATTCAGTCGACAAGTTGGAATGCGAATACGAAACCAGTGTTGTCAGGTTATCCACAAAATGGCAATTGTCAAAGGGAACATCATAATGATTAATGGTGGTGAAACAATGTCATAAACCATCCCCCGGTTATCACCATTTTTTTTAAAAATTATGTGTTTTGGTGTTGTTTCCTCCAAGGTTTAAAACAACCCAAAGAAGTACAAGGTGAGGCCCCCAAAGAAGCCAGCTAAGTTGACGCACATAACTTGGTTGAACGGAACGGTTTAATGGGGAATATCGCTATAGCTACTGGGCTTATAAATATTTTCTTAAAGCCAACTAGTCCTAGTTTTCAGCCTGTAGCTATAGAGAATCACGCTTTTTCTAGGTAGATCATTAAAATCACTGTTGTTTTGGGCCATGTTCCAACTCAAAACACCTGGTTGACCGTGCAAGCCTCACCTTTTACCCTCTGGTAATTTAACAGTTTGCTATCGAAAATCACAATTTTTCATGAGTAAATCATCAATTTCTATGGCAATTTTCAAAAGCAAACTGTTAGTTTACCAGAGGGTATTATGTATGGTATGGAATATCCAAAGGTATACCCCATGTAATCCATTAACCATCATTAACCATTATTAACTAATTATTATTAACTATTATCCCCATCATCCATACTGTATCCCCACAGGTTATATCCCATCCAAACTTAATGGAACGACTAGTATGTTTACCACAGGGTAAGTATAGTTATACTCTATCCCCATAGTTATACTATATCCCCATAGGCTATAGTTAATCTCAACCCTGGATTAATAAACCCCTGGGCTGTTTAATTGGGAGGGTACCATTTAAGTACGAGATGAATGACTATTGGAGGAGTACCCCCCTAATTGTCATAAACCATGCTTTAGCAAAATCCGGGGTTGACATTATACCATTAGTAAAGCATGAATATTCCATTAACCATAGTATAAACCATTAATATTCCATTATACCATTAGTATACCATTAGTATTAATCATAGGTATACTATATCCCCATAGGTTATATCCCATCCAAACTTAATGGAACGACTAGTATGTTTTCCACAGGGTAAGTATAGTTATACTCTATCCCCATAGTTATACGGTAATATATCCCCATAGGTTATAGTTTAATTACACTATAAGCCATATTTTGTATAGGTAGCCATCCAAAGGCACCACAAGATCCGTGATCGATGGGGGCCTCGCCCAGACACTCATCAAGTGATCGCCTCGCCATCTGGACATCTCTTGCAACAGCGTCAGTGCCATCTGGCGCTGTTCAGCGTTCCGGTGACCACGAACGCTTGGCGGTTTGGCGGTTGAAAATGAGTGATGTTCCATAGTTATTTTGTATGTTTACCAGAGGGTATTATCAAATATTTGATCCTTGTCGTTCATCGAATATCTCATATCACGCCAGCAACAAAGATGGTCTTCAGATGTCTTAAGAATGTTGAAGCTGGTAACTAGTACATACAAAGCTACCCAATATACAAAGCATATATCCCAATATTGGTGACTACACTTAAAAATCTGACTAACTATATATGTGTATATGTGTAGTATAATATAATAATGTAATTTGATTATGTATATAATATATATATATATATGCATACGTACGTACGTACATACATACTTGTGTTGCTGCCATTGTATTGGTAGGTTGCAGTAAGCTTTTACCCCTATCAAAATGCATTTTCATTATATAAATCATCCAGCTATTGGGGTACCCCCATGACTCTTGACGTTGAAGAGATCTTAACTTTTTTTGGCCGAACTGTCCAGCGGAGCAGGGTTCAAAATCCCTCTGTCATTCCATTATACTGGTTGGTTTATGGGGATTCCCCTATTGGATTATTAAATAACCCCCAACACATTGGGTAGTATAATCACTTATGATCATCAACCAAGCAGGGTTTTGAACACTGCTCACCTGTGTACAAAACTATTCAGTTGTTTTATTCTAGTTACCAGTATCTGCAATTACAAAACCAGTGCCATGTGGTTATATGTTTGTTTAGAATCCCAGCTAAGGATGCGTAGTTATAACGGCCCTATACCCAAGTTCACTGACAGTTATAAACTAACTTAGCAATCGACCTAGGGCATAAGCAGTCATTGGATGTAATACATATATATATAATTATATATGGTAAAATATGACAGACATTGGCCAACCCCTTGTTGAATCCCATATGGATAAAATGGCTACAGTAAACCCAACCAGTTGGGTAGTTAACATAGTTATCAACCAACTTAGCTGACTGCTGGATAAATCTCAACGACTCACTAGCCACAAATAGGCTTTTCTTTGCAATCATTGCCCTTGCTAAACATCATTCTACAAAGTGGCCCCAGTTATAAGTTGGCTTTGAACCAGCTTGAACTAGTTCGATATATCATGATATATCTACCCTCAGTCCTTCTTTGTTGGGAATCTTCCAGTTACACCAACTTTGCCATAATTATAGGGATTCCCCGTTCTTGGATTCTCATAGATTATCATTATCCCCAATATATTGGCTTGTATACCCTCTGGTAAACTAACATAGCTATTGAAATGCGATTTATAGTGGGTTTACCGATTAATAGCATGGTGATGTTCCAGTTCGCAAAGTGTTAGTTTATCAGAGGGTAACCTATCGACCAAGCAGGCTTTCGAACCATGGCCCGGCCTGCCATTCCTTGCCACGACCAAGTGCCCCAAGAAACAACGAGAAACTGATCTCGTTGGGCTCGAGGCGTCCTGAGGCTCTGGGCGGCCGCGAGTGCACAGGTGTGTACCCTTGAAATCAATGTGGTGAATCATCTAGTATATCACTGTCTAATGGGATATTCATGGGATATTAATGGGATTATATCTGGGATATCACTGACATTCATGGGATATTCATGGGATATTCATGGGATATTCATGGGTGATTTACTGGGATTTTATCGTGATTCAATGGGATCTTAATGGGAGATACCCGGTAATTTTTCACATAGCTATAGAAATTCAACATTTTTCATAGGTAAACCATCTATAAATGGGCCATTTTCAATAGCTATGTTAGTTTACCAGAGGGTAACTTGATATCTGGGATAGTGATATAACTTATGTTGACCATGAAACATCGGATGAAACATCACAGAGATTTTTGGACATAACCAAAATACACATGGGCACTATGTATAGCCCCGATGAGGATCTTACCACGCAGCATAGATTTTCTGGGGAAAAGTCGAGGTTTTTCCATACCTAAAACGTAGTTTGCTGGATCTGGAGGGTATATATGGGAGTTTCCAAGAAAAATATCTTCGCTCAAAAATCCAAAAAAAAACAGGGATGATTAACAAACGTGGGATGTAATTTTCCAAACGTAGGGATACCACCAACAATCATTTAGATGGAATCCAGTGCTATTTGTTACGAAGTGTTACGAAGTATGAAAGGGTGATATCACTAATATCCCACGCAAGAACTCTGGAAAGTGGGATATGTTATGATATGTATTGATATGTTACTACATAATTATGCAACTTAAAACAACTGTTTTTGGGGCAACCAACCAGCCACCGGCTCGTATCAATAGCCTGCAGATCGAACCTGGCTTCTCCTTCAGCAATCGAAGCTGGCAACAGAACAACAATTCTACCTACTTGGTGGCTCATCCCACTTAGCAAGTGGAAAAAACCCAGTTATAAATGGGATAAGTAGGGTTAATCCACTTATAACTGGGGTTATAACCCACTTACGAAGTGGGATGAGCCACCAAGTACCTAGATATGCTTTTCTGATTTGGACACAAACATATCAGGGATTTCCAGCCAGCCATTTTTGACTGTCGATGAAAACTGATGAAATGAAGTGGTTACCCATGGTTACCCTTTCCAAGCATCATCTTTTTGGGGCTGTAGTTCTGCAACCAAATAGATGATGCTTGGTGGTTGGAAAGGGTAACCACTTCATTTATTATCTATTTAGAAAAATATTTTACCGTTAGAAAAAGTCCCAACTCTCCCAACTGTGAGTTCTCACCGGTCAAGCCCAGAATCTCACAGACATTTGCTGCAAAGACTCCTGGCGCCATGGTTTTGTTGCTCGAGAAGTTTTCATGGTGAGGATGGTGATAACCCATGGAAAATTGCTTACAATGAGATCAAGGGAGATCATCATAGAATTGGATGGTAAAACCCATGGGTTTCCGGGCTTAAGATTTTCCCAACAAAACCAATCCATTGAGATCAACGTTCCAATATCACCCCCCATATTTTCACCATAGGTGTTTTACAAGATGGGGCCTGTTTCAGATGCCGCGTTAGCGCGATAAGTGGGTTGGTGAATGAATGTTTGTGGCTGAATTTTGCCTATGGTTTATGGATGTTTACGGTAGATATAAGTATAGATAATTATGGTATTCATGGGGTTTATATACCAACAAACAAAACTGGGGGGCCCCCATCCTGTAGACCCTGTAGACCATAGAATGTGGCTTCAAAACAAGGCCCAACAAAGGCCGCCGCAGGAAAAAACACTTATTTTTTACCACCTGACATTCCAAATTTTAGGGATATGATCAACTTGAATACCTGGATCATAATCATTTAGTTGCATTGAAAAAAACTAGAGGACATAGAGGTTTTAATGCAACAATCATCTGCAGATGGGGGATTTTCCATTGCCACATTTGATTGCCAGAGGGTACATTTCCCAGCTGGAGCCTGTATGGCTAGGGGATTTTCCCGCCACCTTTGAGTATCCAGTGAAAAAAATCCATGACAGGATGGGCCCCCCCAGTTTTGTTTGTTGGTTTATAAACCCCACGAATACCATAACTACCGGCTTATCTATAGTTATATCTACCATAAACATCCATAAACCATAGTTAATTCAGCCACTTATTCATTCACCAACCCACTTATCGCGCACGCGGCATCTGAAGGGGGACCGGCCCATCCTGAAATCTTCATTTCTTAGAGGCCAAACGTTCGCTGGAATGGAGACTTTGCTGCCAAAATTCGACCATGGGAGAAGCCACTGACCTTTATGGGCCTACGTAGGCAGTAGGGTTATTTTTACCACCTCCTTTTTGGGCATCAACCTCCAGCCACTTTACTTTCCATTTTGCTCCAATTCGCATGTTTCTTGGGTGAAATCCTCATTTGGTTGAATAATTCAAGCCATGGACAAATAAATTCAAAAAACTATCTCCCCTAGGCCCTTGGACCCATTAATAGGAATACATTCAAACCATTCAGATCCGTTTTTGGGTAAAACAATGCCATGTTTACCACCCATGACTGGGAATGGTTTATATATACCACCTATAGCAATGATGAGGACTGGGGGCTGGTTTATTGTTTATCTGGTTGGTGGTTGAGCCACCCCTCTGAAACATATCAGTCAAATGGGATTATTCTTCCCCAACTGAATGGAAAGTCATCAAATTCCATGGTTCCAAACCACCAACCAGTGTGTGATTTTCCCAATCCTAACCATCATTCCATTATTGTTTATCTTGGATTTGCTTAAGGGGTTCCCCAAAAATGAAAAATATTCACTATAGATTCCTCAAATGGTGGATTTTCCATGGGGAAAATAACAAATCCATGTTATTATTGTTTTTACGAGTACCCACATTAATCCAGTTTCACGGCCATGTCTTGAATCCCCCTCCAAGGTTCCAGTGCTCGTTGCCACTCAGCTGTCTCTTCACAGGCGCCCAGCCTTTTTGTCCAAAACCAAGGGTCTTTTTTGGCCAGACGAAATATAGTGGTTGATCGTGGTTAATAGATGTCAAGAGTGGGTAATGATGATCAATAGTGGTTTATAATGTTCAATAATTGTTTTTTAACCACATGGTAGTGCAAATAGTGGTGATAAGTCAAACCACATAATGGTTCATAGCAAGTATCTTAATGATTCATGATATCAATTCACATGATTCATAAGCCCAAGCCATAAACAACTACCATGACGGATAATAACATACAACCCATAAAACTGGTGATTCCGAGGATGGTCTAGAGCATCAGGTTTACAACACTATACTGGTTGGTGGTATACCAACCCCTCTGAAAAAATGATGGAGTTCGTCGGTTGGGATGATGAAATTCCCAACTGAATTGAAAAAATAATGTTCCAAACCACCAATTTCTCCAATTTCGCTGGCGCACAGGTTTGGTCATCGAAACCAGTGCTTTTCACTGCTCAACGCTATGACAATGGAAACCTATCGTCTTTGCATGGAACCGGCAAGTGGTCTAGCTCCTTAGTCTGTCGTCTGAAGGGCCGGGCAGAAAAGGATAAGAACCATCGGTCGACAGCAAGGACTCTTTCTGAAGGCCATGGCACCGCCACACAACTAGAGTGCATGGCAATCATCTCACTTTGCGGTCTTACATAGGTAGAAGCTATTCGCACTCCAGCATGCCGCAAAACTTCACGTAAAACTTTCGCAAAAGATCTGGCTCTCCGTTTGAAACCAATCCCAAGCAAGCTGTGATGAGGAATCAATGAAGCATCTTTCCACCCACCAATGTTAAGTGGGCCAGCATCTCCAGTAGAAAGCGCAAAACCAACAAATAGTTGGGCATATGATATCCATATCATGGGAGCATGAGATTGGTCCAACGCTGCCCAGAACCAGTCAACCATAGTCTGGACCATCACAGGTCCATACCATCGCACTGCTCCAGCAGGAAGAGTTTCAAGAACCGGCAAGGGGGTCCAAGCATGAGCACAAGGCACCGACTCAGGAACATGGTCCTCCCTAAGTTCATCAGGCTTTCCACCTTGCAGTACCTGTTTACTGATGGCGAGCAACACCTGTTGGATTTGCGAATTCCATCCATCAATCTTAACGCATGCTTTGACATGTCTTTGCAAAAGTTCCCAAAAACCAGAAGGACGTCCCTCTTGAGCTTGAGAAGCAGCATGATCAGCAAACTGATTGTGAAGAAAACACCATTCTTCTAGTGGAGACGCTGCCTCAGTCAGGCAACGGTGAGCAGCAACTTTTGTACATTGCACTTCGACAGGGGTACCACGCAGATCATCCTGTATGAGCAGCCATAAGTCAGCATTGGGAGAGTTAATCTTCAGGTTGGCTCCCCCAATCACTCTGCGCAATCTACGGATCACTGACAGGCAGTCAGACCAAATCATGACTTTCAACTGAAAACGTGCTGCAAGACGAATAACCCGATGCACTGCAAAAAGCTCAGCTCTCACCGATGTTTGCCGCAAACCTGGCAAGGGACCACATTCAACAACCTGAGATGGAATCACCATGGCGGGGTCAGCAGTCACAATGGCATAGGAAGCAAACCTGGCATCAGGATAGGCAGGATTACAGCAACTACCATCAGTGAATACATGAAGAGTGTCTCCCACAAATTCTGGCACCGAAGGCTGCGCATGGCACTGCACACTCTGAAGATACGAATACCATTCCAAGCAAGTAGTAGGACGCATAGCCCACCCATAGCTACACACGCATTCCGGCAGGTTGGGAAGGGCATCCCAAAGATCTTGGGTCACAGCAGCTCTGCATGTCACAAAGGCATCACATTGCCAAAATCTATGGAACCTGGAATCAGAGCAATGGCAGTAGTCACACACATCAGACTCACTCTCTTGGCAATAGTGTTTGCCATCCTGTGTAATGTGCGTGCCATTCAACAACTTACGGTAGGCTGCTTTATCAGCTGTGGACAGCGATTTCAACCATTGTCTTGTGCGACCGGGGTCAACCCATGCTAAATCATGAAGGCCTGGCCTATGTTCAACCTGTGCAGCAACAACTTTAAGCCAGGACCATTCCATTCGCCACCTCAACTCTTCAATGCCAAGATCAAACAACGAGAAGCATCCAAAATCGTCAACCAGGCAGGTGGGACTTTTAACATGCCATCCTAAGATCTGCAGCCTCATCAACAAGGTGGCAGAGATCCCATTGTTTTGAACTCCCTCTACATCATGAACCAGTGCACTCAGAGCATTTCCTACCACCTCTGCAAGGCCGCAATCTCGAACTAATCGCACTGTTTGCAAAATGGTCCAAAAAAGGGGATCTGTGGGTGGCTGTTCAATAAGACCCAAATGCACCATAGCATTACACCCCGAGCCGGTGGCGTTCAATCCTTTCATTGCAGAAGCACGTAAATCAGCAAAGGTTTGGTTGGCAATAGATGTGGCCGCAATTGCATGCAATCCCCTGGGCCATGCAGCAGTTCGGATGGCACGCACTTTAAGTTCGTACGGGGAAGCTGAAAGCTTGAGTCTGTTCCACAGGCCAGTCATGGATTCAATTCGCTTCATTTGTGTAGCATTGGTGTGCTTCCGAGAAAATTGAACATGGGCTCCCAACACCCGACAGCTGTTCTGGACTTTGAACCCATTGGCTTTCAGAATCTTCCTACCTTCACCAGTGACAGACCATGCAAAGGTCTTATCGGCATCTAGCAGCATGTCCAGTGCATCAGTGAACCTTGTCAAGCACTGCTGTATACCATTCAACATGGCCGGAGATGTGGTAATTATAGTCCAATCATCCACATAGGACACAGGCTGACAGAGCGGGAAGAAATGCACATGCCAGGCATGAAAGAGTATATCAATAATCAACATTCCAAGGCATGAAAGTCCATCCCCTTCTGGCAAACCAGTAGAACTGTAAAGTGTGCGAGTAAGGTTAGGGCCAATTTGGAACCGCCTGCCGACTTTCACCAAGGCTCCAGCCCATGCAGTTAGCAAAGTCATGGGCAAACCAAGGATTGCTGCAGCTTCAAAAACAACTAATCTGGGGATATGATTAAATGCTTTTTGGAGGTCAGCAATCAGGCCAGTGAGCGCAATACCCTGAGAAACAGAGGACTCTACCGCCCAGAGAAGCTGGCTCCACACCTGTCCCGCAAATCTAGCCGGTCGACAGCCATACAATGTGTCAGGCAAATGTTGGTCCAGAGCACGGATTGCTCGCTGAGCATGATAAGAGCTCCACACTCGGTATAACATACCTAGGATAGTTATGGGGCGGTAGTCCACAACTGATCTCGGATTGTCAGTCTTGGCTAGGCAAACCACCTTCCCCTGAAGTAGCTGAGCCAGCCACTCACCTGAGAGTTCAGCCTCATGAAACATATCACAAAAGGCCTGATGAACAACAGGAGGCATATGTTGCAGATCCTCAACTGTAACCCCATCCAATCCTCCAGCAGATCTCCGCCGTTTGTGAGCAACTATTTGAGCCACTCCAGCTGCATCCAGTGAGGGCCATTGCATTCTCACTGGCTTCAAACATTGCTTGGCAAATTGCAAAATGGTGTGCCACCTTTCTGGAGGAACATCTTTGTGTCTGTCCCATCGTGCTTTCCATGACGCAACAAAAGCCTCTTCCAGGTCCGCCTTGGTCCCGGTGCAACGCAACTGTGAAACCAACTGCCCAGGTTCAATCTTGTCTGTAGAGTCAAGCCATAAGCAATCATCCTCAGCATGTACAATCTGAAACTGCCTACCTTGACACATGATGGTGTCCTTGGGGTCCCAGCACGGCGGTGGATCAACCACAACTGAGAAATCATCATCCCGAACTTCTGTAACCGTGGACTGGAGCGGTTGCAGGAGGTAGTCAACTCCATTGGCTGGGCTACTTTTCAAGTCACGGAAAATCATGTTGGGTTGTTGGGCCCTACGCATACGAGCATATTGCAGAGATGTAGCTTTCAAAAGTTTTTCAAGCTCTCGAACATTCATGACCATCGATTCAAAAATTGTAACTGCAGTGGCATGTGCAGGGGGAAACCATGGCAACTGCATAGGAGCACCATGAACTTTGTTTGAGCATGTAATCCACCAACAGCCAAAGCCACCATCAAAACCCTTGGCCCTGACAATGGATCCCCATACCAAAGTGGAATGAGCAGATGGCGGAGCATCAGCATGCCGGCTTCTACAAAAGGCTTGCAGCCTACGCACTTGTCTGACCCACTGGGCATATCGAACTGATGATCCATGAAAATGTGGTTGAAATTCACCATGTCGACCAACCTTGATAGGAGCAATCTGACCAGGCTTGATGGCTTTAGTGGCCACCGTTTGAGCACGACCAAAAGCATGTTTAGAGACCGAAAACGGCAAACTCCGACTAGCATGATCCTCAATAGAGGCCCAAAGTTGCGAGTACTTTGCGTCAACATCACCAGTCATATTCAACCACAAATCCTCAGGCAAGTCTCAACTGGAAGGCCATGGAAAAGGTTTCGGTGTGAACCAAATGTCTCTAGGCACTGAATGTTTCAACCTCTGAAAGTGACCTTGAACCACCGAATGGTCGGGCCAGAGATCGTCAATCACAGAAACATGTTGAAGCAAAAGTTGAAGTTCAGGGGAAACATAGCAGAAATCCTTTCTTGTCTTGAATTTGCAGGTCATTCTGGGCAGAATTCCCCACCTTTCGGCAGCAAGATCTTGCAGATCCTTGAATCCTAACTGAGCCAAAGCATCAAAAGCAGGTAATTCATGTTGACCCACATTAAAATCCCCAGCGATAAAACGCGGCCCTTTGGAGAGATATCCCACAGAGGAGATGGCTGCTTGGAGAAGAGCTTCGGTATTTTGCAATCTCTGAGGATAATGTTTACTGTCAGGTTCACCATAAATAACGCTGCCAGTCAGCCAGACATCATCAACCAAGGTGGTCACCATCATGATCCTTGAAGATTTGGAAATCGCATCAGGCCAATCCTGAGGGACATGTCGAATTGGAGAGCGGGCCAAAACACCCACTCCCTTCCAGGAACCTGTATTGTCTTTAGAAACCGGAACAGGAAAGCCTCCAAGCATCGGAGCAAAGGGAGACTGAGCAAATTTCATACCAGCATTGAAGGATTTCAACTCCTTGGAACATAAATGAGTCTCACTGAACGCCCACAAATCCCCATAGGCCATTTGAGACGCCACAAAAGGAGCTTTGTTCCGCAAACCAGAAGGGTTTGCAATACCCAAAATAAAGGTCGAATCATCAGGGCCAGGGTTGGAAGCTTCCCCTATCCTAACGACTGGCAGGATGATCAGCAGCATCAAAATACGAGACCTCAAAATCTGAACACTTGCAGTTCGCACTGATGTTGCAAAACCCCAAAAATTCAAAGTTGGGCAACGGCCAGCAAAATACATCCCAGCAGAACAAATCAGTTGCAGATAGTGAACCAGGATGACGAAAAACTGGCCAAGCCCCCCCCATCATTCACCATCCTCCCTCGGCCGCTTTGCCAGCATCCCTCGGATATGGGTAAGCTGATTCTCAAACATGGCCTGAATGCTCTGATTTTGAGACTCAATCTGACCCTGGAGCTGGTTGGATTGCGCAGAAATCTGCGACTGAAGGGAGGCTGTGCTCTGAGCCTGCTGGGCCGAGAGCTCTTGAACCTGACCATCCATTCGTACCTGTTTTTGCATCAATTGTTGCACTTGATCTTCCAGAAAGCAAATCCGATCGGGGACATCATCCTGTTCCATCGGCTGAGGCAGCTTGGCCATAATAGATGCCTGGATTCGAGACTCAATCTGCTGAACACTTTCAGCTGCAGTGGGAACTGGTCTGGCCGCAGTGACAGGTTGAAACTTCATCCATGGATCCTGCTTTGCCCAGGGGTCCTCTTCCTTGGAACTACCACCACAGAGAGCTAACGTTGCAGCGGACGCAATCGGGTGCGGCACATCATGGCGATCAACAGCATCAGTAGGTTTCTGTTTGGTAATAAGGATTTCCCCTTGACTAGTATGGACAATTGAACTGGGCGGATCTTCAATGGCTTGGACAATCCACATGGCTCCTCGACCTGGTTGAGGAGTGGCCGGCTGGAGTGGCTTGCACTGCCATTTCACATGCTTCATGGCTCGGTTGATGCTCTGGCGATCCAACCCAAACGGAAAGGGACCCACCAAGTAATTGGTTCTTTCACCTTGTGGCAAGAACAAGGAATCTGGTCGGACTGCTTGATGGACTTCCTGTGCCTGTGCAGCAGCCACTCGTAGTCCACGGCGATCACTGACACGAGCCAACCCTACAACTGCAGGATTGGTTTGCTTGAGGTGTGCAAGTTCCTGAAAAGACATCTTGCCTGTCCATATGACCATGTAGTCTTGGAGCACACGTTGTCCATCAGCTGTTCGCGGTTCAACATAAGCTCCTGCACTGCCACTTCGATTCAACACCTTCTCCAACAGGCATGCTGGCAAACGAATGGACACACAGAACATGTCAGCCTTGGCTGGCTCAACAGGCTTAAATCCAAACTTCACAAACTGCCTTCTCCAAAGGTCCAGGATAGGCTCCCGGATGGGAAGGTCTTCTTCATTGTGCCATGCTGAGCATTGGCACCCCGTAGTCATACATCGCTTGAGCTCAGGAAAGAGAGCAACCACAAATCGAACGGGAGCTTTGACCAAAATGTTCCAGTCATCAATTTCATCTCTGAAAACTGATACCCTGATGGTACGGACTTCTGGTGAATCAAGTGCGACCAAATCATTCCCAGCAAACTTCTCAACGAACTTGGCTCCAATCTGAACAAGTGTCGCTTCAGCTAAAACCGGTTCATTGTCCAAGAGGCATCGACAAGGGACAGTAACACGGGACTGCGCAAGCATGGACTGCAGCTTGAAATCAGCCCGATGAAACACCACCAGAGCTAAGGGCTCTTGAGAGACAATCGCCCCTGCCTTCAAATAAGGTTCTGCATCTTGGGCTGTCATCAAGACAAAGCCTGAACTCAAGGGTCCAATCTGTTGCATGGTGAGTTGGGGCAGGGCCACCTTTTGACATCGAAATGTGCCTTCCAAAACCACTAGGCGACTGGGATCAAGGTCCACAGGAGCAGGAATCCCAGGAATCTTGGGCCCACGCTGGTTTTTCTTACCAACCGTTTTCCCCCGATTGCTGGCAATACTGGCTTCAAGTTCAGATGGTAGCACAAGCTTGAAACTGACATTTGTGGCTAAGGCTTTGAGGTGACGCCAAACCTGTTTCTGCTGCAGAGCTTGTTGAAGCTGCTCACTGCCAATAGCTTTGATAGCCTGCGAAGCACGTTGTTCCGCAAGGTTGGTTGGGACTCCATGGTTACACAGTTCTTCTGACAAGGACTTTAGAAGAGCCCCAGTTCCACCAGAACCCCAAATCACCGGACAGAAACACGTCCTGCGCTCATACATGGCCTGAACAAATGAGGCCCTCATGTTCACCCGCATGGTATCCAACTCATCAAGGTCTTCAGGCAAGGCAACCCCCAGAAGGACATGGGCGAGAAAGGCTAAGGCATGCGCTCCACACATAGTATGAGAAGGAAGGCCATTCGGAATCCTATGAATCACCACTTCTTCAAATCCAAGATGGAGACCCAGCCAACGAAGCTTGCCATCAAAAATGTCATAATCAACCACATCATCAAATGTATGCACGACAAGAATCATACCACCAGGTACACACCACAGGGGCAGCCAATGATCCCCTTCTAGGACCACCGCAACAATCTGCTGAGCCTGTTCCTTGAACTTTGGGAAACCTTGACACCATTTCTCTGTGAGTATGTGACCAACTTCATCCCAGTTCATGAAATTGAGACTTTCAAATCCTAAGACAAGCGGAAGGAGTTCATGGTCAACCAAAATTCGAGATTCTCTCTGTTTCAGAAGGGAAGTCAGATGGAACCTGATTTCATCATCTCCCATCTCTTTTCCATGTTGAGCAAACAATTCAATTCTCGCTTCGGTTGCAATGCATGAATGGGAAGCAGGAGGCAACATAGGCAGTGCTGCTGCTGGTAATGCAAGAGAACTGGAGGCTGCAGCATCACCAGTGCAATTCTCGTCATCAGAATGCCATTCCTTTTCAGTATCTTCATCACTGTCCCCCGATGCCCAGACCCAGGGTCGACTGACAAGGGTTTCGAGCAAGAGGGCCTGTCTGAAACGTTCACGGAGAAAGCTATGAACTTGCCAAACCTGAGCATATGCGGTAGAAATGGGCGTGCCAAGTAGCTTATGCTTCAGGAAATCAATAGCACTGGCTCCACATGCAGAATAACACACAAAGTTGGGAATCTCATGATGAAACCGAATCCCTCCAAAGCCAAAGGCGGTGGCAATGTCAACTAATATGTTGACAAGTCGAGCAGGTATCTGAAGCTGCTTGTGACTCAGCATGATGGTAACATGATCACCTTCAGGAAGAAACAACACTGGAAACCAATGATGATCCCACTTGAAAACTCCAAACACCTTGCTTTGCGTGATCCACACATCATGTTGTGTCAGGGCCCATTGAGTACACGTCATGGATCTCTCATCAAACCAAGAAGAAAATCGAAGTGGATCAATGACTACAGGTCTTTGAAGATCACCATCAATCATACCACCTGCACTGCAAACCGCTGCCAATTCATGCAAATGAAACCTCAATTCATCATCCGCCCAAATGCCAAACTGTCGGACAAGCAAAGCAATTCTGTCATGGACAGAGATGAGGTGTGACCTCAACTCACCCAGTCTGGTCAAACTGGCAATGATTGGGGGATCCAAGTTCCTCATACGTTGGCAATCCATGTGGACCAGAACTGATACTTGTACCGAATCAGAGGCTTCAGGCATGGTGTCATGTGGATCAGGAAAACTGTTCACCGGGGACATGTGCAAATCTCCTACCCTCATGGCGGCTAGAGTCGGATGGAATGTCACCTCATCAGAAACAGCAGTTCGAGTCTTCCTGGTCAGAGACTCAATCACTGCACAAGCAGGTGTGGTGGGCATTCTAGGGAGTAGCCCACATTCCCCTGAAGAAACTGCAGGGCAACCCCTTTCATCATCATCTACGTCACCATTCCCCCAAATCCACGGTCGTTGAGCAGTACCTGTTTGGCCTAGTGCAGCTTGAAATCTCTTTCTAAGCATGGAGTGAACCATATCCACTTCACTGGCAACAATGGGAAGCATGGTTCCATGGAGAGCACCATGAAGAAAATGAATCGCCATAGCACCACATTTGGTTGACACTGGAAAAAGTCTCTGTTGTCTACTGATCAATACTGAATTGAAACCAAGAGCTTTCCCCATATATTCAAGGACTTGATTAAACCTGTCATGGCTCACACTGGGAGAATCCCACGTGAACACGTTCGCATGAGCACCACAAGGGACAAATTGGAACGGGATCCAGTGCGATTCCAGCCTACCAACCCCAATCACTTGAATGCCAAACTGTCGAATTTCAGGGTGATCTTTGGCCCAAATGTCAATGGGAAAACCGCACCCACAGATCCAGGCGCTCATAAGCAAAGGGTCAATCAGACAAATTCTGGCTTTGCCGGACTCAATGACCGTGGGAAGCCTACAAAACTGATCAGCCAGCAGCTGCAGGTGAAATGCTATCTCATCATCAGCCCAGAGTCCATGCTGAGCTTCAAGAAGTTGAAGCCTTTCATTGGGTGTGATCACTTGACTACGCAACGCAAGTAGCTTGGCAGGATCCCCAACACATGGGACCGACAACTTCAGAAACTGCTGATGTGACAATCCAAACAAAGCTTGGATGGATCCCCACAAAGATGGAGCAGACAATGTTCGAAGGTTAACATCCGAATCTTCACTCTCTGCTTTGCAAGGAACTGTCCAGATCGCAGTAGGTGAAACCAAGCCTTCAGAGGTTTTGACACCGAGATCAACGGTCTTGATGACATCTTCTATCTGATCCCCAGGGAAATGCAAAGACTTGTCCAAAACCACACCATGAGATTCACTCTTCGGCAAACAAACAGGGGGACCGGGTGCCCGAGGAGAATCACTAACACCGCAAGCTGGCTCCATCGAAACATCTCGCAAAGTACTGGCAAGATCTCCACAATCATCCCCAGACTTCTTGGAAGCCCCGGCAAAAAGTTCACCCTCATCAGTTTTGGACAAGAAAACTTGAATGCATTGACCCGGTTCAATCTGCTGATTAAATGGGAGAAAATGCCCTTGGTCATTGGAAATAAGTTGAACCTGTAATGGTCCCGTAAGCTGAGCATGAGCAGTGAGCACATCAGCTACAGTAGACCCTGCTTGAAATCCAAACTTGACCGTACTACCATCAATGTCAATCAGCGTCACAATGGACACATCAACAGAGAGGCGCAAATCACATTTAGGGTCAGCAATAGGTTGGTCAAACCATGGCGTTTCAGAAACGTCACATTCATGAGGCTCAGTTGGGTCAGAAGGCCCTGAGCTGCAAATGATGTAATCAAGCACCGCCGCAATGGAAATCATGTCTCCTTTCAAGTCAGGCCAATGACTCACTTGCATCAGTTGAGTAATGGGCACTTCTTTGTAGTCTTTCCAAAACCCTACAAGCTCTCTGAGTTTACTGTCAGGAACAACAGTGTCATTGCATGGCCACATCGCAAAACATTTCATGAGAAGCCAGGAACGAAAGGCAACCAATTGTGATTCAGGCGAATAGAGACTGGAACCTGACCGGAGCATGGACAATTTGGAGACCACAAAACTAAGGACCCAGGCAGCCTGCAAGGGGCTCGCAATTTGACCTACTCCAGACAGGGATAACCTTACATTAAGGCCGAGGTCAATAGTACAGTCCATGCCATTGAGTGCAAGTGCTTCATTCGGGTGCAAATGTCTGAGACACGGCTGTGGACCATGGTCATTCTGCACATGAATCAGGAGTCCAAACAAACCTTTCTCTTGCAGACGCTTCTCTGACAAAGCAAAGCCCCGGCATCCACAGGGACAAGGCCTAAGCTGAGAACCCCAAGCATGAAGTGCCGTGGGCGCTACACCTTCTGAGGAAAGCAAGAATCCAGGATACCTACCATCATCTGCTCCAAATGCAGCTCGCTCTGCATCATCCAATGTCAGGGCTAACTCATCTCTTGGGTCCCATTTGGCAATGTATGGAATAAGACATTTCACGGCAGGAAGATTGGCTATAGGGGTCCAACTCTTTAGTCCAACACCTCCAATAGACGGGTCTGTGAGAAGCCACCATGTTCGTGATCGCCTGCATGGCCAAACTTCATGAAGGTGCAGGTCAACTTGCTCCTTTTTGAAACCGGTCAGTGAGGTGAACCGATCAATGCACTGAGCTACAAACTTGTCACTACCGGCCGGAGTGACACACTCAAGCAACACAACTTTGGATTGCAAGTAGTATGCAGCTTTCAGGGATTTGGGCAAAGAGGCAGCCCGAGGGTCCTGACCACTTTTCCTATCACCGAGCGCACTGAAAGGCTGGCAGCTAAACCCTGCCGCAAAAATTTTGGCCCCATCAGCTTTTCTCCACACTTCTGAAATTACTGAGACATCACCAATATCCCCGGTAACAATTTCAGCTTCAGAATGCAAAGAGTGAAGATTGGACATGAGGACGTTGGAGTCGACCGCAACCGTAGTCACCACACCCACTGCTTGAGCTCCATGCGAGATCCCTCCTATCCCCGAACAACAGTCAATCATCTTCTGCATATCCACCCAGTTAGGAACTGCATGAGTAAGAACCCTGGTCTGAGAACATGCACGAACCAAAGGAACCGGAAATTGCTTCACAACCTCCACATCGCACAAAGTGTATCGTGCAAAGCCAGCTGGGAGCAACCCAGCAAAGAAGCAAATGGCCCCTGAGTGAACCACTCTCAGCTGATGGGAATCATGTGAGGAATCCACCACAACAGGTTCAACCAATAACGTAATCATCTGTCCATTATCAGTTTCAGAAAAGTCCATGGGGAAAGATTCGCATGCCATGGCAAACACGAGGGACAACAACGGCTCAAGGTTTAGAAAGTCCAGCCGCACCGCTGGGAGGCAACTTGAGCATCACGGCTGTTCCAAACCACCAACCAGAAGGTATATCCCATTAATATCCCATTAAATCACTATAAAATCCCATTGAATCACTATAAATCCCATGAAAAACCACTATAAAATGTGGCTCAGACATGGGGTGTCCCCTGTTTTCAGACATTTCCCGAGCTTTACAGTTGGTGGAATGTACTAGATCGGCGGCCATCATTTTCCACCATGGATTGCAATGGATTTTAATACGTTACCATAGATTTACCATGGATTTCTCCGATGGATTTCAAGACTTTACATCAGTTTATCCATTTATCATAGATTTATCATAGATTTACCATGGATTACCGGAGAATTGTCTATCAAACTCACAGACAATTTACCATGGATTTCCAGCCGGATGGTTGTGAACAACGGATGGTCTTCATTCAGCAGTTGTGAAGCGGGGTTGACCCATAACACAAACATTAACGCGTCTCACGTTGATTTTCAAATCCCTCTTTCCGGCCAACATTTTAAAATGCTGGATCGAAATTCCAGCTGGTTGGTGGTTAAAAGACAATCTTGAAAAATGATGAAGTTCGTCAATGGGAAGGATGACAACCCATATATTATGGAACAGAAAAGCCATGTTCCAAACCACCAGCCAGAGTCTTTTTAGGCGCTCTGTGCCTCCAAGAAACAAGTTGTTGAAACTTACCACATTTGGCTGTAAGGCCTCCTGCGTCATCATTGATCCGGCAGCTGAGGACAACTTGCATTCATTATCATTCGGTTATATCCTAATTAAACTAGCCATCGCCAATACCAGAGGTTTTGAAAACAGCGCTTGCTTGGGGAATCTGCTGTTAAACTTTTTTTCCACCATAAGCGCATGTCATGATCAGAACTGGTCTATGAAGCCCACCTGAGCAATCAAATGTAGGCCTATATTGGAGGTTTCCATAATGGGGGATTCCCAATAGCTGGCTGGTTTATAATATAAATCCTACTGAAATGGGTGATTTGGGGGTATACCGTATACCACATGGATTGGAAACCCCCATTGAGAGCTGTCAAGAGGTTTGATTATGATCTGAGTTCCAACAATCAACCGATTGGATTTTTAGAAAAAGAAACCATCAAATCTGAGTGAATTATAATCTGGTTGGTGGTTGAGCCACTCCTCTGAAAAATATGAGTTCGTCAGTTGGGCTTACTATTCCCAACTGAATGGAAAGTCATAAAATTCCATGGTTCCAAACCACCAACCAGATACTATTTCGCTATATTTTGCTCACCTGAAATAGTTCGGCCATTTTGGGATGATTCCTCTTGTTAACCATGGTTCCAGGCTTCGGGAGAACAGTGAGCTTGTTATAATTTACCCAGATCTGGGGGTGCCATCTGCATTTCAGATTCCCTACTTGGGGGCTTGGGGGTGCATCCTAGTAAGCGCGCCATGCCTATATATATATGTATGTTATATATATATATGGAATGTCTCCATTTGTATATATCGTATAATTACAATTTAAGTATGGGTTATCTAAACCACTTACCCTCCCGTAATCAAACATGGCTGGGAGATTTTCATGCCCAGTCCAGTCCTCATCCATCTGCTGCAGCTTCGCAAGTCCCAAGAACCAGTTGGAGCTAATTTTGCACGCTGCCTAGGCGTCCGGCTCGTCCTATTGGTGAGATATATCCATTGCCAATCTTAGATACCCTGCAAAAAATGACAAATTCTTTGCTGGTTACTAGATATTCCCATTAATACCAAAAGACTAAAGGATTAAAGTATCCATGTAAGATTGACCTAGTATCACTGGTTCAAGGGGAAACTTGAGCTTACCTCAGTGGGTGGTCTCCCAGAAAAAAACATCATCGGGTCTGCGCGATGATAAGCCCCACAACAAGCTTGTTTTGGGGTACTTAGGGGCGCACACGCTTGGACCCAAGGAAAAAGACTTGAAAGTTTGGGCATCGGCTGAGGAAGTAAGGGAAAGCATGGTTTTATCACTGAATGCGCAGCCATTATAGTTGCCTTAAACCACTTTTTTACACTCAATTGTGCTGATGTGTCTTAGGACACAGCAACATTTATGGTAAAATTCTGTACCAGATTTGCTCCCCATTGAGCTATTGGGATCCACGGAGACCAGTTGGGACAACCCCTCTGGTGTATCATCACTGTTCCTATTGAAATTGACATTTTTTTGGGCCCAACCCCCCGATAGCAAAAGCCCACCATCTGTTCTTTCATTCCGAACTTGTGAGCGTTGCTCAAAGCATGGTAAGCATGGCCAACCCCGGATCTTGGCTGAAATTTGACACCCAAAACCTCTCCAAAAAAAGGCCTTTGAAGAAAAACCTCCGGCTACTGGGGGGTGCATGAGATGTTATGAGTGGTTATATACCAATAATTGTAATGGCTTCTATTCCAACTATGGAGGTTGGTTCCAGAGTTGTACCCATTAACAACCCTCAACTGCACTCCTGATCGTATCACGTCGTGACGTTGTTGAGGCCGTCACCGAACATCGGTAAACCGTCATAATCCTATATTGGGGCTAGTGTATTCCAGTTCATGGCATAATTATATAATTGACCATGATTAAATCATTCTTATCCCACTATGATCCTATATCAAACCATATCTGGTTGGTGGTATACCTACCCCTCTGAAACATGAGTTCGTCAGTTGGGATGATTATTCCCAAGATATGGAAAGTCATAAAATTCCATGGTTCCAAACCACCAACCAGTTATAGATGATTTTCCCAGCTATAAACCTTCATTTACAGGGGAATAATCATCCCATAACCAGTAACCAGTAATCCGGATTATCCGATCAAAATCCCATTCAGGCACCGGCTGGATCCCAGAAATTCAGTGGTTAAAACGCTTTTGGTCACCTCACGGTCCATTCCCAGGCACCAAGAGGTTGTTAAAGCAGATCCTGTTTGGCACCTCCTGTGTGACGTGAACGGTGATGTTCACTGGGTAGCATATGACACTTTGCTACTGAAAATGGTCCATCTATGGTTTATGGTGACTTAACCATCTTGAAAAATATTAGTTCGTCAATGGGAAGGATTATCCCATATATTATGGAAAATAAAATTCATGTTTGAAACCACCAACCAGTTGTTGATTTACCCATGAATAGCATGGTGATTTTCCATCGTTTTTTGTACGTTTACCCCATAAACTGTTCGTTGATTTATCCAGGGTGATTGTCCAGTTCGCAAACTGTCAAGGTTTACCAGAGGGTAAATGGGGATCTGGTTGGTGGTATACCTACCCCTCTGAAAAATATTAGTCAAATGGGATTATTGTTCCCAATATTTGGACAAATAATCCAAATGTTCCAAACCACCAACCAGGGATGGGTCAAAACCATGTTTTTTTTTCGAGAAAAACCATCCATTTTTCGCAAACTATTTTAAGGTACCATCCGGGTACCAGATTTTTTTTGACCCACAACCACATGGAGGTTTCCGTTTTGTCATGGGGGTACCCCTAGTTCTCATCCAGCGATGATTTTCGGATTTTCGGATTAACCATCCGAGCTATTAGGTTATATTGGTGCACCCCCATCTATTTGGAAATCCATAAATGTGACTGGAGAGTGGTTGTTCACTTTGGTGGCTGCTTTTCGATGATGGAGGAAAACTGTAATCATATCCCATGTGAAAAGTGCTCCAAACCCTGTCATTCTTCATTCTGCTTGATTCATTGGACTTCCCATGATGATCATAGTGGATGATGATGATCTCCAATATATCAACCAACTATCATTAAAGATAACAAAAGCAGTTATACATCTATATATCCCCACGTTTTTTGATGGTTAAGAACCCTATAAATGATGATTGACCCCTCATTCATCAACCATTCAGCTGACGTTTCTATCATGCCTCCAGCGTCGTCATGCCATCCATTACTTGGAGGGATAGGCTCCACCTGAAAAAGAATGGGGAGAGATCAGAAAGGCTGAAATTGTTGCCAGAAATAAACTACTGGTTGGTGGTTTTAACAATCTTGAAAAATATTAGTTAATGGGAAGGATGACAACCCATATATTGTGGAAAAATAAAACATGCTCCAAAGCACCAACTAGGAAATATATTCCAACTGGTATACCTACCCCTCTGAAAAATGATGGAGTTCGTCAGTTGGGATGATGATTCCCAACTGAATGGAAAGTCATAAAACATGTTCCAGTCAGCACCAACCAGTTATATTCATTGTTATTCCAAAAAAATTAGCCATTATTAACCATAGTAATTAACCATAGATTCACCAGGAAAATTCCAGTCGCTTCCAGTCAGCACCAACATGCGGAAACCCAACGGATTGATGGCACATGTTTCGGGGAAACTCCGTTCACCATTGAGTAGGGAATATATGGATACCCCCAGCTCCTTAGCTGCCTCATCAGTCCTAATCGTCCAAGTCATATCGTGTTCTGTAATACATATGAGAGGTTGTTCATTGATATCACCATGGAATGACGTGAAACAAATCTAATGCACCCTCTGGTAATTTAACATAGCTATTGGAAAATGGCCATAGAAATAGTTGATTTACCCATTGAAAATGGTGGATCTTTCCATAGCTTTTCGTATGTTTACCAGGCCGGGTAGCTGGATGTTGGAATATGTGGTTATCCCAAACCTCGCGAGAATTGCCAACAGAAACCCCTTCACCAACCATTCACCGTACTGGTTGGGTTTGATGAATTGATTCCTGGACAAGTACCAATTATCTATTTGTTGAATTTCACGATAATTAAATTGATTATAAAATGCATCAACTTCTCCTGGATCAAGTTTCGCTACATGTATTTTTGCTGGAACAACAAAGAAATGTGGATCAATCCCGTTCTGGTTGGTGGTTGAGCCTACCCCTCTGAAAAATGATGGAGTTCGCCAGTTGGGATGATGATTCCCAACTGAATGGAACGTCATAAAATTCCATGGTTCCAAACCACCAACCAGATTAGTATACCATTCATATTCCATTTTCACCATTATACCATTAGTATACCATTAGTAAACCGTGTTCCAAACCACCAGTGTTTCTTGATCCGCCCTTTGGACGAGCCACTTTTTGTGACGGACGCCGGCGCTCATGATGGTACTATAGGAAGCTAAGTCCCGTTCAAGTCCTAAACGACATCAATGGTGGGAACAAAAATCTTCCCCACCAAATGGGATTGTCACAAAATAGAATACCCCCAAATTTCATGCTTTATCATCATTTTCCCTATTCAAATAACATCAAATAACCATTTCGATGCAATACACCATTTTAGACACAGCCAAACTAAAGACATTGGGTCATTTGTTGGGTGTTATCTCTTGAATATCGGTCCCTTCAAACCTTGATTTAGTAATGGATCTATTCATTTTGGGTGCCACAGACATTTTGGGGATTCGATTACTTTTTTGTGTGTATTGTGGAACATGGATGTGAATGAAAACTTGTGATACCATATCTTGAGGGTTGAAGATCCACTTGGCTATCTATATTTTGATGTTCATTAGGGGCCCGAGTTTTGATCCATGGCTGAAAAGAAGGCAGAAAGTGGCGATGCATCCCATATTGTAGTCCAATATCATATCTGTAAAAATTATGACAAGTGACAAACCTAAACTAAGGCCATGTTGGGATAATGATACCCCAAGCCTAACAGTGATCTACAGTGACAGCACAGTGAGGTCATCATGATCCAAATACTATGTGTATCTATACATATCTGGTTGGTGGTTTTAACCATCTTGAAAATATGAGTTCGTCAATGGGAAGGATTATCCCATATATTGTGGAAAAATAACACATGTTCCAAACCACCAACCAGTATATATATATGGGATTCATCTCCAGATATACGAAATGTACGGGTTCAGAATTTGCCTTATCCTGGGTATCAAGCAGTACGCATGAGGAATGATTACTCTTGGGCAAATAAGACTAATATCTTTCAACAATTACCATGTTGTCTGTACTCCAGAATATGTTCAAATAGCACTTATAACATAAATCAGTGTAATTAGACCACTCAGTGTAATTACATAGTTGTAAGACTAACTGGTTGGTGGTTTCAACCCCTCTGAAAAATATTAATCACTGGGAAGGATTATCCCATATATCATGGAAAACAAAAAATGTTCCAAACCACCATCCAGATAATACCCTTCAATCAATTGCGCTGTGTTTGGGGTCTAATAACTCATAAATCAAACAAAACACCACGATGGGATCTTGAAGGGACCGGTTGGTCACGATGGAATCTGCAGAATCCCGGTGGAATATGATAATCCCTAATATATCAATCACCAAAAACAACAATACACACACATATATATATATATGCATGCACATTCATATGTCATCAATACAATATCAAGATATTTTGATTTTATTTCTGATATAATTCAACATCATTGTATATAATCATGAAATATATTGAAATATCAATTGTGCACGTTCAATCACATTCAGCAAAATGTCGTCCGAGCCGCGCCCCGCTCCTTCGTTGCAAAGAGAGCTAAAACACCAAAGTGCCAATCCTTGACGCAAAGAAACTGAGAAATCAGAACTCAGGTTGGATACGCCCTGAATGGTACTTGGTGGCTCATCCCACGTAGTAAGTGGGTTAGTTCACCCCAGTTATAAGTGGATTAACCCTACTTATCCCATGTCAATCACTGGGGTTATAACCCACTTACGATTCGTGGGATGAGCCACCAAGTATGAAAAACTGACATATCTATGCCAAAGCAAGGGTTATCAAGTGAGGCCTGGTATCCTGGTTATCCAGAATCGGGAGTTTCAGCCCGCAAATTACCATACCCTCCATTAGCCTATGAAAAACTGGCGGATCATTGAGCTATTTTTTTTCAAAGTGGTGATTTGCCATATGTTAAATTACCAGAGGAGAATACAGACTCTGAAAATTTCCAAGTTTATAGATATATCTGGCAGAGGTTTTCCAAGTTTATAGATATATCTGTATCCCCTAGATATATCCCCTATTTATTGTTTATATTGCCATATGTTAAATTGACAATTTCCAGAAAGTCGTTTTCCAATCCCTTTTTTTCTGGCAGGCTTTGTGACAGTTGGGGATGGCTTCAAAACAAAACTACTTGGGGCTTGGATATGGCTGAGTTATGATCATTCAACAACTTGAAGCAAGGTGGAAAACTCCGGCTTTCACGGGAATTTTTGTTACAACCAGGATCTCAAGTGATGTCCTTGTAACGTAGCTATAATTCAGCCTCCGAAGCCTTGCGAACAAATCCACTTAAACTCTTATAACACCGACAAACAAAAAACAACAACATGTAGTTATTTCTCTGGCCACCACCTAGTTGATGTCTGAGCCATAGAATACTGTTTGATGTCTCAAAATGAATGCGTGTGTGGATTCACCTCTATTCATCTGTTTGTTTCTCTCCTAGGCACGAGCTGAAGTATGCTACGTCCATGTACTTGCACAATCGGGAGGGTAACCACCAAAGCTATCAAGGTCAAGGTGATTCTCAAAGATACCTACAGGATGGGCCCCCCAAGATAGCTAAGTTAATGGTAGATTCGATATAACGAACTAGTTAATGGGTTTTATATAGAATGGTTTATAAACCAACAAACACCACTGGGGGGCACAATCCTGTGTCAAACAATCTAATTTTTAGCTGCTCAGTATATTTTATTGTCGATAGCAACATATTGAAGTAGTAAAGTATCTAACAATCAAAGGTTTACCCAGACGGCGGGTTTGGGTGCCGTAGCATTGGTCAGAACGTTTACTGGACAATGAATCGCGGAAACAAATCTCACAGCCTTACACTTTCAGATAGAAACGATGGATAATTGTATCTGCAATCTCATGAAACCGGCCCATTTGTAGCAATACATCTATCCATCTATCGAATCATCCATTCATTCATGCATCCATTCATCCATCTATCCATCCACCTATCTATCCATGTATCCATCTCTCTCTATCTCTGCAAATATAAATGTATATAAATAACTATATAATAATATATGTATATATATATACACTGTATATACATTATATCATGTGGAAGGAAACAATTGCATGGTTCCTGTCACAGTCAACAGGCTTAAAAACAATGCGACTCACAGTCCAAAACCTCCCAGGGATCCCAGTGCGAGAATCCCCATTCACCGGTTTTTTTCAACCTGAGACGATAGCCAACCGTGAGTTGTGCCAATGTTTTGCTAGGCGGCCAAGGAATACAGACAATATATGTGTGTATATATATAATGTGCACATATATATATAGTGTATAGCACACACATATCTATGAATATATAATATATGTAAAAATAATGTATATATATATAAATAATCTGTAGATATACATATATACACATGGTGTATAACGGACACATGTATGTCTATGAATATATGTGCACATACAAATAAATATGTAGTAAAGATATGATGGACATACACAAATGAACGATAATAAACACACATATCTATAATGTATGTATAAAAATAAAAATGACCTTACCAAAACCATCCAATAACATAGAATGATGTGCATGCATGTTGATATGCGCACATACTTTGAATGTACCAGGCAACAATTAAAGACATTACACGTATAGGCAGATGTGAAGAGGCACGGATGTGGTCTGTTAAAATCATGCTTTATTTTCTTTACGAGCTACGTATTGCCCAGTCACATGCCCCACACACGCACACAAAATCACATGCCCCAGTCACATACGTTTCTGCCACCTAAAAATCGAATGCCAGAGACAATGAACATGCGTATCTATCTTCATTCGAAGGAAATTTAGAAGTCAAACTTCCGACAATATGGACACATGGAAAAGCAGAGGTGGGAAGAGGCAGAGAGAAGAGAAAGATTAGAAGAAAGAAGAGTAGAAGAGAAAGAGTCAGAAGAAAGAAGATGCAGGTGCGCGAAAAGACAGGAAAGTCGCGAAACA
>Ga0126342_10000316_pt1 | contig 47695 bp, 47 predicted proteins | sample Cyp1metagenome_FD_92528 | JGI IMG/M metagenome (GOLD analysis project Ga0126342, IMG submission 92528) | Coral microbial communities from Lord Howe Island, Old Settlement Bay, Australia - Cyphastrea 1 metagenome | ecosystem: Host-associated > Invertebrates > Cnidaria > Coral ...
ACCTTTGTTATTTTCCCCATAGGAATTGCGGTAATTTGCAACATCATTTGTTTGTGAATGGGAAACCTCTACGCTGCAACGCCTGGGCAAAACCCAGGCGTTGCGCGTATATATATATATATATATTTACACATACATACTATATAGTACAGTATATACATTATTTACATTATTTACAGTACATACTATATTAAATATAGTATGTATACGGTAAGTATTTACAGCATGTATACTATATGTAAATATAACATATTGCATCTACTATATATACTATACACACGTATAACTTTGTTCTCTATATACTATATATTGTAACATATTGTAACACACTATATATTCTATACTATACAACCGCCTGCCCTCCTCCACCCCACCACAGGCCACACCACAGGGGGGGATACTGACAAAGAAGACAGAAGCAAGCCCGCGTCCACAGGTGGAGTGGAAGAGTTCAATACATACCATACGCTAGAAACACCATGACCATCCCCTGGCAGTATGACGTGGGTGGCCCGGTGCTATGGCATGAGTGTTGGGCATTAGAGCACATTGAAGGCGACGAGTACGTCGTTGTCAGTCCTGATCGCGACCTGTTTGTTGAGGAACTGTCAGTGTTGAAACAGGATTGCTGCAGATGAACGTTGGCTACAGTCACCTCAGTGACCTCAGCGCCATATTTGCGGCCTGCAAAACTTTCTGCTGCCAACCACTTCAAGACTCCTTCAGAATGGGGCCCCCCAACCGCTATGGCTTGCAAAGCCGGGGCCAACGCTCCCACCCCACCTTCAAGAAGCCCACCACTTGCCAAACATGTCCAGGACTTGGGCAACAATACACAGTTTCTTGGTCCCATACCACGTGGTCATTTCTTTGGGCCTGTTGAAGCAGCAGTGTCGCGGTCAATGGGTTATACTTCTTGCTGATTGCGTGGCTTAAAGTCATTGGGTTGCCCACAAATGGTAGATGACGTGGCTGAAATTCAGTGGATTCCATGGGGCACTTCCAACCCGCTTTGTCCTTGCACTTGGCTCTGTGTGAGGGCACATGAAAACGTAATTGGAAGGCGCCCATTTTTTGGTTTGGAACAGGACGGTTCCTAGCTGTATTACCAACGGATTCACAATCATCTGTCCACGCTCGTCCCAAGCTCAGATGTCATGTTAACTCTCAACTCTTATGTCTGTCTTGTTTGCCTTCGCAGATTTGTTTCAGAATCGTGTGATAAAAAGGCGGTTCATGAATCGCAACGCACGACAAGACGCCTGCTGGTTCTCTCTTGTCGGTGCGCCTTTGTCCCTTTTGAACTTTCCATTGCCTTGGAGGCCTCAGTGCCAAAGTCGCGCGGCCGCTGTCCTTCCCAACCCTGCTGCATGTCCTGGTCAATCTTGTATACAGATATTCGTGTGTAAACCTACGAAGCCGGTTCGGTTCAACAGAATTTGCTCCAGTTCGGTTCTTGCATGGTTCGTTAATTTTTCCGGTTCGGTTAAGCGGCTGCCGGTCAGCCGGTTCCCAGTTCGGTTTGCCGGCCCTCCTGATATTTACAAATCACACGCGCACACACACACATATATATATTATTTTTATATGTAGATATATGACATGTAAGTATATGTGTATTTACATTTAGATAACTCAATGATATTGAAGAGAAAATGATCTGTTTGCTGCGATGAACACATGGTAAAATTTGATGGAATTCAGCAATGGCGATGAATCAAGTGCAAATGATGGGGTATCATTGGTGCACATATAATTTTGTGGGTATACAGTGGGGATACAATGGGAACTTTGACTTTAAAGATGAATGGGTTGGATGGCACTTTTCCAAGTGAGCCGTGATAAATTAACTTGTGCTAGTTCTAAAACGTTCCGGAACTTTTTTTTTGGCCGGGTCTGGTGGCCGAGATGTGGATTGGGTGGTTGGGTTTTTAACTCCTGTATTGGTGAGAGTATTGAAAATTAGTGTCAGAAACCATTCGAAATCAATGTTTTTCATGGGTTGGGTGGAATCTCCAAGCAAACGTGGAAAAATAAACATGAGAAATTGGCATATTCCATTTCCCCATGTTTCATCAACGGGGGGTATTGATCAGCAAGGGCTAGGCACGGAATCAGCAATTGATCTGTGCTGTGATGATTGTGACGACATTTCATCAGCAATCTTGATCAAAATGGGGATTGGGGGAAGAAGTTGGACCCAAACGGAAAGATTGGAGATTCTCACCGAATACCAATACATATATATATATACACACACACACCTTCCAGTAAACTAAAATAGATGTGGAAATTCCACCATGAAAGGTAAATCATGTCCGAACGGAACGGGTTAATGGTTTTCCCCATTGGTTTTCCACTTCTTTCTGTATGTTTATCCATTTAACAACTATTAAACCACGATTAAAGCCCGTTAAACCACCAGTAAACCATGGTAAACCATGGAATTTCCACCATTAATAGAAATACCCTATGGTTTCCCGATAAGTTTTGGACGTGTTTTCCATTTCGATGGCGACCCAGGCCTGCGAAAAGGCGCGGCAGCTTTCTCCCCAACTGTTGCTGCTGCGCCGGGCAACTTTACAACTGCAGGGTGGGGAGCTGCCGCAGCTGCCAGAGCCAGGAGCCACTTGGCCACCTTTCCATTGAGAATGATGAGATGCAGATGGCATTGAGAATGATGAGATGCAGATGGCATTTCTGGTGATAAGCCATCTTTATGGTTGAATGAACTATGATTGATGTATGGTTAACAAATTTTGCTGGTTCAATCATTCATCCACATACTGGTGAAGTTGTTGGTTGATGATTGTTGTGATTAATGGGGATTAAACCATTCAAAATATTGAGATAGAGAATGCGTAAATGATGGTTGATGATACCGTCGTTGGTTGATGATAGTCATTGAGTAGGGGTTTTAAACCCTGAACATATGGGGATATACGTGGACATAACTGATAAATGATGGTTGGTTGATGATTACTTCGGGGAATGTATCATTTTTTGGGGGGCATATCACAATCCATGAAGGGGGAATCCAGTTATTAACCAGTATAATAGAATCACAATTTGGATCTAATTGAAGACTGATCATGTGACTGGGACTTGGGGACTTGGGGACTTGGGATGTCTCAGATGTCCCGGATGGTACAATAGCTGGATGGTTTCATGGAAAATCCCAGACAAAAATGGATGTTACCCTCTGGTAAACTAACATAGCTATGGAAAATGGCAAATTTCTAGTTGAAATACCTATTAAAAATTGTGATTTTCTATGGCTATGTTAAATTAACAGCTTTACCTCGTGGTTCCCATGCCGCCGCCTTCTAGCGGTGCCGCACGTGCCGACAGGTCATCGCCTACAACGCGGTGCTCGTCACCTGCCGGGCGGTGCAAAGCTGGCGCTTGGCATTGGAACTTCTGGACGAGATGGTGCGGCTGAGATTGGTGGGTAGTGGGTAACTCACAGTGGCACATTTATAGTGAGTTTTCCCATAAAAAATGGTGATTTTCCATAGTTATGTTAGTTTACCAGAGGGTAGTAGTTAGTATTAGTCTGTGAAACAATACCCAAGTATATCCAATTATCGAAGGAAGTTTAGAAGTCAAACTTCCGACAATATGGACAGATGAAAAGCAGAGATGGGAAGAGTCAGAGAGAAGAGAAGAGTAGAAGAGAGAAGATCAGAGAAGAGAAAGAGTAAGAAAAAAGAAGATGCAGATGCGCGAAAAGATAGGAAAGTCGCGAAACACTGTGTTTTTTCCAATGATTTGTGGCTCCGGAGGGTCAAAAAGTAGGCTCGCTAAAGCGGCGGGTGCGGAGCCATCTGGCCAGATGAGAGATGAAAAATTGCACGCCGTTGTGGCGCGAAGCACATTTCGAAGTCAAAATGTACAAAGCACACCAGCTCCGGACTACTTTTGGAAGTTGAGATGTCGAAAAAGTGCGCGCCGTCGTGGCGCCAAGCACGTTTCGAAGTCAACATGTACAAAACACACCAGCTTCGGACCACTTTTGGAAGTTGAGATGTCGAAAAAGTGCATGCCGTTGTGGCGCGAAGCGCATGTGAAAAAACACCAGGGGTTCGGACCACTTTTGGAAGTTGAGATGTCGAAAAAGTGCACACCGTTGTGGCGCGAAGCACATTTCGAAGTCAACATGCTAGAAACACCAGGGGTTCGGACCACTTTTGGAGGTTCAGATGTCGTTTCGCGTGGCAGGCGCAAGGGATTGTGCACCTTCTCAAAAGTGAGCAAAACGTGAGGGTTTCATAGCATTTGCAAAAACGATGGCAGGCGTGGGACATTTGAAGAGGATCATGTCGCGTGGCAGGCGCAGTACACAAGACATGTTCATCAGAGATGTTAGGAGGTCAGGGCGCTGATTTCCTGAGAAGGGTTGCACTTTGGAGCATCAGATCTGTAGGTTTGCTACGATGATTTTGCGTGACAGGTGCAGCACTTCGTATGACCTGACATCAATTTTTCGTGGCAGGCGCAGTACTTTAGACAGGTGGAGTGGAAAAATCGCAAGACGCATTGGTACGAGGCCGTCAGCGCTGCACTCAACTTTCCATTTTTGAAGGAAGTCTCGCAGAATTGCTTTGTTTTTGATGTACCTACCTACCTATCGATCTATCGATCTATCTATTCTATTCTATTCTATTCTATTCGATTCGATTCGATTCGATTCGATTCGATTCGATTCGATTCGATTCGATTCGATTCGATTCGATTCGATTCGATTCGATCGATCGATCTACCTATCTCTCTCTCTCTCTCTCATCTGTCTACCTAGCTGTCTACCTATCCATCTGTCTATCTATCCATCCATCTATTCTATTCTGTTCTGTTCTGTTCTGTTCTATTCTATTTATCTATCTATCTATCTATTTATCTATCTATCTATCTATCTATCCATCCATCCATCCATCCATCCATCTATCTATCTGTCTGTCTGTCTGTCTGTCTGTCTATCTGTCTCTCTATCTATCCTTCTGTCCGTCTGTCTGTCTATCTATCTAGCTATCTAGCTATCAATCTATCTCATCTGTCTATCTAGCTATGTAGCTATCTATCTCCCCATCTACCTATCCATCTATCTATCTATCTCTCTCTCTCTCTCTCTGTCTGTCTGTCTGTCTATCTATCTACCTGTCTGTCTGCAAGCTTGAAAACGAAACTATTCTGCGAGACGTCCTCAGGTTTTGAACTTGACCACCTCAAAAACGAAGCAATTCTATGAGACTTCCTCAATGTTTGAACTTGACAACGTCAAAAAGGAAGCAATTCTGCGAGATGTCTTCAGTTTTCAAAGTTGACAACATCAAAACGAAACAATTCTACGAGACTTCTGCAATTTTTGAACTTAACAACGTCAAAAACGAAACAATTCTGCGAGACTTCTTCTTTTTTTTTGAACTTGACAACATCCAAAACGAAGCAATTCTGCGAGACTTCTTCAATTTTTGAACTTGACAAAGTAGGTAGATAGTCAGAGAAAGAGAGAGAAAGAGAGGAGACCTCAAGCACCTTTCGGTCCATCAGTGGCTTCGCTCTGCCACCCGTGATTTACAACAACCAAACCCTCCTATAGGTTTCCTATTTTTGAAATTTCCGCCACCGCCTTGTGCGGCACTACCGGTAATAGTGATAGTTTCACCAACTATTCTTTTTCTGAATTAACTGTTGGTTAAACTGTTTGTTATCTCACTAACAACAGTTATTTCACAAAAAACTGTTGGTTAGTTTATCAAACCAACAATTTGACAATAGTTCGGTATTAACCAACATAGTTAATGATATTCCCATTGATCACAAGGAGAATGGGACAACAATGGGATAATGATGGTATCTATAATGGGATCTTAAATTGGATACTACTGAGGAATTACTAGATGGGGGGTTCACATTGTTTTACAAACAATTTCAACCATATGATGGATTTTTTTTGATCCCCAATGACCAGTACATATTTTTCAGATGGGTGGTTCAACCACCAACCAGAAAGTATCAGTGTACATACCCATCATATTGGAACAATATGAAACTGTACAGTTACTTGGAAAATTAATGCGGTTTACAATACTTATATCCATTAGGAACATCGGGGATCATGATGATCTGTTGTGGGAATTTCCTTTTAACCAACCGGTGCCAAAGATGCGGACGGATGGGATGGGATGAGGTTTTTTGAGCCGATATACAACTCCCATTTTTGTGGTGGGTTTTAAATCCCATGCACCCCCATTACACTCCGTGCGGATGATATTTTCATGAATATCCCATTCATATCCCATCATATATCCATCGTATTTCCCATCGATTTCCCTTGGAAATCCCATGAAACCATGGTATTTCCCATCGATTTCCCATCGATTTCCCTTGGAAATCCCCATGGTTTCCACCAGCAGAAACTTCCGCGCCAGGTGGAGCTTCGCTTGGCCGTGAACCCCGTGTCCCTGGAGCCGGTGGTCGATGTGCTGGAGCCGCTCTGACCATGATTTTGCCATGGGATTTCCGGGGGAAATGGACGGGAAAATCTATGGGAAATACCATGTGGATGGGATTTTTCATGGGATTTAGTGGTCAAAAGGATTTGCGACATGGTGATGAATTAGATGATATACCAATTTACCTATAGTTGAGATACCAATTGATCCATAATTGACGCATTTTATATTGGTTGACGTGTTTTTTTGTTGCGAAATATATTCTTGAATGTCTTTGACACTTGAACAGCCTTTCAGAAGGATTGATAAGCAATGGGAGATTGGGGTCCCTTATTTGCAGACAAACCCAGATGTTCTCCGAACTACTACCAGTTGATGGTGATGCCAGGATTACTGTAAATCCATTCTCATCATTCTGCAGGCAATAAGACATGGTGATATTGTGCCCACTTCACTGCTCTCTTGTGCTTTGCTGAAACCCCAACTGGTTGGTGGTTTGGAACATGGCTTTTATGACTTTCAATATATTGGGAATAATTATTTTTCCATATATTGGGAATAATAGCCCCAACTGACGAACTCATATTTTTCAGAGGTGTAGGTCAACCACCAATCAGATTATTAACCATCATTAACCATCATTAACCATCATTAACCATCATTAACCATCATTAACCATCATTAACCATCATTAACCATCATTAACCATCATTAACCATCATTAATCACCATTAATCACCATTAATCACCATCATTAGGTTCCTAAAGGCCCTAAGTTGTGTCCCTGACACCTGACACCTGACATCAAATCAGGTCGCAAAGGTCGCAAGCGCAGTTCCTGCCGAGGCGCCTGATGTATCGCAACTGCCGGGTGATCGCCATGGGTGATAGCAATTGAACATAGGTGTATCATTGGTATATCATTGTGATACATCGATATATATATATATATATGACCTCATGGATTTTCAATATTAGTAGTAAAAATACTGGCCGATGTATATTTGCATTTTTTTTGTTTTGTTGTGTTTTTTCCCCCAATCTCTTCTGTTTCAGGCTGCTTGGCCGCAGCGATGCGCTGGGCTTGACCGCTGCGCGTCTGGTGGCGAAAACGGTCGCCGGGGTAGGAACTGGATGAGCGAACAGGGCTTATTAAGAATAGTAAGGTCCTATAGTTACTAGGTTAGTTATGGTGAACTATAGTTATGGTATGTGATGGTTAGCTAAAAGTTAACTACAGTTAACTATAGCTAAGTATAGTATGTCACAATAAAAGCCATAGTTAGTTAGAGTCAACCATTCCCGGTGGCCATGATAACAACATATAACAACTATAACTATGGCTGACAACAAAGAACAAAATCCTTGCGGGTTCCCCGTGACTAGGATGGCACACCGGAGTCAAAACTGCCAATGAAAAAACAATCCTTGATCGCCTTCATCCTTGGTTGATTCAAAACCTCTAAAACTGTCAATGTATATATGTATATATATATATATAAAGAGATATACATAATGTAGTTATAATATGTATATATAGATATATATATATATACATAATATAGGTATAATATATAGAAATATTGAAACCAACCCTTGGATTATGACAAGCTCTGACACAAACCGCCACGCCAGGGCCTCCTGCTTGGTGGCGTCAGCTCCTGGCAACGGATTGGCCGCATCCAGAAGGCGGGTTTCGCAACGTGTTTCGGGGATGGGACGGGGATGGCATGATTTCTATAGAAATGGGGGGAAACCACGTGAAAACCATGGGAAACCTGGAATGATTGAAGATTTTTTTGAAGACTCCTTTCGATGTTTTTTTTTTTTCAATTACTGATCCTTTCATAATTGTATTGCATAGCACTATCAAGATCTTTCGACTTGTTGGATTTATGATTCTTATACTATGAACTTATATAATCACACTCAACAAACAAGTAAAATTCGACAAGATCCTGTTAAATTGCAAGAAACACTGATTTCGGACTGATTATGATTAAATGACATTGTCGGATCTGGAATATTGTATGATTTGCATAGGCAACATTTTATCAGTTATGTTATGATTAAATTAGAGTCCCACTTTCTAGTCTCTTCTCATAGATTTTTAGGATGGATATTTTATCGACTCATGTCTATTCTAATGAGCGATCACAATTATTAGACATTTGGAGGTTTCCCAGAATGGGGCACCCCCAGCTATCATCCATTTTAATAGGATTTTCCATTATAAACCATCCAATTGTTTGAATTCTGCCTGGAGAGAATCATATCCCAGCACTGGACGATTGAGGTGAAGAAGAAAGAAAGAGATGCAGAAATCGATCAGGTCGCGGCATGGTGATGATTTTTTTTTTTAGCGAAAAACATGGGATATTCATGGGATATGGAGCTATTCATGGAATCTTTTGATGGAAGACCCGGGAATTAAACGTGGCTGGAAAAGCCCGAACCAAACTTGAGGTTTTAAGAGGAACCTCAGCTCTAAATGATGGAATTGTCCATTTCCGTGTTTGATTGCCAGAGGGTATGTCTCTATCGATTGGTACAGTAGATTGGTGACATATCATCATTTTGTGACCCTCGCATGCGCACTCACTGCTTTTGATGGGCATTTCTTTGCCAGTTATTCGTATTTTCCGTGGCATTTGCATTGGTGATATGCTCCCAGACAGGCAGTTCCACTAATTTTTGACTTCACTATGGATTTCTGTTCATCCTCCTTGTTGATTGTCTTTTCACAAAACAAAGATTCATGATTTCGGTTGCTCAAGCCAATAAAACTTCTCACTCACCGTAAACTCAATTTCTTGATGATTTATATCCTCTAGTTTGTCATCATTATTCATTAGTATAGTAGCAATAAATGGGATTCATATCCCATTAACTAGCCCAATTATATTCACCATGTATTCAAACCCCATATGTATTCCATGATCATCTATATATTTCTATAGTCAGTTCTATAGTATATTAGATATTTATAATTTATATCCCATTAGATACCTCATTGAATCCCCGTTGGGATATACTACAGAAATATCTAATATACCCATTAGAAATACTATAGAAATACCATTAGAAATACTATAGAAATACCCATTAGATAACCCATTAGAATATATATATATATATCCCTGTTTATTAGATAGCACTTATAGATTCCATGATCATCCCATTAGATGCCCCATTGAATTTCCATTAAACCCCATCAAAATCCATTAAAACCCATTAGGAGTATTTGTATTTCTATCAGTATGTTAGATATTTATATCCCATTAGATATCCCATTAAAATTCCATTAACACCCATTAAATTCCATTAAAACCCATTAGGAGTATTTATATTTCTATCAGTATGTTAGATGTTTATATCCCATTAGATACCCCATTAAACTAAAATTCCATTAACACCCATTAAAACCCATTAAATTCCATTAAAACCCATTAGGAGTATTTATATTTCTATCAGTATGTTAGATATTTATATCCCATTAGATACCACATTAAAATTCCCTATTGATATATTGAATGGGATATGGCTACCTAATATTCCAATTTTTAATGGACTATTAAAATTCCTAGAGACCATTAGACACCCCATTGAATCCATTATATTCACCATTAAAATCCTAGCTAGATACTCTATCATAATTCCCATGATATAAATCATAGCTAGATACTCTATAAAATACAATCAAAATTCCATTAAATGGACATTCTATATATATCCTATAAATCCCCTTTAGATCCCATTCAAATCCCATTAATGCTCCATTAAAATCCCATTAGGAGTATTTATATTTCTATCAGCATGTTAGATATTTATATCCCATTAGATACCCCATTAAAATTCCATTAAAACCCATTAGGAGTATTAAAAATCCCATTAAATCCCCATTGTCTCACTAGATACTCTATAATAATTCCCATGATATAATGGGATATATTTAGTATAATTTATATCTATTTATAGTAATTTATAGATATATCTCTTAGATACCATCCCTATTTTCAATGGATTGGTTTAAAGGAAAATCTTAACCGGAAACCATAGATTTTCCCATTAAATATGGGGCTTTCCGGTTAAAATTTCCCCTAATCCAATCCATTGAGATTTAATGTTAGATACAATGGGATATATTCACTATTATATTCACCTAGAGACCATTTATCCACCATGAAAATCCCAGGATAATCACCATTATGGGATATATTCCCTGGGATAATCTCAGCCAGATACAATCCCTTAATACAATGGGATATATCCACCATGAAAATCATCATCATACCCTCTGGTAAACTAACATAGCTATGGACAATCACCATTTTCAATGGGAAAATCCATTATAAATCACCATTTTCAATAGCTATGTTAAATTACCAGAGGGTATATCTAATATATGATATGGTTATTTAACATAGTTATGGTATAGATGGTTAGTGAAATATATATTAATTTACCCAGATATATCCACCATGAAAATCCCAGGATAATCTCACTTTCCCTTTCGCCTTCAGGTCATCGAAGCCCTGGAGTCTCAGCCAGACGGCACGCCGCAGATCTTCGAGCGCGTGGGGGAGCAGGGCAAGCGGGGCCGGCCCAGCACCGTTGCGGAAACAACGAAGAAAAACAACGGGAGAGCCTCTGGTAAACATACAAAAACTATGAAACATCACCATATATCACCATGCTATGGGTAAATCAACTATTTCGACTGGGCCAAATTTTCAAGAGTTGTGTAACAAATTACCGGAGGGTTATCGGGGGTTGGGTTGGGTGGGGAGGATGATGGAAATCTGGGTGAAATCTTGGATTTTCGAGATCCATCATGTTTGGATTCCCATATTCCCATATTTTTTGGGTCAGGCACCATATCTTTTGACCATAGTACTAATATGACTCATATGACTTCTGAAGGCCCAAAAAAAAGCCTATTTTTTTTTGGTATAGATGTCGGTAAGTTTGTTGCGGGCTTGCGATGAAGTTTCGGGTGACGACTTAGGCACTTTTACAGTTACCATTCTGAGGTTTCGGAGGTCAAGGTCTTGGGTTTTTTTAGCCGGGATGGATCAATAGCATTACTTAATAACTCTTAATATATGGGTTATACCATGTTTTTATGGGTAATACCATGGGTACCATGGGTAATACTACACCACTTTATTGTTGTTTTTGGGACATCCATCTGCCCATGGAATGTGGATGTGAGAACTTCTCGAGGAACACCTGATCCTCGGCCCAGGATCCTGACTCCGGGCGAGTTGGAGGAGCAGAAGTTGCTGGAAGACAAGAGCAAGGACCGGTGAACGGAGGTGCGATGACTTTCCAAACAGATCCAGCTGGAGAGATTGAGATCAGATTGTGGAGTTTTGAGCTGACCAGATCAGATCATATCATGAGTTGTTCTTTGTCCAAAAAATGAGGATTATCATGGATTCTCATCAAGAATGAGGGATTATCAATGATTATCATCAAAAACGAGGGATTATCATGGATTCTCATCTATTTGGCATTCAAGATTGCAAACACCCATCAGATCCACAGACCCAAATCCAGGATCGGCTCCTGAAGAGCTGAGAGGCGCGACGCGAAGCGCTTAGCGAAGCGCGGCTCAGGAGAGGATTCTACGATCGTCAGTATAGCATTAGTTGTTTATACTATACCCATAGGATCCATGTATGCTATATATGGGAACATTTACCATCAATACACCCCCAATGTTAGCACATATACCATACATGGATCCTATGGGATATGTATCTATATGTCATTAATGATGATGTATATTATGTGAGAGCTTGGGATCATTGTGATTCCATCAATTTCATCATTAGTTGTTTATGCTAATGTTTTTCCACTATACTTTTATGTAAAGATCATGGGAGAATGGGGGGAACGAATCTTGGAAGGGATGCTGGTCTTTAAATGTTGGGAAAATCACCAAAAATCTTGGCTGCCTTGATCATAACTCTCGCGGGAGTTCATATCGAGCTAAGCACTTAAGGTATGTTGGTATGTTGGTATAACATGGTACAAGATCTGCGTTGTGTAGTTTTCACCGCCATATGATGTTTCGACATGTTTTGACCAGATTTCGAGTCTGGCATCTTGGTTCCTAGGTGGAAAACAGCAGCAACTTAGCTGCATGATTCCCCTCATATTATTTGTAAACATCTTGGATTTCCTACAAATTTGTCCCTGAAAATATGTTCGGTGGAATCTTTTGACCGAGGCCGAATCAGACCATTGACGCTCTTTTCCGGGGCCCGGTCTCTCGACCCGCCGAAGTCCGACCCGCTGGAGACCAGCTGTGCCAAAGGTCTTTCCAAATCTGGGAGAATCCCAGACACCAATAGACACCAGCCATCAACCCATCTATTTCTTTCGGAAAAAAAAAACACCAAACATTCGTGCGGCCGAGGGCTGGGGGGGTCTGTGGCAAGGTTGATCATCAGCCCCGTTGAAACGGTGCCCGAACCAAAGACTAGCTACCTTCGAATAAGTCCGGGGTTGACATTGCAACCAGCTTCCTGATTCATGCTTACTATCTCTATAATAGCCTTTGGCAATTTGATGCAGCTATAGAAAATCACCGTTTTTGAATCAGTAACTCATCACTTAAATATTCCACAAACGGACCATCTATACCATAGCTATGTTAAACAACCATATCATATATTAGATATACTCTCTGGTTATTTAACATAGCCATGGAACATGGCCCATTTATAGATGTTTTTTGATGATTTACTGTACCTATTAAAAATTGTGATTCTCCATAGCTGCGTTAGATAACCAGAGGGTACATTACAATACAATAGAGCAGATCGCATTATATCCATCCGCCTGTGGCCATTTTCACCTTCAGCCACCGGGAAAATTCCGGGTCCCGCTTCGTGGAAGACAGCGCAACGCGCGGCCCGCACCTGGTGTCACAAGGCCAGCAGCTGGTTTCCAACAAAGCAACCATCAAAAAGTGTGACTTAACCAAGAAAAATGGTGGTATAATGGAGACAGCATGGGATATGATGTTAATCTGTATTATATTATCAACAAAGACGGGGATATATATATATATATATGCGTATATATATATATCATGGGGATACAACTGGATGTCTCATGGGATATTCATGGAATATACGTGCGGATGTAATAGGATAGGACTCAAGATAGTGTGGTCCTACTAAATTGGGCAATGGCCTTTTTGTTGGTAAGACCCCCAATAGCCCCATGATATTCGCTGGTTTATATAGGAGCTCCCATAATGAAAATCCCCAATGAATTGGGTAGTAGCCACCGGGTCAACCGTGATCAGCCGTGTGGTTTTCAACTGTTCAGGGAGAGTACCCGGTAGGACTCTCATGATGTTCTGATTGAAACTGACGTGTCTAAAAAATGCACAATCACTTTTTATAGAAACCTCGAACGATTTCACAGCTGTTTTTATATCTGGGAGAATCATAATACGGCCTTGAACGGCCTTGAAATATGAAGTCAGGTCATAATTCCGCTATAAAATTTCGGGCAGCACTGCCATGCCCCAATGTTTGTCGGCATGATCGAACATGATCTAACCAGATGGCCCTTTGCTGTGAATCTGCTGTCCACATGGCCCTTTTGCCATGTTGGAATTGACAGTTTTCAATCAATGTCATGGTTTGATGGAGGTTATGGAGGTTGAGGGACTTGATATGACTTGATCCCTTTGTGTCAAGTGACTGTGGGGCGTAGCCGCCACGTGACATATCTTCACTGGTCAGGGTCTCTTGGGATACACACAGGGCAATGGAGTAGATAGAATACGTGAAACAAAACTGACTATAAAATGGTGATATCAGATATCTTTGAAAATCCATGAGCATCCTATAGAAATTTCAGGATGATTCAATGTACATATGAGTTTTTGCCCCGCGAGCTTTCCATTTCATTTGCTGGGAACCCACTATATTCAATCATTCCATCCACCATTTACCCTCTAATCGAACATGGCTTGCTGTAAAATCCACCAGCAATAGTTTGTTGATTTTCCCAGCTAGACACCTCCATTTATGGTGGATTTCCCGAGATTTTTCCATGTACACATTTTCCATATATTTCCCATGCTTTCCCATTATCCATTGGCTTTCCATAATTTGTCAGTGAGTTTTCTCACCCCTGGAAAGCTCCCAGCTGCCGTCCAGGGCAACATGACTGACCGATTCTATCCCGTGGGAATGGAGGTGCAGATTTTCAGAACATGTGAAGATTCATTTTTGGTGGTATCTCATCTCCGATGTTGGAAAGCCATCTTTTATGATGGCCCAAAAATCATGAGTTTTCATTTTCGTTTTCGGTCAGGATTTGTTCCACAGAGAAACTCATTGCAAGGAATGATTGGGTGAGGTTTTTACCTTGAACAAATCAATCATTATTGGAGGAATGATTGGGATCAACCATTATGCTGACTTTCTACCTTTCTGGTCGTCGGATGGTCCAAATTTATCTGAAAAAATCTTGGGCGGACGGTCATCAAAAAATGACCACCGACCCATGGGTCCCATGGTCCTATAGATGTGATTTTCTCCAGAAAACATCTAAACCGCTCCCCAGAAAAATTGGGATTGGATAGGAGGTCCCCAATTTTTTCTCTGAAATCGATCCCAGCAAAATAGGCTTCGAAATAGTTCGAAAAACGGTCCACTTTGGGATCCAACGATGCAGCATTTCCCAGGGATTTTTCCCAGGGATTTTTCCCCCAGGCCGATGCCGACAATTGGAAGACCACCTATGAGGCGCAAAAGGGGGTTTTGTGACAATGTGGATATGCAAGACATGATGGTTAAAACATCTTAAATACATAATGATCTTCCAGAATTGTGGAATCCAAATTATACCAAAGCTGATGATTTTACATACTACATGGTGATTTGTTTCGATGTTTCCGGCAATCATGGTTCTTTGATGTTCTTTGACAATCGGGATTCGACAGAATCCAACCAGAGAGGTGTTCAGGGAACCTGTCATCCACACACCCACTGGTTTCTTGAGAGCAGGTTATCCCTGTTCAACCATTGAGCACGGCAACATTTCACCATATTTCACTATCAACCATCGCAGCGGTAGGGTTAGGGCCATGTTTTTCATGGCCGGAATAGGTAATTGATATTGTTCCCAGGTACAGTAGGGATGAGTTCATATACTGCCAGTTAATTGTAAGTTATAAGTTCATACGGTCAATTATTCTCAGTTCATATTAGTATTACATGCCAGTTACAATCAATTAACATTAACAAATAGGGACATAGAATACTGATTTAATCTGATTTATGGTTCTTTGTTAACAAATAGGGACAGGGAATATCATAGAATACTGATTTATGATTCTTTTTGTTCCCAACTACAGTAGGGACATATACCCTCTGGTAATTTAACATAGCTATTGAAAATAGCAATTTATAGTTGATTTACCCATTAAAAACGGTGATTTTCAATAGTTATGTTAGTTTACCAGAGGGTAACAATGCACCCCAACTATCAATATTTTGCTCGGCACAGCGCTGATTTTTTCCATGGCAGGTGATGAATGAGATGAGATCCTTTGCCCGCAGCCCTTACCCACCAGGCGAGTGGCTGACGCCCTTGGGGGAAGGGGGTTTTGGGGGTCAATGGATGGGAAATATAGTGGTTAATAGATGGTTAATAGATGGTTAATAGATGGTTAATATGGGAATATCTATGGTTAATGGTGATTAATTGTGAACGAATGGCGATTCATGGTGGTTAAATTAATGGCTAATAGTGAATTTTCATGGTGATTACCCTCTGGTTATTTCACATAGCTATGGAAAATGTCCATACAAATAGATGAACATGATGATTTACCGAATTCAAAAATGTTGATTTTCCATGGCTACATTAAATAACCAGAGGGTACTATGCATGGTTCATAAAACATAAGAACCATGCCCAAATGGTATGGTTTCTGTTTTTTTTTCACTTAACAACTACCCGCAGCTGATTTTTTTCCGCTGAACGGCGCAGTGCAGTTCCGGAGATATTCGGCTCGCTGCAGCAACTTTTTTGCCACGAAATCTGCGGGTCATCTCTGCCAATTTTCAAGTTTCCACGAATTCACTTTTGCAATTTCTTCATCCATTTTGTGTCACTTTTCCATCACTTGTTCTTTCCCATCTCCCAAGCCGATCGGCAAGCTGTGGAATCTCTATTCCCCTTGTATCTAGTTTTAGACTAGTAGGACTATGGCTCATTCCCCAGGAATATTCCCGAAAAAATATCGTTTTATATCATTGGTTCTGTCCTAGCAATGATGGTGCAATTCCAGTTGATCCCCTCTAGAAGGTTGGGGATTCCCAATGATACCCTCTGGTTATGTCGAAATAGCTATTGAACATGGTTATTTATAGTTGATTTACCTATAAAAAAAGGGTGATTTTCGATAGCGAACTGTTAGTTTACCAGTACATCCCAAGTAATCACCACTAATCCCTACAATTCTTAGCTATTCTCTCTATTCTTCACTCTTCATCCCATCACAATCCCGTCATCATCCCAGTATTTTTCCATCCAAAAACCCATCGGTTCAGGCACAGCGATCCACCAGCCGGGCTCCAGGGATCACTTTGGCTTTAGCGCGCCTGGGCCCATTGCCGCCAGGCCAGGTTTTCACAGCCTTTGGGTTTTGGACCTTGAAAATGGTTTGGCTTCAACGAAACGGACGAAACGTTTGGAGTTTTGGGAACTGAACATCTGGAGTCTCCCGGGGAAACATTCCAAGAATCTGGAGATATCTGGAGTTTTGGGAGGCACATTTTTTTGAAGAAACGGAGTGTTGTTAAACAAAAAGACCTTCTCAAACGTGGGCACAATGAATTTTCGAACTCATGAAGAACCCCAGAAAACTTCAGGAACCCTGGATCTCGCCTGGCAGGGGGGAAGCTAGTGAATGAAGCAAGACACCTTTGGTTTTGTTCAATAATGGCGTGTGTATGTGTATATATATATTATAATACATTATGATATATTATAATATATTATATATATGTATATCACATATACCTTTCATAGCACATTTGAATCCATGTAAAGGGCACGTTTTGATGGGGAGAATGACGATCAACAGAATGGTTCACAACACATGTGCGGACGGATTTTTTTAGCCTATCAAGCCCCGAAAGAGATGGGCCAACACTAAGTCACTAAGTTCAACACAAAGTTCAGCACAAAGCTCAGCACTAAACATGACCCTCCGGCAATCAAACGTGGCTTGGAATATGGGTTTGTCTGAAAATGTTGGGTTAATATTCCCAATGAAATAGCCATTTAAAAACGGGATTGTCTGATCAGCAAAACCATTGGGTACAATGGGGTACACAACATTTTCAGACAAACATGGTGGATCTTTCCATAGTTTTCCCATTAAAAATGGTGATTTTCCATAGTTTTCCCATTGAACATGGTGATTTTCCATAGTTTTTTATAGGTTTACCAGGCCGGGTAATCACCCATTCAGTTCGATGATTGACCTTCGTGGCTTTGGGGATTTGACAAAGCAGGCTCGCCAACGCAGATCTAGCCCGAGAGCCTGGTGCGATTCGCTGGTGATTTCTGGTGATCAAACATGGTTTGCTGAAAAAAAAAAACGCTGATAGATCATTTTCCCAGCTAGAAACCTCCATTTATAGTTGCTTGTTCCTACATTTATCCATATACTTCCCATATACTTATAGACTTACCATATATTTCCCATGGGTTTTCCATAATTTTCCCATTGGTTTTCCATTGCTATGGCTATGATGATACCGCAGGCGATTGGTACGATTGGTACCAACACCCATCAGGTGGCAACAAAATTACCAGAGGCTAGTCCAGATTGTTGGTGATTTTCCCATGAACAATAATGGTTAATGACTGTTATCAATAATGGTTATGAACCATTGTTAACAGTCAAACTAACCATTCTTAACAGTCAAACTAACCATTATTAACCATTATTGACCACTTGTAAACCATTAGCAATGACCACTATGGGGAGAAGGATGCCTACTCCCTTTTTCGGGGCGTTTGGTTTTTTTTTGGTCGAGGCCTTGACCGAAGACACTGACATCCCCAATCCCCGCGAGCATATGGCGATCACACGTATCCAGGCGCCACAGAAGTCATGATGATCCCCTAAAAATGGCCGATTTTGCTGCGGCCCGGAGGAAGGGTGGCCATTGGTGGCCCCAACTTGCAGAAGTTGATCAACAGTAGATAGGGATCTGACCAGGGATCTAACTGACCGTGATCTCAGACATTATCTTAACCAACTCATGATGAAGCCACTGGGTTTTTGGATGTCACCAACAGCCCGACGGTGGAATATGTGGAATCCAGGAGCCTGACGACCGAAAGGTCTTCGAAAAACACGACGTGGACGAGATGTTGAGGAGCTGTTTTTGACGAGGTCTTTTAGGCGGCCAAAAACAGGTGGAACAAAATGTGGAAGAAAGAGATCCTTGGATAATCTTGGATATCTTGGATATTTGTTGGTGGAACAATCTATTTCTGCAAGAAACACATGCTGGTCAAAATCTAGCTTTTATCTGGTCAGGATCCAATTCTTTTGCTCATAGACACAGTAACCATCATTTTTTGATTGACAAACATGACACAGTGCTGGCAAAAAATCTTGGTCAAAGATTCACCTTGGACTGGTCATACTCAACGTTTTGTTGGTCAAAGGAATACTTTTGGTACTTCAAAGACATTCTTTCTTGTCATCAGAAACACAATTTTAAAGAAATCCAGAGAAACTGGTCCCTTTAAACAAGGCCATCAACCACCAATGAAGCGCTTTTTCGGCGATCCAAAACCGAACACTCGAGTCAACCCTTCAGTAATCCTCAAAAGTCATCCTCCTTAAAAAACCAACAAGATATCCTTAAAGTTATGGATCAAAAAACCAGCGTTTTTTTTTGTGAACCTTTTCCAATTTTTCCATATTTTTTCCATATTTTTTCTCCATTTATCCACATTTTTCCATATAAATTTCCCATGGCTTAAACGGTTAAGAAACCCTTCGTCCACGTCCAGGACCTACGACTCGCCGGTGGCCAAGGCTACGTTGTCGCCCAAGGCCACTTCGATGGCGAAGGCCATTGCTTCATGGGATATGACGTGGGATTATCCGGCCTGGTAAACATACAAAAAGCTATTGAAAAATGCCATGTATAGTGGATTTTCCCATGAAAAATGGTGATTTTTCCATAGCTAAATTACCAGATGGATTATTATAATGTCAACCCTGGATTCATAAACCCCAAACGATTGTTTAATTGGGAGGGTACCATTAAAAAAGTATCATATGAAATGACTATTGGAAAAATACCCCATTATAATTGTTGGTTTATTTTAATACTTGAAAGAGCTGGAGTTTACCATAGCCATTCTTTCATATTAGTGTACAAACATGTGGACCTTCCCTTCGGTGAATGATGGGAATATCATGGGGTTATGGGATTGGAGATGGTTGAACCATGGATGGATGTTGAACCATGAAAAACATGGTGATTTGACGGGATTAGAATGGCTTAATGGCCATTTATAGTGGATTTTCCCATTAAAAAATGTGATTTTCCATAGTTATGTTAAATTACCAGAGGGTAGAATGGCTTAATGTCAATAACGGAATTAACATATGTTATACAGTAATCCTTAATGGGATTAGAGTGGGCTGACGACTCTTCATAATTCTGAAAAAAGCGGGTCAATCATGGTGAAAAAAATGGCCAACAATGGGATTAACATGTTCACCATTGAACATAATGATTTGATGGGATTATTTCATGGTTGAATACAGTAGTCCTGTTAGTAGTGGTACTACCATCCGCTATTCATGGTATGTAATCTTGTATCGATGATTTTTACGGTAAAATTAATCAATTTCCATTCAGAGAATCTCATAGAACTATGTGGAGTAATGGGATTACAATGGGTCAATAACTGTTAAAAGCCACGGGTAAAAATAGCTGTTCATGGTGGTTTGATGGAAGTAATCCATATGGGGGACCATACATATCATCATCAATGGATTGGTTGAAGGGAAAGTCTTAACCGGAAACCATAGATTTTCCCATTAAATATGGGGCTTTCCGGTTAAAATTTTCCCTTAAACCAATCCATTGACATCACCTATCAGATGGCAATGGAACTCCCAACTCTTGCTGGGAAACACACGACGTCACGAGCCCCTTGCGCCCTTGCGCATGGCAGGGTCATTTTCCAGCACCCGGCACGGTGGTGGTGAAATTTTCATGGCAGGGTCATGGATATCCATTGCCATCATCCATGGATTTATACATGCGAAAATCTATAAGTGGTAATAATGAATAAATGGTATAATGGATAATGAATAAATGGTACAATGGATAATCTATAAATGGTATAATGGATAATGACTCCATTTAATTTGATATAATGGATAATCTATAAATGGTGCCAGCTGAAAGTACTGGATGATCACACTATCGATATAGCGTATGAAAATTAAGAACACTGGTACTATCATCTACTATATATTCTTATCACCCGTTTGTCATCCGACACTGCCAATGTCAACTTTTCAAAATACACTTCACTGCAAACTAACGATCCTCCATTTATCATCCACTTATCAACAACCTACATAGCAACCTACATAAATGATAATCACCTATATCAGTCACCTATGAACAAATGTTTTCACCAAACACATATATTTATAATTTCTTATACATGTTAGAACACCTACACTCTTCAACTGTTAAAACAGCTACACATGTTAATCATTTCACATTTGTAGTCATTGTTGGTATGAATGTTGATCATTTATGCTAATCCATTTGGTATTTATTTGTACATGATTGTAATTGTAACCTACAACTGGATTGTAAATGATGATTAACACACATGTTTTTAAACTAGTGGATATCACTGGTTAACTAGTGAATGATCATCACTGGTTCTCCCTGCTGATAAACGTTAGAAAAAAACAACAATCACTGATCACAGTTTCTTTATTTATAAGTGATGATAGCTGTGAAATACTGTGAATGATCATTACATTCCCATGATATCCTCAGTTTTGTTGGTTAACCAACTATTATCCAACCATGATCACTCAATAGCTATAGTTAGATTCCCCATAAACCATAGTTCAATGGTCATTTCAGGAACCTAAATTGGAGGTACCTACCATATATAAGGCCTATGTAAGGCCTATGTAAGGGAATATCCCCACAAAATATCGCCTTATATGGTACAGTACCTCCATTTTAGGATCCTGAAATTACAATTGAATAGTTCACAACTCCCACCAAGTCGCGCCCCTCGCGTCGCGCCTTGCGCGCCTTGCCTTGCGTCGCGCCAGACCTTCTCGCTGCCCACCATTTCGCGTCGCAGCGAGGCGCCGCCCAAGCTCTCCGAGGCGCGCTCGACGCTCAACGATAATTGGAAACAACGATGTTTTTTTTTTGGGGAGTACCATTTAAGTATTGGATTATAACATATTATAACTATTGGAGGAGTACCCCCCTAATAAAAAAAACAGGGTTTATTCATCCGGGGTTGACATTATATATATATATAGTGTGTATATATATATGATCTATATTTCCAAATGGTAATACAAGCAATTTTTTGACAGTTGAACTTCAACTCGCACCTGGCCAAACTTTAGATGTAAGCAGAAGGAATTTCATCAAACTCGCTCAATTCACTAAGTCAAAATCCCATTGTTGCAAATGTGATGGCTCAAATTCGCCTCATTCGTTTCTGGAGCCAGTCCCCAATGATTGCAGAGACCAGAATCAATCATTGTTCAAAACCATTTGCTGGTATTGCACTGGACCAACCTTTGAACAGCAACATAGACCATGAAAACATGCACCATCAATTTCAGCATCTTGAAACCCACAGAAAGTTTGGATCATCCCCAAAAATACCCTCTGGTAATTTAACATAGCTATTGAAAATGGCCATATATAGTGGATTTTCCCATTGAAAATGGTGATTTTCCATAGTTATGTTAATTTACCAGAGGGTAGGCGTCTTGCTCTGGGGCTCTTGCGCTGATCTCTCCCTGCCAGCGCAACCCCTTGATCAACAAACTGGAAGACTCGCATTTTTCGTACTTTGTCGGGAGCCCCAGGTGTAACGTGACCGGACAACCGGCCTACATGTTGTATCCCTAAATAAGACACCGCCATTTTTGTTACTCAAATCTTTTTTTAAAAGTATGTTTTGTATGTAATTAATGGAGATATTACAGATTCTTGATTGTTGGTGAATTTCCTTTGTTGTTGGTTGACATCCACGTGTTTGTTGGTGAACGTCTCATTTTGATTTCTTAAATTTCCATTCTTGTTTCTTGAAATCCCAGTTTTGTTGCTTGGAAAAACCAGATTGTGTCGGTTGAAATAACATGTTTGTTGACTTCAATGACAGTTTTGTTGGTCAAAGTCACAACTTCGCTGGTTAAGATCAGACTTGTTTTGTGAGTTACCACCTTTTTGTTTGGTTTTAAGCTTCGAACCGACCGACGCTTCCCGGTTGAACCGAAAAAACCTAAGGTGCCGAAGAACCTGCAGCGAGAGCATAGGCCGATCTGCGTTTTTGGGGAGGATGGCAAGGTGAAGTCCGGAGAAGAAAAAGAGGGACTACGACCATGACTATGATGATGACTATGGTGATAATGACTGATAATGACTATGGTGATGACTATGATGATGATGACGATGACGGTGATGATGATGATGATGGTGATGATGATGATGATGAGGATGATGATGATGATGATGAGGGAGGTTGACATTGATCATTCACCAACCGACCAACCGACCCAACCTGCAGGTGGTACGTCTCCTTCCGCCCTTTTTCTGCAACGCAGGGACCGCTTGAACATGTCCGGCCTCAGCAAATTGAAGAAGGCGAACATGATCTCCTTCCCCTTTTCAGGCGGCGCTGCTGGATGCTGCCATGGGAAGGATGGGTTGATGCGGCTGATGCTAATCAAAGGCTTTAAGAGGGTGGATTTTTTTCCCATTTTTTTTGATGATTTTTGATGAACGTATCATTTTCTGAACCAAGTGCAGTAGTGTTTTTTTGAATTTTGGAAAAGGTCTCGTATTCTACGGTTTGTGACCAACATCTTTTCAAGGCACCATGGTGCTTGCTCCGTTTGTGATGACTCGCTGGGAATCCAACCCCGTAGTAGAAACTCGATTTGTAGATGATTTTTCCAGTAAACACCTCGTTCAATTACAAGGGATTTCCATGGATTTCCCATTGCCATCTTTGACTGCCGGGTACGAGCTGCGAAGTGCCTGAATTGATGATTGTATTGTACACCCCACTCTGTTAATTACGTTCATTTTAACATATAACATATATGTATGGAACATCATCATTTTTTAAAAGGCAAACTATCGAACTAAGGGGGCCATTTTGACCGTGGCAAAGTGTGAAGGATAGCATGGCCTCAATGGATCTCATCTCACCGATGTCTGAGTCATGTTGGACCGACGCTTTTTGCTTCCGAGTATCAACCCTCCAATTTTGGGAGGACTACCATGGACTACTCATTTTTGAGCAACACTCATATTAATTAGTGTGTTTGGAAATTTTAGGTATCCCCAATGATCTCCAGAATGGTTTTGTTTTTTTGGCCATGAAAGACCGGGAAATTTGGAATCTCAGGCGAAGGCACTGGCTTCCGTAGCCAAGGTGGGGGCCCAGCCTAAAAAAGGCCTCGTTGTGAAACACAATCGGTGGGTTTCGGTGGCTTTGGTGAGTTTTCCCCATGGGTTTTCCCCAACATTGGGCCAATTGGGGGAGGGGTTCCTGTAAAAATTCCCAAAAGCAACAAGATTTTGGTGTAGTAGAGAAGTTGAGAACATGTGGTGAGGATATCATTCCAAAGCAGGGGTAAATCCTTAATTCGACTGGATTCCACTCTCCAAAAAAAACATGGTTTTGGCCTGAGAATGCCCGCAGAATAAGCCCTGTTCCATGGAAATGGCAGGGCGATCCCTTGCAGATATGTCAAAAAGTCCCGGTGGCGGTGACATGCCGTTGATCTCTCTGAGGTTCTTTGAATAACTGGTTCCCCAGCGGCAGCTACAGCAACGTGCCTACATCGTTTGGGCCTCAGATCTGAGATCTTCCCAGAGATCTTCCCATCCGTAATCACATCCACCAGTCATGTGAAACCTGAGTCACCTTGCTATTTTCGTTCATACATGCTTGACCTAAGAAGTTTTTCTTCCAATAGTTCAATAGTCATGTTTGTTGACATGGTAGCAAACAAATTCAGCGAGCTCTGTGAATTAAAAAACTGGGAGACTTTGGTCATTTCTGCTAGTTGATCAACCCAATTGACCCGTTCCTCCCCATGATCTGGTTGTCGGGAAAAACCTGGATGGGGCAGAACTCGGGCGTAGTAGGATGGTTTCGTGTGACTTGTTGATCATACATCAACCCAGGGCAAGTGATAATTATTTGTGTGATATTTGTGGCTCTAGATACACAATCTTAATATGTCTTAATATGTCTTAATGTCTTACTTGGTTTAACATCATTTCTGAAAAAGAAAAAAACCCACCGAAACACTCCGAAAGAATGGTTTGGTCAGCTCCACATCCAACGATCGCGGCGGACGTTGGACAGGTATCGCATTGACTACAGCCGCCCAGGAGGCTGGTAGCTGTAGATTCTGAAATCCAATAGATGCAGAAATGCGGGAATCCGATTCTAAGATATAATAGAATGATAATATGATGATAATATGATGATAAAATAGTGATTGATTTATATGTTTTTTCTGTCTTTTTGTGGCTATGTGTATATTATTTAAATTACTGTATATGTAACAGTATATGTTGGATATCCTGCATGGAAGCTATTAAGTAATAATCAGCCATAAGATCCTGGAACTGGAAATTCTTGCCTATCGTTTTCGGCCCATAGATATTATGTATAAGATTGTATAAGTATGTGCGATAGGTTATATGATATATAAGTACGTGATAGTACGTGTACAGCAAACTTTCAGGTTAGGAAGCAACTTGCCAAAAAGGTAATTTTGAGGTTATGCCCGATTTGTCAGAAAGGTTCTTAGATAGGTTTTAAACTGGATGGTGGTTTCAAACATTTTGTATTTTCCACAATATATACTTCGTCGTCATCCTTCCCATTGACGAACTCATGTTATTGCACCACCAACCAGGTTATTATGAACCATCATTAACCATATAATAACCATATATTAACATATATTAACCATATAATAACCAGTATTAACCATATATTAACCATATAATAACCATATATTAATGACTATTAATCACCAGCACAGTCGTTTCACAAGTACAGTAGATCTTCCCACGTCAGATCTTCCCGTCGAGGTGATTTCACCCAGCATGGATTGATTTCAGTTCGGTTGGGCCCCGGTTTCAGATCATCCTGGAGAAGTGGTAAACAACCGTACTAAACACCACATGTACTGTATATAACATGTATATATATATATATTAGAATGATGTATATATATATACCATCCTGATATAGATACATATACGATTATATATATATATATATACATGTATGATATTATATAATTACATAAATAAATATATATATAATATCTATTATATCATAGTATATTGTATTGTATTTCACTGTATTATGTTATATTATATTGTATTGTATTATGTGATGCTATGTGATGTCATGTTATTTGTAGTTCATGTTATGTGATGTGTTATGTTATGTTATGTTATGTGATGTGTTATGATATGTTATGTTATGTTATGTGATGTGTTATGTTATGTTATGTTATGTGATGTGTTATGTTATGTTATGTTATGTTATGTGATGTCATGTTATGTTATGTCATGTCATGTTATGTTGTGTTGTAGAGGGTATACCAGTTATACAAAGCGATTTTTACTGCGAATATTCACCACTTACACATCAGCGGGACAAAAATTACATCAGCTGGAGCCCAATTTGGCACAGAGAGCGGCAGGTTTCTTCCGTGCCAGCTCTCCTTTTTTGCAGGTGGGGCTGTTACTGGGGGGTTGGTTGATGTTGGTGGAGCAAATGGAGAATTTTGGGGAGCCATATGTTGAAAATTTGGAAATGGCTTGGAAGAAATTGGCTAATTTTTTGGGCGCTGATCCCAATTTGTTTGCTTTTGAAGGGGATTATATATATATATACATTATATATATATTATATGACATATAATATAATATATTATATATATATTTATTTAATCTAATCTAATCTAATCCAATCAAATCCAATCAAATCTAAATCTAATCTATCTCTCTATCTATCCATCCATCCATCTATCCATCCATCGGTGGAAGTTACCAATCAAACGTCTGGATTCAGCGATGGGATCAGCGATGGGATTTTGCAGAGTTCCCCATGGGAAATTGGCCCAGAAGATTCATTCCACCATCTGTACCCTCTGGTAATTTAACGTAGCTATTGAAAATGGCCATTAATAGTGGATTTTCCCATTGAAAATGATGATTTTCCATAGCTATGTTAAATTACCAGAGGGTATATTCCAATTGATTGCCTTGCACAACTCTGAGAACACATGGATTTGCTTGACAATTCCGGACAATTCCCAAACACCTGTGAAAACCATTCAAATTGAAGGGATCATTGATTGTTGATGTATGCTAATGTTCCAAAACTAATAAAACACATCAAAATTAGATATACTCCACTATTGAAAACTAACATAGCTATTGAACATGGCCCTTTATAGTGGATTTACCCATTGATAGCATGGTCATTTTCCATAGTTATGTGACAGTTTACCAGAGGGTATGTTATATTGATATATTTTCCATAGTTAATCACCATAAACCAACCATAAACCATAGATTAATCACCATAAACCATGAGTTTGATGTTTTTTGACCAATGAAGAGATCATGATTTCCCCTGGCTAAGAGCCAGGCCCGGCAGACGGGTGGCTTCGGCGTCTCCGGCATGTCCGCTGCCGAGGAAGACTTGAAATAGGCGGGATGTCGCGGCGAGGAGGGCGGGGTACCCTCTGGTAAACTGTTAGATTCTTACATAACTATGGAAAATCATCATTTTTCATGGGTAAATCAACATAAATCAACTATTTCTATGATTTTCTATGGCCATGTTCAATTACCAGAGGGTAGGTGAGGTTTCCTGAGGATTTCGGCACAGCATTGGGATTTCAGTCACACGACTTGGGGGATTTTGCCGAGAATTTCTTTCGGGGATTTGACCAAATCAATGACGGATATGGGATTTGGAAGAAGGCCAAAAAAACAATTCCTGGGAGATGATATACCACGGGAGAAAAAATGGGAGAACACAGTGGATGGCTAGTGAAAATAGTACAACTAAACACTACAACTTAACCTAAGAAACTATACATTTTTTTTGCAGGATATCTAAGGTTTCGCGATGTGACGGTGAGACCTTTGCAGAGTTTTTTTGTCTGAACGACCTTCGTTTATTTATTTTTTTTCTGGGAATAGGACCAGCAATTGTGATTGTGAGGAATGACTATATTGACATATGGCAGTGTGTCAAAACCTTGTACCCCTGGTGAACATCAAAATAGCTGGTAAATGGATGTTCATCCCCCTAAAAATGGTAAAAATGGTATTAATAGGTATTGATCCATACCCACATGAAGCCTGACATGGTGGTTCTATGAGGGTGAACTGGCCCATCTACAGCAATGAACCCAGAAACATGGCTGGGGATTTTCCACCAGATGGGCTTTCCATAGAGATTTCTACAGATTTACCATCTGGTTATGACATTCACAGTTTGCCATGGAAAGATCCACCATGCTATTTTCAGAACGGTGTTTGCCATCTATTTCGATAAATTGGGCCATGGAAAAACCATGGCGAACTGTTAGTCATAACCAGATGGTATCCCGAAAAGTTGGGACATGGTTTTTCGGTGATCAAATCCTGGGTTGTCCCAGTCGAGGTCCTGGCTCTGGCACCGTCTGCAGGTGGACGTTGTGAGATGTCGTGAGGCTAGTGGTTTTTCTGGTTTGGGTCCGTCCAACTCGTCTCACCAGAGGGGTAAGTCTGTCCCTAAATCCCACGGATTCTCATGTTTATATATATATTCACATATATATATAAATAGTGTATTTATCAAATGTTATCATCACATTCTTATATATCATCATATGTTCCTCATGAAATTCTATGACATTAAGTGATATTTTCTGGGTTTCCCCCCCTGCAGACATACCCAGATCGGCTGAATTTTCGGCCGCGCTTTGTGACTCTTGGAGTAGCTCCAGGATGCGGTTTGTGCCTTGCGAGGCTGCGCGAGGTTCGATGACGTTGGGCGACATGTGTTGGTCAATTGTCAATGTCTCGAGCCGATGATGAACATTATGACATGATTCGTTTGGTCATTTTGGTCAATAACTGGCTTATACCTAGCAGTTTTATGCATTTTTCGCTTGGGAAATTGGGACATTCCCCATTTATTCACCATCGTATCTTGGTCCATTTATGGCCCATTGGTTTCGGCATTTAACCGGCAGAGAAATCGCTGCAAGGCCAAAGTTGTTTGAACATCATATATAGAAAGGTGTGACATCTGGAAATATGCAGTGTATATATATATATATATTATGTAAAATTTTTAAATATCATCGAACTAACATCCTGGAAATCCTGGAAAATACTCTTCTCGGCATCTTTCTGGGGGGTTGCTAGCCACAGCGCCAGCGAAGCGAGTTTCCAACGATCATCGCGCAGCCTCGCCCTTGCTGAGAAGGAGGTACTGTGATTTTCTGGCGCAGCATGTCCATTGAATGGGTGTTCCAATTGATGGCCCACAAAAAAAAATAATTTTAAGTGAACTTCAGTATAAACGAAGGGGGATAAATTGGGGCTACGTCACATTGTTGACGCCATTTTGTGGGTAACATTCACCACCACATTGGTGCCGCCGGGGCCTGTCTGTCGCCCCAAAAGTTTCAAGCACAGTTCCGCCGTGGCTCAGCCAACGAGTCTCACCATCGAGAAAACATATTCAGCCGAGACGTTTTCACCGCGAACGCGGTTGGCGCAAAACGACAAGGGAACTTGGCGCCTGGGGGGGGGTCATGATTGAGGTGGTGGGGGGTTGAAACAGTTGGGGTGCGATTGGGGTGCGATCATAAGGCATTTTCATGTATTTTTCCAACGAAATATCATTGTCTCGATATGGCGTGAATCTCCGACCAAAAAAAGGTGAGAGTTTTGCGCATGAACTCTGATATTTGATCATTTCATCTACCCTCTGGTTATGACTAACAATGTAACATAGCCAGTTATGACTAACAGTTCGCCATGGAAAGATCCACCATGCTATTAATGGCCATGGTTATTTAACAGTTTGCCATGGAAAATCCCAACCATAAATGGAGGTTTCTAGCTGGGAAAACCATCTATTTCGATAAATGGCCCATGGAAAAACCATGGCGAACTGTTGGTCAAATCCCATCCCATCCTTGGAGTCGGTCGATGCCTTTGCCTGGCCACTGGATGTTGATAGGGAAGATGTCCTGGTCGTCTTACTGTTTTTGTTGTGCTTTCTAGATCTTTCTAGCGTTGGATTCGTGAAGGTGTGAAGAAGATCCATGGTTTGTGACCTTTTTCATCCTTTTTCGCATTTCAAGAGTTTTAAACATCTCTGGAGCACCAAATTTCATGCTCCAAGGGTGAATCCCGGCCTGACACTGGCTGTTTGAAACTGGGGTATAGAAACTGGCCATTTTCATGGGAGCACTGATCATAAATCTGGAAAAAACCCATGGAAATCTGGTTGCAATTTTCCCCTGAAAATCACAGCAAACCGTCTCAATAGCATACTTATAATATCTTATAATAGCATACTTACTACACTATTAGTCTATATATACATATATATATAAACACCCTAAACATCCAGAACTTTCCAGGCTCCAAGTGCTGCCCGGTCCACGCTGAGATCGCCGGCGCGTCTGGGCGCGTCCTTGTCTCAACATGGTGGCCATGAAGAAAAGCGTCGCCGCGATGAAGTCCAAGAAGGTCATAGTGAAGGGCGCCTTGGAAAGGTTGGAAAACCACTTTGGGCTAGGGAAATGGATGGAAAAATGGTGATTGAATTGATTGAATGGTGTTTTTTTTTATTGGGTAACCACTCTTTATGGCTATTGCACATGGAATATTCATAGACATCCCCGTAATGAACCGCAATGAATTGATGGGATTTTGGCCGTCACTAGTTTATACCCTCTGGTAAACCTATAGAAAAATTATGGAAAATCACCATTTTTAATGGGAAAACTCACTATTTCTATGGCCATTTTCAATAGCTATCTTGACATAACCAGAGGGTAGTAGGATTTTCCATAATATATGGGATAATCCTTCCCATTGACGAACTCATATTTTTCAGAGGGGTAGGGTTGAAACCACCAACCAGTATTTATTTGGGTGTACCCGAATCACTGGATATGTCAAGATTTGACTGGCACAGAAAATCAGTGTGGGCACCCGAGAAGGACAAAGCCAGGCACTCCATGAAGTGTCCATAAACCATGGGCAAGCCAGCATCCTGGCGAAGCAAATGATCGTAAGGAACCACCTCGAAACGACCTTTATCTGGGAAATAGCTCAACATGACCATTTCAGGATGAAGAATTGCTGTACTTTACACAGATATGTACTAGTCACCACTTTATATATATATATATATAATATATTTATACATAATATATTATATAATATATATATACACATACACTATACCAATTAATGTACTAATATTGTATCCTAGCCTAACCTAACATAGATGTGGAACATCACCCAGGCTGTTCCCCTTGTTGGTTTCCCAGGCCGCAATTCGGAGATCAGTCCATTGACCGGAAAGCCCAAACGGGTTCGGCAAGACCGAGGTGGGACCCACGGGACCCTGCGCATGACGGGTGGGTTGTAGATGGACCCAAAAAATGTGGCAACAACTGGAGGAAAAGCCATGATAAAAGATTGATAAATGCTATATATATCACCATTTTTTGGGGATCATGTGAAATAGATGGAACAGCCATAAATATGATGAAACCACATTTTTTTGAGGTGATCATGTGAAATAGAAATGGAAGCTGTTGGAAGTCGGCCTAGTTTTGTGAGCTGTGAAGACCCGGATAGCATAAGCAACAGCCATTTCCACAATGTACTGGGTACCCTGGGTACAGGAAGACTGTAGACCCAGCAATCTCATTTTTCACGGAACTTAGTTTTAAGATGTTTTCAGTTGGTTCGAGGAAACATGAAACAATCTTGGGAAATAGGATAAACTCATGATATCTTCATGGCACATTGCATCAAACACGTGTTTTTTTTTACCAAGCCTGGGCCGTATTTTGGAGAGCGGTCCACGGCATAGATCCTCAAAATTTGATGGTTCCATGCTGTAGATGGGTTTAAAATATAGTTCAAAAATTGGATCCAACATATCTATACCCAGACTTGGATTTTTTTTGTGATACGAAAGGCCAATTTTGCCGGAAGTACCCCCGTCCCGATCAGCCATTTCGCCACCCAGTTATCAGCCAGTTGCTTGTCAGGACGCAAGGCAGCAAAGCTGGCGGCCAAGATGAGCAAGGACAGTGATGACAGTGACAATGACAGCGATGATCACAATTGATGGGGATGCAGAATTGATATCCAGCAGTGATCCAGCAGTGATTCGGGCGAGTAGCATGTGAAATAGACTGAAGTGGTGGATACTTTTGCATCAGCAAGCATTCAAGGAGTCTCAGACGTGTAACACTGAGACTAGCCTGAAGGCACATGGAGTTGGTTACGATCATCATTTCACTTGAAAGTAGCTGGAGATGCAACCCTTTCCAGGCCGAAATCGACGGACTTTCGCATGATTTCGCCACAGAAATGTGGATCTAAATGGTGTGGGATTCAGACTTAATCCATTCCGTTGCGAAAAGCTGGGAGAGGGCTGTGGGGATGGCAAACATGACCTTTTTTCAGACATTACCCTCCGGTGTCGTCAAGAGTGGCAAGGGACAATTCTCCAGAAGTGGAGGTTTCTAGATGGTACAATCACTTGTCGATGGGACAATTTCCAGCAAGCCATGTTGGGTTACTGGTACATCAAATTGTAATATATGGTAATACATTGTACATTTTTCGTTGCAATGTTCCCAAAATCACTCAAAATCACTGAAGCTAAGAATTTCATCGTCTCCCTAGGAGACCTGGCTGAAGTACCAAACGGAGGCCTACAAAAACGCCTGGCCCAAGCCCAGCTACATGGCGGAGCCACGGGAATCCGTCTACGTGCGCGACGGCGGTGAGGGCTCCTTGGCATCGGTCCTGGAACTGAATTGAGCTGAATTGATATCCATGATGGTTAATGATGGTTAATGATGGTTAATGAGGGTTAATGATGGTTAATGATGGTTAATAATAATGGTATATATATATATGGTATAATATATATATATATTATATCTGGTTGGTGGTTTGGAACAATATCCTAGAATGTGGGTAAAACAATGCCATAAATGGTATTTGTAATGGTTATATAACGATATCACTAATGATATCTAATTATTATACTAATTTGGTTGGTGGTTTGGAACATGGCTTTTATGACTTTCCATTCAGTTGGGAATAACCATCCCAACTGACGAACTCATATTTTTTTAGGGGGGTTGAAACCACCAACCAGCTATAATGTGGGTAAAACAATGCCATCTGCACCATTCCCCAGTCATCAGCATTTTTATAGGTGGTATATACATATATATATATATTACTAATGACAACGACCCCTTTCGGGGGAAGGTCCCCAGGGGTCCGGAACATGTGACATTGAAATCCATGGTTTCGGAAAATTATCATTCGAAATTTGGTGGTTCCCAGTGTTAACCTTTGAATGAGCTTGGATCCTGCCCGACCTGGTTTCGGCATGACCAACAGTGGCTCCAGTTGCAGCCATGATGTTAAGATTGTTAAGTTCATACAGTTCATACATAGATACAATTGATATGATAATTCTGAATTGATATGTTTTCTTGATTCTCACAATCTCACACCAATGTCAATAGAATCTTGATTCAAGGATACCTTCTTGAACCCCAACTGCTTAGTTGCTGGCTTCACACTGGAAACCATTGGTTGGTGACGTGGGTAAACTGATAAGCCGATCTTCCCGTAAAGAGGTTTTTGGGTTTTTGGATGATACGCGTAGTGCTTCGCATCTCAGAGTGTGATGTGTGAGGGGCATCTCACATGGCGGTGCCAATGTGAGGGGTGTCTCAAGCCATGGCATGGCAATCTTGGCGGAACGATCGGTGTCGCGGGTCTGTGATCTGGTGCTTTAGCAGATCAAAATTTTCTGAATCAAAACAAGGAGGGTACCTTGGCTTAGTAGTGTTAGGTTCTCTTACATCAAACTTGTTAATTCCACTTCACTTAGACTTAGACCTTATAGTCTATACTCTATACTATACTACTATACTACACCTCTATCATTTTACCAATTCTAAAACCGTGGCAGTTGATAATTGGGACGAACAGACTACAGAGTCAGAATGCTTTGAGTATTCTGAATTCTGACTGTCTGAGTCTATATTCTACTTGACGATTATTCACCTACACTTACATACAACCAGCTTACAACTTACAAACGCACTTTGACCGTGACCCTTCCAACTTACAACTTGCAACCTTTGCAATCTGATCAGATTCCAGGTTCCAGGTAAAAGGTACGTTTGGGAATTGGAACAAAGATATTGGCATGCAATTCAACGATTTGAATTTAAAATGCCGAATCTCGATTCTTGAATAAAATTCAAATCCCGTTCATCAACTGAGGCGGGACGCCTTTGTGCACTTGACAATTTTCAGGTGTGGTGGCAAGGACACAGAGCACGAGGTATTGGTTCAGGGACAGATTTCACCGAATGTTCCGTGCAAAGTCAGTTTCCAAGGGAGAAGGCAGATGAGTAAGTTGACGCCTGTTGACGCAAAGGTTTTTCAGGAAAACGCGGTGCCACGGTTTTGAGTTTCAAGCATGAGTTATGGCGTTTTGATTTCTGAATTTTGTTTTGTGTTTTCCAGTTCCATTTTTCCCCACCTGCCGGTGAGGGTTGTTAGATTTTATCACAGTTGTTCTCCTCCTCCTCGTCCGCCTTCTCCTCCTCCTCTTCCTCCTCCTCCTTCTCCTCCTTCTCCTTCTTGTCCTCCAGCTTCTCCTCCACCACCTCTGCATCCACTTCGATGTCCACTTCCGCCTTGCCAACTCTTCGCCAACTTCCGCGCGCAGTGGGCACTGCTGGACCACCGCTGGACCTCAACCTGGGACCTTCCGAGCTCAGTGGGCACTGCTGGACCTCAACCTGGGGCCTTCCGAGCTCAGTGGGCACCGCTGGACGATGCCAGAAGATATGCCAGATAGAACGCCAGAAGATTTGCCAGTAACAAAACGTATAAATGTCATGGTGGGGATCACCCGAAGTAAAGTAATTTTTAATATCCTCAACATTCTCAATTCTCAACTTTAACAAGTGTCAATTTCAACTATCAACCTTTGAAGTTTCAATTTGCAAGTTTAGTTTCCCGCTATCCACATGCTTTCCCGATACTTCTGGCCCCGCACTGCAAGGAAAATCTTTTTCTTCTCACTGATGAGAGGGACCGCCGATCATTGAAGTCACTGCAGCGGGAATACCGGGTGGATTGGGACGAAAATGCGCGGGTGATCGCTTTGGAAACCAAGACTGACTTCTCAGCTAGATCAACATTCAAGAGAAGCCACTAGGAACAGTGGTAAGCTAGTCAACTGATTTGCTGTTCCCTTTTCACTTTTCACTATTCACTGTTCCTCTTTCCAACAAATATTATTGTTCCCGTTCCTCCCTTAAATTTAATCATGTGATTGGATTGGATTGTATGTTTAGGTTTCAAGTTTCAAGATGCAGTCTTAGTTTATCTAGCTATACTTTGACCTGTTGAAAATGTTGACTAGTTGAAAATTGAAACATTCCTCGCCACCTATACAACGATGGATAACTACAATGAAGGATAACTACATTCCTCGCCTCCTCACTTAACCCTGCCCGGTCGGTCTAGGCAAGACTTCTCAGTCTCAATCTTTGTCATCGACAGCTGGTGGTGACGCAAGCAGCAGCGCAGTTGTGTCTCCGTATGCGGATGGGGCCAGTGGCAAGTCTGCTGTTGACCTTATGTTCCATACATTGTTATTTCAAATCGAGAGGCAGAATTGGCAAGGGGCAAAGGAAACAACACTGAGATTGCAAGAGTGTTTGACAGTCACATCTGGTAGAGAATCAAGAGCAAAAGGGGGTTGGCAATACTCTCCAAACTTTGTCATTGACAGTGTCTTGTTTGCGGACTTGCTTCGACATCTGCAAGAGAAATCTGACGTCATGACGCAAGCTGTGCATTTGATACTTTGCTTAATTCAATTTAAAGTTAAATGTTCATAGTTGTTGCCCCTCAGTTTTTTAATGGCACATGGTGACTTCAGCTTCAATAACAACCTTGACTCCAGCTTGAACATCATGCTACACCCTGGCACATGGCCGCAAAAACACATTGATCAATGAACAGCATTAGTGTTTTGTTTATGTTGTTCATGTTTCTCTCTGTTTTTTATTTCTTTTGTTCTGCTGTGCTTCCTCCAAAATCTAGTTTTCTTCTTGAGCGTTGGGGTTCTAAGTTCTAAGTTCTAAGGGGAATGAGACTGGTACTGGATGATGATTTGAGCAGCCATCTCACTGGTCAAGTCACTTTCGCATTAGCTTGATTCAGTTTTCTCAGTTTTTGTTTCGTTAGGATTGAACGGATGACAGAATTGTGGAATGTGGAATGTGGAATCATGCAGTTTGTATTTTGTAGCTAGGATCATGATGTCCTCTCATTCATTGTCACCTGACTTATAATCCTACAACTTAGACTCTCTTCCATACTATGGTTGTGTCTTTTTCGAACTAGGGATCTTATGTGAATGTAGTATCGAAGGTTGAAGTTTCAAGTTTCAAGATGGGCCAGTCAGCCCTGATCCCTGGCCCTATCAACTTTCTTCTCTGCTTAAGGTGATGACCCTGCCACAAAGGATGACTCTGTATACTTTTCGGATCAAATCTGATTACTGCTCAATGCTGTAACTTGCCGAGGGAGGTTGGTAGGAAGCAACGGTGGGTCCACCTGGGAACTAATGAATTGATGGGGGTTACGGGTTAAATTACTCATATTAAAACAAAACATGTAACACAGAATGGGCCTGGGAGGGTGTAACTCTGGAAATTATTTTACTACCCGCACTCATAAGCTATGATGGCTTTGGTCGGACGAACGAAGTCACAGTCCCTGATACTACAAACTTCTAAGCCCACGTAAGACTTTAGACTCTAAGACTCTAAGACTCTAGAGACTCTAAGATTCTATGTTTAACTTAAGCCTTAAGACCTTCAAGATACCACGGGTTTTCGATAACAAGTAGCTATCAGCAAGCAACTAACACCCAATGATCAGCTAAGCTATAGTAATAAATTATAACTGATATTTGGTGACAATTTGGTGTATGATGAATGATGATTAGAATCAAGACTTCCCCTGACTTCCTTGCCAAGTGATACAAGCTGAGTTTGGTTTTGTTTGGTTTGTGTTGGTCCTAGTATTGGTCATTCTTCTTGTCAGGTGGTCGCGTGAGTTTATCTACAGACATGACGCCACGTGGGCTTTGCACCTCCGGGCAGATTCCAGTCCGCAATTTAGCCGGGACTACCTGATCATCGAATGTGATTTTGTGGATTTGGACGACGTGTATCCACTGAACCCAGAGACGGTCCTACAGCAGTTGACATTCAAAACCCGTGTTCTACCAATTCAGGTTCTTGGACGTAAAGCTACCTCAACTGCATACAAGTTCAGGGCAGTCATGCGGAGCCTGCATTTGGAGATTGGTGACACTGCTTTGGCAAGGTCACGTGCGGTTTCGTTTTTGAATGACATGGGGGGTTGAGTCAAAGCTAGCTGTCCTTCCGGACATGGATGGGGAGGACAACCATGACACCCCTGGACGGAGGGCATTTCCAAACACTCTCCCACTTCACGACATTGACCACTCTCTGCACCATACCATGGAGGAATTGAAGGAATGTTGGATTCCGGAACTTTTCGACCTGTTTGACAAACAGCTCAACACCCTTGCAAAATACTTCAGCAAATCTGACAACCTGGAGAGGTTTCGCAAGCACTTCATTTTCGATAATGATAAGATAGAAGGGGACCTGAGGAAAAGAAGTATTGGCAAAATGTTTGAGACACCTTGCCCAACCTTCATCAAGCATCGCTGGGAATATCGTTATGAAGTTCTTACTTGGATGGTACACCGTTCTCAGTTCCTTATATGGTTGCTGGAGCCTTCTTCTTTGCGTGGTAGAGATGACCAGGGAGATGGATTTGGGGATGATTATACCTTTTCTGATGCTGAGATTCGTTGCTTGGAAGTTCTGACAACAGACCATGGCGCTGCTACTTTTTGGGCCCTTGCATACTCACAACGCCTTCTTTGTCAGTGGGGTCACCAAGTTTCCAGTTGGCTTCATGGCTGTCATTGTCATCCAACAGAGGAGGACCATTAGCTTTGGTTTTAACTTGAGCTCAGTTTTAGATTGAGTAATACAAGTACAAGTTCACATCACATTGCATTGACTTGACACCTAGGGACCTCGAATCTCAATCCCAAAGGAATGATATTTTCAAAGTTTAGCTTTCCAACGTTCAATTATTTTTTTCCCGCCCATTGTCCGGATTGAATGTTGGAGGACAGAAAGCGGCTCAAACAAGAGACCGGCAGTACCCAGTGCAAATGGTCCGGCAGGCGTTTGATTGAATTCGCAGTCCATGGTTCCAAACCATTCGTTGATCAATTGCGGGGACTGTCCATTGACATGGATTCTGCTGGTTTGAAGGCTTTGGAGAAACTTCGTCAGCTTGGTCGGCACGTGGATGTTTCCAACATACTGAATGGATTTGCCACTGCCAAGAACGTATTGGAATCTAGGTTTACACAGTACACCAGTTTTCTACACAAGCCCCCATGGAGTTTTGTGGCACTTCTGGAATACCTGTTGCCAAGCACCAGCATGGCGGAAACTACCAAGAGAAGCAGGGTGTTAACAGGGAAATTGCTGAGGTTGCACGACCTCAATCAGATTGGCAATCTTGGGGATGTTGGACGCGAATTTTTCGCAAAACATAGAACAGCACTTTCAAGATGGGCAAAGGGGCATGACCATTTCATGCAACAACAGTTATTTCGACAACTGGTTGCCTGGGCATCATCTCTTCTTGTGATGAAACGTCTGGAGGCAAAACACCATCTTGTCCATGTAACTCAGCTGGGCTGGGTAGAACTTTTTCTGGTCAGTTGTCAGTGCACTCATTACTAGACAACATGTTTTGTTTTGTTTGTTTGATTTTTTGTTCCCAAGCAGTTGTTCCCAAGAGCCAAACATCAAATCAATCAAAAGTCAAAACCGTTAAACCACATCCGTTTTCAGTTTTGAGGTCCGGGTTGCTGTGTCCCGCTCCCTCAGCGTTGCCCATATGAGCGCCAATTTGCGAAGGGCCCTACATGATGATTTGACACAAGTATCATTCAGAAACAATGTGGGACGCTACCTGCAGTCATTTGGAGACCTTGTGGAAGAAACATGGCATACGTTTCGGGAACTTCAGTCATACACTACTGGTCACAACCTCGATGTCATGTTTGCTGACAGAACCAGGGATGCTGAATTGATTCAATCATCCGCCCCGGAATCTGCACCGACCACAAAACAATGGAGAGAACAGCTGGCCCACCTCATGAGCCTTACAACAAAGGGTGGTATTTATGCCATTCCAACAGTGGCCCAACCAGATCCCAATCAGACTACTTGGATGTGCTTTCAACTTCTTGGTTTCAATCCTGGGAACAAAAAGTATATGGAGCGGTTGACACAGTGGTCAGTGGATGATTGGAAGGGGACACTATCCTGTGCAGTTTTGGGGAGCTTCAGTGTGAGTGATGATTCTTCACAACACGATGGTTCCGGTCCATGTCCTACTCTGCCAGATGCGTTCTCTTTCAAATCAGCGACAACTGTCGTACAGCCTGTCAACTTACAAGAGTTGTTTGAGAATGACAGCATTGACAGTTTGTACCAGTTTACATCCACAGATCACATCACCGAGTTTGACAAAGAGTCTGTGATGGACATGTTGGGGGACCCAATTTCTGGTGACGCCATTGACAGCAGCCTTGTGATTTTTGACAAGGTTTGGAAAGCGTTCATGTTTATTTTTTTTGTGTTTCACATAGTTCCCAAGGCACCAAACATTGCATGACATTGCCCAAAGTCCTGTTGTCATTTCGAAGTTTTCAAAGCCTCAAAGCTGTGTTCACTGTTGCTTTGGGGTGTTCCATGCAACTAAGGGAACAAATTTGCGAACTTGGAGAAGCAGGTGCCAAAAAAGGACGACCCCTTGTCTTGACCCCTGCTCAGATGATAGCTGCTGAGTGGATGGAGAAGTATGAGCTGGCTTCTGTCAATGGGAAAGGGCGGTTGGTCATCAATTCCGCTGCGTTGATTTTCAGCACCCGTTTGTCATCCCCCAAAAAAGTACAGGACCCAGTAGACCCTTTGTGTCGAAGCTTGTGGTCTTTACGGAGATCTCTGGTAACTGCTGGTTGGTCGAAGGGTGAATCTGGCAAACATGCGTCAGTGGCGCAGAGATGTTTCAATTTCAAAAGTGAGCACCATGCGTACTACACAATCCTTCTCAAACGAGCCCTGGTTTTCATAGTGTGTTGTAAGTTGCAAGTTAGTTGTAATGATGTGTTTGTTGTTGTAAGTTGTAATGTTGTGTTTGTTGTAATGTTGTGTGTGTTGTAATGATGTGTTTGTTGCTGTTGCTGTTGCTGTTACTGTTGCTGTTGGTGTTGTTGTTGTTGTTGTTGTGGTTGTTGTTGTTGTTGTCGTTGGTTGTTGTTGTTGTTGTTGTTGTTGTTGTGGTTGTTGTTGTTGTTGTTGTGGTTGTTGTTGTTGTGGTTGTTGTTGTGCTTGTTGTTGTTGTTGTTGCTGTTGTTGTTGGTGTTGTTGTGGTGATTCTTCTGCAAGTCATTTTGAAAATAGAGTGATTTTTTTGTGATTGGTTTTCCTGCTTAATCAGTTTGTTTGGGGAAGGCCACTGAAGATAATAAATATTTGTTTTCGAAAGCCATTTGCAGTTCAAGGACATACACAGGCAGAGGAATATGAGTGCAACGGGTACTTCAGTCATTCTTGCCAAAACGGAGGCTACTACAAGGCCATTCTAGCTGCTATGGAATGCTGCCCAGAATCAATTCAGGATGTGCCAAAGGGTATGAACAGCAAAGGGTTCGATGCCTTGTGTTCTTTCTTCAGAGGACTGTTTTGGAAAACCCATGGGGAACCAACTGCCAACAGGTATGTCGGTGAAATATCGGTTTTGAAATTTGATGTTTGAAGTTCGAAGTAAAAGAATCTGAATTCAGAAGTTATTAATGTTTCCTGTTTTTTCAAACCCGTTAATGTTCATCCAGCTCGGTCCCGTTTCAAGTTTCCAGAATCTTATCCGATCCAAAATCCAGCCCCCAAGGTCCCAGAGAGTCCTGGTCTCAACTTCAAGTTTCCCCCCTCCAGGAGCCATTCCGGACGATCCAAGGGCAGATGAGGAGTCAGAGTTCTTTGGGACTTTGAGGAAGAGAAAAAAGAAACAGCAACCAACACAAAGACGTAAAGCTGCGAGAAAACCCAAAACACCAGCAAATGACCCCAAACCAGTGGTGGTTGTTAATCTTGAAACTGACGACGAGGGCAACAATTCTGCTAGCGCCGGTTCTCAAAGTTCTGAAGTTGAACAGGCTCATGTTGAAACACAAAAGACACTTGGTTCGGTTCGGACTAGTTCAGACATCCACGGGGTTGTGTGTGTGTGCACACTCCTTTTTCTGTACAAGGTTCTTTTGATTGGTTAAGTTAAGATTAGTCAAATGTTAATGCTTTTTTGTTGGTGGAGATTTAGCAAAATCAGGCGTGATTCAAGCTTGACCATCCCATGAATCACATCGACTGCTTCAACGTTTTTTGACCTGTTTCCCAGTTATTGGTCACTGTCTATAGTGGTCCCGTTCCCACTTTCCCAGTCAGCTTGTGATAAGGACCTGCGAGAATGAAGCTACTCCAGCATCTGACCAGCTTCTGAAAGATACAATCTTGGAAGGGGGTTGGATCGCCAGTGACTGTGAATCGCTTTTTGGGGATGATGAGAATGAGAATAGAAACAATTTACCACCGGATCCTGAACCTGAACTTGAAAGTCCGCCTGCCCCTTTGGATGAGCCACACCCTCCGAACAATGAGGATGCCGTTCCAGAGGAGCACGTGCCAGAGGCTGAAGAAAGGGTGGATGATGTCAGTCCACCTATTTTGAAGCCTCATGTCAACTCAGAGGGCCATAGAAACATATGCTCTATCTTGTTGCCTCAGCTGTTTTGGGTGATGAAAGATCCTCGCTTTGCTGGTCGTAGCCCACGTGATCAAGTTAGAGAGGCCTGTGACAGACACATGGCCACTGTACAAGTATATATTTTGGTTGGACAGCGTTTTCTTCGGTCACAAGGGATCCCACTTCAATTCCAACCCTGTCTACTTAAATTTGAATTCTTTTACGCTGAGCTGAGGAGTTGCTCAAGATGGTCAGAAGTTCTGGGGGGCTTGGCAATCCTACACCAGAAAGAGGACTGCAGAAGACCAGGTCACCTGAGTGTATATGGCAAGATTGGTTGTCAGAATCACGATTCCCAAGTCGGGTCACAATAAAACAAATCAAACATCTATTTGTTATCTCTTATACGTTTAAGGGCCCACCAATAGATACGATTCGATTCGAATTCGATCAGTTTGTTTTATATTCCTCAAAAATCAAAAATGATAAAGTCAATTCCCACCTATTTTGTGACCACTATATTTGACCTCCTATAACAATGATCAAGTTAATATCTTTAATAATGACCAGGTAAATATATCTCGCTGCTCCGGGCTTACACTTCCCCCAATAAGACTGTTTCCCAGCTCGAGGCATTGGACTGGTACTATGACAAGCTCAAACAGTACGTGTAGTGGCGCCCCAACATCCGAATCGGAGCATGTCTGGATGATTCTGGAACCTTGAGGGAAAAACCTTTGAAAAAGCTATCTCACTCCTCACACGTCACATGACAAACGTCATGATGCCAGCCCAAGATGAGGTTGATTTGAGTGAAAGAAGCATTGTGATGATTGGGGCTGGATGTTTGTCACATCTAGAGTTTACCACTGCCCAGTGCCTTTACATATTTCAGCAACACACATCGACACTCACATTGGATCATATGAAAACTGCTTTCATTGAAGCATGAACCTGGGGTTATCAAAAGTTGATGTATGATTTTGAATGTCGTATTTGACTGTTGTAAACCCGGAATCTAAAGTTCTTCAAACTCAGAGCATGCCCGAGTCTTGTTTTCATGATGGTGATGATTTCGAAGACGATGAAGACGAATATGAAGATGAACATGATGACTATGACGATGCTAGTGGTGATGATGATTATTGATGATGTGTGAGGATGATTGATGAATAATTACTCATGATGATGGATGACGGATGATGATTAATAATGATGACGGATGATGGATGATGATTAATAATGATGACGGATGATGGATGATTGGTGATGATGGACAATGATGGATGGTGATTTTGACGATGATGGTGTTGATGATGATGATGATCATGATGATGGTGTTGATGATGGTGTTGATGATGTTCATGATGACGATGATGACGACCATGATGAACGTTGGGTTTGCCACTGGGTGTTCATTGTGTCATGACGCTATGCTGGATGGTTCCCTTTGGCTCTGTGTTTTCACTGCATAGATCAAGATTTGGTCAGAGGCCTGAACTTTTTTGAAAACACATTACAGAAAGGGATAACAATGGTTAATAGTAAATACATAAATAAATGAATACATAAATCAATCAATCAATAAATAAATATATATATATATTAATACTTATACTATATATAGTTGTATCTGGGTTAGGGGTAACAAAGGTTCATAATATACTTGTATCTGGGTTCGTGTTTTCTTCACTGGATCAGCGTAGCGGGATGGACATTGATGTGGATTTCAGCGATGACGAACCGAGCCGTCCTTTAGTTTCCATGCCACCGCGTTGTAAGGACTGGCAGTATTTTTTTGAATGTTGGGTTGAGTTACTGGCTGTATTCAATCAATCAATTCAATCTTTCAAATTTGGATGAGTTTTCCAAGCACCCCTGACAATCCCTGCCATCCAGGACCGGGTACAACAGCCTGCAAACGAGGAGAAAGACTGCAAGTTGAAGGTGGGAAATATTTCAGTCCTTACGTTGCAGCTCATGACTAACTCCTTTCCTACTTTGGTCCTGTGCGTATTGTATATGTTAGAACCAAATTAAGAAGTGGATGATGTAATCCCTGTGGGTTCTTCTTCTTCTTCTTCATCATCATCATCATCATCATCATCATCTTCATCGTCGTCACCAGCAACACCACCAGCATCACCATCATCATCATCATCATCACCATCATCATCAGATTCATCATCATCATCATCATCATCATCACCATCACCATCCTCATCCTCATCGTCATCGTCATCGTCATCGTCATCGTCAGCAGCATCACCAGCACCAAAATCAGAATCAGCACCACCATCATCAGTGTCATCATTACCTTGATCATCGCCACTGCACACATGGAATTTTCCACACCGCTGTTGAGGATCGCTCATCAAAGAAAGACCATAGAAAGAAGGACAGCTGATTACATTTCCACATCGAACAGGAAGAAACCAACTATATGTTGGGTAGCTTATGGGCGACAGAGTGACAGATATGGGTCAAATCTTCAATACGCAAGTGACAAATTACAATATGTTACAAGCTCGTTATAATCGTTATCTCGTTGTTTTTTGCATCTTTATTGACACCACTTCTGGCCAAAAAATCAAAAAATGACAATGTAAAGAAAATGTTCCGCTTCGTGCTCAGGAGTCACAGGGCCGCAGAAAGAGACCCAAGGACGTATGGAAGCCCTGTTGGAATTCCTGGGACGGGACATGGATTATACCGTTTTAACACCAAGAAACGAAACAGTATGTACTACTACAGTCTGTTGGAAGGTTATTGTTATGATCATATATAAAACAATGACTAGTAAGGCTTATGAAAATATCCAATGATGTTGTGTAAACCAATGACGGCCCTGGACATTGTCAGTATTTTGAAACCCCATTCTCCGCTCACTTGATTACCATGAAATGGAGTCACATGATTGATAACATTGTCATGGAGTAAAGCAATACTACCCAACATGTCTCCATATACAATACCCAAATCATGTTATTTAATGGAGTTGAACCATTAGCCCCATGATATTGAAATTTGTCCCACAGCCATAGCTCAAAAACCATAAAGGCATAAAGGATGGATCATTGTTCCGCGCTCATACAGATTGAGGACCCTTGTCATTGTAAGATACTAAAGCCGAAATATTGAATATAGCATATAAATAAATAAATAAATATATATAATATATATATATATATATATTATAAATAAAAGTGTATGTCTTACACCGCTGCCACGACCAGACTGCCGTAGCCAAAGTCCCAAGTGCAGGACGCTTCAAGATCGCAAAGCAAAGAAAATGAGCCGAAGGCTGATTGTGATATAGCTTTGTGATCAGTGGGAAACAGAGTGGATACATGTCATCATATATCTAAAAAAAATCCATGAATGAGAAGCAACGTCATCTACTATTGACTGACTTTTCATCTAAACCACATAAAAATCCAAAAATTGCTTTCTTAGCGCCGCAGCTCTTCAGGGTGGTTCCCATCATGCTTGCCCTTGGGGCTACCACCTGGGTTTTACTATTTCCTTGATGTTTTTTACAGCTCCAAGTTTCCAAGTTCCAACGTATTGAGTATTGAGTACTTATCTCAAACATAAAAAGAATCAATGAAAAACCTCAGAAACCTCATAAAACCACAGCTTGGGCTTCCATGCACTCAAGCTGCCCTGACAAAGGTGAAAAAGCGACCAAGCTCCTCTGCAAAGAAAAGACCAAGTTCGGCAGCCCCAAGAGGAGCAAAACGAAAGGGCCAGCCTGACCCGAAACCAGTGGATCTCCATATGAAAAAACTGGATATTTTCAAGTGGGCGCACCGCATCTGCTCTGCCCTTGTAAAGTCTGGATATGACAAGTGTCCGTTTAAAGTGCTGAACGTCTATACAGAGTTCTCCGGGTCTTCATGTGCCGAAAGCTGTGTGGAATCCATCGTCAACAACATCATGGGCCAGTGTTTTGAACTACACTTCAAATCGACCGCGGATATCAAGACTACTTGTCGCAAAGTTTGCATGTCAACCCGTGGGAACCTTAGGGGTTAAACAGAATAATTGAGCATCATATGCAACAGTGTTATTTGGCATCAAGTGTTTTTTGCAGGATGAAGCAGTAACTTCTTTTTCAATTTGACCTGGGCACACTAAGATCCAACAGCCTGCTGTTTCGGTGACATCCTCGATCTTCTACCTCATGAGACCCGTAGCTTACTAAACAGACCTGAAACAGAACAGGTGGGGTTTGGGTCTGGGTTGTTTCCATATTCAAACCGTATTTTCCATTATGATGTGAACTGGCTACATTTTTTTATTTTTGTTGACATGATGTTGATTCAAATATTGATCATGGTTTCTTTCCTGGTTCGGTTTACCACGGTGCCCTGTGTGCTTCCGGAGGTTACTTTGTCAGGTGAAAGCTTCAAAGCAGCCGGCATCAAAGACTTGGACAAATTGTTCACAAAGGATGGACATTTGAAAAAGGCAGTTGGGCAGGCCTCTAAAGGATGGAAGTTAGAAAGAGTCAAGAATTCTACTACTGAAGACCCTTCCAAAGCCTTTCTGGATGCGAAACACCGCCTTGGACAATTGATGCTTGAAAGCGACACCTCCATTGACAATTTCGTCTTTTCCCGAAGGACTCCGTGTAAGTGTTTGGAATCAATAGCTGCAACTGTTGGAAGTGATACACTACTACAATGTAAGTTCTCAAATGGATCATCATTTTCGTTGATAGATTTTGAATTAATTAACAGTTATTAATTGTATGTAATAACAAAATTTCCTTTGAACCTGGTCATCAATAAATCACAATGTTATAAATAAGTCCAGTCCACCACTTCATTTTTGATACCAACAAGTTTTTTGTCAATAATTTCACATGTTAACAGTTCGCCAGTGATTTCAAAAACTTCCTCAGTGATTTCAGAAAACTTTGTCAATAATTTCAAAAGTTCGTCAATGACTACAAAAGTTCGTCAATGATCCCACAAGTTCGTCAATGATTACAAAAGTTTGTCAATGATTGCAAAAGTTCGGCAATGATCCCAAAAGTTCGTCAATGATCCCAAAAGTTCGTCAATGATTACAAAAGTTCGTCAATGATCCTCAATGATTACAAAAGTTCGTCAATGATTGCAAAAGTTCGTCAATGATCCCAAAAGTTCGTCAATGATCCCAAAAGTTCGTCAATGATCCCAAAAGTTCGTCAATGATTAGAAAAGTTCGTCAATGATCCCAAAAGTTCGTCAATGATTACAAAAGGTCGTCAATGATCCCAAAAGTTCGTCAATGATTACAAAAGTTCGTCAATGATCACAAAAGTTCGTCAATGATCCCAAAAGTTCGTCAATGATCACAAAAGTTCGTCAATGATCCCAAAAGTTCGTCAATTTCCCCAAAAGTTCGTCAATGATCCCAAAAGTTCGTCAATGATCCCAAAAGTTCGTCAATTTTCCCAAAAGTTCGTCAATTTCCCAAAAGTTCGTCAATTTTCACCAAAGTTCGTCAATTTTCCCAAAAGTTCGTCAATTTCCCAAAAGTTCGTCAATTTTCACCAAAGTTCGTCAATTTCCACCAAAGTTCGTCAATTTTCACCAAAGTTCGTCAATTTCCCCAAAAGTTCGTCAATTTCCCAAAAGTTCGTCAATTTTCACC
>Ga0126342_10000317_pt1 | contig 47655 bp, 32 predicted proteins | sample Cyp1metagenome_FD_92528 | JGI IMG/M metagenome (GOLD analysis project Ga0126342, IMG submission 92528) | Coral microbial communities from Lord Howe Island, Old Settlement Bay, Australia - Cyphastrea 1 metagenome | ecosystem: Host-associated > Invertebrates > Cnidaria > Coral ...
GCCATCAGCTCCGGATGGCGCTTCCCCATGCGGTCCACTTTTGCTATATGGACCTGGGGGCAACCTCCTCTTTGGCCGGGGCACCATATAGGTGACAGGTTCTGCAGGATTCGGCTCAGGGCATGGCTCCGGAGGCGGCTCCGATGGAATCAGTCCATCCGTCATTGCAAAAAAAAACATGGTGTTGCTATTCATCAAGATCGAAACTTCATTAGTGATTCACAGTTTCTTGTTCTCATCCCTATTCCGGAAAACTGCAACTGTAAAAAGACGTTTGTTTCTTGTTTGCACATGCATAAAAATAGCCACAGAGATGCGAGACTACAGCCATTTCAAAAACGAAAGGCAATACAGCATCTGATAGAGTCTTTCAAGCTGGCATTATATAAATGTTCAGTATATATCAACCAAAAAAAAGCGGACACACCGCTGAGAATCCAAAACCATGTAGACATGGGAGAGCGGGCACACCGCTTTGCCAAAACAAGAAAACACTGTCCATAGTTGTTATTAGTTGTTTCATGCTGAAACAGAGATCACACTGCTTGAAAACCCACGAAAGCAACTGTAACCAGCCAGAATCCAATGCTCTCTTTTGAACATACGTGTTCCTACATTCTGTGAAATGGAACAGAAAGTGCCAAACAGAAAAGCAAAACAAATCAAATCAATACAACTTACTATAAAACATTGGAAAAAATAGAAAATACCATATCTTTAAAGATAAAAGTCTCAAAACAAAGCTTTTCACATAAGTAAGATAAGTAGAAATAAGTAGACCATAAGTAAAAATAAGTAGAAGTAAGTTACTTGCCCTACTTATCTACCAGTAACATAAAACTACTTAATTCTACTTATTTTTACTTAACAAGTAGGTTAAGTTACATACAAATTAAAATAAATTACATATAAGTAGACTAAGTATACATGCTACTTATCATACTTAATTCATACTTAAATCTTACTTAACCATATTATTTCGAACTTATAAGTTCGAAATAAGTAGATAAGTAGGAACGGACCATCCTGTACAATCAACAACATGGAAACTACCCTCTGGTAAACTAACATAGCTATTGAAAATGGCCATTTATAGTGAGTTTTCCCATTGAAAATGGTGATTTTCCATAGTTATGTTGGTTTACCAGAGTGTAATGGAAACCAAACATGTTTGGTCTGAGTTGTCTCTGCGAAATCCCTGCGAAATCTCCAAAAATCCCACGTGTAAAAAACAGCTACAAGTTGTACATGTCTGGTGGTTTTAGTCCATAGAATCTGCAGTCACTTCAACCAATCATCCCACGTATAATTTGCCAAAAAAAATAACAAATCGAAAAAAGATGAAACTATGGAGGTATAATGGCCTATTAAAATTTATCATACTGTATGTATATATATATATATGTGTGTGTGTTGTGGTTTTAGACATACCCAAAAACCATGGCCTTTTCTCATGTTTCAACCCATTTCTCTCCGATGCTAGGCTTGGTGCATTTTCTCGCTACCTTCATGGCCACGAAGCGTCGTAAATCGCTGGTTAAGCGCTGACCTAAGGCTGATGATGTCTGTTTGGAAGTTGATAACTCATCGGTTTCATGGTTTGGGGTCAACAAAAAAACGTGGTTTATGGGGTATATCATGGTATATCCATAATATGGTTGGGTATCTATGTTTAGATGGTTGAGGCTTTGGGTATCCACATGAATGGTAGATGGAGCTTCCTGGAAGGCTTCCGAAGTATTCCGGATGCTACGGTTGCTTTCCAAAATAGGGATTTGTCAACCTCTATCTACAGTAAAATGCCATGCCGAAGCGCCCAACATGTTGTTTTAAAATCAAGCCCAAAGAACGTATATAGAACGTGGGGTTCTATCATTGGCTCTGCCAGGCTTTAGTCCAGGGTAAATCACCAACCGTAGGGGTCGTGGCGGAAAGTCATTCATTTATTTGGAGTCAACTGCTGCTGTATCTAATTTCCTGAGCTTCCCTAAAGCATGTTTTAGGGGATTGGCATTCCAATAATTCATCTATTGAGTTCCATTTCTTGGGTACCCTGTACCGCCGGCTACATTAACATAGATATCAAACAAGACCACCGCGTACATCATGTTCGTTGCAAAATCATTGGTTTTCCGAGGGTTTGCATAAATTTGTCAATTTACTGAAGGGTATCCTATCATATCCCACTATATCGCCATTCTCATATCTATCCTTCATTGGTTAGATCCTACATTATTAATGGTCCAAACGTGGCATGATCTGCCAGAGCAGAGCTTCCGAACTCTGTCCTTCTGCTGCTAGGCGAAGGTCTTCGCAAAGCCTCAACCTGGGAGCAAGAACGGACCATGGTATATGGCAAGGAAAGTGCAAGTGAAACGGGTAGTAATGACATCCAAGTACCAAACATCGGGATACGTGATAGTAACCCAATAGAACATATATAATTTAATTACGCAATTAAACCGGTTTATTTTTACCAATATCTTTGCAAAAAAAATCGTTTTATACTTTTTGAGGCGTGCAACCACTTAGTAAATGTTCAATGGTTTTCCCCCATGAATGTTGCCATCAATTTGGATCTACCATTTCCGGACAGGCCCAAATATTTGGATATATTGAGGAGGTATTCAGTCACTTGGGGTATACAATGTTTTCAGTACTTAGTAAATATGTTGGCGAATAATTTTTTGTTTTTGGAGGCAAATTGTGGGTTTCCTAAAATGCTGGGAACTTTCCTTGAGGAGATAGGTCACTTAGTTCACTTTGGTACCCTGCTGTTTCCCCAAAAGCAAACAATTTGCTGGATTGTCATTTATCCAAATTTGGTGTGTTAAATTTTGACCTACCTGAAGAAAACGGCTCGCACAACATTAATTTCAAATCCACATCGCATGATATCAACATTGAAGGACCAAAAAACAGGAGCCAACAAATTGAAGGATGACTCGAGAAACACATATGAAAACATCAAACAGATCCAAGCAGGTTGTTGCTTTGAAAAATAACCTTTCAAACTATGCCACATTTGTTTCCATGCCAACCTGTCACATCACCACTGTCGTTTTTTGGTGTCCCTTGGCTCCGGTCTGTTGCTGAATCTCCTCATCAATGGCTCCTGGGTTTCTCAAACAGGATTGATTCTTGGGTGTACTGTCTCCTGGGATACTTGAGAATCATCCAGAATCTTGCATCTGCATTTGAAACAAGACATTTGAAACAAAAGTCAGCAAAGTAATTAAAATAATACATCCTTCTGAAGCAGATCGCTGCACACCGCAATTCAGCACCAGCAGCCATGTTGACCAGATCTGATCCATGTTTGGAATCATAGTAATGATGTCTACTCATTAATTCCATGTATACCTTGACTCTCCAACGACCCTTAAATTTTGGGTCTTTCAAAAAAAAATAACATTTTTTCTGAAATTTGTCTTTTGAAAATTGAGTACTTTTTTTTTGCATGTTAGTGATGTTCACTCTTGGAGGTACAGCTGAAACTGTGGAAATCAAATAGATGTGCCACATTGCCAACTTGCAATTGATTGTTGCAGGTGCCATTTCTATTTTGGCTGATTGAAGGTGCAGGAGCAAAGATTTCCCAAGTATTGGTTCTCGTTTACGTGTTTGGTGCCATGGTTTCGATCGCGCGCTGCTCTTTCATTATTGCACGCATGAGGGTAGGTCTCAATACTCAGGTTCGGACATACGGGTGCAATGCTCAATTTTGGTGACAAATGCAACGTATCTTTTTTTGCCGAGGGCCGTTCGGACAAATGCATCCAATGTACGGAAATATCCGTCCAGTTCGGACCCATCCGAACAAAAAAGGAATAAAGGACTTTAAACAAAAAAAAGAACGCACCTTTTTTTTCAACGTCCGCCCGTCCCATCCATCAAAACTGCTTCAGCAGCTGGCACCACAGGATCAGGGTGAATGCGTGTGCTATCCCCTGGGCTTGATACCCTGCAGCATGTGCAAAGCATTTTATAGAGAAAATAGGTGCTATAGAATGCATAACCAAGGGTATTTTCTCAATAAAATGTAAAACCAAGGTTTTATATGAAATGACCCTGCTTTACATTAAGGACCAAAAAAGGCTTATATTTGCTCACCCAAAGTGGTGGACTATACAATGCGATCCCAAACTTCCTTGTCATCCAATCGCTTTGATTATGTACAGTGGGCAGCGTCTATGAAATGAGAATGTAAAAATATATTGGCTCTATGAAATGATCACTGTTTTCTATGAAATTGGTATTGTTTCCTACGGTTAAAACATATCTTTTAAGCTTCTCACTATGAAATGAGTAGATGCTTCACAATAAAATTCACCAACAAAGCATTGAAGTGAACACCGCACATGCGCATCTTGCCGAGCCTTGCACTATGAAATGAGTGAAGATGGCTCACATGTTATCTCTGGTTTTGCAGGCATGATTCTGCAACATTTTCTGTCCAAAGACCCCCAAAGCATCTGTGTCACAGCTGGCTCCTTTGAGCATGGGTGTTCCATGCGATTCTATGCAGACCATACGCAGGTCCACGCCAGCAATCCACCAGCAGAAAAAAAACAGGGCGATTTTTCATCATCCCTGAATTACGCCGGAATCAAAGAATTTTCCCATTCACAATTATATTTAGATATATTTAGTATTCGTATGTCAGACTGGTATGTGGGGGCTGCAAAGCCCTTTGTTTGTGAAGATGCGTGAGTCCTAGATTGGTGTGCTTTATGTGGGGGCTGCAACAGCCCTTTGTATGTGAAGGCATGAGTCTCAGGGCGCGCTGCAAATCATTTTGTTGCGAGCGTGCATGAGTTTCCGATTGGAATGCGTTTGCTGCCCGCAGCATTTCGCGATGTCAAAGCTCCATGCTCTTCAGCATGGCCCTTCATGTGCGCTTTTCCGCCCCTTGCCCGTCAAGGGGTTGGTTGACACGGCTGAACATTTGGCTCTCCACAGCTGCAAATTGGTGCACCAGAAAGGCTCCAAACTCTCTGATCCACACTTCTCCTCAATTCAAGCTTTCACGAGAAGGAACGATATGTCTAATGTTCCCTTAAAGAGTTCAAAGCGCAAATTCGAACAAACAGGTGTCCAAAAACGTCCTCATTGCTGCTGAAAAAAACTAGGCAGTGCCAGGTATGATGTGTTTGCCCGTTTTTTGGGCCGCTCTGCTCCCCTCCCCTGAAAACAACCCTCTGAATTTGCATCCAGTCTCACAGGCTTCTGGCAACTGTGGGCGAGGCGTTGAACCTTCCACAAGTACCCGCGGCATTGTTGCCACACCAGGTTGGAGACCAAAATGGCTACTTGGATGCTTGCGTATGCTTGCCAGTGCACTGGTTCCCTGGTGTGTGCGCTTTGTCCGATTGTACCCCTCTATGAAATGACCCCCTCTCTGTCTATGAAATGACCCCTTATTTCACTATACAATGTATGTCGAACCCTTATTTCCGAACCATTCCTCATCAATATTTGAATCCTTTATGAAATGAGAATCTAGGCATTAGACTCACCAAGCATTTGCCCCAAACATAGCTACACACATCTTCCAGCATCTAGCCCTCTATTGAATGACCTTAAAAAGGTACCAAAAAACGCATTTCATAGAGACAAAGGCTAGGCATTTCATCGGCCTTCAAGAACCGGGGATCGTGTGCTCAAACCCCGTGTATATTCCGCAAAAGTGTTTCGCAATGTGCAAATGTTTGCCCCCGCAGCTCATTGTAAAAAGCAGGCGACGGTTTTACATTTCGACACGAATTGTTGATCCAAAGCTGATCAGCCAAGAAGTTTTAGTTATGCGCGTGGGTCTGAATGATGTGTGAGGGTGCCTGATCCAACATCAGACAGGACAAGCACAAAACGCTCATATGATTTAGCTTAGTAATGCTTTGTGTATATATCCAGCACCTGCTTGGAAGATAAAATGCCTTTTTTGCATGAAACGACCCCAAAAAGTATCAAACGTACCCAAAAAAGAGGTGTTTTGCAAACGACCCCAAAAACGAAGGGTAGTGGAGACCCCAGGTATATATATATATATTATACTATACATATGTTTATATAAAACAAAAATACAACAATACATACATGTTGACAATTAGTTCCCTCAGATAATTCAACATAGCTATGGAACATTGCCCATTTATAGAAATTTACCCATCAAACATATTGATGTTCCATAGCCATGATAGATTACTAAAAGCCCGTCCTTGAGAGCGACTGCACTTCTCCAATTCTGCCTGAGCCTGGCAAAGCGTAACTGTCAGGGAGATGGTCAGAGGGATCATTTGGATTTCGACGCTTACGCCCCAAATAGCTAAGTTAGTTCATAATTAGGTTATTTAATGTTATTTATATATCGTGTGTGTATATATATATACACATACTTAGAACATCCTAGAACTGGGGGAACCAACCTTGCATTGCTTTAAGAAAAAACAACAACCATCCTGATTCCAGAAACATGTATGTAGAGACAATAGGATATAATTCAACCAACTATCAAAGAACTATCGATACCACTGAATTTTCCACGGGAAATACGTAGGGGAAGACATTTTGCCATCGAGGCAGTCCTGCAATGTTTCCCAATATTCAGTGGCACCCAGGTCGCACATCTGGGACATGTTGAAGTTGGCTCTGGAGTCACGGATAGATTCTGATTGGTGGTTTCAACCCATCTGAGCCATCTCAATGGGCATTGTCATCCAAAATCATGTTGAAAACCACTAGCCAGAGCCAGTCTTTTTCATGGCTGCCGTATCAATTATCCTCCGGTTTTTTGTCACAAAAAAACGGAAAAGGGCCAATTCGTTCGATGATTTATGATGTTTCACCATGATTTACCTCTTAAAAATGGTGATTTTCAATAGCCATGTTCAATAAAGACATGGAATTCGCATGATTTTCCGCCCACTTCTCCAGCAAGCCCAGGCGAATTCGCCCCGCTTCGCCCGTTTTTGGGCCTCTTGAATCTGCGTATGACAGCTGCGGCTGGCACGATCCAACTCGATGTTTTTACCTTCGAAGTTTGCCCAAGAAACTTGTGATACAGTCAATTTTAATGGGGAAATCATTGTGATATAACATGATAACCAAGAATCTGATATCTGGGTTTGGTCCAAAAAATAGGGGATACCTCCAAAATGACTCAATCTTAACAGGGAACATGTGACAAAGCATGGGATTTGAAGGTATCTCTGTTCAAACCACACATCCAAATGAGCTGGCGATTGGTTAAAAATTCAGACCCAGCTTGGGCACTGCTGAGGTATCCCAATTTTGATTCCATATTACCCACAACGTCATGACACCAGTCATCAACCGTCAGCTTGGGGCCCTATGCAGTTTCAATATGTTTCAATGTAGTTGATAGATGTTGATAGTGCATATCTGCTTATCCCAGGTTGGTAACTCCCCTTGTCCTCCCCATGCCTTGGCTATAGCAGAAACACAATGCAGCGACGAATTGTAACTCGAATGAGCCAGGTTGTACATGGTCATATTTGTTGATGTTACCCGATTTTTCTGGCCAAATTATAATCATTCCTGAGACTTATTGCTGGGCCATTTTGGGTTTGTCTGAAAATAATCTACCAGTTCATCATTTTCTCCATGCCATACATTAGGGTATCCGCCATTTTCAGTCTCATTTTGAGATGATCAAAGGTTTTGACCTATACCCATGTTCCCATTGCTGTGGGTTGCACCACAATTGTTGATAAAATTCTGAACTGCTGAGATGTGTATCCCAGTTGGTAAACTTTTTGTAACCCACATAGAACCCTTTACACCATTGGGTATATAATGTTCACATGGCGTTAATAAACCCCCCCGCAATGAAGTACGCCAACTCCCGGTTCACAATAATAAAACCACCCCGTAATAAAGTACGCCAACTTTTTTTTTTTCCGTTTTTTCCCTTTAGTATTCGTTTTCAATTAGGCAATTCATTTGGGAATACATAGGTGTTTTTTTTTTGGAGGGAAAGTTCCCTTATGTGTTCGTTTTCAAATAGGTAATTCATTTGGGAATACATAGGTTATTTTTTTTTGGAGGGAAAGTTCCCTTATGTATTCGTTTTCAATTAGGCAATTCATTTGGGAATACATAGGTGATTTTTTGTTTTTTTGGAAAGTTCCCTTTATGTAATCGTTTTCAATTAGGCAATTCATTTGGGAATACATAGGTATTTTTTTTGGAGGGAAAGTTCCCTTATGTATTCGTTTTCAATTACGCAATTCATTTGGGAATACATAGGTATTTTTTTTGGAGGGAAAGTTCCCTTATGTATTCGTTTTCAATTACGCAATTCATTTGGGAATACATACGTGTTTTTTTTTGGGGGGGGGAAGTTCCCAGATATTCCATGATATATCCCCAATCATTTCCCATTATTTCCCTAAAATGGATCCAAATGGCTATTACATGCTATTACCCATGATATATTCCATGATATATCCCAGATATTTGAATCCCAGATATTCCATGATATATCCCCAATCATTTCCCATTATTTCCCTAAAATGGATCCAAATGGCTATTACATGCTATTACCCAGATACCCTCTGGTAAACTAACATAGCTATTGAAAATGGCCATGAATAGTGGATTTTCCCATTAAAAATGGTGATTTTCCATAGTTATGTCAACGTTTACCAGAGGGTATCAAGGCTGTAGGCTGTAGCTATCTCGCACAGCCAAATCTCGTTCTTCGAGCAACGTGAGAGCTCCAGGTTTTCCTTCCGCCTCGTGGCAAGGCCTTCCCTGGCGGATCCATAGCGATCCAGACATCGACACACCGAGTGGGTTTTTGTGTGAAAATAGCATAAAATAGCGAAGATCCCCAAATTCAATGGATTTTTCTAATGTCAATGCTGATTTCTAATGTCAATGGATTGGTTTAAGGGAAAATTTACAGGAAACCATGGATTTTCCCATGAAGATCATGGGGCTTTCCTGCAAATTTTCCCTTAAACCAATCCATTCACAAATGGCATTAACACAGAAGGAACATATTGGAATTGGGGGGTACCCGATTTTCAGACTAGCCCACTTAAAATCCATGAGTCTTCTGGCTGAACCAACATCTGCCAAACAAAACACAGGGAGTGGCTGGGAACCGCCATGTTTAACCAACTGGAGTAAATTTTATTGTTATATAATTGAAATCCCTTCAGTTCTGTTGATTGTTTCCGAACAATATCCATCCCAAGAATCACAGTTCTCAGTTTTCTTGAAGAAGGCTCGGTGGAAGTCAGAAAAAGAGGTTCCCTTCAATCCGATCATACTCCCATCACCTTACTAAATCCACAAAAAAAAAACTAAATCAAATCCCCTATATCCATCAATCCCTATTTAAAAAAAACATAAAAATCCACGCATCTCTGCTGGGTTCATAACTCGCTCGGCCTCGCTGCTCTCAGCTGTTCCTCCAGGCTCTTGAAACGCTCATGGGCCGACGCGTACCTGGTCTTCCAACATCCATGGTCTTCAAAGATGGGGTTTGACAATGTCTCTAACTTTGAATGGGATTTAACCAACAAGACTGGGAATTTCATTGGTATATATAACACTATGTATATATATACACGTACAGAAACAGACTGAATATCAATGATAATATCTCTGAATGGGATTTAACCAACAATACTGTGGTAAACCCAATAATACACCATCTTAAAATCACTATAAATGGGTGGTATAAATTTTAAACCATCCCCAGATGGTAAGTTTTTGTTTGGGTCACAATCGTTGATGAGAATAACATGTATATGTATATATGTTCGATATATATATACTGTATATATACACATATATTGTGATTGTTTGGTTTATGGTCATCCATCATAGTCGTAATGGACATGCAAACACTATGCCTATGCCAATCCCTGCCCCTGGGTTGATGATTTTTGTTTCCCAGCCGTTTATGTGGTAACACTAAGGATGGTTCACTATCGGGTCTTCCACATTAATTACTTTTTAGGGGTTGCCTGCAGATTGTCCTTCCATAGAATTCTGATAGATCAACGGGGACTATGATAACCCAAGTCGAGATGCCAAAAACTTCTTTGTGCATCATTTTTTGGGGGTGCTGTACTGTGCTAATTGTGCTATACTTGGATATGTATCCCGGCTGGTGACTGAACAATTACTATGTGCGCTAGGCCTGCTAGGAGACAGTATACATCTGGGCAAATTACCATTATCCAAACTTGAAGTAAACCATTTTAGGGGGTGGTTTCTTTTGCCAACCAGCACTTTTATATAATTCTGGGAGTCGGACAGTGTCGGTTTTTTATACCCTAAAATCTCATGGTCAATGTCTTCAACAAATGACCATTTTATGGGAGTCCAACCATTTCAAGACACAACAATTGCTATCACATGGCTGATTGTATGCTGGTTGTATTTCCATCACATCACCATAAAAATCTTGGTTTATATATATATATATACACCCTTGTGTTCCATTATTATCTATTCATTGTTTAAATCGTGTTGAGTCCCTTGATGTCGATCTTTAGATTCTTTAGATCTAAATCACATATAATCCTATAAAATTCAAATATATCAATCCCTTTCTTTGTTAGCTAACTTCCGCAAATCCAGCGCAGAAATCCCTGGATTCACAAACTTTTCCTGCAGTTTCCCAAGTCCGGAGAAGAATTGGCAAGGCACTGGCGAAACCCAGGGAAGCTCACCAATTTTTACCCTCGGGTAAGCTATCATAGAAGGTGATTTCTATGATTTCTATGATATAAATGATGGATCCCCCAAAATGGATGGTTTAGTTTATATTAGTTAATGCACAATCCTATGCAATCCATTGTTCACATGGATGATTCATGGGTACCCACCCATGGTACCCCCATTGGCCGGCCCATGGAAACAGATGTGTAGCCATGGGGAAAGCCCAAGAAAATGATCGACATATGTTCTAGTTATGGTTCTATGTCATATTACGTCATTGTTGTATGGTTGTTAAACTACTACTGTAGTAATTATATGTAATTTATTAGGATATGAAGAGTTTCAATCATATTAACAATCCATCTCTTTCTTCCGTTCACAGATAAATCGTAATAATGTTTAAGCATTATGAATCATCCACATGTTTTTTCAATTCAAATATCATGTGTATCAATTAAGCACTCTAGTATGAACCATCCGTACTTCGATCAAATGCATTTCGCTTCACACCTTTGAAAATCACATGTTTGTTGGTCCAACCACCCATCTATTGGGTCTGTGCCCGCTTGTAGACAAACATAGTGGAAACCATGTGTAGCTGCGTATCTTAATCATGCTTACCCACATGTTTAACATATCGACTTTCAATTAGCTGCCCCAGTTTAGATCCCCCAATATTTTCCATGGCTGTTTCTCCTGTGACCCTTGCCTTGCGCAGTCTCTGCGCAGTCGTCTGGGCATTCTCCAATTTTTAGAAGATGTTCCCAGCACACGCAGTCCCACCGCTGAGGTCTATGCACAGCAGTCCACCCCAATTGAAGCTCCAACAGAAAAACATTCTACACATAGCATACATAGCCCCTGCGGACAGAAAAAACCTATGGTCAACTCCTGTCACTTCTATCTTGGCCCTTCCTTTTGTCGTGTGAGCAGCATAGATGTTGAGTGGGAAAAGGCTATGTTGGAGTATCGGATGAGGTTTCACCTGCGAAACAATGCTGTCAAAGGTGATATTTTCACTAACTTGGCGTCTAATTTGCTTATTAGGCAAGTTATCAAAAGTGTACCCTCCAGCACATGAACCAAATGGAAAACCATGGATTCCCAAGAAACATGATCTACAAATGGTATCAAATGGTCAGCTATCCATATCTAATCATATCTATGGAAGAAAATTACGAGCATATCTCAACCCTTTCCAAAAACTAACTTCAGTGTTCGCATTTACATCTTCCAGCCAGGTAACCCTGGAGAATAAGGTTTCCCTAAGAGGTTTATTAGGGGTGCACTGGAAAGTGAAACTTCATCGGTCAGCCCCTCCAAACCTGGACTGCGGTGCATGGGACAGAGCTTTTTTTGCGACCCCTGGTGAGGAGAAAGACTACCGTTCTTGACCGTTTCATTGACCCATGAAAAGGCGCTGAAATTACATGAAAATCATTCACCCTCTTGGTCTTAGTATGTCTTGGAAGTAGTGATTTTCCATGAATTTCCTCATGTTCACTGCTGAACCATCCTATATTTGCGGTATGGTGCGATCATTTTTTAACGAACAAACCAGAACTGGATCCTTACATGATCTGGGTTTGTGTGAAGAGGGGGTATCCCAAATCCAGTGGAAACGAGCATATCTCTCCCCATTAAAATTGCCATTCTATTGGACTATATCGATCCATCTTGTAGGGCTCTATGAAGTGGAAACCATGAAATGGTCGGATGCAAACCAGCAATTTTGATGGGTTTATCAAACAACCATAAAATATAACTTGGGTATAACATTCTAATATATACATGTGTATATCATTGTTATTATGTTCATTTTATTATCTACCAGTATGTATCCGTTTGTTTTAGCATGTTGTTACACATTGCTTCAGTGACAGAAACTTGTTCCCCCATCTGCACTCCTCTACCTCGAGCTGGTAAATCTCTGGTACAGCCAACACATTTCAGGCCTTGGGAAGCAAGCCTTGACTGTGCCTGGCAGCAGAATTTGGGATTGGTAGGGCATAGCACCTGACGCCAAAAAATGTGGGCAATTGGTTTTAGTTGGGAATGGTTCTCAAAGTGGTTGTAAACGGTGGAATTTTGAAATCAAATGGATCGTTTCCAGCTGAAACATGGCGTGCACCACTAGTAGGCAAATTATATTTAGATCGGCCCCTTTTTGGAATTATACTACATGTACATATTTAATAAATATATATATGGGTATAGTCTGATTGAGAGCTCTTTGCAGTGTTTGAGAACTTGTCATCGAATTCATAGAAGTTGTCCACGGTTGCAAGAAGTTGTGCACGTTTCACACGCCCCCCTAATAACGTTCGTGTTCAACTGCTGTGGAATGGACGGCTCTCATTGGGGGCTCTGATGTATATAAAATGTACATACACATATATAATGAGTTCATGTGTAATATATCTAATATATGCATAGTAACCACCAAAAGGAAAGTAACATCAGGCCTCTGCCTGGGATGGATTTGTCAATCCAGGCATCCAGATTCGCCAAGCGAGTGATGGATAGTCATTGGGGGGTGTTCAAATTGAAATACAATGAACACTACATATAGATATGAACTATTATAGTGGATTATTAAACTATATAAATACATTATTATTTATGTAATTTATAATAATTTATAACATTTATACAGTTCTAATATATTATACTAATTCCATCATATATACAGTACTATACTGGACCACACTGGACTTGCTAGTTATAAAATTGGCTTTGTCAATAGGGCATCCAAATGGCAAGCTTTTTGAACCATGGATTTGTGGGTATGCTGTTGTTGGACAAACCCATTTGATCCCATTTGCAAGTTAGTAAGGAACCCTTCATCAGTCCCATGGGGGTTATCCAATATTATCCAATGCCCATTCGCGACTTTCAATGCTTCTCCAAGAGAACCCTTGGCTGGCTGGGATGCTCGTGAAAGGCTAGTTCAAAAGCACCACCTCAGAAATCTTTTGCATCAGATTTCAGATCGGACATCTTTTTGGCTTCATGTTCAAGCAATCCGATGTCTTGCGCCATGAACTTCATAGCTTCCCAACAAATAGCAAAATCAACCAGCGGTTCACATCACTTCAACTGTGGCTCAAAACCCTGGTACCCTAAGTCATAGCTGGTGGTTATTCCCCCATGGTAATTTCATAGGTAAGTTTCGACTCATCAATTCCCATTCGCCTCAAATGCGCCGTCCACCAGGCGGATCTCCAATACCTCACCGTCCACCCGGCGGTATATCTGGGTAAATTATAATAATTCACTCACCTGAATTAAGATGAATTGTTGGGCCATTTGGGGATGATTTCCCGCCTTATTAACCATGATTTCCAGTGAGGGCGAACAGTGAGGTCGCTATAATTTACACACACATATATATATATATTAGCAATTAGTCCTGATTCAAAAAAAATGGGTTTTAACTTATCTGGTATCTGATTCGATATGTTGTATGGTACATTTACCGACATTTGGCAAGTTCCAAAGGATTTCAAAGGTAGATATTCGTAAATCTACCACAGGATTGGTGACGTTACCTTGTTTTATTAGCTCAGAAAAATGTGAGTCATCGTCTTTGGGGATCATCATCCCACATTTTTCAAAACCACATTTTTCGGACATCCACAGGTTTCCAAAGGGACAAGTCCCGTACGAATTGATCTGGTGAACACGTGGAACCCTGGTTTTTTGCATTCAAATCGCTACCACGTGGGTCAAGTCCTGGTGCCAGGTGTGTTCCAGGGATCCCAGTGATCCCAATTCCGGTCGAAAGGCGTGGCTTCATGGAGGATTCTCTCCTGGAAGTCGGCGGAGATCATCATTGGACATAGCTGCTGCAGGGAAAAACCTAAATCTTGGTTTTGGGGGAAAACACAACTGATTATTATTGTGAACAATATGATTTATTCTAGTGATTGGTGAATTCAGGAAAGATCAGAAACACAACTGATTCAGACATAACAATGAAGCTTCAAATTTACAGACGTGGTGATTCAAGCAACAATACAAACATAAGGAACAAAAAGCACTGATAATGAAACTCAAACAAATATGGGTGGCTAGGTCACGGCGATTGAATCAACCAAAGGTCAAGAGGAATGATGCTTCCAATGGATGAGGCAGGTGCTGGGCACAGCTTCTCCCGTGTCCTGTTTCTGAAGCTTGTCGCCTCGCGGCCCACGAGTAGGACACGTGAACAGCAGGGCTTTGCGGACTCGTTTCATAGTGCTCTGTGTGGCCAATCTGGCAGCTAAGCAATTGCTGATTACTTCATGCGGATCTCAGCTAGTAAGTTGGGAACTGTACAATGCCTGTGTAGAACTGTGGATAGATAGATAGATAGATAGACAGATAGATAGATAGACAGATAGATAGATAGACAGACAGATAGATAGATAGACAGACAGATAGATAGATAGGCAACCAGATAGATAGATAGATAGATAGATAGACAGATAGATAGACAGATAGATAGATAGATAGACAGACAGATAGATAGATAGACAAACAGATAGATAGATAGGCAACCAGATAGATAGATAGATAGATAGATAGACAGATAGATAGACAGATAGATAGATAGATAGACAGACAGATAGATAGATAGACAGATAGATAGATAGATAGATAGATAGACAGATAGATAGACAAACAGATAGATAGATAGATAGATAGATAGAAAGCTAGATAGATAGATAGATAGACAGATAGATAGACAAACAGATATTACAAACACCAGGGAGTAGCTGGGATTCCAGGCCATAGGTCTAGATATGGGTCTGTCTGAAAATAGACTACACCTAAATCCATTGTCCTTCTTCCAATTGCCATTTCCGGGGAATCAATTTTCAGAATCACCATCTATCAGACTCTTGGTTAATGTCCATTGTATTCAAATCAAATCCCTATTGTTCTTGCTTTATACCTGCATGTTTCATTATTCATGGGTTCTCTAAAGTATCAACTTGCCCAAAGGGACTTGAATCAACTCAGTTCTCAACTCAGTTCCGGGCTGGCGTGCGCGTCTGGATGGGGAGGATGGAATGAGCACAAGTCCTGTTCGTCGTTCATCAAGATGTTGCTAACTTTCAACACGAGATGAGTGAAACGAACGTATGACCTTCATGTGGACAGGAATGCAACATCTTAATAGATATAACTATATAACTGTAGTGAAATATCAACACATAATATAAATCATAGATATAAATCATTAGATATAAATCATAGATATATCAACACATAATAGATATAACTAAAAAACTGTAGTGCAAAACACATTAGTCAACAATACACACAAATCATGAAAAACATCAACGTAACGCCAACAAGAGGGATATAACCCAAAGAGGCTTGCAAACTGCGGATTGATGCAGATTGATTTGCGGTCTGGACGTGGTGTGGCCCCTACTGCATGACATCACTTGCGACGCGTCACACATCACAAACGTCACAACTTCATGCACATACACCCAGTAACGATATCTCATGTTATGTTCCATATTTTTTCAATATTAGAACAGATTGAAACTATCCCCAACAAGAAACAAGATCAACACGGGATTCACATGAAACTCCCGTCTAATAAGGGGGGTCCCCAATCCCCAGGCAATTCCACTGATCCATGGAGCATCTAATAGCACATGGGGACGATCTACCACGGCTTCAGATTTCCATTTTTTTCATAGCTAATTAAATTTCCATATCCTGCAACCACATTTTGACAAAGATGAGTTGCTTAGTAATTATATCATATCATATCTCTCAAATCACCTATAGCAACACCCAAAAAGATAGAAAAATAAATTCTACTAAAACAGTAATAAACTGAACCTCTTCCATCATCTACCATCTGTTTTGATGCTTACAATCTGGGTAAATTATAATAGTTCACCAACCTGAAACTTGCGGCCATTTGGGGACAGTTATCCTCTTACTAACCACTATTCCAGGTTTCGGTCACAGTGAGGTCGTTATAATTGTTATAATTTCTTCCAAATACTATAGATATTTGGCAGTGTGTCAAAACCTTGTACCCCTTTTGTTCACATCAAAATAGCTGGTAAATGGATGTTCATCCCCTAAAAATGGTATTAATAGGGATTGATCCATACCCATTTGTAGACCATGTCCTCATTAAAAGCTCCATGTTTCTCGTGCCCAGTCCCGCCTGGCGAGGAGAAGACGAAGCGACCGAGCGCCGTCCGATGCGCATCATCTGCAGCAAGTCGCCGGCGGCCTAAGCGGCGATGTTTCTGATGGGGAAAAAGGCGGTCAGTGTCTGATGGGAAAAGCTGGAAAAACATCATATCTAACGGGAAAGTAATGGAAAGTATAGGAAATCTTAATGACATATTCATGGGATATTGGTTAACATTGGGATGATAATAGGAATTAGGGGGAATTTATACACCCAAAATATGTGATATGATATGGTTACCCTCCGGCGTCATCAAACATAGCAATTGGAAATCCACACAAACTAGCCATGCAGGTTTCGTTCGCTGGGAGAATCATCGAACTGAATGGTTGAACCTCCAGCCAGCCACGTTTGCCAAAGATAATCAAACAATAGGATGATATTATCCGTAGTAGATAGTGATTATCATTAGTTATCAAGATAGCATCAGGATAAAAACTAGGATTAGCATCCTAGTTAGTGATTGGGATGATCATCAGGATAATAACTATAGGATGATAATCAGGATGACAATGAGGATGCTTATTTTGGGGAAAATACATCATGCAAAACTCAACACGAGCACCTTGGAGCGCCTGAATATTAGGTTGCAACTTGTGGAAACCCCAGCATTAGCGTTAGGTAAATTAACGTTGATTGACGTAGAAAATTAGCGTTATTAACTTTTTATGAACGTTATTAGCGTTTATATTAACGTATATTAGCGGTATTGACGTTCATTAGCGTTTAGATATTAAAATATCTTTCTGAAAAACTGTATCTATTCTAAAATGAGTTTGTCCAGAACTCTGCTCTCGGCTCGCTGTTGAAAAAAAAACAAAGATGATTCTCCATGCATTGTGCGTCACTGCCATGAGACAGCAGCAGAATATATACCCAATAACAAACATATCATGAATCAACATCACAATATAACTTACCCTCTGGTAATTTAACATAGCTATTGAACATTGCCATTTATAGTTGATTTACCCACTGAAAATGGTGATTTTCCATACTTATGTTAACTATATATATCAGGATACATTACTCATTGTTTGTTTTATCATTACCCCTTGCAACAACTTGAAGAGCATATGGGAAGGGTTCTATCGTGTTGGATGGGATGTTATTTGTATAGTCGGCCGACACTGTATTCCATAGTACAGAAATGGAAAGGTGTTCGTCATGTAGTATTGTAGTCATACACCCAACCAAATAAAACGCACGTGTCTGGTTGGTGGCTTTAAACCCTTCCAAAATAATAGTCAATTTGGATCATTATCCCGTTTCTGTAGTTGAACAACAACAACAAATGAATCCACCACCATAATATGGGGGATGGACCAAAACCATCCAAAACCCACTAATTATATACTATCTTTGGGGGGATGAATGTCAACGTACCAGCCATTTTGGTCACCATTTTGGTAGGGTACCATGGTTTTGACCCATAGCCATATGATATTTATCGGCCACTCTCTCTGTGCCCAGGGCCTGATATCAGTCATCTGTTTTTCATTGCTAACCTTAAGTAGACAAAAAAAAACATGGAATTGATTGCTTCAGTAAAATATATCACATTAATGTCTCCATTGATGGCATCACAGAATCCGCGTGACCCCTGCCATCCAACGAGTTCTACCCACTCGAGAGCAGCAAGGCCAACGAGATCTTTTTTTCTCTCCTGCTATTCCGCGTCGCGGAGGTACAGCCACACCTTGCAGGTGGTCCACTGCGATCATCCTAGGAGGAAAACTACATCCCCTGCGCACCAAAGCTCCTTGACTTTACATACACAAGCATGTCCAAATCTTGCTGAATTCAGTTGACATGTTACTGTAACTGTAACTGTAGATGCTCATACAGATTGTTGTTTTTTTGAACCAAACCGGAACATGTGATCCAAATATCATCTACCACCCCAAATCATGATAGAAAAGAATCAGTCCACTGGCTTTCGGTTCTCGTGATCTTGCCACCCGGGTGCAGGCTGTTTGAAGCTCCTGGTGCGAGGACACGTTCTGCTGAGTTGGGAGTTCACAAGAAGACTTGGCTGAAGTCTTTGGGATTCGGAGTTGATGATGAGAATTCTCAATATGTGTATGTATATATTTATGCTGGATCGGATAGTGACGTGCGTGTGTATGTGTATATGTTAATGTATATCACATATATATATATATATTAATAAGGTTGACCTTATATATAATTATGTATATATATATATACACATACATACAAATATATATATATATAACCCCTACAATCATCAGCCCATCAACCAAAATTGTAGCATGGGGCGCCATGGTCATCAGGTCGCTCAAGATGCAATGAGGTGCTCACCATTCGAATGCTGGTTTTGTGAATGCTTTGGGGATTTGGGGTATACCCCAGTTCCGAGAATACTGCTTATTCATGGTTTCAATGCCTATGTTTGATGCTTCACTCAACATAAAATGGCTGGTCAGATCCCAATATGTTCTGGTGAATTCCACATGCTCGAGTGTTTGGCCCCGTGATTTCATCAAGGGAACCCACCAACATCCACCAACTAAATCCAAATATTCACATACTTGTCGAGTTTCCCTACTATAATTCACTAAACATCCTAGTGAAAAACGCTTCGCTCCAGCTGGTGGGCAGCTCTGCAGTCTTGGTCGGCAGCTCGCCGGGCAAGGGCTTCAGGGTCAGCAACGCCTTTTGGGGCCAAATGGCCCAAAAAAAGACGACCGGGATGTCCTCAGGATGTTTCCAGCATTTCAGATGTCCTCAGGAAATCCTGAATAGTTGAATTGTTCACATATGATTCACATATGATTCACATATGATAAACATGCATATGATAAAAGTGCTGGTTTTATCATGGAAAAATGGGGAAAACATGTTGTTTGACTCGCCAAGCCCGAACATCATGGCTTTTGGGCCATGCTGGGCCCGGTTGGATTTGAATCACTCGTTCCTGTTCACTTTAGATTGAAGTGTAGTTCCTGTTCCTGTTTTTTTTCCATCACTTATGGAGTTCCTGGATTCCCTAAGAGATTGAACACAACTTCTCAAATATGGATCCAGTGCAAACCAAGAAAAACGAGCTGTGTTTATCACCCATTTTTATTTCATCTTCAACCATAGAATTCTAGTGTATAGCCGTATAGCTATATAGCCAAGCAGCAATATGGGAGTGGGTCGAAACCGTGGTTGCATGTTACATGGAAATGCTTGGTGAAGGGATGTATTTTGCCCAACAAAAATAGGTTTTGTATGGTTTTTGTCCCATATCAACAAGAAACCTCACCAAATTACCAGGCCAAAATATTAAGCTATGGGATTACTCCCCAGTCCCCTGACTGTCTATATCTTTTTACACGATGACACCCTGGTGGGAACTCCTGTTTTTAAACACTGACCCAACTGGGGCACCTGACCCGAATTCGCGGTAAAACTCGCAGGGCGCTGGCGCTGAACTCCTCAAGCTCATCAGGGAAATCATCAAAATGCGTGGTGGATCCCTTCAAGTGACGATTTTCAGCTGGGTAGTTACAGTATCATCAGATATCATCAGTATCTTCCCCATGTTTCTGTGAATTGATTGAAATTGTCAGCTTAAAATCGTCCAGAAATTGAATGACTAAGTCAACAACCGACGATCCAATGTCCTCTGAGAACAACCTCAGCTTTTCAGCTGGGCCATGGTTAAGCCCCAAGACCCTGGTGTCACCCAGAGGGTGTGCTAGGGGAGACCCCAATGAATTTCAGCTACTTCAAGGGGAAAACTGAACACCCATGGGATTTGGGGTCGCCTATTTTGGAATGAACCATGATAAAAATCCTCTGCTGGAATATGAAGCCTGATGTTTCTTCTTTTTGGTCACCATGGATCAATACTCTGATGCAGTCTTGAGTTCAAAAGAAAATGCTGGCAATCAAACATGTCAAGGAAAAATGCATTATTTATGATCATTCATAGATTATTTTCCCAGCTAGAAACATGCTAACTGAGTTCGGGGATTTCCCAGCGGCCCGCCGTGTTTGACTACTGAAGGGTGGCTCTCATGGACCCCTGAAAATCTCATCCCCTTCCTCTAGTGAGTTCCCTCAAATTGTTTCAAAGAACAACATGTAGATCAAATACACTCCACAAGGGGCTTTTGGTTGGGATTATCATCTTACTTCATACTGTAGGGGTGGGATTATGATGGCTCCCAACCCCCAAATGACTTAAACAACAAACGGGCGGTGACCTGCACCGAGTGACTTGTTGGCGAAGAGGACCACACTGGCATGCCTGGACCGGAGCCAAGAACCACCTTTTTGGGGTTGTTTAATACCACCAAATGGTAACATGTGATAATTTTGGGACGGCTTATGATGCAGGATATTTATGGATATGTTTTGTTTACCCCTCCAGTCATCAAGGATGGTCATGGTACAGTCACCATTTCTAGTGGGGAAAAAAGGTACAGCAATCAACATTGTTGTAAATAAGGACAAAGAGTAGGTGAATATAGCATGGGCCAACACTGTGGATGACGATCTTCAAAATCTAGAAACATCGTTGGGTATGGCGGGTATGGGTCAGCGCCCTTTTTTCGGTGGGGAAGTGGGTCTTGAATGGCTTTGATCTGAGTTTTTTTTCTGTTGGGGAAAATATGGTAAATCATCAAAACTCAACAACAAATGGGCCATTTATGAATGGGAAATTCATACAGTATGATAAAAAAATGGTAAACATCAACAAATGGATATACCCTCTGGTTATTTAACATAGCCATGGAAAATGGCCCATTTATAGATGATTTTCCCATTGAAACCTCCATTTATAAGGGATTTTCCATGGCCTATGTTAAATAACCAGATGGTAAATGGGCCATGTTCATGCATTTTCCATAGCTCTCCAAAAATCAGTCCCGACAACTCGCGAGATCCACCGAAGTCCAGCCGTGGCACTTTCCGAACGGGTGCATCTCTTGTAGATCGCCCTGCACCAACTCCACCTTGGCCCAGGTGCCGAAGCCCCTTGAAATCTGAAGAAAGTCGGGAGAAATCCTGAGAAATGCCACAAATGGGGTTTTAACATGTTTTAACCCACCATAAAAACTATAGTCATGTTCACAATATCCTCATATCAGATTTGGGTAAATTATAACATTTCACCAACCTGAAACTAGCGACCATTTGAGGATTCCCCTTACTGACCATGATTCCCCATGATTCCAGGGTTCGGTCACACAGTGAGGTCACTAGAATTTACCAGATCCGATAAAATCTTCCCAGGTTCAATGGCCATCTCAGGATGCTAAATTGGAGGTACCTACCATATAGAAGGCGTATTTTTCAGGCCTAAATTTCAGGGAATATCCCCAGAAAGTATAGCCTGAAATATGGTACTAACGTACCTCCATTTTAGGATCCTGAAATTCCCATGAACAGGTGTTCCATCATTTTTCTGGTTGGTGGTTTCAACCCCTCTGAAAAATATGAGTTCGTCAGTTGGGATGATGACATTCCCAATATATGGAAAAAATAAACATGATCCAAACCACCAACCAGCTATTTATGTTCCCATGGTTTTCCCAGATCATTCCACCTATAAACGATCTATTGCTTTTGGTGAGATCTTCATCCCCCGAACGGCCTCTTCTCGCAAGAACGGCTGAGCCAAAGTCCGAAGGATCTCGGCATGCTGATGTCGTGTAGGCGACAGCTCCTGGGGGCCCGGGGGCCGCTGAACAACGATATAGGTATGCTGGTTTCAAATATTTATCCAACTATGGATAACTATGGTTAATAATGGTTAGTACATGTTAATAATGGTTGAGAAATGATGATTATATGGGTTAATCATGGTTAATAACGGTTCGTATAATGGTATATTATATTTATATATATATATATATAAATAAATACATATGTGATTAAGGGCTATTGCTGGTTACATGGGGGATCCCCAGTGGTCACGAGGGGATTCATGACTTGGATTTTGTTTAATGTGGGCAATCCAATGTCATAAACTATAGACCTACCATGACTGGGGATGGTTTACACCACCATGTATGGTGATTTTGGGGATGGTTGTTAAAATGGCTTTACCACATGAAGAAAATTAATAATTAGTTGGTTTTCGAATAGGTGGGTTAATACTTAGCAACTGACGAATTCGAACTAACATGTGTATAATAATTAGCTGGAAATCATGTATACACACTATGTATATATATATAATTATATATATATGTATGATGGCTGGGAATGATAGTTGTAGCTGCTAACGACGTTGGATTTATGCTTCATCATTTCATCTGTAATTGGGGTTTTCTAGGCTGGCGGCACTTGATATATGGTGGAGATCAAAGCATATTTAATTTGTTCTGTTCTGGAGCAAGAAATAAACTTGTTCGTGAGGCTGATGTTGAAAGGCCAATCGTGTGGGTAAAACGATTTCATAAACTATCCCCCAGGCATCACCATAAATATATAGGTGGTATGTTTGCCATTCCCAGTCATGCAGGTGGTTAATGGCATTGTTTTGCCCACATCAGTGACATTAGATATAATGCCCCCAAAAAAATGGATAATAGGCTATGGGTGGTTATAACCATATATTTGTTACAACCATATTATACTATATATATACTATCCATTTGCTGGATCCATACTATAATGGTTTAACCATCCTATACTTTATCATATCCATATATACTATGGATAGTTCTTATGGGTTTTCGGTGACTGGACCCAGTCATCATACTGTCTGCCAAGCATCCACGCCCGCTGCCGGCAGGCCCGTACGGAGCGCTAAATAGATCCTAACGTTGGACCGGTGACGGTGGCAGCTAAGGACATACGTGCATATATATATACATATATATATGTGTATATATATATATATATGTATGTATATATATATATGTATGTATATATGTATATATGTATATATTAATATACATGTATGTATATATTTATGAACGTATATATTCATGTATGTATATTGATTTCATCCTCCAATGCAGCCACTGCAATCTGTATTGCTATGTATTACTTGTATATTGTATATTCGTGTATATATGACTGTATGTGCACTCTCACATTTGCTTCCATTGCCCCGGTTTGCCACCCAACATGTTCAGCAAAGAAATCAGCAACTTTTGTCAAGCTCGGAATATCAAGCTTGCAGGTCGCACATGAACTCAAGTGTTGAAAATTGTACAGGAAGGGCCCCCCTAGTTGGCTTTCCAGGCCAACTTATACGTGGGAGGCCTGAAGAACAGAATAAGTGGTCCGAAACCTCTGCATTCAAGTACCCAACCGCTGGAAATTGCGGAGGTCCCAAATTAGGGAATGTTTGGGTTTTCTGCGTCCAGGTTCCGTTGAAAATGTTGAAGTACTGAGGCTGGAAACCACCCCTGACATCGGGATTGCAACCAACTTCTCAGTTTCTTTAGGATGGATCTTTCGTGTGAACCAAACAAGTGATGTTTTCTATTTAATACCCTCCATTACCCTCCTCAAAGATCTTGCAATGGCAGCAATCGTAACGTCCCGTCCTAAATTTAAATTAGGTGCTTCCAAGGCCTCCCAAATGCTGCAACTTCTGCTGGCTCACTTGACTGAGTTTCCTGATCCATGGTCTCTGTCACCGCCTCCTTGGGTGTCGCTTCCGGTGCCGATCCGGGTCGTGTTGCATTGTCGGGTCCAGAAGCGTCGTTGAGCAGGTTCAAGGGACAAGGATCCGACCGTCCGCATTGAGATCGAAGCTTCTGGTAGATCTCGGCTTGATTGGAGCCCATCTTTCATCTCCTTCTCTTTATTCTCCATTGATGTGCTGCTCATCATGCTGGGGATCTAGGGGGAACGTCTTGAGCCAGCTAGCAAACACACAAGGAAATGTGGCAAGCTGCAGGCTATCAAGGGCTCAGTGAAGGATCGATATCCAAGTCAGTCCCATCTTGTGTGTAACATGTCTTTGACCAGCAATGAAATATGCTGAAATTATCCCTTCCGGTACAAACAAATACCTGCACCATCAAGACCCGGATTCAGTCTTGGATCCCAAACATAGTTAAATCACATGTAATCAATTGGGATCATCGAAGGTAAGATGAAGCCACAAAGTTGGAACCACCAACCACTCATATCCGTGATATCCCAACAACTTGATCATGAAAATCCCTGAAAATCCCTGAGATGTCCAGCATTTCTTGTCTCACCACCTCCATCTTTGAAGATTCTGGAAACAGGGGCAGGAACCTCCACCAAGGGACAAGGCTCTGCCGCTGCCGCTGCCCAAATCACAAAGAACGTCCTGAAGGCCATGGTCACTGAGAGGAGTTGCGCTGGGGAACGATGTGAATGGTCAGCTGGGCTGAAAAAAACACCAAACTGACAAGTGGTCATGTGTTGAAACTACCCTAGATTAATTAGGAAGAATGCGGCATTGCCCAAATGAAGCGCCCCGAAAGCAATTTCCAAACCTGCTTCAAAACGCGTCCAAAAGATTGGCGAATCCAAAATGTTCAACGTTCGTTTAACATCTCAAAGTCGACCCTTGGCGCGTCTCAGTCTTGAAACCACACCCAAATCAAACCCATCTCTTGTACCTTGGAATCCAGTCATCCCTAAAGGTCTCTGGGGTGGGAATCCTAAATCTATCTGGATCTGAGTGGTCATCCATTCAGTCGCTGATTTCTTAAAGAAAATCACCGCGGCTACTGTCACGCGCACAATATATATATATATATATATATATGTATATATATATATATACAATATGATTATATATTTATATATATATAATGATTGTAAATAATTGATGATCATATCAGTGGGATATGAAATCGTCCACAATCTAGCTGCATCTATGAATATGACTGCAAAGAAATATGCCCCTAAATCTCAAACTACCATTTACCACGGTATTGGAATTTCACCTCAGATACTCACCCGATATCTTGGAAATTTATATTAGCCTCTGGAGAATCTGAAAATCCACCATTGAGTTCGATGATTTTTCCATTAAAAGCCGGCCATATTTATAAGGGGATCTCTGAAAAACCTATCCACTGGCTTCGTGAGGCCAGCAAGGTCGAAGTTAGAGCCTATCAACGATGGTTAAACCACCTTCATATCCCCATGAATAGGGCCATGTATATAGAACATTTTAGAACCCCCTCATAATTCATGGTCAAACCCATGATTCACTGTGAACCAACCACGATTTTGGTGGACTTTCAGGGGCCTCTGGCTGGACTTCGGTCTGGGCCAGGAACCACTCCAGCAAATCAAAACTCAGCTCCCCATAGGTGGCATCACCACCGAGAGCCTGGAGACTCAATGGATTTAGGGAAAAAACCTATGAAAGGAAGGTAGAGTTTTACTTCAATAAATGTTCTTGGAATATTGGTTGGTGGTTGAGCCACCCATCTGACAAATATGAGTTTGTCAGTTGGATGGAATATGTTCATGGCTTGAAAAATTGGGATTCTTGGGGAAAAAAGGCAGTAGAGACTTGCCAGGGGCGATCTGCCGAGTAGCGAGTGTTCCTAGCCCCTCTTTGATAATAGCATGGGTCAAACACCCTGTTACACTGTTTAAAATGGTTTGCAAATGGGGCAAAACTGCAGGGAAACACATGTTCACATGTGCATCTATTGTATTCAAGCATATTCCTCAGCTATCATCCCCCCATGTTCCTAATATATGTCCATGACATATTGGTTAGATGTTCACTGGCCATCTCAGGAACCTAAATTGGAGGTACCTACCATATATAAGGCATATTTGTCAGGCCTAAATTTCAGGGAGTATCCCCAAAAAATATGGCCTGAAATATGGTACTAACGTACCTCCATTTTAGGATCCTGAAATTCCCATTAATGAGATGTGGTTAGATCCCATTCTTCAATCCCAGATCTCCCGTCACGCGGAACCTCCACGAAGTGTTCTTCATCTTCTCTGAGATCATAGAGATGAATGTCACCATACTCCTGACATGCGGAGGTACAAGGTATGAACTTAGTACTAACCTAGATGTAACTGCGAAACCTAGAAAAACAAAGTAATAATATAGGTATTAACTGCAAAAGAATAACAAAGATCTAGGTATTTCTTCTGCAAACAAATAATAAACCTAGATCTTGCTGACCCAAGTCATGTCCCAATAAACTTCCAGAAAGTCTTCATTTGGATTTTGCTTGAAACATGTTGGCACTCCCAGATTTCATGGGAATAACCAACCACTTTCCAGTTACTCTCTGGTACTCAAACATGGCTAGCCGGGAATTCCATCATAAATGTAGTTTTATAGCTCCAAAAATCATCGAACGAAACGGGGGATAAACTTAAAATTGCAATGTTTGATCTACCGGAGGATCTTCCCAATGATTCCATGAAATTATATCTATCTGGTTGGTGGTTTCAACCCCTCTGAAAAATAAGAGTTCGTCAGTTGGGATGATGACATTCCCAATATATGGAAAAACCAGCTATTAGTCAGTTGTAATGTTCCAAACCACTAACCAGCTATTTATTTTCCCATGGTTTTCCCACATCATTCCACCTATAAACCACCAGCTTCGCGCACCTCGTCCAGCATCATGCGATCGAAGAGTTCGACCACGCGCCGCGCCTAGCGCATTTAGCTGATCGCCGAGCTGCCAAAAGGGAAATCATCCCCCCTTTAGTGGCAAAAACATGGCAAAACCAGAAATCACTGATTCATAAACTATGGTTTATTATGTTTATTAATTAGGGGGATACTTCCCCAATAGTTCTAATCTGATACTTAAATGATACCCCAATTCAACAGCCGTTTGGGGTTTATTAAACCGGGGTTGACATCATAGAAATCACTGATTTTCTATTACGATGGACTTGTTCATCTTGGATTGGTGGTTAACACATCCGATTTCCACCAGTCGACAAGCCAAATTTGGAACCAAAATGGGATCCAACCTGTAGCAGTTTGCACTAAAAGGACAAACTACTGTCCCCGAAACCATTGTTTGTTTCAATGTTTTTGAGATCTCTTTCTCTTGGAAACTCGTTTTCTTGACATTCCTTTTTCTGCTATTTTCAGGCGGGTCAATTATTACAATTCAGCTAGATATGTACATATATACTGATATACTGTAATAGGATTACCGTGTGGCAATCAAACATGGTTTGCTACAATGTCCCATTTATGTCGATGTCGGCCGCAGCTTCTGACATTTTGGCCGATAATTGTTAAGTATTGGACAGAATCTCTCTGGGCATCATGTTTCCTTTTTTCCCCGAAGATGTTCTAAACACATGTAATCCAGGGCTATACTAGGAATTCCCAGTGCTGAGGTTGCACTCACTTTGATATCTTGCAGATGTAGAAAACAAACGGCATGACTCAACAGTAGGAACATGACACTGCAACAAAAGGGATCGCTTCTGCACTGCAACTAACCAGAAGGATGGTACATGTATATACTTATATATATATATATATGAGTTTATGTACATATATATATATATGTATTTATGTGTGTATGAATATGTGTATGTATGATTATGTATGTATATAACTGTATATATATATATGTATAATATGTCTAAATGGTAATGCATGATCATGTGCATATGGAACAACAAGATATAGAACACAGAAAACAAACGGCACAGTGCTCCAATGGCACGACCGGAGCAGGAGGAGCTGTGAAAATCACTGGGGGATGCCATGGAGTGTTGCCATGGTGTACCCTCTGGTAATGACTAACAAAAAGCTATGGAAAGATCCACCATTTTCTAGCTGGGAAAATCCACTATTTCGACTGGGCCATTTTCAATAGCTACGTAACAAATTACCAGAGGGTATGTTAGATACCCAGGGAAGGTAAACGCAAAAACATACAGTATCCCTGTTGATGGCAAATGATTAAAGCCCACAAAAAACGCGATCCCCATGGTACAACCAACACAGAGTCCACAACTAGACCCCGTGACCGCCTCCGCTGCTGACAAGGGCCGTCTGGGCTCACATTGGGCTGTCACACCTGCAAGTAGTGCCGCACATTTTATAGGGATCTATGTACCAAGTATTAAATTTATGGATGTGTCATGATATGTCACCCAACAGTGTAACACCTTGGAACACCCCGGTTGCAGAACTGAAGAGACATTCTATAGATGACGTTGATTCTCAGAGTCCACCGCACTACGATCCCAGAGAAGATACATGAACATCCATAACATCCAGCTAGGCCGCTTTGGGGAAACGACGGAGCTGAGACTCAGGTGAAATCGGCGAAATTGTCGAACATCCTCCGAAGAAAAAATCCTGTTCTAGTTGGTGGTTTATGCCCATGATACCCATACTATAACTCTCACTTTTTTGTTAGTTACCCTCTGGTAAACATACAAAAAGCTATGGAAAATCACTATTTCATAGGTAAATCAACTATAAATGGGCTATTTCCATAGCAAGTCCTGTTAGTTTACCAAAGGCTAAACACCCAAAAAAACTGGTGGTTGAACCGAATCAGTCGTGGCATGTCGTGGCCTGCTCCCGCCGCAAAAGTCGCAAGGCCCAAGTTGGCCAAGTTCGCGACGCGCCGTGCCACCATGGCAAATCTATGGCCGAAAGACATGGAGAATATGGGTATGAGTCAAAACCTTGGTACCCTAGTGAACCCCAAATAACTGGTAAATGGATGTTCATCCTCCCAAATATAGCAAGATTGGTTTTGATACATCCCCATATCAGAATACCTATGTCTACGACCATCAAATGGGAGGTATTTTTCGCCAATCATAAATCAACCATAGAGAGAGTTTGCCAAAAATAGGGACTGAATTTTGAAGCAGTACTAGCAGTACCAATGAACTTTCACATGACTGTATCTTTAAAGAACATGCGGAATCGTCCTAAATTCATTGTTAAAAGTAAGGCCGTATATCTATGGCCCTTTGAGTAGCCATAGATTGTAGATGTATGCGCAAGCTAAATTGGTATATATGATAGAAGTAGATCTATGCTATCTTAGGATATTTAGAGCATTTAGACATTTAGACAGGTAATTTCACACTTGTATGGTCATGTTAGCGGGGGTGAATATTTATTTCAGAATGATGATTTGACAGATCTAGATGGTCAAAGTCAAAGGTATATAACCAACTACGTTTGGTTTACTATTTACAAAAAAACATCTATCTGTACTTTTTATGCAAGACACACCGCAGTCCGCCACATAAGGATGGTAGATTTATGCTTGTAATCATAATTGCAGTCTTCAATCGTTCACGGTTAAAATTGGTCAAATCAGATTGTAGATACATTGTCTATCAATATCATATAAATCTGTTAGAATATATATATATATATTACTATATTTAACAGGCCATATTTAGTTCCCTTCCCATCGTCCTTGATCATGCTTCGGATAGCCATCCCGATTCACTGGGGAAGCGCTTGGCGCTACTGATGGGTCTAGGTCCACCTGTGTTCCTTGAGATCATGGCCTTAGTTTCTGTACGTTTTTGTTGAAACACATCAAGACTGTAAGTGGCGTTGTGGCTGACATTCCAATGGACACAAGTATGCATGGATATCATGCATACCATGGCGACCCTCCCGTTTTTTTGCCAAAATGCTGCGGCATACAAATAACCCATTGCAGCAAGAACGGCCCACGGGTCTTGATAAGGTCCTTTGTGATGGCAAGCATACCATCTTTGGATATCTTTGGGCTACTCCGCTTTGACCCCTCAAAAAAGCAAGCCATACAGTTATGGCCATTCATTAGTTATAACATGTTATAACTTGTTATTTCTATGGGATACCTTCTATAAATGGGGTTGTAATGGTGATTATTGGTGATGAATAATGCATAAATTAATGGTTCATAGTGGCTATCACTGGTATGGGCTCCCAGGCTACGTAGCCCGTGAGCTGCTGGTCAATGCAGGTCCAAAAGGAGTGCAGCACGGTGTCGTCCAAGTAATCCTACGCTTGCCAGTTGCTGGGATGATTTATTGTAGGGAATTGATACAGGTTTATTAGGAATTTATAGAGGTTATATGAATTGATAGTGTTTTTCAGGGATTCATTAGGGATTTATAGAGATTAATTATATGAAATTATTATTTTAGGGATTTATTAGGAATTTATAGTATATAGAGGTCATATTAATTGATAGTGGTTTTCAGGGATTCATTAGGGATTTATAGAAATTAATTATACGTATGAATTTAAAGATTCTTTTAGGGATTATTAGGAATTTATAGAGGTTATATAAACTGATAGTGTTTTTCAGGGATTCATTTGGGATTTACAGAGATTAATTATATGAATTTAATTATGAATTTGTAGAGGCTATCAGGAATTCATTGGGGATGATGCCACCATTTTGGTCATCCATGATTCATGACCAGGGAATGCAGTTAGGCCATGGCAACTATGGAAAGCATGGCGGCTGCCCCACTGCAGTTCATCCTGGACCTTGTTAAAATAGTTTTTTCCTTGCGGCTGATGTAAATAAGATGATCCCCAAATGTGGCAGTCATGTGGGTCAAGAGCTAATTAATCCAAATCTTGGGTACAACATGGTACAACCCCCGCAACTTAACTTATCCCATCTTATCATATTATCCCTACTTAATCCTAACCAATCCTCTACCTTGCCCCTAAAAACCTATAAATGAACCCTGATTCAGATAACTCCCTTGAAGCATCTCTCCTCATCGAAGCCTAACAGGCGTCGCACCAACAACTGCCACTCCTTGGGATTTCCAGGAGTGTGCGGGACTACTGTTACAACTTGAGGTTTAAGCAGGAGGGAAATCCCCAAGTTGTTGCTTAAATTTGAAAAGGTTCATTTTGGGGCCTGTCAGAAGGGGTGCTAAGCAGCTAAACCGACACGATAGTGCTTGATGGACCTGATATTTGACCTGGATATTCATGTAATCATTTGCCGGATTTAAGATACAAGACTATGAGGAAATGCTCCAAGAATAAAAATTGATTCAACTGCGAATTCAACCAACACAGTTTGGCAAATAAGGAACAACAAAGCAACCAGCAGAACCTTTGCACTACCTTGCCATAGTTGCCATAGGGGAGTCGTGGGATTGCGAATCAAGCAATTTTCTCCTGAATCTGGACGTCTTATCGATAAAAAAAGGTATGTTACACACGTTAGCAGCAGCCTTAGTAGCCGCAGCAGCCGTAGCATAGATTCGGGAGGTCATAGTTTTGGTGACCTGAAAAGTCCTCTGCGGAGCCAATACCTACGGTTGAGTCAAGGCTAGCGGCTAGGACTTCATAAGAGTGACCCAGTTTGGCACGTTACTATTACTTTTACCATCTGATACCCCATCATCACTTCAAGTGCGGAAATCCAATCAGAAGAACTAAAGAACGAACACCACAAATCCGTGAACAAGGCCAAAAATCATACCAGTGGTTCATAACCCTATCATACAAAAATCCCATGGTTCCGCTTACGAACAAATAGTGGTGACAGACCGGACGTCTTCGGTCGCGTCACCCACTCAGACACCACTCCAATCCATGGTAGACCTGGCAAATGTTGGACAACGCCTGGTAGGGATTCAGAAATAGACGGTTCCTGGTCGCAAGTTTTGAGGCTTCGGTCGCATCACGCGATATTTCTTGGGATTCAATCAACAAATATGGGGATCATTCAATGGGAATTTCAGGATCCTAGAATGGAGGTACTGTACCATATAAGGCCATATTTTGTGTGGATATTCCCTTACATAGGCCTTACATAGACCTTATATATGGTAGGTACCTCCAATTTAGGTTCCTAAAATGGCCATTGAATCATGGTCTCTGAATTGTGATATGCGACCAGCTACCCTCCTGTATGTTGGCTTAAGAGGAGAACTAAATGGGCTTTGGGGTGAAGATAAATTCTGAAACATAGCAGTAACATTGCAGCAATTTTTGCCCGCACTGGGATTCTGAAGTAGGGCCTTCCAAGAGGAAAGCTGTGGCGACGGCACGGGTCAAAATCCCAGTTTTGTTCCTTTTTTTTTAACCAAAATCGGTGGTGTATAGATGGATGTTCCATTTCCCCACACCCCACAGCAAACAAGCCGGTTCCTCCCCAGCCGTCATATGCAAACATGAGCTGTTCCACCTTCAGCAGTCTGGTGAATTGGATATCCCCAAAACCATGGGTTTCAATACTAAAATAAACTAATTCTGGATGATTCGGGGTACCCCAATTTCAGGAAACCTCCAGTTGAATAATATATATATAGGTTTTATAGGTTTCAACAAAGGATTGTCATGGATGTTCTACAATTCCCATGATTCCTATCATCAAAAAAAAATGTCTGGAAAGCCAGGCACTAGATCTGACCAGCTGAAGCAAGGTGAGGTTTTCTAGAGCTGGTACAATTCATGGGGGGAACAAGTTGACGAACTTATAGCCGGAGGGAGCACCTTGTATTGTTTTCCATAATGTTTTATCATGTTTATTCACATATGGAGAAAATACAGTATAGTTTTTTTGAATGTATAAGTATAATTATATATATAGTTTTTTCTAACCCAAGAGTTGGAAGAACTCTAACAGTTGCATTAGGAATAGTGTTTTATTCAATCCCAAATACCCTCTGGTAACAGAACTATGGAAAGATCCACCATTTTTCATGGGAAAATCCACTATTTCTATGGCCATGTTCAATAGCTATGTAACAAATTACCAGAGGGCAACAAAGGTTTGAGAGGCGCTTCTCCATGTAGGGACCGCTGGGACCCCGGGCGGAGTAGTGCGACAAACGATCCTGTTTCTATTTGGGGCGAAATGGTGCGAGACATCGCGATGAATGGGATTTTTCCATGGGATTTAAGCAACACTCATGGTGATTTATATGGGATGTATATATGGGATTTAACCTTGGAAGACACGGAATTCACCAGAATATAAGATCTATAGGTGACATTTACATACATATTTATACATATTTATGATATGCATAACATGGAACATGGAGGGGTAAAGCAACACTTTACCGCGAATCCGAACAATCTGGGTATCCGAGATCCCGAACAATCTGATGTTTGGGTCTGTCTGAAAATGGTCTAACTCCCCCCCCAAATGGCGTGGTGAAATCTCCCATGTTTGCTGAAAAACCTCGGGGATACCGCCATAAAATTGTGGTCAAAGGACATGACTGACCTTTTCAAGCATCGAATTTTGCGAATATTCCCACCAGAATCAGACCAAACCCCACATTTCATGACACAAATCCATGTATATATAATATAATATAATTTATACTTAAATAGATATATGATATGTATATATATATAATTGTTTCAGAATTATTCCATCTTGACCCAAACATTGCCATCTTTTTGGGTAAGGCTCCCTCGCTAGATCCTCATGGCTCCATCGTAGCCCTGGGGCTGCGGGCCATGATGCTCTGAGCCGCTTCCTCTTCGGCTTCAAAGGCGAAGTGCGAGAGCCGAGCACCCGCCTGGCTGCTGAAACATATATGGGATTGATATAGGAATATATGGGACTTAAAAAAAAAAAACTAAGGGGATTACCTAAGTATATAATATGGTTACGGAAATTGGGTGCCAATAAGATATTTTATGAGGGTATGGATAGTATCACATATGATAATATGTATATACGTATATAATATAGTATCATATAATCAGCAATCTGATATGTGTGTGTGTGTTCTCAAAATGGGGGATTTGGCCACCAAAATGGCAATTTGTTTGTGGAAGATGTTGATGAATCAATGGTGTGTCAGTGGGATGGGAAACTGCTAACTAGGTGTAACGAGGTGTATGGCTACAATCTCTATGGACAGGACTCGCGATAAACTTAAATGGGGATCAAGTACCAAAGCAACTAATGAGATGATGAAGTCAAACTTGTGAGCCAGTGAATGTGTTTCTTAGGGTATGTTAATATGGCAAGTCATAGGGATTAATGGGCATGCTCCCCGTCAATGAACCATTTTGGTGATTTTGATGAATCGTTCATCTCCATTGCTGAAACCAGTTACCATAACGCCATAACCTCTTGATAATTATCATCTTCATATTCGATGGGTTGTCAATGGCACATAAACTTGACAAGCTTTGGTCGCAAGGAGGTTTTCGCTGCAGGATACCTCATGGATCTTAGTCATCTTAGTGACTTAGTGACAGGAGAAATAAGTGGTTTCCTAAAACAAAATGCCTCGCACTCGGCCATCAAAAAATGTTGGATCATTATCAAAAATGTTGGTCTTATCACTCAACATCAAAAACTGGTTGGTGGTTTTAACCATCTTGAAAGATATGAAAGTCAATGGGAAGGATGACATCCCATATAATTATTATGGAAAATGAAAAATGTTTGAAACCACCAACCAGAAAATGTATTTTCCCTTCAACCAAGTCTAGCACTTATATGACCAAATCAAATAGACCGCTTCAAAGAAGACGACTGCGCTGCTGACGCATCAGGTGGGCTGTGGGTCCATGGCTTTCCTACCCTTTTTATTACGGAGCCGTTGTTTTTATGGCCAATCATTAGATCCCCTGCAACAAAAACAAAACGTACTGTTGACCCAGTTGTGGAGGCAACTGAACGGTAAATCGCATATCAGGCGGACATGATTAGCCCATCCACCTGGATTAATGGGGAGAAAAACGACTCTGCCTTCTTTTGTCGTTCGCGCTGGTTGCGACGCATTGCAGCCTGGGAAAGCCACGCAAAGTAGTTTGCAAACAGACCGTTTGACCATATTCAAGGGGGTGGTGCAAAAACAAACGATAGACGACACACAGGTTTAAATCAACTATGAAAGACACCCACTCTTCGATATGTTTGAACATTATGATTCGCAGAAAGCCAAACAAGTACATAATATATATATATATATACAATATTAAAACATGTTTTTTTTAATACATGTACATATACATGTACATATACATGTACATATACATGTACATATACATGTACATTCCTATGCCAAAAGGAAACTGCAAACAACCAACCAACTCATGGCCCAAAATGATCCACGCGCGACCCCAGGCCCCAGGCCATGAAACTTTGCGTTCGAGCATGGCCTGACCTTGGAGATTTGCTGGACTGGTTGGGTCCTGTTTGCGCTTCAATTGGGAGAACTCCAAATCCCCGGAAAATTGTATGTGTATATATTAATATATATATATATATATATTATTAGTTATATATATATAACTATAGATATGGGATATTCCGGAACAATGATGATGATGATGATGATGGTGTTGCTTGCTTGCTTGGTTGGTCGGTCGGTTGTTTGCTTGTTTGTTTGTTCGTTCATTATTTTGGAACAATACAGGGTGGTGGGACCCTCCCCCTTTTTTGACAACAATTTTCTTGATGGTTTGTTGATGTGTGTCGATGCCCTGCTACAGGTCTAACTTCTGGTACGATGTTTACCCATCCAACTACAGCAAGAGTACGGCTCTCAGAGAAACTCTACTATGTGGGGTTGTCCCGAAACAGGGGATAAGCTACGTCCACTAACTAACCATCAACCATCTGATTACCTGGCGGTTTTGGAACCCAACGATTCCCCCATACCCAGATGAATAGGATTAATATAGGATTAATATGGATTAATCCCATCCCCCTAATATTAAGCACCTCCTAAATGATCTAAATTTGATCCCAAATAAGTGTTTCTATCTCCTACATCCACCATGGTTTCTAGGGGATGTTTGGGATTCTACTATTGGGTTTGCTTTCGGGTATCCCCACACCCCATCAAACCCTAAACCAACTTAGCTGACCAAAAAAAAACAATTCAGTCCCAATCACCATTGTTGTTCGTGGAGGTTTCCTGAAATAGGGCTACCCCCAAATCATCCATTTATAGATGGAATTTCCATATCATAAACCATCCAAAACTTGGGGTATGATCCAATAGCCATCAAAAATCAACCGCTTGGCCCGAGCCACTCTTCAGTGTTCACCTTATGGGGCCTTGGTGCTTCACAACTCACAACGGTGATGCCCCGAGGCTGGTGACAACCTAGCATACTCTTACGCAACAAACATGGGTAACATAGGAATATGACAAAAAACAAAGGTGGGCATCATCAAACAAATGTGATACCATGTGATAATCAACAAATTATGTCACATGTATGGTATAAGTCAACTAATAATCACCAAATTATGCTGTGAAGTGGGGATAATCAAACAAATTATGGGATTTGAGAAACAAATCCGGGGGAGATCGACAAACACAAGAATCTGTGAAAGGCATGAACCGAGACAAAGATACACAAATGGGATCAGAAACCGACAAACATTGGGTTTTATGGTATTCACTAATGATGTGGATATAATCAATCATTTGGGGCGATTACAATCAGGGCGACTTGAATGGAATCAAGTCAGCTAAAATGTCAAATTCAATCTGGTCATAGATGATACTAATTCACTGACCTGAAATAAGGCTACCACCATTCTCAGGTCGCAGTGAGGTCGATATAATTTAACCAGATTCAATCAACTACAAAAATTGGATGCGCGCCACAAATAGTGGTGCTTCCACCTCATGTCCCCCACTTGATCTGCAGGATGAACAGATGAACACATCACACGTTGGCATGGCATTTGGCCATTATTGGCCATTATTTGGCATTGGCACCCAGCCTTGATAACCAACGTATCATTCAACCAAACGTTTCCAAACATATGGGGATGGGTCATTCAACCAAACGTACCCATGGTGAAGATCAACATAGCTGCATAGCTAGTAAATGGATGTCCATCCCCATTAAAAATGCTATATTATATATATTTTTTGGTATTGATAGATGGATATCCATAGCCATATGCCCTTCCAAAGCTTGCTGCGGCAGCCGAGTCGCGTCTGACACTCGCTCCGCCGTTTCGAGTCGTCTTTTGGGAGCACGTTTCTGGGGAGCAAGCCCTGGATGCCGCGGAAAAATCATCTCATATCTGGCTTTGGTAAGGGCAATTTGAGGGAAACAAACCATTGTTTTCCTGGTTTAGTTGATCAATTTTTCGCAATAAACATGGTGATACTGTGATCCAATAAAAAAAATCTGGATATCATCTTAAGGTCATAAATCCCACCATATCCCATTCTATTCCATGATATTTCTATATATATTCTTGGCTTTACACTGTACACCTTCATGTTTGCTTGCTAAATCCATCATTTTTGACAAACCACACCACAATTGCCAGGGGCCCACTTAGGTGCAAATGCATGCAAGTAACAGACCAGCGTGGGGTACGTATGGGTACATTGGGAAGGTTCCCATTGTGTATTATTTTTTACCCCACCAGATAAGTATGAACAAAACATGTTTTTTCCCATTTGTTGGAATCAACAATTCATCACAATATAAAAAACACACCAACCAGAAATTGTGTTTACAGTATATCCACCCTTAATCTTTAAATGCATTTTTGTTGACGACATAATCCCCCATGGTTTTGCAACATGATCCGACCTTCGAGACTTTCTCGGACTTGCCAGATGCTCCACCATACCTGCCATGATGAAATGATCAACTGGGGTGCAGACAATGACTCAAGCGCAACTCCTCTCCAGTGTTTTGACTTCCTTGCAAAAGATAATATAGTACGACTACAATAATAGACAGACATAGTAATGAAACAACAGTTAAATAAACAAGTAGTAATTTATGTACATACTAAGAATCCGAGCTGGATTGATTCGTGGTGCAAGCAACTTACGAATCAGCATGACCCAGCCATAGCACTTCGCCAATCCAGTCGACACCTCCGCATAAAGGACATGAATTCGCTCTTTGGAACCTTGCCCATGGATTCGGTGCCCAGGCCGAGAACTTTGTCCAGAGCAACATATCAAATGGTTGAGGATATCGATTTTTGAGAAGTACCTACATGTACCTACTATTTAAGAGTGACATGGGTCACAACTGATATCAATATGGGTTTTATGGTTTTCTGATACCGTTTTTATTTAAGTACAGTAAATAATAACATATTTTGGTGACATCTGACATGGGTCACGCTGTAAAAGCCTCATATCCCGGACAAGACGACGATCGCCTTTTGCCCCGAATGAACGGGTTTTGCTTATTTTGACTCAACCGGTGGGAGATAGTGACAAATAATTTTAACCCCAAAAAAATGACAATTTATACACCCGCAATTCATGGCAATTCATCATCATTTTGGACTTGGTCTTGTTTTTGGGGGCATGGATTTCTACAAAGACCTGAGTCACCTGAGCCTCTCACTCGCATCCGAGCGGAGGTGTCCAAAGCCTCAGGAACTTCAGAACATGCCCTGAGTTCTGCAAGAAAAACTCGAGAGTTCTGCAAGAAAAAGCGGAATTCAAATCAACAGCCGGTGACTTAACGGACCTTAATGGTGATCAGTGATTAAAATCAAATCATCATGGGGGTCAAAGCATGTCAAAACTTACTGTAGTTCATTCATTTTGCTGAGAAACATCTGCATCTGAATGGATTTGAGTGGATTTCAAGACACAACATGATGAGGGCGCAATCAACAAGGCAGGAGAAATGCATACAACACCGAAACAGATGTGGACATATGCTAAACAGTAATCACCTGCCATATTTGCGATTGGGAAATCTCCACGTTGCACGTTCACACGGCCCGGAGAGTGATGACTGACAGCAGATTCTCCGAACAGCAAAGTTGAGACTTCGTGCCCAGTTGAAATCAATGCGGCCACGACATCAAGAACAACTTTGTGACAAACAAGATAATGAAACATGGATAGTACACATCTTAAACTGTACATGTCAAATTTGGATAAATTTGGATATTTATCCAGATTGGATAATAAATGTTAGATTTGTTGTACCCGCCCTTGTTGCGGCCACATGCGGCCACCCTGCCTTCCAGAGACGAAACATATCGTCACTGGGGAGCTCCTGATGACGAAGATCTGAAAGGGGGTCATTGTAGACCGTCTGCTGCGATGTTGCATGCAGGTCATGTGCAATATACATAAATGTATTTGTTTCATAGAAATATACTTCTATGCAAATGTCTAACACATTCATATCAATTTATTTATATATATATACATATTCATCTTATATATATATAACTGTATAATCCCTTCCCACTATTACTAACCCCCCCAAATAATAAAGACTAGGGTCCGTCTCCAATTTTGGAAAATTTGAGGTTGGCCAATTGATCCCCTTTAGAAAACAATTTAAACATGAAGCTACCATTTCAGGGTTTCACCCCCAAATTTTAAAAACTAGTCAACCCCGGGGTGTTTTTTATTAGGGTCCATCTTTTAAGGTCGAAAAAAAACAACGTATCTTATATTAAGGTTTTTAATCTAATATTAGGGGAAAGCTTCGAAATCCCATTTTGGGCAATATGTTAATCATATTTTATAAGGAAATCAAATCGATTTTGAAATAGAAAAAACAGTTTTTTATATTAGGGTTTTTAATTTAGTATTAGGGGGAAGCTTCGCACCCTAATAATAAATACCCCCTAATAATAAAAACTACCTGAGGTGTTTATTATTGGGGGGGTTAGTATTAGGGGGAAGGGATTATTTACTATGTTTTTCCTCCAGGCACTCAGAAGCACTGTGCTGCGGCCTAGCAAGTAAATTCACATTTCCATCAGGAAACTAGCTCCGGCGTGCGTAATCAGCACCAATCACCTCACCATATGTAGATATGTATATATATATATTACATATATGTTATAATTGTGCGTATCTTTTCATCTACAAATATATCTTGCGTACATTCATAGACATGTTCCTACACAAATCATATTGGCTGCTATCTATCTATATATATAATATATAGATATTGTGCCTTCATATACATTGTCGTTTTTTTTGGTCTAAATGGGCTACCGACGAACCACATCTGTTTGGTTCGTTCTAGTTGTTTCAGGCATTTGCTGCCTGCACTGGCAGCTTATCTTATGATCTTCACTTGATCGCATGTTATGCACACAGCCTTTGCACCGTATGGAAGAGCGCACTTCAAGTGTGACCATGTCGTTAAATTGTTCTATCCGCACACGGAAAACCAAAAATAGATACTGTAGACATGTTGGAAACCTACAAACTATGAGGTAAACACACATAATCTATAACATCATGGGAACATATGGGAAACACAAAATACATGATTGTTTTAAAACTATATACATATTTATTATATATATACATATATAATTATATATATATATAATTATTATTATGTACATAATTATATATAATTATATATATCTACATAATTATATATATACAAAATTATATATATAAACATATATATATATATATATATTTATAAAATTACATATGTACAATATGCATACGTCTATGGGTGTGTCTGAAAATGGGGTTTTCCCGCAATGGCATTTTTGGCAGGGAAAATGAACAAAAAAAACAAACCTTTACACAATACACAAATATGTATGAATATACAATATAAACATATACAGTGTATATATATATATATTCATTTATTAGCCATTATTAGCCATGATTAACCATCATTAACCATTATTAACCAGAATTATACAGGTATACTTACTTGCCCTTCCTAGCAGCATTCCCCATGCGCCACTCTGGGCTTCTCTATTTTCAGCCCATCCTCTCGATCGAGGTGTAAGCCAGGATAGGTGCCTTGCTGCAGGATGGCAGGGGACCGTATAATGAACGAACTAATGTGGGTAAAACAATGCCACAATGGTTAGTAATGGATAAACATGGTTAGTAATAGATAATACCGGTTGATAATGGTTAGTAATTAACCAATCATCTGTAATGTGGGCAAAACAATATCATAAACCACCCATGACTGGGAAAGGTCTATCTGATTCTGACTCATATCCAAATTTGCCTGTTGACATTGAGGGTAGAAATAGCAACGAGTACATCCCTGTTCAATCGTGAGTTTCACAGCAATCTTCCTGGTACAAGCCCATCCACGCCAGGGTCATCCCACGCCAGGGTTACCATGGGTTACCCACAGAAATCTGTGATGACTGTGAGACGACCTTTTCAACAACGTGGCAACGTGGATAAAGGGTCAAGGAACAGCAGATAAAGCTTTCATACATGGAGGAATATGGTGGATTAACATGGGATGACCGGCCGGGAACGAGACCGCGCAAGAACTTCTCCAAATCTTCGAAGGTAATGGTGCCTGCAGCAACAACGCCCCGGTGTTTCTCTTGAAGATGTTTGGATTTGGGTCAAAAATGGTCAAAATATGCTTGGCTCTGGAAACCACAGATAGTATGCTTTGCTTGTTGTATAATTTGTATATAAACGATCAGATTATTCTTGGTACCCAAAATTCGAGCAGTTTCAGGGTGGGTCCAAGCCGTGAGACGGCGCGGTTCCCGGACCGGGATAGGATGGTACTGCCGAGCAGAGCGTGGTTGCTTTGGTGGTTTTAGTTTGGGGAACACGAATTTCCTTTAGAAAACATGTTTTTTGGAGAACCACCACCTTTCCCCAGAACTGGGATGGTTCTGGCCGTACCTGTGCCCCTCCTGCTTAAGCCGAAGCTAAAATTTCAGCGGCCAAGACTCTTTTAAGCACACTTTCGGTGGCTAGTGTAAGATAAACATGTCTGGAGGTCAACCATAAATTTCCCAACTCAACCCATTCTGGAACCGCTAGAGGAAGTGGTGTCAGACAAACCCAGAACTCATTTCTCAGCCGTATTTTGGAATAGTGACAGCCGATTACTATCCAGGTACTACAATGTTGTTCCCCACAGTTTAGTGGGTAAACATAAGTAGGCTCTTCTGTTTTGTTTCTGGTGGATGTATCAAACTAGTCAATGACTCAATGATCAATGACTTACAGTAATGGTCTTACCCTCTGGTAAACTAACATAACTATGGAAAATCACCATTTGTAATGGGTAAATCATCTATAAATGGGCCATCTATACCATAGCAAACTGTTAGTCACTACCAGAGGCTATGTTCCAAGTTCCCCAGGATGACCCAAGGGAGCCGCTCCTGTGCCAGTGTTGTCGATGAAGAGATAGATCTGTGGCCGAAGTTCACCGTAAATCGCCAGCAAATTGGGGAAGTTGATGAACGTCGAGCACTTATATCAGCAGAAACAAGTCGGGAGTCGGGAAAAACATCAATACATATAAATACATATGATATGGGGATACAATATCAATAACATCAATAATTATCATCAGCAAGGATACATTGATTCAATGGCCATGTGGATAATGCCATGGCCCGGCCTTGTACCAGTTGCCCTCGACGTGGTGCCACCTGGCGGCGTCAGCTCATAAGCACTCCGGTGGGGGGGTCTGGAAAAAATGATCATGTGAATATTAACATATGTGTAAACATATTATATCTATACAAATGTATATATACGTATATTCTCTATACTATAAATAACATGAAATAGTATGAAATAGTATCAACATGATAGATGGATCATATGTACAAGGACAATATCCAATAGTCCCATCATCACTAGTCTCATGAATAGAATAGTCCCATGTATATTTTGAGAGATTGAGCATTTTGACCCATAACGTTGTGCAACCAATCCTGGCTTTTCCCACACATCATTTGGGGACTCAATGGCTGATTCAGTGTCCAGGAATGACCCGTTTCCAGCGTGGCAAATGCCCATTTCTATTGGATAGATCTCCATGTTCATCACAATCGCTCTGGGTACACCTTGATAATCTCATGCGAATCCAGTCAATCGGCATGTTCATCATATTTCTTGTGGCAAACATTCAAACTAATTGACATGACCAACCCATTCCCTTCGGTACGTCATTCCAATGTCATAGACATCAATTCCATGAAATCTTCAGTGTTTTCATAGCTAAACCCCGAGGTTCAATGCTTATATGTATTTTGAGAAGTTTCTATGGCTCAAAAAAAATCATGTGTTTTTTTTTCTCCGGTAGTTTCAGAAGCTTCTGTTGTTTAAAAAAAACACGCAAAACAACATGTTCATCTCTCTTCGCATGTCTGCATGGCTAAAAAACCAATGTTCGTAGAAATTCACATGTTCATCCATGTTTCATATATTATGTTCATAGATGTTTACATATTATGATACATATTGGTTTGTCTGAAAATAGACCACAGTTTAGTTTATCATCAGTTTTTATATAATATGAAACAGCAACTGCTGTGGTATATTTAGTATTTCCGGACACAGCCATATCTATCAGATTCTTGGCTATTTTCCGTTCGATTCCCATCATATCCCCATTATTCTTTGGTTCAATCCTGCTTTTTCATGGCTAAATCACCATTTCTCATGGTTAAATCGCCAAAATTTTGTTGGTGAAAAAAATCAATGTTTGATGGTTTCAACCCCCATTTTGGTGGTTTATACCTCCATTGTTCATATCGACATCCCCCCATCCCCACCCCCTGTCACCTGGAGATGGCAGCACTGACTACCTTGACCACCCGCGCCAGTTCGGCATCACTGCTGCGGGGCCACATGGCTAGCTCGTACCTGGCGATGCGAACCTGGATGGGAGTTTAGTAAAACACGATGATTGATGATCATTGGATTATTGGATTCTATGTTCATCAAATTTGAATTATTGGTTGATCTGGAGTTTTGATGATTGGATTCTATTTTGATTTTCTGAGGATAAAAACAGTTGGGGATTTCAACGACTTGGGAAGCAGGGTCTATGGAGTCGGATGTGTGCATATTTTGTGGAATCTATGATGACAATGTGCAAAACCATGGGATTTCCGGGAAAATGTTGATGTTCAACCAAGTCAACGGACCAACGGATTGTACAGCGAACAGTTGTTGCCTGGAATCTTTAAGCGGATAGGTGATTGTTCCAAGGGCAATTCGCCAGAAATGATGGGGCTTTGACATGGTGGGTTACACCCAGTTTTTCGATATGGGTTTCCTGGGTTCCACACTTTCCCTGTTGATTCATGTGGAAAAAATGGGCCGGATTCCCATCCTCAATCCCCTTTCCTTTATCCACAAGATACAAAGGGTGCTATAATGCCAGACACCAAAATCACCAACCAACTGAAACCATCAACCAACAAATATATGGGATTATGTGTATATATATATATAAAATCATAAATATACAATTATATATAATTATCTATACACATTACATTATGGTGTACATGATATATATATAATTATATATATATAAGACTGCAATCAATTGAAGGTGGCAGTTGTTGCAGCAACATAAACAATGAAATACACATTGATGAGTATGGAGTCTAACACCTAAGGCTAAGGCCTTGAAACCCACTAATGGGTGGGCAACATGTAGAGCCGTACCTGGACGTTTAACCTGTGTGGGTCGAATCATGATAGGTGGGTGATATCTGGTTGGTGGTTTTAACCATCTTGAAAAATATGAGTTCGTCAATGGGAAGGATGACATCCCATATATTACTGTATGGGAAAAAAACATGTTCCAAACCACCAACCAGATATAATTACATCAACATGTCCACTGCCTCACCACAAGTCATCGGTCAGACAGCCACACAACAAACCGCAAGCTGCACCTGTACATCATCTTCACAAATTCATCCAATGAAACCTACAGGGCCACTGGTCATTGAAGAGACAACCTCACTGGGGGATCATTAACAAGTTTCTTGGAACCACTCCGATCTCTGAATAGGGCACGATCATTCATCAACAGTGCAAGGGAGGGTTTATTATCATTCGAATTTCGACTCAAGGGACATCAAATTCAATGAAACCGGCTGTTTAGGCCGGTTGTTTCAATACATTGAATGCAGACCCCACCATTCGACATGAGCGTTGCCAACCAACCGGCTACTCCCAGTACACTGGATGAAATGATACAGTATCTCGCTGCCAGCAGCCGTTCAATTTTAAGCTTCTACACCAAATTCCTTCACCATCCGTAGGGTGCCTCTGACTAGGCAGGATCCATCTGCTCCTATACCTTTATAGGATTTTATAGGAATTTTTGACAATCGTTGCCAGAAATTACTCTCCCACAATGTTCAATCATCAACCAACGACGATGCCGCAACCAAATCTTGCGACTATCATTACAGATCAAGTATCCATCAAATCTGGTTCAATTGTAGTAGTTCATCAACGTAAAGTCTTTGGTCATTTATGGATAACTCCCCTGCGACCTCAAGCTTGAAAACCCCAAAACTTAAAGGAAAGGAATCTAACATAAATTATACCACAAGTCATACTATAAATATCAATATAAAATACCTGCATACCATCAAGCCACGTGAACATGTTCTTCTAAAGTCTCTGGTCATTGGATCTACTGAAATTTCGGTCTGATGTGCTGCACTTTGCCAAGCAATACTATCAATATTATCAATAATATGTTCAAAACAACAAACATATGTCAGATTCATGCCATACGTCTTGAGTTGGGTAAACCTCACAGTGACAAAACAAACATGTTTCAAACATTGATTTTTTAAACACATTTAAAACAGTATGGTGTCATAGTCTCAGATGTTAACCACATGGATTCGTGAATGGCGACCTAGGGCGACCTACCTCACCGGAACCAAGGGATTTTTGCCAGGGGTCCACAGTAAAGTAAGTCTCCACCATTTCTGGGATGCCTGTAAGAATGGATTCATATGGATTAATTGACTATGAATAGCATGAACAGCAGCTATTTACCATTCAGCAATATTCAGCATCATGATTTCCAACGAGAATCACATCACAACTATATAATGGTATAACATGGTATAACCAGTATTTCAATGAGATTTCCAACGTTATACCAATTCAATCATCATCTGCATTTCCAGAGATAATCAAATGGTATATCAATACACAGTTCATAGTTGTCAATACTAATTGTATAGGGTATATTGATGGTTGTAACTTATAACAATACACTTTTCTATCATCATCTTAATGGTATACCATCTGGTTATTTAACATAGCCATGGAAAATCACCATGCTATTAATAGGTCAACCATCTATTTCTATGGGCCATCTATACCATGGCTATGTTAAATAACCAGAGGGTAACCTGGTATAACCTGGTACCTTTTCCCAGCCAACTCCTCTCGCCATCTCGCCTCGCCACTACCGTCAGCATCTAAACGCCGCCAGAGCATCAGCAGCTCGTAGCGCGAAACGCGCGCGTGGCCTAGGGGCTGCAGCCATGGGAGACTTGGCTGGTCAACATGTACCCTCTGGTAATGACTAGCATAGCTATTGAAAATGACCATTAATAGTGGATTTTCCCATTAAAAATGGTGATTTTCAATAGCTATGTTAAATTACCAGATGGTAAGCCCTATGAGACCACAGATTTTGGATGATTTTGGTATGTTTAGTATCAATTTTATTAATCATCTAATTCTTGGGGTAACCAATTTTGACCCATACAGTACCCACTTCAAGAAAACAAAATTGGTCTTTTTTGGGGGGCTGGAAACCACGACAATGTGTGTTTTCAGACAAGCGAACATTCGATTTTTCGCAACACAAACGTGGTTTGAAGCAACAAACATGTGGATAGTATGAAAAATGACATCGAGAACCAAACAATGAAAATTTAAGCACAGAGATTTGGTATTGAAACTGAAATCTGAGGATTGAACAGCAACAGTTTGTTCCCCACCTGCCAGGTGAGGGTTGTTAGATTTTATGTCAGTTGCCTCCTCCTCCTCCTCCTTCTCCTCCTTCTCCTCCTCCTTCTCCTCCTCCTCCGCCTCCTCCTGCCTCGTCCTCC
>Ga0126342_10000318_pt1:0-25000 | contig 47630 bp, 42 predicted proteins | sample Cyp1metagenome_FD_92528 | JGI IMG/M metagenome (GOLD analysis project Ga0126342, IMG submission 92528) | Coral microbial communities from Lord Howe Island, Old Settlement Bay, Australia - Cyphastrea 1 metagenome | ecosystem: Host-associated > Invertebrates > Cnidaria > Coral ...
CACGTTGCCACCTTGCCAGGATATGGAAAAGTTGTTCTTGCACACCTCGAAGGTTGCAATGAAAACTCATTCTTTGACTTTGACGCTCCTCTCCCGGTTAAGCAATCTAAATCCATCAACTGATATGGCCCCTGGCCCCTGCAACCTATACAGTACTGTACTAAGTACTACAGTAAATGCAATATATTCATTCAATTGATTCAAAATATATCACAATAATTGATTATATATACGTATATATATATATCCCAAACATATTCTAGGTGAGTTTGCATCAATTTACCGCCGTATTTGATGGTTCCCAAAGAAATGGCATGTTTCAGTGATCTCGGTGGGTATTTCAAAAATAGTATATAATAACAATATTATATGTTCAGTCCCTGATAGTCAGATCATTCGCATATACGTATGTATACATATACGTATACTATATTTATCATATATCGTATGTCATATATCATATATATATATGATATATGTTCATATATCACATTCACCAACTCACCAACTTTGACGCCAAATATGAGCCAAATGTAGGCCATGGCAAACGAACCAGCATCACCCCGTCATCTGCCGGGCATCTGCGCCGTGTCGTCTGCGTCAAACCAATTCTTCTCACAGACCACTGACGTGCAGCGTGGTTCGCCTGGTGAGGGATTCAATGCTGCCAAAAATCAAACTCTTGACAGGTGGTTGGTGATTTCGCGCAATCCTAAAAATACTGTAGAAATTTATAGAATATTATCCTCTGGCCCACATCATGGTTTCATGGTTTAGATGACCCCCCACTAAGCGATGCAGCAAATCTCTATGACCCCCGTTCGCCTTGGCTGTCGCAGCGTTTGCAAACGCCATGGGACACGCTGGGACACAAAATCTCGCAACCTCAGGGTGTGCTGACGGCGGCTTAGTGCTGCAGGGGTTTGGGTTGAACGTTCTGGGGGTACGTCTGTATAGTAGTCTTGCTGATGATACAGTAGATGATAGATGGGAAATGAAGGGAACTTATGTGTTTCAGGAAATGATGCTGACCTTCTATCGATATATTTGGGGGGCAATTGCAAAGAAACGGAGATTGGTTCGACAACAAAAGCAAGTATTGTAAGTATTGGATAGTTTTGTTCAGTGAGGGAAACCCATGTTGTTTGGTTTTCGCCATTGTTTGAAACACCGAAACAACCGGGGTGACCTCGCAATTTTCATCGGACAGCTCCCGGGGATGGATATCGACAAAGAAATGGTCAGAGCTTGAAGCCCAACACACAGAGTCACTGAGTCAGGGCTGTTCCTCTAAAACTCATGGCAATGCACCATCATTGGATTGCTTGAAAGGAACCCGTCTATTTTTTGTCCCAGTAAATCTAGGGGTACCCTCCATCAAACAGCAAAATCCCTATGTTTTCCCAATCAAATCTCCAGTTGGGCCCATCCAAATCATCCAAGGCCAGGACCGTTCTGAGGTTTGCCATCCTCATCGTAGTAGTTGTCATGACCTTAGCGATTGCCAACCGATTCCAACCCTGATTCTGTCCCCGCCTCGGCACTAAAATGGGGACCCGTTTCGAACTTCAGCATCAAAAAAAAATCAAGAGCTTATCCCAAACCATACGCCCATTTCCCAGACTTCAAATCTGAATTTCCCATCATTCCTAACCATATCAGCTTATCAGCCCTTAAATTCCCAACAATGATACTGAAATCATAACCTCCCCATGATTCAAAAATGGAACACCAATGGTTTTTTCTCACCAAAAGAGAAACAAACTCAAGGCACCCAGCGCCAAGTGGCACTGAACCTTGGTGCAGTTGGTGGGGCCGCTGCACTTCAAACACGTCCCTCCTAAGACGTCGCCGCAGGGCGCTTCGCAGCTTTGTCGGTCTCCTCGAACTCCGTCCGTCCAAACGCTGCCACGGGGGATTCGGAGGGAAATCTAACTGTCCGGGAAGTCCAGGAGTGGGAAAAGAGACAGCTTCAAATCCAAAGGATACATGTATGCTATATATGGTAACATGGATCCCATCAATATACCCCAAATGTTAGCATATATACCATACATGATACATGGATCCGTCATGGGAAATGGGAAATGACTTGTAAAATCGGATGATTTGGTGAGTTTGGGGGAAGATTCCACTCGAAATTCATCGAGGCAAAGGACTCGCCTGGTAGCGCAAGGGTCGTTCATTTTGATCCCCTAAATTCTCTGGTAGAGTTCATGTCCATCACCATGATAAAAGATGATTAGAGGTAGGGACCATCCTGATTTTTTTTTTCGGTTCCGTGGTGAACAAAGGGGGGGACTTGCCAGAGGAACAAGTACCACGTACTGCAGCATTAGTAGCCTCTGGTGGAAAATCCACCATTGATCGTTGACTTTCCCAGCTGTACACCTCCATCGCGTTCGGGGATTTCCCAGCCACTGGGCAGCCACTGGCAATTGATGATCCGTGGCACATGGGAAAACACCATCCATGTATGGGATGGTCAAGATGTTCACACCATTCCAATATCTGTTTTTTGGATGGTTTCTATATTAAATCCCATCCTGTAAAGATCTGAAAAAATATCCCAGCCAAATGGTTGAAGTATTTCTGGCGCGGCACTTTTTCTTAAGCTCAATCCCACACCCAAAACATGTTGTCCGGCGAAATCCGCTTCAACGTGATGTTTTACCATCGATCTTCATGGTTGAAACACCAACCCCCCAGCATCGGGTCGGCAACCACTGGCGACTGCCGAGCGTCCGTCGGCATCAAACCAGTTGGCCTCGCACGCTAGCTTCGTACCTCCGAGTTTTTCGTTGGTTTATTCGTGTGTGTGTGTATAATATATATTATAATATATATACATATATATATATATGTATATGGGGGTCTGATTGTAATGGATTCTCTACATATGTATGTGTAGTACATTTACCAATATCATATCTCATTGTATAATATATAGACATGACATATGTATAGTGACTAGCAACAGGGAAGTGACAACCCATGAATGAACATTGCTTGACATGTTCATCGCGCCAAGAGACACTGGCTGGAGCTGCTACAACTCAAACCTGGGCAGATGGTTCTACTTCGAGGATCCGTAAACCACTTAGCTGGTTGGTAACCGTTGTTATAACCCATTTAGATCATTGGATAACCCACTTTTTCGGAACTTACATATATATACCTGCAGCCTCCAAAGGTCAAAAACAATTGTACTATTTGAATTTTGACCTAGTTTTCCTGGAAACCGGACAGTTTTCCTCAAAACCGTTCAAATTGGACAAATCGGCCAAAAGTTCAATTCTTGGGTTGATGAATCCCAACTTTGGCTTGAACGCATGAGCTAGCTTTAGCTCCAGGCAATATCAGCATGATCCAGTCAAAAGTTACAATTATCAACCAATGTATATATACGCTGAAAAACATGATTGTCATTGACAGGGTACCCCCATTCTCATGGTTGACCACCACTTTAATTTAATCCGTGTTCATCATGCAGTGCTACTTACTTGCATCAGAGCAAGAGCTGGTGATTCCTTCCACATGGGAGGATGTGTTGGAAGCCTTCGACCGTCAACTTGCTGAAGTCTGTCCACCCTGAAGCCTTTAGGAAGGAATATGGATGACTAAATCTGCATGTTTTGGTTTGCTTTAACCTTTTTGCGGAAAAAAAAATGGAAAAATCCGTCCAGAATTATGCGCAAAAAATACGCAAATATGCGCAAAAATCCGCAAATATGCGCAAAAATCCGCAAATCGGGATTTGTCCATTTTCTGGATTCCTTTGTTTCAGGTCACTCTGTCCTAATTCCATGGGTTGAGGACTCTACCGTCAATAAACTTCAATCGTTGGTGCAAGCCGGACAAATTCTGCAAAGGGAAAGCATTCGAAAGTTGTGGTTGGGCAATACCTTTGCAATGTGTATGTTGCAATGTGTGCTTTTCAGGCTTAAATTGGTTTTGAAGCTGTCAGCTTCAAAATGCAACTGTATTACTGCAAATTCAGTGCCTGTTCTCTCTATAGACCTGCCTTGGAGGGCTCTTAGTACCACTACTAAATGTCTACGAAGATCGATAACTTAGGGGAACAACATGCAGGTGAGATATGATAAAATTGGTTTGTGTTCACATGCCGCGTTCAATTTTTGCTGGAAACATCCAGTTTTCCCCAAAACCGTCCAAGTAGGACAAATAGGTAAGAAATTCAAATAGTTCAAAATATATTGTATTTTGGAAGGTCCAGGTATATATTAAATTGGTTGATACAGATTTGGAACCATCAGTTCTGATGGCCACAATCACCAGTGGCAATAAAGGAGTTGTTGGGGACTGAAGCTGGTTATGACAACATCAACCACCTAGAAGGATGAAGACCTGACACCGCTGAGCACTAGCGTATGGGACACCCAGATTTTGATTCGGAAAAGGAGTTTTCCCATTATATAGGATTGGCCATCTTCTTGGCCATCTTCTTGTGCAAGATCTAAAAAAAATTTGGAGATTTAAATTCCCTCTGGTAATTTAACATAGCTATGGAACATCACCATTTTTAATGGGAAATTCCACTATAAATGGCCATTTTCAATAGCTATGTTAGTTTACCAGAGGGTACTCCTCTAAGATCTCATAAGCCCTAGATTTCTGCGATTCAGAAAGGTCCCTTTTCCAGCCATTTCTTCAACATCTTTGTTCCCTTACCCATAGGATCCATGGTGCTGGTATATATGCTAACATTGGGGGTATATTGATGGTAAATGTTACCATATATACCAAACATGGATCCTATGGGTTAAAGCTTGACCCATGGCGTCTTCCGGTCTTCCGGTCTTCCGGGGTCTTCCGCTCCAAGCTGCATTGGCCATGCGTCACGTTGGGGCAGCCTGCTTCGCAGCCTTGGGCGTGGAGATAGGGCCAAATCCAAGCAGATAGGGCACGCATGGAGGTGGGGGAAATATGGGGAAATGAACCTTCAGAAAAATGTGGTTTATAATATGTTATAATCCATACTTAAAATCTACAAGTATAGAATTGCAATGCTCCATTATGGATATTGATCTGGTGGATGATGATGATGATGATGATGATGATGACGATGACGATGACGACGACGACGACACCCTTCTGAGGGATCATCATTTCGGTTCCGTTGCTTCCGTTTGGAGCTGATGTGGTTCGTGCCGAAGAGTGGACCATTTCAAGCTAAGGCATTCCAAGTACACCACAACATCCCCTGATCAATTCACAGAAACTGAAAGGATTGGAACCCACAAATGGATGAAGATCCAGGTAGGCTTCAAATCATCTCGATGGACTTAATGTTCCAGGATGTTCCAGGATACAAATTTCAGGACGTCCAAAGTGTTTTGATCCCGTTTGCGCAAATAGATGGCTATCAAGCGAAATAAACCACGCAACGTGACGTGGGAAATCCTGGGATTGCATCCGTTTTGACCCAGTCGATTTACCAACTATAGTATCCATCCTTTCTAAATGGTATGCATCATTTCTAAATGGTAAAATCCATCCTTTGACCCAGTCAATATCCATTTACCAACTACAGAAAGTCCATATATACCAATCCGATCGTCGAGGGACCGTTCAATGGATCCCCGTCATCATCGAAGAAGTTGGGCGAACACTGCACTTTCGAACAGCCGCCCACAATCAAACAATCCAGGCAGTTGGCATTCAACACCTGCGAATCCATGGCACCGGCGAGAGATTGATATCGAGCGGCTCAGGATTTTCCATGCCGGGTCCCAACAGATACGGATGTTGAGTGCTTAACGCACACCTAAGACCATCACATGCCTCGGATGCATCCAAGAAATGGGGGCTTTGAAGTGGGGGACCCAAAGCAATCCAATTTATTGGTCTTGTTTCATGGGGAAACCAGTGATCCGCGAGTGCACAGACTAGTGCCTTGTTACAATGTAATCATTTCCTGACCTTAAACTACCATGATGTTGGTAAAGCAATAAACAGATCCCCATATTTTGATGCTTTATAATTACCAGCCATTTATGGTAAATTTGTCGATGTTGCATCTTATTGTTCTGCCAACATGAACTGTGGCAGAAATTTAGGGATACCGCCCTGATTCGACAAGAAATCACCATAAGGCAGCTGCACCCTATCCCCACCTCCCCACATTGCATCTCACATCCGTTCATGACATCTCCATCGCGGTTGGCCCAATTGGCATGGCACTTCAACACGGCACAGGTGCCAGGGCCGAAGCATTTCGTGCAGTTGGCCTGCAGGGATGTGCCCAAACGCTGGGAAGTCATAGGTCACGGGGCCGATTGTTGGTCTTATCGGTCTTATCCCAACCCGTCATGCCAGAACTTCCATTGCTGACAACAATCCCATACATCCCATCAAAAAACTAGCTTTACCCATGTATTTCATGGGAAATCTCATGGAGAACTCATGAAAAACCCATGGGTTTCTTCGCTAAGATGTTCCCTTTGACCCTCCCTTTCTCACGCCAAACCTGCGGCAGCTGAGCGCAGCCGGCTTCGCAGCCGTTCAAAGCAGTTCCGTCGGCGTCGAAGCGGTTCTCGAAGCACTGCACGCTTTCGCATTCCCAAGAACTGCTGCAGTCCTTGACGAAAAAAAGCTGATGCATCCAGGTTTTCTTTGGAGAATGTGTACATGTGTTTTTTGCCCCGTATATAATCATGTATAGTAATTCTATGTATTATGTGTATATATATATATATAGAGTTCCATTACATAATATTATAATCTCTGTATATATGTGAATGTATAGATCCCCATATGGCCCATACTAACAAAACAAGATTGGGAACAAATCGAGTTTATGTTTATTTGATACCAAACAATTTTACCTACCATACTAGTGAAAAAACAATTTTATGTGTAACGGAAGGCCAAGTGTGCAATCCTTTAAGAAAACCGTTAAGAAAACCTTCACGTCGGGCCTCAAAACTAAAGCACATACGTGCCATGGTCAAAACATGGTCTTCCATCCCAGAATGGGAATCCTTCCGGTATAGCATGGTATAGCCCAAAAGAAAATGGATTGATGACCATTCCCCAACTTTTGACCGATGGGATCATGGGAGTGTTTTATGACCCTGCAGGTGTGTTTTAGAGGTGTCCCAGAATCATCAAAGTCCCCAGATTTTCACCAGATGACACCTGCCTTGCAGCCCCCAAAATTGGCAGTGCCACAAAATGCCACAAGACCCGACAAGATCCCAACGACAAATGGATCCACATTTCGAGGTTTCCTGAAATGGGGGTACCCTTAGTCATCATCCATTTATAGATGGATTTTCCATGAAATAAACCATCCATCTAGTGGGTAGCTCCATTTATGGAAACCTGCACATGTCTACAATACCCTCTGGTAATTAAATCATAGCTATTGAAAATTGCTGTTTTCATCGTTTCTGGCTTACCCATTAAAAATGGTGATTTGCGATAGCAAACTGTGAGTTTACCGGAGGTTTTTGTCTTACCACCACCTTGATGGCCCAGGGACCTTGCAATCACCTCCCGGCACCTCGGGACAACCCGCTTCGCAGCCGTTGCGTGGATCCTGGTCGTCGTTGAAGTAGTTCTCCTGGACGAGCACCAGGTGGATCCAGGTGCCAGTTTCCAGTTTCTGGAAGCTCAGTTGGTAAAGAGTTGGATGAACTGTTGGATCTATGATAATGAAATAAACGCATGGAGTAACCAACTAACTCACATTTTTCTAGGGATCAGCACCTTATAAGTTGGGATATGGATGTCAAGTTACCCTGTTTTGCTGTAGTCCACCCCAAAATAGCTGGCCTTTGTGGATCTTCATCTTCCCCAAAGATCTTTTGTTTCTTCAAAGGATTGGTTTAAGGGAAAATGTGACGGGAACGCCTCATTCAATGGATTGGTTTAAGGGAAAAATTACAGGAAAACCCCATATTTAATGGGAAAATCTATGGTTTCCTGTAGATTTTCCCTTAAACCAATCCATTGACTCATATTTCATGGGAAAATCGATACGTATAGTTTCCGGTTTTCAGATTTTCCCGACTAGAAACCAGTCCATGGATTTTGAGGGTTTGACCCATTCCCCTATTTTTTTCTACAGTTGGGATGTGGAAAGGCCCAAAATTCCCAAAAAAAAATGACCCCAAGTGGTTATGACTAACAGGGCTAGCCATGGTATAGATGGCCCTAATCGAAATAGATGGTTTACCGAACTTAATAGCATGGTGGATCTTTCCATGGCAAACTGTTAGTCATAACCAGAGGGTATATATCTCAATCAATGGAGGACAAGGCCCTTCATCAACTGGTCACTTGTCGGGTCTGATATCACTAGGTGTTACTAGGAGGATGGGATTTAGTTCTCTTTGATGGTGGACTGTTGGAATACTTTCTGGTTGGTGGTGCAATGTGCCCATCTTGAAAAATATTAGATATGAAAGTCAATGGGAAGGATGACATCAGACATCCCATATATGAAATGGAAAATAAAATTCATGTTTGAAACCACCAACCAGTTTTTTAATTGTACAAAATTAAGGCCTTGGAAGTCGTGAACCTTCGCTGACTTACCAGTCGTTTTCTCCCTTCACAAAGGCGCTTGAAGCACTGGTTCACTTTTTGGATAATCTGGGAAACCTTTACTGGTTGAGAGTGCCGCAAATGAACCAGTTCGTATTTTCGGAATTCCACCGCTTCTTTCCAGGGTCCACCCATGATTTGATGGTAGATTTCCATGAAATGGTGTGAATCATGATATGCTTTGTTCAAATCATGGTTTATTCAATTCATGCTGTTGAATATCAATGTTTAATAACAGTCGTGATTGGAATATTTTTTGTCACTGTCACAAACAGCGTTGATGGTTGAATTCATGGTCCAAGCATAGAATCACCACGTTTCCCCGTTTCTCCTCACAGGAAGTGATCTTGGTACAGGTCGTAGCACTGCTACAGTCGAGACACAGGGCACGCTGCACCTATCAGGTGGCCATGCTGAAGTTGGAGTGGTTGCGTCCATAAAATCCACCGAAAAACATGGTTTATGTCTGTGTATGTATATATATATACAGTATATATAAATATGAAAAAATATAGAAGTTTCTTGTAAATTGTCCCAATGCAAGTCTGGGAATGGTAGAAAGTTCTGACTCCCCAGACTTTTTTCGTAGAAATCTGCGGAGACTTCGGACTGATTGTGGTGGAAGCCCCACTGGCCATCAGCCTTGGGAACATCCATCATCATCACCATGGATACTCTATCGATCGAATCAAATAATATATATATCTCTTGAGATCTCTTGATAATATATATAGATGTAGAATGTGAAGCTTGGCTTAATGTCAAGATGCTTCATGCTACCCCAAACATTCAGCCAGTCGGGCTTCTATAAAAGGCACCTCAGGACATCCCGCTTCGCAGCCATTGCTGGGAAGCTCGTCGGCATCAAAACGATTGGCATGACCTGGTGCTGGTCGAAACTGCGAAGCTCAGAAGCTCCCCCAAATCCACACATAGCGCAAGGAAAACTGGGGAGCCCGCGATTTATCCGATTTTTTCCACCATCAACTGGGGATGGTTAAAACACGTTAAAACCCTATGAATAATGGGATGTTGAGCATTGTTTTCAACTGGTGCAGGATTTCGCTGGCCCATCCACAGTATGTCTTACGAGTGGACAATAGGAATTTTTATATCTTTGGGAGAATTTCATCAAGAACCGTGAGATTTGGGACTGCACCATTCTTGGACAAACTCCAAATCTCGGGGTTGTCTGAACATGGGGTACATGTACACCAAACATCCAGCGACTAATGGTTCCTTCTCCCCGTTAAGATTGCCACTACATCTGGCTGGTGGTTTTAACCATGTTAAAAAATATGAGTTCGTCAATGGGAAGGATGACATCCCATATATGAAATGGAAAATAAAATTCATGTTCCAAACCACCAACCATATATATATATAACCCATGAAGCGACCAGCAGGGTCCTTCGTCAAATTCAAATGCATCTGGTGAAATCCCCATTTTCCTTGATCAGTTTTTGATGAAATCACCATGTTTCTCCACTGAACCGCTACCACAAATAGCTTAGCCTACAAACCACAAAAGAAAACGGCAACATCCAACGGGAAACATCAAAACAACAAATTATTTTCCAAGAAAAACGAGTTCTAGAAGGTTAGTACATACATGCCCATTTACAGCAAAAATGTTCAAGATTCTTCAAGTACTCAACTAACCTTCACCAGTTCGTTTAACGAAGTTCGTTTACCCTTTTTTTTGTGGTAAGCCCACATGTGTTCTTGCCATGTGTCTGATTCAATCATATTCTTCGCAGTAAATTTTGGATAGTACAAGGTGGGCCCCTCTAACAGAACTTGATTCACTGTTTGGTTTATCGATATTTTGTGCTAGATAGATGATTTTGAAGATGGGTTGATCAACCACCACTTTTCCGTTGATGCCAACAAAACATCATGATTATCATGTAAAACATGGTAAAACCACCATGTTTCTCCATTTTTACCATTTTGGATTGTTTTTTGTCCAGGACCACTTTTTCCACGGTTTTTTCTAAGGTCCCGGGTAGCTAACGCTGCTACACTGCTCCGGGCTGCTGCAGGTTGTGCAACGGCCGTGGTCCACGACGGGGCAGGTGGCTTCGCAGCCTGTCCTGGTCCATGTTTTTCCATGATATTCCAGGGGAGGTTCTATGGGGTATGAACAATCTGATTGGTGGTTTTAACCATCTTGAAAAATATGAGTTCGTCAGTTGGGATGATTTTTCCCAATATATGGAAAAATAAAAAATGTTCCAAACCACCAACCAGGAATAATAATAAGATGAGACGTTCTATGGTAAATAATATGATAGAACATGATGAAATATATTGTTCTATGGTGATATTCCATCTATCTATGTTTGATGAACAATGGGACAGGAACAATAAGATGATTGCGAATGATGGGATATGATGGAATATACAATAATGTGATGGTTAATATGATGGTTAATGATGGTTTTTGTCCATGGTTAATCATGGAACAAACAATAATAATATGGGAATGTTCTATGGTGATCTTATTCCAAGATATGATATGTTATTAATGTGGGTAAAACAATGCTATAAACCACCCCCATTCCACCTATAAAATTGGTGATTTGGGGGATGGTCTATTATTGGTTTACCGACATTGTGACATTATTCTATGGGGATATTCTCACGCATCAGATGTTGGGATCTGTTTGTTACCAAACATTCCATGGGGATGGGATATTTAGGGCTAAATCGGGAGGTATAATCAACAAAATGGTGGTATGTCATGGGAATACAATGGGGAAACCAACCATGATTTATGGGGATGTCATTTTCGGATTACATGTGATCAGCGATATTGGTGGTTCTCTGGCAATTTCAAGAGAGAATGTGATGCTTTAATCATGATTCATTTTGGATGTGTTTAGCCAGAAGATAAGCACCAAACATGCGTGAGAGGGGGCTTGACACCCCAGGCATTCCACATGAAACCAACACATTTGATAATTATACCAAATGTTGCTGGTTACCTAGACGTCTTCACTGGTTGTTTCATCATTTCTTTGTGTCCAAACAAAAAAACACAATCGCATGGTCACAAATGAGTTGCAGGGTCAAGTTTCAAGACTATGTGCCGCACATGGCAAAGTTACCTTCAGATCTACAGACCTTTGATGATTTTTGTAGGTATGTAACGTAGATCATCATAGACATAGATTACCCTCTGGTAATTTGTTACATAGCTATTGAAAATGGCCATTTATAGTGGATTTACCCATTGAAACTGGTGATTCTCCACAGTTTTGTTAGTTTACCAGAGGGTATTCTATAAGATGATCTCAGTTCTACATCTATCTGAGATTTCATGAGGATAGCTGCGAGGAGTATGTACCTTTCAATGGTCAGTTTGTGCCATTAATCCACCACAGCTCAGTTGCGGGAACCCCCAGCTTTGGTGAAATCACATTTTTTGCATTGGTATGTCAGGGTATGTTTTGAAAATATGGTGTCCCTAAATATGGGTATGTTATCCATCACCAGAAATCATTGTCCTTATCCAAATGGACTAATAATAGACTATTAATACATACATATGCCGTATGCTATATCCCATGTTCAAACACATACCCTCTGGTAAACTGCTCCATAACTATGGAAAATAACAATTTTCCATAGGGAAATCAACTAGTTCTATGGCCATTTTCCAGTTCGCTATGTAACAGTCATTACCAGAGGCTACATCCCCAATTTCTTTCGTCAAGGTGCTGGATTTGGCCATCCACATCGAACCAGTTGGGGTCGCACTGCATCTCGAAGCATTCCTCGGTTCGCGCCGGAGGGAGCCGCTGGGAAATGCCTGTCATAAATGGAGGTCATTTAACATAGCCATGGAAAATGGCCCATTTATAGATGGTTCACCTATTAAAAATGGTGATTTTCCATGGCTATGCGGCTATGCTAAATAACCAGATGGTAAATGGAGGTCCAATCGCATGGGAAATGCCCAATTTTCCAATGGAAAGTGTGTCCAGGGTTGATGACTCCATGGTTGTATGGTTGATGAGTTGATGACCGGAGGGTGCTTGTGACCAACTGAGCCAAAATTGGATCACCGACGCTAAACCTAACGCCCAGAGTCCAGTGGTTTCCCACTGCAAGCTGTGCAATTGCCATGGCTCACGCTGGGGCACAACCTAAGTCCAACCAGCTGTGCCATGGTAGTCACCCCAGGTGAGAGCCGGTCTTGGGATCAAGGGAAGAGTTCTCCAGTGAAATGGGGCTGACGTTTTGCATAAATTTTGGGTGCTACCCTCTCATTATGACTAACAGTTCGCCATGGTATAGATGGCCCATAGAAATAGATGGTTCACCTATTAAAAATGGTGATTTTCCATGGCTATGTTAGTCATAACCAGATGGTACCCCCAACGAGACACACTCCCAAACACTCCCAACTGGTAGCGATGTTGGCCATGCCACACTTCACATCCATTCTCATGCACACCGTCTGCGTCGTACCAGTCCTATTGCGGGGAGATCGTCTAACCCTCTCATGCCTCAAATCATGATGCCTTTAAAAGGGAAAACTACGTGGAAAACTGCAAACTGTTGTTCTGTTTGGGTAACTTGACGAACCATTCAATGTCAAGCCGAATCCTGTTGATAGGCTTTGGATCAAGCATTACAGCCCACGGATGTCACAAACGCTGGTCAGTGCGCGGCACTGGTATCAGACTTTTCACTGCTTGGAAGTTATAATTATGTGTATATATATATGATTCAGGAAGGTTCAACACCAGGACCATGCAACGACCATGTTTCAACATGACCTGCTGCATACCAACGCTAAACTGCTAAGCTCGAAGGGAGGCTGGTTTGATGTTATTTGCACCTTTTTTGGACACAATGGAACCCCCCAGCTTTTGTGAACGTCATCCCTCAAACGCACATGCACTTGAACATTGAGTTTCCGCCTGTCTCAAAGTGAGAAAATCGTGGTGCTGTGCAACTTTATCCCATGTTTTCCTATGTTTTCCTATGGTTTCCCATGTTTTCCTATGTTTTCCCAATGATTCTACTGGCTTCTCAGTGACCCGCCCCGTGACCCCACGGCACCTTGTCGCAGGTCAAGGCCACGGCACAGGTGCTTGGGCTGTGGCACTCCGAGCAATGGCCGTTGGGAAAGGTGGTACATTCCGTTTCGCAGCCGTTGGTGTAGTTCCCATCCACTTCGAAGAAGTTGGGATGACACTTATAGTCCTGGAGAAGGGCCGAAGCAGACCGGGGGCCTGGATGATCCCTATCCAACTGACATGGCAAATGTCACGAAATTTTAGGATAAAAAATTACACAAGGGTTCTTACCCTCGGCTCTGCCAAGGGTGTCTTGATGATGGAAGTCAGAAAAAGGGCCCATCTTTCTTTTCAGGACTTGAGGGGCGTTGAAGGACAAATCATTACACCCATTGGTTTCTTGAACATGGACACCCCCGGAGAAACAAAAACACGCGAAACCCAGCTGACCCCAAGTTGTCAGCATCTATGCTCTTTTTGGGGGGGCGCAAGCAGACAGTGGGTGTAGGCAACCCCCAATTTCTGGGAAAGTTTGCAGCTTTCTGGGATTCCAACCTTCCCTTGCAAACTGCTTGCTACGTCCTCTAGTGGGGTTACGGTATCTGTTAACGTATCCCCACAAAACCGGATTGTCATCAGGCAACCAGGCAGCCATTCTTGAACTTCCCGCTTTCCATTCGTTGGAGTACCCAGATTTCAGGAGCTATCAACCAATCATACCATAAAAGGATCCAAGTGCCTGAGGAAGTATGACTATATAGGGTCTAATTTGAACTATCAAAATTGAAGTCCCCCAAGTTTCGTTGACTTACCCTCTGGTAATTTGACATAACTATGGAAAATCACCATTTTTAATGGGAAAATCAACTATAAATGGCCATTTTCAATAGCTATTTTGACATAACCAGAGGGTATCCTCTTTTCTCCCGCTCCGCTGCTCCTTGCACACGTAGGGCCCCTGACACAGCAAGCACTCGGCATTGGGCACCACAGGACATGGGGCCTCGCAGCCGTTCTGCACGTTCCAATCGGCGTCAAAGAAGCCCGACTGACAATCGAAGACGGTGCAGAGATCTGCGTCGCGCGGCGTGCTTAGTGAGGGGGTCATAGAATCATAGAGTACTTCTTGTGGTGATTATTGTCATTATGTTCATTATCATTTTAACATCAATGATGAATCAATATCATTATCTAATATTGATATGATGATCAGCAAAATTATAGTAACGGTACTAATTAACAATAATGATAAAAAAATTTTCATGGTCATAGATGAAAAAAACATATGATCATGTGTATGCATATATATATATATATCCCTAAAAGTCCTAAGGCCGTACTTTCTGAGTCCTTGCCGAAAGTGGCACAAAAAAGGATCATCGCGGAGAAACCATAGCAATGCCGAGGTTCTACGGCCGAGGGTTTATAGCAATGTTCACTCACGATTCACTCGCGATTTCTCACGATTTTAGAGCTGTTATATGTACCTTTTAGGTCCTTTTACGTAACTTTTAGGGCCTTAGGGACGTACATTTTGAGGTCCTACTGACGAAAACTCACGATTTCTCATGATTAAGGATATTAATTATATAGCAACGTTCCTTTTTAGCCCTAAGACCTCGACATCAACAGGATGTTTATAGCAACGTTCCTTTTTAGCCCTAAGACCTCAAAAGGTACATAACAAACAAAATACATGGACGTACTTGTTTGACCCACTTTCTACAGATGTTCATAAGGACGTGACGTTCTTTTTGAGGTCCTGGACTTCCAGGGATATATAAATATACCAATAGACACGACATGTGCGCAAAACTCTTCAGGCATTTTTCCTCAGCCCAGTTGCCCTGCTCACACTTCTTGCACACTGCATTGTTCACACCCGGACAAAGAACTTCACAGCCATTGCTTTCGTTTCCTGGGCGGCGCAGGAAACCACCACCATCTTGGTCAGAAACTGCACAAGTTCGATAGAAATTGGATTGGCGAATCCATCAAATTACATGGTTAGATGGAAATCCTCAATGGATGAATGATTTTACAGATTGATACAAATTGCATGATTATCATGATTCTTCTTACAGATTCAGAGGGGTTGACAACTTTCTTCTTTCTTCTATGGTTCTTGTTTTCGTCAGCATGTGCAATGTTTTCAGGGTAGACAAACATCTGGAAACGTTCCCTTGAGGGAACCCCGAGCTGGCGAATCACGGACCATGAATGTGGCTCAGGATTTGGGGAATCGATGATCCTCACCGTCATTGAACAGAAAAGCGTTCATGTCCAAAAGAATTAAAGAATGGACTATCTGTCATCTAACTGTCATTTAACTGTTTATTGTCACATGATAAACCAATCAACAAATTAACAGATCAAGTTTACAGTTGATTTCAAAAGAATGGCTTTTGTGAAAAGGTGACTGGTGGATGTCATCGGCATATTTAAAGGATGCTTCTCGAAAGGTCATCCCTTTTTAGCACCCTACTGCTTTGTTGGGATTCCCCTTCATATTCCTCAGATAAACCAGGTTCCAAGAACCCCCACCTTCCCAATCCACCAGGATATATATGTAAACATTAAATATCAAAGTCATTATATAATGTTTAAATAACATCTATTTTTAATGATATTTATAATTAGTAACGTTAATATCAACCATGTATTGGTAATAATTAAATATATTTAAATATATTTAAATATCAACCATGAACATCCCCATCGTGTCCCAAGGCTCCGTCGGCGTCGTAGAAGTTGTCGGCACAGATCATCCGTGAGCAATTACTGGGATTGGGGCATTCCAGACCTTGACCCAGATGGCGAAAAACTGGGGAGAATTTGAGGATTGTTTTAAGGGAGGGTGAAAAAACATCAGAATGTGACGTGGAAAATCAACTGAAATTTGAGGACTTTGGCTAAGCCACATCTTCAACTACTAAGAAAAAAGGTGAATTTACCCTCCGGTAAACTAACATGGCTGTTGAAAATGGCCATAGAAATAGTGGATTTACCCATTAATAGCATGGTGTTTTTCTATACTTATGGAGCAGTTTACCAGAGGGTAAATCCCATTAAATCCCATTAAATCCCATTAAATCCCATAAAATCCCATTAAATCCCATTAAATCCCATTAAATCCCATTAAATCCCATTAAACCACCATAAATTTCCATGAAATTCCAAGAAAAAGGTGAATTTAACCAACACAAAAAGTGGCGTTTAAGCAACATATGACCGTTGTGTTGCCATGGCAGCTGGGTCACAATTGGCTCCGGGCACCTTGGGGCAGCCCACCTGCCATGGCTGAGTTGAGTTTCCTGTTTAATATATGGTTAATAACAATGGTTAATATATGGTTAATAAGTGTTGAGCTCTCTTTGATGGTGGACTGTTGGATATATGGTTGATATATGATTAATATATGGTTAATAATAATACTGGTTGATGGTGCAATGTGCCCATCTTGAAAAATATTGGAGTTGGGTTCGTCAATGGGAAGGATGACGTCCCATATATGACATGGAAAATAAAATTCATGTTTGAAACCACCAACCAGAATAGCTTGAGAAACTTCAGGAAACTTGAAGCCATCAGAGGTTTCACCGAAGTGGCTACTTCATGAGGGTTGCAGAAGTTAAACATGGATGTGTCAGCCGGCGAAATGACCAATTACTGCCTTGCCGCAGATATCTACCAACAGCAACTGGGAGTTCAACGGACAGAATTTTGACATTTAGACTTTAGTAATGTAATATCAAGATATATCAAGATGGAGAGCTTTCCGAAAAAATCGGCCATCAAAATCACATCAAAATCACATGGCATTTCTCAACCATCTGTGACCCCAATTCTTCCACTTAAAAACACAGACTTTTGGACTTCACCGGATTTATCAGCAACTGCCCAAACATCCTATGCCCAAACTCCATGCAGATCTGCATCAAGATTTTGGGACCTGAACATGTGGACCTGAACAGCATGGGTTAAGATCATCCAATACCCAAACTCCTGAGGGATGTCTACTCCAGAATGCCACTGATTAAAATTTGCCATATTCTACTGAATATGGCACATAGTCCTAAAAAGTATTGATTGTTTGCGATATATCCCAAAAACCAGTCATAATCGTTGCGGAATCTTATGATTGATTTTGCTGTTTACAATCGCAGGGTGGATGAATAGAACAGTGATGATATCATATCCATCCATACAATGTAGGGACCCCACAGTTATATATTGAGATAAATTGCTCACCCATCTAATTTTGTCAATATGTCTATGGCACCATAAGCTTAAACATCTTAAACCATAACCATAGTTTACAGGTTTCCAGCTTACAGTACCCCCAAATCCAGTCGTCATGGATGACTGGTGACCACTGGGGATCCCCCAGTCGACCCACCTCGCAACCGTTGGCCGCATCGCCGTCCAGGTTGAAACTGTTGGGAGGGCAGTCGATCTCGCGGCTGGCGTTCACTCCTGGATGGGTCATCGGGGAATCCGCACCGAAGGGGCCCTGAAATCCCAAAAGTAAGGGGAGGAAACCATGATTTTTTGACCATGACATATTGGGAATTCCGGCATGAAGTGGGTGTCTCACCATTTAAGAGCTTCCGATGATATTTTGGATATTTTTTTTGGGGAAACGATGGTTTGTTCCAGACCCAAGTGATGGCAAGTTCTCTGCATTCAAATTCGCTCCGCCAAAAGAAACAACTACGACCTGAGTTGGAGAAAGCTGAACCCCGGTTCATTCTTCTGGCTTTCTCATCCGATCCCCAGATTGCATCACAAACTACCCTCTGGTTATGTCATAACAGTTTGCTATTGAAAATGGTGATTTATAGTGGATTTACCAATTGATAGCATGGTGATTTTCCATAGTTATGTAAACGTTTACCAGAGGGTAGATCCACCATGCTGCTACAATTTTGTATGTTCCCAATGATTTGCAGACGTGCAGACGCCTACAGTTGTAGGCGTCTCGATACTCATGGAACATTTCTCGCAACAAAGTTGACACCTCCAACGTGCGGCGCCGGAAACCCAGGAAACCCAGGGGTTGGGTGTCAACATCAACGAATCGACGTTCGTACAAGCAAGGAATCAATGAATTGGTTGGAAACTTGACGGGAAACCATGTTTTTACCCCAAATTAAAGACTTCCTGTGAATTTTACCTTCAACCAATTCTGTGAACGATAGATATGCATGTGCACGTATAAATGTCTTAGCAGATATGCATATGCATATGTATACGTGCTTAGATAGATCTGAAGGTACGTGTATGCATGCATGTACATGGCGCACATGTGTTGTGCGGATAAGATCAGTTCAAAAAGGGATATGATAATCAACCACCATGGACATTGTATATGTACAGAATGTACAATACTCTACATACAGTGCTGATCACATACAACCAATGCAGTAGCAACTCCAAGTTGTTATAAACTGCACCCATGACCTAAGTGGACGTGAGGGCATGATAATTTTGAGAAACCACTGAAATCGACTTCCCGGCGCTCCTAAAAACATCCTTAGATGGTGCCAGAACTAGCCATTCGTCCCAATACATCCCACTTATGTTTGGAGTTATCACCCACTTGGCCAATTCTTGCAACATCTAGGTAGTCTCATGGGAATGGATCAATACCTATGAAAATACCATTTTTAGTGGGTTATTCACATCCATAAATCCCAGCTATTTTGATGTGAACTACAGGGGTACTATTGGTTTTGACACACTGCCTCATCATTGGCAAGTGGAAAACCCCGACTGTTAACCGCCCTCCAGTGACCTGTCCCGGAGCAAGGAGATCGCATCGCTCGACATGCATTTCCTGCCGAAGTCGCAGCAAACTAATGCCGCAAACACCTGCAAAAACAAATCCCATGAGGCCTCGATTTCAGGACCTCACATGGTACAATTTTATACAACTTTGAATTGTTGTAGGTCTTTTGGAATTTGAATGATCCAACTGACTGTCTGGTGTTATAAAAAAAGGGAGGATACCACATGATACCACCATTTCTTAGACCGTGTTTCCCCGGGAATATGTTTTTTTTTCAACCATAAGATTTTGGATGCTCCCGAATTGTTCAACATGGCTTTGTGCGAACATAGAATACCCCTAAATTCATTGGTATACCATGGTATACCCGCATTTGCAAACACACTTACATTGGACCTACCCTCTGGTAATTTAACGTAGCTATTGAAAATGACCATTAATGGTGGATTTTCCCATTAAAAATGGTGATTTTCAACAGCTATGTTAAATTACTAGAGGGTACCTGTTTTAAACCATCATTTGGCATTTGGCAACACTGAGGTCGGCACTGACAAAACTCCGTGGTCGACCCGCGTTGCTCTGCAATTGCATAACTCTCAGCACAGTCTTCGCTGTTGTACCTCTGGCCAATCCACCCAGTGCCAGTACACCCCAGTGGCAGGAATTTCTCGTTCCAGTGGCGACCCCAGTTCTCCCTGTGCAGGATGTTGCAGAGTCCAACCGCATCCATTTCAGATGTACTACCCTCTGGTAATTGAACACTTTGCGACATGGACATTCAAACCATGTTTAAAAATGGTCAATCATCGATTTCAGTGGAGCAATTAAGTTCCATGTGTAAAATCCACAGGTTTTAACCGGTGGGTTTTTCCCAGCAGATGCCTAAAGCCAAACTGTGGCGGTTCACGTGCCGCAGGACATCAGCACGGGTTTGATGTAACAGGTCGCGTCCGTCTTCCCCGAGCCACGGGCCGCCTCAGGTTCGGTTTCACAAGCGCTGGGACATTTTTCTGCGGTATGGGAGAAGGAAAATATGCAAAAGTGGTTGTTGAGTACATGAATGAATATGTGTATGTATATATGTGTGTGCAATGATACATGTATATGCGTTGAATACATTCTTACAGAATCTCGCAAACATATTTACATAGAGGGAGAGAGAGACAGAGATTTGATATGATTTGATATGTCTAGATCTCCAAGAATGGGTCTAACCAACAAGAATTGGTGATGAACTATATGATAAACTCATATAAACTCTTATTTCACATGATCACTATGTAACTTTTCCGAGTTTTCAAAAAAAACTGGGAAGTTCAATCCGCGAATTGACGGATTCAAAGGTGATCAGGCACCGTCAAGAAATCATCAAATCTTAAGTGTGCTTTGCCACAATCCAGCGAGATTCATTTAAATGTATTTAATGAAGACTCAAAGTCCACACCCCGATTTAGGTCTGAAAATCTAGTAATTACTATAAAATATTATAAGTCCCCCTAAATTCCCTGGTTTTGCATCATCATGGTTTAAACAAACACATTTTCCCCAGTCACAATGGTCCTGTTATTCCTGGCTATCCGATAGGACCTATCGACTCGGCCAGCTCGCCCCTTCCCAAGTCCAAGGTACGTAGATGGAGGTGTGGAGGTAACAAATACCGACGCTTCCCTCCATCCTTTGGACGGTTTCCATTGCCAGGGTGGATTACGGGAAGGCGAGCAGCATCTAGCAGCCCTTTCAATGGTTACAACAAGTCTAGACATTAAAGGATTGGGGAAATCAGCAACAATGTTTGGGTGCTGTCATGTTGTGTTTGTACTCAATGCAGCATCAAAAAATACTTCCTTCAGGAACCCAATAGTTGGTTTTCCCCCCCAATCAAACATGATTTATCCACATTTATCAACTATATCACCATTCTATCCCCAAAGAAGAGCCATAAAAAAATACCCACATCTCATCCCATTCTACCGGCTTAGTGAACATCATCCGAGTTATATGCCCGCTTTCGAAACTGCCAACCAATAAACCAGCAATCAACCAGCATTTATCAATTATATCATGACATCCCCAGAATATCCCTATAAATTTCCATGGTTCCTGTTGAAATTTCACATTTTTATACATTTTTGGCATTTTTTGGCGATGTTTCACTGGCTCAAACATCGGCCCAAGACGCTGATACGCGGTACAGCTCAACTGACTTCGGCAGCTCTCATGGCATTCCTTCAGTGACAAGTTGCCCAGGCTAAAGCCTCAGATGAGCCGCCCCTCTGAACACGTTGACTGTTGGATCTGTTGGTGTTTCTTGGGGGGGCGAACTGTTGGGCTTAAGGTGATGATAAACCTTATAAATTATAACATATTATAACTATAGTTGGGGTCATAACACTTATATATAACATCTGGTTGGTGTTTTTTTGCCACCCCTCTGAAAAATCATGGAGTTCGTCAGTTGGGATGATGACATTCCCAATATATATGGAAAAAAATCATGTTCCAGTCACCACCAACCAGACATGGTATAACTCAATAACCCACTTGTGTTTCTGAAAGGAGAACAGAGATGAACAGAGCAGTTTCCGCGGCCGTCGAGTCTCCAAGGAGTGCGGCCGTCCCCTCTAACAATCCACCGAAAAAAAACAGCATAGCAATGGAAAATCCACGAAAGTTCTGTGAAAAAATATCGTAATTTCATGTTTCTATTCGACACATGACATGTCTAATTTAAGTTGCTAGTATCAAAAATCTAGTCCCAGAGGACCGCAGGGGCTTACGACCCCATGGGTGTGTCCGCAAACACCTCCCAAATTTTGCCAAAAATGACGGGCAAATGATGATCAATATTAATGAAATCACATTCACCTTTCATTGGATTGGTTCGGGAAAATCTTCACCGGAAACCATGGTTGGTTTTTACCATTCAAGATGGGAGTTTCCGGTTCCAATTTTCCCGACTCAACCAACCCAGTGAACCGGACTCCCCGCCTGAGGTGATTTCGCTGCCGTCGGCAAAGGCGCAGAGGCCCAAGGCCTTCTTCCAGGCGTAGGCTTCCTGCGGCGTTGCAGAAGTTCTCAGTCTGGGAGATATTACCCTCCGGTAATTTAACATATAGCTATTGAAAATGACCATTTATAGTTGATTTACCCATTAAAAATTGTTATTTTCCATAGTTATGTTAATTTACCAGAGGGTACATAAAGGCCAGTGGGAGAATGATGACAATGATGCTACTATCATGGTTGGATTGTTTTTTTGATGGTACTATAATGAGAATAATGATGGTACGAGATTATCATGATAATCATGGGATTCTTTAAGACTGTCATGGGAACGATGGATTTCACCAATTTTGGAGGTGTCCTGCAGTCCCTTCAACCAATCCTATTATACCAGGACTATTTGTTGGTTATGTAAAATTATACATGGGTTTGTCTGGCAATAGTGTACCCCTAAGACCCAATGGATTATCATGATGATTGATGATTATTCTCCCGTGACTTAACGGCTACTTGGGGGGGGCATCCCCTATTTTTCAGACACCTCCAGTTGGTAAAATGTAACCAGTTTTTGATCCTGATATGTATCCTGGCATAACCATACTACAACGTAAATCAATATCCCAGTTTAACCATAATGTCTATCCCAACTGAAGCATGCGTATTCACATATATGCACAATATTGCGATACATGTCGGGATAGATGTGGACAAGCATAATATCCCAATCCATACCCCTTCTATCCTCATTCATGTGGTAAAGCCCAATTGAAGACCGTCCCCCACATTACTATAGATTTTTCCAGTATAAACATGTATAAACCAGTCTGGTTGGTGGTTTTTCGCCACCCCTCTGAAAAATGATGGAGTTCGTCAGTTGGAATGATTCTTCCCAAACTTATGGAAAGTCATAAAAATCCATGGTTCCAGTCACCACCAACCAGTGATTATTAACCACTATTAACCATGATTAACCATCATTATCCCATTAAAAAGTCATGTTCCAAAAACCACCAACCAGCAGTTCTTGGGCTACCGTCACGACTTCGGAACCGCACCTCGCTCCGTGCCGCTGAAGGCTGTGCTGCATCCAAGGCGGCGGTAGATTCACCCCGCAGCAGATCAGAGCGGGCACCTGCCCCGTTCAACCCACGGCGCCCAGGGGTTTTCCCCAAGAAATCGGGGGAGTTCACCACGGAAATCGAGAATTTCTTGGGTCTTCAATGTCTTCTTTCAAGAAGTTCTCGGTGGATCCGTGGATTCCACAGTTCACCTGTAGCAGATGAAAGTGGAACCATCCAGAACCCAGAAAATCATCAAAGGGATCATACAGGATTAAAGTACCCATGACCCAGCAGACCAACATGTCTGGTCGAATATAGTGAAATACGATGTGAACAAAGCTGGGAGTCAACCATCAACTCACCAAAAACAGGTTCCTGAACCTGCCTCCCGTCTTTTGGAGCCTTGAGAAAACATGGGTTTGGAGCCTGAAAATAGGGTACCACCGCAAGACCCAGTGGTTGTTTCAAACCTCATGCTCTCATGCTCGTATTGGGAGTAAATTGCCCCTTTTTCAGACGACAATCCAGCTGGCCATCGTCCAAGTGACAGGAGATCCATTCGTTGGGTCGACTGAGAAAGGCTTTGAAGTTCTCCATGCTGTTGGAGAAGGTGTTGCAACTCGACTCCTCGGCTAAGGCGGCTAAGGCGGCTATGGGGATGACAGCATCACAACATACCAGAAGCATCTTCTCCTTTAGGCATCGATTTTAAAGTCACGGCCACATAACAATCTTTGCTTGGCCTTGAATACGTATATATATATATATGTATATATATATATATAGAGAGAGAGAGAGAAAAATGATTTAACACTTATATTCACTTCCTGTAGCCGGGTCCAGCAATAGTCTATCATGGCCATTCCTTGCAAAGTGCCAGAATGTCGTTGGCAAGCCCCTTTGAATGGTATTGTGGATTACGTGATAGCCCAGCTTGGTCATTAGTGACAGAATGAACCCTGATCAAAATGAAAGCTGTTCCAATCAAATGTTGGACTTGCTTCAGGGTCCAAGAAATTACAACAAAACAATCTCTAGATATCTCAAAATTATCTCAAATCAACTAGTTTAGATTCCTAAAATACCGGATTGGACAATAGATGAATAACCAGCCCTGCAGACTCAGCGAATGCAAGAAGTGGGAAGCAAGAAACACTTCGTAGCCAGGTGACTGTCTGAAAACAGGGATTTACCCACAAGCTATGGCCTTGTTGGTTCAAAAGAATTAGCTTTCAAGCAACTGGATTTTGGGGATAGCCCATGTTCAGTCAGCAACCCATATACTGGGCACTACAAGTACATTCACCCTGGAAAAAAGATGAAAAAAGCACAGGTGCATTTAGAAGTCGAAACTCAGCAACTCTGAAAAGTCCCATCGGTTCATCGGTTTCATCGGTTCATCCAAGAAGCCGAATGAGAAAACTCGAAACTACTGCACTTGACCACTTCTTGGCACTTCTGCGCACAGCCTCTGCAGCAAGCAAATGGGCCAAATCAGTCGGCCTTCTTCAGTGGCCCCAGAAAAGGCAGGGGCCAAT
>Ga0126342_10000318_pt1:30000-47630 | contig 47630 bp, 42 predicted proteins | sample Cyp1metagenome_FD_92528 | JGI IMG/M metagenome (GOLD analysis project Ga0126342, IMG submission 92528) | Coral microbial communities from Lord Howe Island, Old Settlement Bay, Australia - Cyphastrea 1 metagenome | ecosystem: Host-associated > Invertebrates > Cnidaria > Coral ...
AGACTTGGATGATGTAGGGGACGCCCATGACTTAGGAAATCCACATATTAAGTCATACCCACATGAGCAACGCATTTCGGGGGGTGTTCTCGCTGGTAAAGAATCTATAGGAAACACTCCTGGAAGAGACGATTTAGGCTAATGGTTTTTCCACTTAGACTTTCTCAAGCCTCACACTTTCAGGACAAGATCTCAAAAAAAAGTCTAGCTTTGGGTAAATATCAACCTCCAAAGATCAAAAAAAAAAACCACTGGGGATATGAAATCGCTGAAACCGGCAAATCAAGCGGCCATGGTTGCGAGGCATCCTTGGAGCCCACATCATAACCCGCTTGCAGGGCCGTTCGGCCGCGTTTGGCGCCTTGGAAATCGAAGATCCCGGGAGGGATGAAATCATCATGGCAACAGTTTTTCCAACCCCCAGCATCGCAGAGTCAAACGTCAACACGATCTCAGCTTCCCCTATTTGTGAAATGCGCCTATTTGTGGCTTCGCACACTTGGAGACCCCCCGAAGTTCCGTGTTTGGGAGGAGATCTGAAAATGTCTTCCATCTTTTTCTGGAACTCATCCATCCTACCGTTCACCAGTGGTTCTAGCCTAGCCAGTTTCTCTATATGATTAAATTCCCCAAGTCTGATAATTTGCAAATCCATATGCGGGTGTCTTGAAATGGGGTCCCAAGGAATCCCCAGTCGTCACCATAGCTTTCAAGTATCATCCAGTCATGGTCGTCCATGACTGGATGATACCTGCAAGTACCCCCACTAAGTAATTCAACTAATTGGTAAGCTCATATAAAATATCAAATATCCCCAATCATCAACCACCTTCCTAAAATATCAAATATCCCAATCATCAACCATATCAACCATATCAAGCATATCAACCATATCGCTCTGGCTAATACCCACAATTTCCATCCAATCATCCCATGCCTGCCTGGTGGTAGCTGAGCCTTCATGGCTGCCTCCTGACACTGACTCAGCGGCACCGGGGAGACCTTCATATCTTGCGGGCAGCTGCCGCTGCCACGCAGCGCGAGGCCATAGAACCAGGGCGCCGCAGTGCTGGTGGTTGTGGTCACCTGAAGGATTTGGTGGAGGTTGGGAGAAGAAAACGTGGGGAAATCTGTGGAAAGTTCTGGGTTTTGTTTGATGATTTAGGAGGAGTGTTTGATGTGTTTGAAAGTTTTTTCGTGAGAAATCGTTGGGAATTGTTTGGAGGAACATGAAGGAACACCGCAAAACATCTGGAAAAGTTCACTGTTTGACCTCTTTTGGGTGGTAGGCGTGATTGTCTTCTAACAGAGAACATGTGTTTCAATGCTAGTTGTGGCACAATGTGTATATAAATAATCATGTTATCTTATAACGGTTTATAAGATCTTATCTTATAACGGTTTATAAGATCTTATCTTATAACGGTTTATAAGATCTTATCTTATAACGGTTTATAAGATTTTGTAAGACGAGTACAAGCACCATTAGTAACTGGCACATCAAAGATCATCAAAGCACGGATGTTTTGAAAAACATGAGGTTTGGAGAAACTGCAAAGGAAGGTTTCACTGTTTTCTGCTGAACCATGTCGACATGGGAAAGCTGAGAGCCCCGGCATCGACCATCTGTCGCTCCTGCGTTCGCTGCGGGACAAATCCGAAGGTGTAAATTTTGGGAGTTGACCCTCCAAAATGCATCGAAAATCCATCCAAAATCCCTTCAAAATCCATCCAAATCTGGTTTAGAACGGTAGTATGGTATGACTCACCAACTTTGGGGTTCTGGTGACCCAAATTTTGGATGCGTTGACCGTGACAATCCAAAATGAGAGCTTGTTGACTGTTGACCGAGCAAAATCAGTGTTTTCTGTTTTAGGCACTATAGTAATCCAAGTGCTTGCTGTGAGATCAGGTGAACATCCCCATCGCCAAAGGCCGCAAGTTCCCCAACTGCCCCGTGCCCCCCAGCGGAGCTTTCCCCCTCCTCAATGGGTTGACATGCGAAGGGAATGCGGAAGTGGTCGCAGGTCGTGTCGCCCGCACCCTTGGTGCCGTCCTCCTCTAAGGTCTGGAAATAGCCCAGGTAGCAGCAACCTCCACATTGGGGCTTGCAGCAGGGGGTGCCCCAAGTTCGATAGCTCAGGTCCTGATAACTAACAGACATAACTACGTTTTCACAAAGTTGGTTTGCATATATTATATATTATACTATACGTATATGATCGTATAATATCGTATATATGATAAGATTATGCAACTGAGCTGCAAGAGTCTGTGAGGAACCCTATCCACCCTGAAACTGGTTACCAAAATCGGCCAACAACTTCGTTCTATCCTCCCTATGCTTCAACTATCCTTCCACTCCATTTTCCACCCATCCCGACCCATTTTTCTCCACCTTCCAGGAAGGCTTCGAGGTGCGGCTGCTTCACCGGCAGACCCTCCAACAAATTCGTGCTCAACGAGGCCAGTCCATAGCCTCCCCAGCCGGGCCAGTCCGTCTCCAATTTCTCTCCGGTGACCCAGTAGAAGGCTGAAGGATCCGTCCATGGACCCTGAGGACGGGCGTTTTTTGGATAAAACTGGTTCAGCATGGTGAGAGTCAGAAACTTAGAGATTTCTAGGGAGCCGGCTAGGGAGCCGGGATCAAGAAATTGAAGGTCAGGGATCAAGAATCTGGAGGAATTTGAGGCACCAAAGATTCTTTGGCAGATTGGAATTTGAAAAAAAAGGCGCCAAGAGCTTAACCCGGTTGCCAGAGAAATTGTAGCCCTCTGTGCCAGAGGGTCTGGAACCCAGATAATCCATGAAGCTGGGATCCATGATTTCAGTAGCTTCATCAGGCAAATCATTTGCCCAGTGATTTGGGATCATCCAAGTCACTAATTCCTGTTGATAGCCCATACCGCATGCTTCTCAAATTTGATGCTTTCTATGCTGCTGTGTCTTGATTCTGTTCCCTTGTCTTGTGATTGAATGCCCAAAGTCATCCAAAGTCAAAAATATCAGACGCCCTTCAGGCACCACTATAGGTTTGTCGGAAATTAGGTATCCAAATCCCACCGTTGATATATTTTTTTCCGCATAAGAAGTGTCATAAGTGGTGGCGTTTGGGCATTTTGTAAAACTCAATATCATGTTATTGATTAGATGTATCCTCCCAATATCCCATTTCATGCTTGGTTTCCATCATGTTTGTCTTGCAATTACTCTATTTTCTCTCGGTGGAAAAAAAAAGTGGATGATATGGGTAATTATGTGCCAAAACTTGGGCACCCAGAACACCAAAATGGCTGGTGCATTGGTATATGTGTCCCTCCATGCAGAAAATCATAGCTTTCGAGCCCCAGATCACAAGTTTTAACGCTTATCTGGTGGTTAAATCATGGCAAATCCTCCATTCAAATTTTCATGTTTCACCAAAATCCTCAAGTTTGACCAAATCCTCATGTCTCATACTTCAAATGTCCACATTCCATTGGTGTTTCACCCGGAGAACTCAGCGAACAACGCCGGCCACGGACGCAGACGCCGTTCGGACAGCGCCTTGCCGAACTGCACGTCGCGGCGCAGGCCGATGTGCGCCTTAGCAGCGCCCTTCAACTCCATCGCCGCTGTGAGTGCCTGATGATGTGGATGATGTGGGGAAAAACATGGGAGAAAAAAAAAACATCAAAAATGACAAAAATATATATGATCAAATCTCAAAAAACACCATCATTTTATTTCTAAAATTGGACTGTTTGGGATGAGAATATTAGATGATCTGATGATCATATATTCGACATCTAATCGGAGTATAATGGGGATGATAATGGTCGAATTTGGTTGATAGGCTAAACAACCATGGGGCTAAGACCCTCCAAGTTCCCATAAAAATGTGGAAAGGTCCCAAGTTAAAAGTCCCAAGTCATAATGAGTATCTTAGCCCACTTTCTAGGTACTTGGAGGGTCTAGGTACGAAGAGTCTTTCAAGGACGGTATAGTTGGTATAGATATATGATGATATATGATGATATATGATGCTATATGTATATAGATGATGTTTCCGCCATCAGTTTCGTCCAACTGTTTGGCATCTTATTGGACGTTGCTGACGTTGCTCATGGGGCATGAAACCCACCGATAGGATCGGGGGATATGATCAGGATATAGTTGGGTAACCAATAGTGGGGGTAAGATATAGTCGGGTATCAAGAATAGTATAAAGGAATATATAGGACATAGCTGGGTACTGTACCCCCTTTTTGTTGGGTAGCTGGGATGAGATGTTTTTTTTTCTTGGACAGTGGTAAACAATAGTGACCATCTGGACGTTCATACTGATGGCTTGGGATATGATATGGAACGACTCACCAGGACATGGTCTTGAGGGCAAAGAAAGAACCAACCACAGGGGGATAACTATGGGCCATCTTCTCCTTGGCATCTCCCATGTATTTCCATTCTATCAACAAATATCCCCATGAAAAACGGCATCTCCAAAAAGTATTTCCTCACCCAAATCGGACCCAATCGGTCCACTTCGCCCCATTTTTCGGTCCCAGTCGGCCCGCGCACTGCGCGCCCGCGCCTTCACATCTTCGCGGCTGTGAGGCGTAGCCAGCTGTAGCCCCTCCTCTGCGCAGAGCTTCTCGGCTTCCACCCAGGACCTGAGAACCGAGCCGTGCATGGCATGAGAGATCTCTGGGCAATGCAATGGCCATAAATGGCTGGGATGGCTGAAGTGAAAAGAAGCAAAAAAAACACAAAATCTGGCATTAAATCAACTTATGTTAGAACATGGCCATCAAACATTGAATGGATTGATAAGGTAACATTGAACCATTGCTCAATCATAATTCAAGGAGTTCACCAAACCAGCCGTTCATCCAATTCGGAGAAATGTAGATGGACAAATCCCATTGAAAAATATCGACTGACATTGGCTCACCGGGAGCTTTTGGTACTGACTGATGTTCTTTTATTTGCTTAAAACATAGATCTTCACTTAGATGATTAGATGATTCTTAGATATATTCTTTCATGTTTTTAGTGTAGAGCCCAGATTGGCAGATATGATCCATAAAGAAGTCTATCATTTTTGGTTGGTAGTACAGTAAACCATCGGATTTTGGTCCATCCTGAAAGTTGTAACTCTACAAGGATGCCATAACCCTAAGTGTGACTTTGCATCAATTCATACACAGAAAAATCAACTGCAATCTTCACGCATTCAAGTAGACCATGCAATATATACAGTCTCATGTCACGCAATTGGGCTGACCAATTTGATAGCCATTTCTCACGTTTTTGGGGTGACCAGCAAAATTTAGTCAAGCGGGGTAATCCAGAGTTCACATAAATTATTCATCATAAAGACTTGCAATGCACCTCGTCTTCAGCTCCTAAAGGTCCAGTGTGAACGCTTTTTTCAGCCAGGGCACTTGTTGTTGAGATGAATGACATATTTGGAAGCGTTGGCATTTTGTACATTCTTCAAACACTCCCGGTCCACTGTCAAGGTTTTTAAGCTCAAGGTCCTTAGGTTAGCATCCGAAACCCTCCACCCCTTGACGACAACGTCACTACCCGACGAAACAAGACAGCTTCCGATGTGATGTGTAATATAATGATGACATAGCTATTGAAAATGACCATTTATAGTGGATTTTGCCATGAAAAATGGTGAGTTTCCATAGTTATGTTAGTTTACCAGAGGGTAATGATGACATAAACGGGATACTGAACTAGTGTCAACCCCTCAATGTGCTCGTCAATCGGTATCATAATCCAGACAATGACATAAAATAGCCAATATGTCAAACCACCAACCAGCAGTATCAAAACAAATGAATTAATCCCGTCCCTGTTTTCATGTTCCCCCGATCGAAACATCAAAAACACAATCGTTTAGTATTGGATCTCATGTTTGAGAGCCAACATATCCCATATGCAATGCGAAACGCTTGGATTTCACGGGCGCAAAGTGAACCAAACTCCAACTTACCACGAGGTATTCAAATATGGCTGGACAGTCTCATTCTATTGCAAAAAATCTAGCAAACATTGATCACATTGATATTGATGATAGATTTTTTAGATTAGATTGTCTAAATGTTTGATATCGTTAGCCATGATTGATGATAGACTATGATTGATGATATTGTCCCTTGCCATGTTTGATCAGCAAAGGGTACTTCACCAATTCATTTTACAATGCCATTGGCCATGCCCATGTCCGCTAAAAGCACCCAGTCTTGGTGACTGGTTGAATCCCCATAATCCCCTCACTGTTTTCGCTGCTGAAGTGAATGAACAAACCAACGAAAGATGACTCAAAAGTTGACTTTTCCCCAAAAAATGGTGGATAAAAACGGTGGTTTGTTTCATTTGGTCAAAATGTTGGCTTCAACTCGTTTTAAAAACGATCATTTGAACAATCCATGTCCGATTTCAAGCGGCTGTTGATTTCATATGCCTATCATTTATAATCATTTAAATCCAACAACCCAGCATGTTGATTCATCTGGGCAAATTATAATAATTCACTAACCTGAATTAAGGCCATTTGGGGATGATTTCCCTTATAAACCATGATTCCAGTGAGGTCGCAAACGCATGTTTCCATCACAGCAACACCGCCAAGCATCGCTTCCGCCACCTCCACAGTGTCAGCGGAGCCCACATTCAACGTCCAGGTGCCTGGTTTAATGGGATTTAATGGGAATTTCCATGGGAAATTTATGGTGGTTTAATGGGATTTAATGGGATTTAATGGGATCACTATTTTAAACTTTGCGAAGTGGAAAATCACCATTTTTAATGGGTAAATCCACTATAAATCATCATTTTTTAATGGAAAATCACTATCTTTAAGTTCTGGTACATCAACTATTTCGATTAGGGCCATGTAAAAAATGTTCCAGTTCGCTATGTAACAGGAAAATTACCAGAGGCTAGTTGTTTTTTTGGGTGAAATGTTCGACCATGGGATGTGATGATGGGAATACAGAATATGAATGGGATAGTATGGATAGTATTCAATGGGATCGTTTATCAAAATGCTATAAAACATTATATCTAGATACTGCTAAAATGGGAACGACATGGAAAATGGTAAAAATGCGTCAGATGTTTGCTGTTCGGTGTCCAGTTTTTTTTCTTGTGCTACCTGAAATGGATAGACAACGTATGGGATGGGATCAAACGCTATTGGTAATACGTTTCGTGTCTAGTCAAATGTGTACCCAAAAAACGACTTTAGAAAATGGGGCGGTATTCCTAAAGCTCGAAGAACTGTTTTCCTTCCAGGAACCATCTTCCAAGCAGAAGGTGGATGTGGTTTCCACTAACCCTCTTCGCTTTTTGAAGAAACGCAGCAGCTGCAAAGTCCCCGTTGTTTGAAACAACTACAGCAAAACAAAATAGTCCCTTGCTGGCAAACTCCAAAATTCCTCACCAGAATTTGGATCCGCATCACCATCAGTCATCTAGCCAGCAGTTCCCACTGGTATTCCTTGACTCTTTTCCCCCATGTTAGTGATCCAATTTGATCATTTGGGGTGTTCAAAACCAACTAACCAATGAGGCTGAACAAAAAAGTTGCTTTACCGCACGAACTTTTGGCTACCAAACACTAACTTGCAACTGTTCAAAACTGGGTTTACTAGTCGCTAAAAGACTCGGCACTAGGGGATTAACTTCCTGGGATCCTCCCCAGGATCCCAACCAAACTGGGATTTATAGGCAAAGTATATATTATCATAGCTGAGTATATACGCGTCATTTCTTACTATATATTATTTATGACTATATGAAATATGATGCATATTATATATATATAATATCTATAATGTCAACCCTGGATTAGTAAACCCCAAACGGCTGTTTAATTGAGAGGGTACCATTCAATTATCAGATAATGACTATTGGAGGAGTACCCCCCCAATTAATAAACCATGGTTTATTAATCCGGGGTTGACATTATATCTATAAATATATATATATATATATGATATATATATATATATGATATATATAATCTATATTATCTATATATTATCTATATTGTATTATCATATTATACACCGATACATGACTCACCCCATGGGATGATCCGCCCAGGGACCGTTGCAGACGTTGCTCTGCGCTGAGATCCCGCTGCAAAGGCCAATGGCATCGGCACAGGCCAACTTGGCCTCCTCCAAGGTGGAAAAACACCTGAGACGATTTAAGGGGATGGGGAATGGATGGGAATTTCCATGGAAATTTATGGTGGTTTAATGGGATTTAATGGGATTTAATGGGATTTAATGGGATTTAATGGGATTTAATGGGATTTAATGGGATTTACCCTCTGGTAAACTGCTCCATAACCATGGAAAATCACCATGCTATTAATGGGTAAATCCACTATTTCAATGGGCCATTTTCAATAGCTATGTCAAATGCCTACATCCACAAGTGGGAATTTTCCTGGGATTGGGGGAATTTATGAGGGGTTTCGAAGGGATTAAGTAGCTCATTTTCCCACCCAAAAGGTGGTTTCCTGCCCTTTGTCTGAACCATAGTAATTAGTTGGATATGAATCTTAAACCCGTGATTGGATAAGAAACTGGGGCACCAGCTAATTATATCTAAAAGCATATACCCTCTGGTAATTTAACATAGCTAATTATTGAAAATGGTCCATTTATTGTTGATGTACCTATCAAAGATGGTGATTTTCCACAGCTATGTTAGTTTACCAGAGGGTACATATATGTACATATCATAGTTGTTGGAGGTGTACGCCGAGTTTCTCCTCTATCGGCTGCGCGTCCTTGAAGTGACACGCCTGACCGATGTTAATCGGATTTTAATGGAACAAATGTGGCTATGATGTGAATAATATATTTCGATCTATCTATATGTATACATATATATATATGTCATACTAACATATGTCGCTATATATGTCTAAATGCATGTGTATATATATATATACATATATGTCTATATATATATACATGTATATTATAGATATAAATGGCTTATATACATCATATATATATATATCATAAACACAAATGGCTTATATATATATACACGGCATATAGTACGGCTATACATGGTTCTTAATGGTTATTAGTGGATGCTTGGACGTGCCGCAGATGTCTTCAGCTTTTCGCCAAGGAGACAGTTTGTTTCAGCATCTGCAAGCTGTCTTACTTCTCCCATGAATTATAGTAAATATTATTCGTAAAACAATACTTTAATCAAAAATTAAACCAATACTTATGAATCAACAAACAGACTTCAATAAAAATATATCAACAACCAGACCTCCATAAACCTGCACGCACAACCCCACTGCATTTTTTCCAGGGATTCTCAATGGTAGCCACTCCAGCCTCGCACTCCTTCCAACAATGTGCTTCTCGAAGGAGTTGTTCCTTCTGCTTTCTGGCCGCTGCCTCCTGTAGAGCAAATGGACGGCTCTGGAAGAGCAACTTCCAGCAACTGGATGGGTGACCATCAATGGATTTATTTTGCTGGGAAAATCTCTTAGCGAATTTTCACCAGGAACCAAACACCGTGTGTAATTGAAAATTCTCCCATCATCCAAGGATTTGATTTCAATCTGGTGAACCTGGCTGCCATGCACCCCACGTTGCGGGGTTTGGATTTTGGCCCGGCTCAAAAACAACTTGCACTCATGAGATGGATATGTATCCCCTCGGTCAAGTTTGAGGGGATTGGGGATGGTGCAAAATTTATGGTTCCAGGACCTTTGAAGCGATTTATGTTGCGATGAGAGAAACACCAAGGGATTCCCAGATTCAGATCTCATGGCTATGCAATCCCACTAAACCCAGCTTCAAAGTGACATCCGTCTGGTCTGTTGGTAAAATCCCTATGAGATTCGTTGCTTCGTAGCCCACGAATGTTGACTGGTGAACAATTCGGTCGCTTTTGGTTGAATCCCAGCTTTTGTTGGTAAATACCAATGTTTGATGGAAAGTTCCCCATGGTTGATGGTAAAAATTTACCCTCTGGTAAACTAACAGTTTGCTATGGAAAATCACTATGCTATTAATGGGAAAATCCACTATTTCAATGACCATTTTCAATAGCTATGTAACAAATTACCAGAGGGTAACCTTTGTCATCACCGTTTTTTGGCGTGTAAAATCTCCTGTTTCATCTTCTCTGGGTCGGATTTATTGAGTGCCGTCTCGTTGAGCTTCGCAAGCTGAGGCAGGACTAACACAACCATCGCATGTGATAATCCAAGTATAGTCTTAGTAATTATTAATAATCACATGGCATAGTGTATGATCATTGATAATATCAGTTAATTATCAAATATTGTCAGTTACAGATAAAAACAGTAACGCATGATGAATGTTCCAGGTAATTATATAGCATTGTCATTGACAATATTAACTATGGCAAACAGGGAGTTAAGTAAGGAAAATGTAGGCTCAACCATTAATATGGTATCCCAGGTGACATAGTAGGATGTAAATTGCTAATATAGCATTATATAAATATGGCATAATATGGCTAACCAACTACATGATGGATACAATGGATGCCAAAATTTATGGAAAACCTAATGGGAAGGATGCTGCGGATGAGGAGGATATAGTGCTTCTGATAGTGTCTGATACTTGTCATGGTGCTTGACTCGTGCTTGGATACTTTGCAACTGCTAAACAAGACAGTGGCTGACTTCTCAAAATGAAGAAGCCTCCGTGTTAAACAATACAGTGGCTGACTTCTCAAAATGAAGAAGCCTCCGTCAAGCTCAATTAAATACAGCGGGTCACTGAAAGCCGTCAAATTCACAGAACACCCATTCGGTCTCTGCATAGAATGTTTGAATCATGTTCGATTCCATCACTAAACAATCATCTAAGACATCAATTGAATATGTCAGTCCAACTGGGTGAAAAGGTCCAAGCTCCGTGGTGGAGGTGGAGGAAAATGAAGCAAAAGAGCATATATGTGACAGTGCGAGTCAATCCGCACGTCCCGGGACCTATGGAAACCCGGAACAAAAAGGCTTGCCAAAAATGAAACTGCCACAACCAGAACAAATGACTGGCGTATTGTGACACTGGACCAGGTGCTAGCGTTCGCTGGAAAGCCCAAATGTACCAATCATCTGGACATCTGACTCTGTAATCTTTGTACCCACAATGACCTGCCAAATATATATATATATGCCCCATCTGTTTCTCTTCAAAAGCCTGTCTTTTTTCAACCTTTTTTCTCAGTGCTCAGTGGCTCTTTCTGGGGCCTGGTGAACCTGGTGAACCGGAATCCCCACCATCCCCACCTCCTCTTTGTACGGCATGAGATCGCTCATGATGCTGTTGATCGCATCTGGGCACGCCGCGCGGAACCAGGGTTTGGAAAACCCCAGGTCAGTTCAATCCCCGGGTCTTGTCAGCCATGACTACCATTCATTGTTGGTTATACAAACCATATATCACATATATATATATATATATACAATATATATATATGTATACAATATATATATATAAGCCATTTATGTTTATGATATATATATATATATAATATATATATGTATATATGTATATATATATGTATATATGTATATGTATATATATATATACATACGTTTATACACAGTTGTCTGGGTGACATCAACAACAAACCTGGCAGTCAATCCCTATCTCTCCCTGCAAAAAAATACATGCTCGCCCGTATTGAGCTTTGAAATCCCCAAAAACGTTTCCTAGTTACATCATCTTACATCATCTTACATCCCATTTGTTCATCCCAAAACCACTATCCAAATCCCATCCCCCCCAACCCCCTGGTGACCTTCCATGGGATTGAAACCTGGGACCATTGGCAGTGCTTGGGCCTGCGCTGCTCGAAACGCCGAAACAATCGAGTCATTGGGGGATCATGATCTCCACGGGGATGCAACATTTACCAGATCTTACCAGCAAAATCCAGCAAACAGTAGCTCTGTAGATGTCCCACTGGGAGTTTAAACACCTTGGGGCCGATGCTTGATGTGCCGATAATCCCTAGGCCCCTGTCCAGCGCGCCTGTCCATCTGCCATCTGCGTGGCCATTTCAGGCACCTCCCCCAGAGGGGAGTTCAAGGCCAAAGTCTGGGTGCTTCCATGGTTTCCTCTGAGTTCATTACAAATTGAGCTCCTCATCTACCCTCTGGTAAACGTTTACATAACTATGGAAAATCACCGTTTTCAATGGGAAAATCCACTATAAATGGTCATTTTCAATAGCTAATTACCAGATGGTAAAGCATATGTGGAAAAACAGCTGTAACTCATTTGAAACCAATGATATGCTTGTTGTAAGGAGGATGGGAATGGCTGATAGTCAATCATCATGTGCCGCAAATTGCCATAAACTGAGGTGTTAAATCCCCCATGTTCAAAACGCAAAACACAGCCCATGATATACATATCCAAAAAAATCATGCTTGGTTTCCCCATAACATCCCCATGATCTTAGCATGTTCATACATTTTCCATAGGTTGCCCCTATGTTCAGAACTTCATCATCCCATTTTTACCCAAAGACCCTGCCCCCGCCCCATGGTGACCATGGCTCCAGTGCCTGCATCTGTTGGGCCAAGGCTGACCTGATTCGCACGTGGTCGTTGGAACTCACGTCATCAACTCACCTTGGGATTTTCTTACCTGGTCGCTGGCAACATCTGAAAAAACCCAGAAACCATCGAAAGGATGGGATATACATATGGACTCATATATATGGGGATAGTCTGAAAAAAAAAAGGGATAGAAAAATCCCTGTGGGATAGTCAGTACTTGGATGAACCAATGGACATGTCTTGGCTTCGTCGTAAATTCATGCGCCTACTTGATGGGCGCCACCGTCCTTCCCAATTTTGGCCCAAGAATTGGGTACACCCAAAAACACATCCAGCAACAAATGGGGATGTTTACTTTTCAACATCCCAAATATCCCAAGTTTGGATTGCCTCCCCATTGTTTTGCTGGACTTAGAGGTCTCAAAAAATGAGAAGTAACGCTACGGATGGGATTTCCCGTGGAATTCCAGCCAAAAACATGATGGATTCGTTGTCGTATCCGTCCCATTGAGGAGCCCACTCGGACACCACCTCGGTGTCGTGTAGCAGATTCCCGTGGATTGTCCGTTTGAATCAAGGGTCAAAGAGGTATCATCAACTCATCAACCAGGACATGACCCAACCGGGTGAATCCATACCCAACGAGTGCATCGTTGTTTTTTTTCCGGCAACGCGTCCAGGAAAAAATTGACCCCCTCAATCAGCTCTTGAGGACTCGATGATTAGTGTACAGCTGCATGGCTACTTCCCATAGCAGTTGCATTTGTCAACCGCCTACCCTCAAGGCCACAACCATCAGCCAAGATTGGTCCGATTCCCCGATTTGTTCATGTTGCAAAGCCAATGCCATAAACCTACCATTTGCACATGGTTTCTGAACCGCATAAATGGTTGTATTGATTGATGGCCAGGTTTATAGCATTAGGTCAACCGATGTTCATCAGTTCACCAAATGCTAAGAGTTGCCAACAGTTACCCGGTTACCCCAAATCCAAAGACACATTTACCACAAAGCCGATTCCAGGATGGGAGATGTTACTGAGATGTTCTTCCAATTTGGGACGGCTCAAGCTGCATTTTTCGGTGTCGATTGAGTTTCCCAGCACCATTGGCATCCACATCTAGCTCTCGCCAATCTGGAAAGCCTGCGGCCGAGCAGCCCCGCAGCCAGCCCCAAAAGCCGATGCTGGAGATCCCCAAAAACTTCATGAGAATCTGGAATCAGTTGGGTAAAATGGCTGGGTCAATGGTGTCTCAAAAGAGTCCACAAGTCCGACTTGCAGCCATAGCATCCACTTCCCACCTGCAGAACGTTCTGTCCGCAACAGCGCTTTCCTGGCCAGAACTCACAGCGGTGAACCCGACTCAGTTCGGAGCGTTCGGGGTGAATTTCTGATCACCAACCCCAGCCATTTTTGGATAGTTCTCTGGTTGGTGGTTGACCTACCCCTCTGAAAAATATGAGTTCGTCAGTTGGGATTATTCCCAATATATGGAAAGTCATCAAAAATGTTCCAAACCACCAACCAGTTCTCCTTACATCCAATGTCATTCAATGTCAACCGTTGCATTTCGCTAGATGGACAATCCGTTGATTCCTTTGGGAGCAACCAGAGGTATGGTGTATCATTGGGTTTACTGCCTTACTATAAACAAACACTAGTTAACCATAGTTACCCATAGTTGTACCCATTTTTTCACCCATGTTTACCATAACTACAGAATACGTTAGTAATTGATTTTTCCTATCATCCCCTTTTAAGATCTTTTAAGCACATGGCTTGATCATCCAGCAATCAGAGAAAAACATCGCCATGGCACCGTCTCTCAATGCCCGCAGGGCTCACATCAACCTGGCATCAGGAATTGGGTTGAAACCACTTAGGGTTGGTTTGAAAATGGTCCAAGAATCAACAAACATCTTATGGCAAATCTATCAACTTGGAGAAAAATCAGCATCGATCAAAATCTGAGGTATCAAAATTTGGCTGCGGAAGGAAAGGCCAGCCAAGATGCCCTGTGAGTTTCGATTTTGAACTGACCATAACTGACCTATCCCTTCAAGGACAGGCTTTTTCGGCAGGACCAGGTGCCCCCGGGGCCTCTTGTTGCAGAGGGTCTGCAAAGTCCTGCATCTCATGCTGTGAAGAGTAAGTAGTAGGGGTCTACCCAATTTCATAGACCCCAATGACTACGACAATTACCTTCAGAAGGATGAGTGAACAGCAAAATAGCTATTTTCACAAGGCAAATCGTTATTTCTATGTTCATTGGCCATTTTCCATATTGTTCAACAACCAGAGGCTAACACTATAACACTCAAGTCATGGGGTAAACCCTTCATAGCGGGACTTCTCATGATATGATAACCGTCCTTTTTGGACTGCCCCATCTTTTGAAACTTAAGACATCAGCCATATTAGGAGGTTTCCTAAGTCATAGGGGTACCCCAGTCATTATCCATTTGGGTGTGTCTGAAAATAGTGTACCCCTAAACCCAATGGTTTTGCTGATCATTATCCCTATTAAATGGCTATTAAACTATGGGAATATACCCAACATTTTCAGACAAACCCATATCTTATGATATGCTATGGTATTTTCATTTTACCATCAATATACCCCAAATGTTAGCATATATACCATACATGGATCCTATGGGTAGGGGTACCCCAGTCATTATCCATTTACTTCGATGGATTTTTCATGGGTTTTCCATGAAAACCATCCAGCGAATTTGGGGAAACCTCCAAATCCACAGGGCTCAACGACTCCGTCTCCTGCGGATGGAGTCCATGTGCCAGCAAAGCCAGGACTGCTATGGCTGACACCTCGGAGACTGGATATCATGATATCCTCTGCGTTTTTTTCACCATGGAAAAGGATGGAAAATGATAGGAAAATCATTGAAAATGATGGAAAATGATTGAAACCCGCCAGGTTTGACAGTTAAACAAGCTAAAAATGCCGAATGTTCCGTGGCTATGTTGAAATTCCAAACAATAAGTTACATCCGACCATATCAAGATGTTCAGCTCCTTCAAATCTCCTGATTTGGGCAATCCGACAACCTCCCAGGCCGTTACTGAGGTCACAACCCAGTTTCTTAGCATGATGAAATATGGACGAGAGGTCAGGCAACCTCAACTCAGCAACTCAGCAAGTATTGGAACGGTGGAAGCCAACCAAAACCAGTCAAGACTCTGGGCTTTGGAGGTCTTGAGGATCTTGATTGCTTCATTTTTTAGGGCTTCTTGGAATGTGGGACATTCATCACATGTATCTGCTATTATTGGGATCCATAGTAGCTCGGCAAAATCCTTCAGGGCTCGGCAATCAACATCTTTCTGGCCCTATCGTCGGAGATGACTCACCACCACGCGCCAGGTAACTGCCACTTGTTCAGCATGTTCCATGCCAAACAAAGCTGGTTGGTTTTTGAGCCCACACCAGGCTGCAGGGTCGAGAATGGTTGGGAAACATGGGGGATCCCAATCAGGAATCATTTTTTTCGTCCGATTTAATCATCCCCATATGTATCGGGTAATATCGTAGAGATAGCCCCCTATGATCATTCACCAACTGTTTAGACCGCTGAGAATAGATTCAATAGATGAACATCACGGATATCCCCTTAGTAATCCAGCTTTTCCATAACCATGAACCACCCCCTTGTCAAATCTTGATTGCCATCCTTTCCCCGCTTGTCAAATCCCCGTGAAAATGATAGCTAATACCCCCTGAACAGGGTGTTTGGGCAAATCGTCGCAAGTCATACTCAACTGAAATGTTGCCCTCTGGTAATTTAACATAGCTATGGAAAATCATCGTTTTTAATGGGAAAACTCACTATAAATGACCATTTTCAATAGCAAACTGTTAGTTTACCAGAGGGTGGGCCATTTCTTGACACCAAGGTTGCCTTTGCATTGCCATGGACCTATCCGAAAAAATATCTCCAGAGGGCCATTGGTTGGAAAATGCCCCAGTTTTGTTGCTGAGTTTTGCCCCAGTTGGCTTATCCATGATGGTTGGTTTAATTTTTTTCGGCCCGGGAAATTGTTGCTGTTCTTTCGTTATACCCCGTTATACAAGGATATTGGGTGCATGAGCATGGAATCATCGTATATATAATCCCTTTTATCACTGGGATTTTGTCCGGTGATCCCTGAATATCATTTGTATAGTATTCTTATCATCATTATTATCGTTAGAATTATCTATATATAGTATCATTCTTGTCATTATCATTGCTATCACCAGAATATGTCACATTATGTTGCTATGATTAATCCACGTCAATTCTCCCTGGCCATTCAAACATCTCTACTGCTTAAAGTCAAATTATGTTAAAACTGTAAAAACTCCACTGTTTGCTTTAAATTTGATACCCTCCAATCATAAAATTGAAAAAATATCATGAGTGATTACAAAATGACTATTAATTATCTTTATTATAGTTGCTGTATGGTTATCATAGAGATGTATTATGATTTAGCCCCCCAGTCAAAATGATGATACCCTCTGGTAAACATACAAAAGCTATTGAAAATGACCATTGAAATAGTGGCTTTACCCACTAAACATGGTGATTTTCCATAGTTACGGAGCAGTTTACCAGAGGGTATCTCCAAAACTGTCATCCATTACTCGTCTTGCGTCTTTTCCATCCAGAGACATCCCATTTTCGCTCAGCTCACCCTCAGAAAATCACATCTGTGACGTAATAGTTCTAGTTATAACTATTATCATAGTTCATAGTTTTTGTGAATAGATAATAGTTTTAGTGATAATAGTTATCACTATTTCTAGATATATAATGAATCATTATAGTTCATAGTTCCTGTTCTTATCCCAAGAATCGTTACATGTTAAACATAATTATCCCACTAATTATCCCAATCATCCCAATAAATATCATCATCCCAACAAAAATCCTCCCAGCTATTGGTATACCATTAAGTTAGAGTTTTAGTTTTGCTTATTTATAGTTTATAATATGGTTATAGATGTGACTAATCATCCAAAAACATCCAAAAAC
>Ga0126342_10000319_pt1 | contig 47538 bp, 34 predicted proteins | sample Cyp1metagenome_FD_92528 | JGI IMG/M metagenome (GOLD analysis project Ga0126342, IMG submission 92528) | Coral microbial communities from Lord Howe Island, Old Settlement Bay, Australia - Cyphastrea 1 metagenome | ecosystem: Host-associated > Invertebrates > Cnidaria > Coral ...
TCCCATCTCATTATACTAGTTGGTTGATAGGTTTCCCTACTATGGGTTATCATAATCCCCAGTAAACCAGGTAGTATAATCCCCTATAGCAATCAATTAACCAGGGTATTTTTAATGGCTCAATTGAGGTCGCCAAGCGAATTTATATATTCAGAGGAGACTTGAGTTTGGAACTCCTGGTGCTTTCACAGGGTCCCAAGGTCAGAGAGTTCACAGGAGCCCAACAAAAACAAATGGAGTAGACTATTTCGGGGTCGAAATTTGATAAAAAAAATCTTCCCAATCCAATTCTATCGAATATATATATAATTATATATATATAATTATATATACATATGTATGTACATATATATATCAGTAGATATATATATAGATAATGATAATAAATAAGAATAAGAATTAGAATAATTAATTGATAATAATTAACAATAATTATTAAATATAAGTAATAATAGTAATAAACTAGCCTTAGTTAGCTTGGCGAACATCCCCACAATGTGGGGCCCCCAAGATAGCTAAGTTGGTTTATAACTACAATAACTAGGGTTTATGGTAGTTATAACCATAGTTAGATGGGGTTATAAACCAACTTATAACGTTTGGGGGCCCCACATTGCAGGATTTCCGGCTGAAGTTTGTTCACTACAAAATCGGGCACCGGGTGACCATCATGTCCGGAGCCAGCGCTGCTCGGCTCCGCGGGCTCCGCGTGGTTTCGCGTGGTTTCGGGGTCGAGGGTGATCCGATAAGGTAGATTTTTGATGTCACGATGATGTCACTGAAATATGTAGATAATTGTATTTCAGTGATGTATATAAGTATACATATATATTATATACATCATCATGTATTTGTATATACATATATATACATATATTATCATACAAATGAACTATCATCATGTAATATATATATATATGTATATACATCATCTGTATTTGTATATATATATTACATATATGCAGATGATGTATATAAGTTATATAAGTTCATTTCTTGCAGCGTACTGAAAGTTCATAGTTTGCTCCGGGGGAAGGTTGCCAAGGGAGGCTTGAGAGAAGGTGACCAGGCGACTCGTTTAGCTGGCTCAGCTTCTGGGTCACCGACCCATTGAAAGGTTCATACACTACTTTTCAAACCGTGTGTTTGGTGCACACATACTCTTGAATTCTCATTGTCGTTGGTTCAATTCTTGCTTTCTATTTGTTTGAAGCCATTTTTTTGTTGAATCTCTGTTGGTTTACCTCTTGCTGATTTAGCTGAGCTCTGTCTCTCTTGGTACACTCTCCCTTTGATTTGCTGGTGAAGCCACCTTTTGTTGGTCGTGGAATTCGTCCGAATCATGCACCTTCGAAAGTGGATCTGCGGCTTCATTGGTGCTGCAATGAATCCCTAATTCATCAATGGTCGGCACTGTCAGTGTTTTCTATCCCAATATCTCCACAATTAACCATATATTGAATTGTCCCGACATAGCAACCAAAAAAATGAAGAGAAGTGAAATCACGCTATTTTTCAGTGGGAATTTAAAAGCTTTACTTTTCTATCTTTTGGATGGTTACTAACTTACCTTCTCTTAGTTTTAAGGACTTGTAACATGTTCTAACATATTGCAAGCAAAAGATATAAACTCAGAAGCCCATCCAAAAGAGATAGTCACTTGCTAACTAGCATGGATGACTGGTTCATGGCTAAGAGATAGTTACTAATCCCATCCCCCTAATATAAACACCCTCATTGTATAAATTCCTTACTAAACCCATGATTTTCTGGATGGTGTTTAATATTGGAAGGGTGTCTCTTTAATATTGATAGGGTACGCCCTAAAATCCTCTGGTTCACTATCATATTCCATGTTAGGGATACCATTTTCTGGTTCACTGTCATATGTCATATGTTAATATATGTTAGGGGGTTTCCTAAAATGGGAGGACCCCCAAATCATCAATTTATAGATGGATTTTCCAGTATAAACCATTCATGTTTGGGTACCCCCATGACTATGGAAACCTCCATTTCTATCTTACTGGTGCTAAACGTCGGGAATGGATGGGAATGATCCAATCCATAATCATTGGTCACCATTTATAATCATCCCCTTCCCCCATTGATTTGATTTTCATTAATAATCCTAGTCAATAACAATGTTGGGGACATAAAAAAGATTATTAATCATTCATTATTAATCATTCATTGGGAGAATTATCAATCATAGTTAGTGATTAATATATATTATTAACAATGATCAGTTTAAATATTATAAACCATGATTATTATATATATTATATGAATAGTTATTGAATATTTAATTTAATTCAATCATATTATTCAATTATATTAAACCAGATTATAAAATCATATATTCAATTACTATGTCTAGATCCCATTCCTCCATGGGGCCCTACTAGGTCGCCATGTGCGACGCGGGCGACGGTGCAGTCTTGCGGCCTGGCAGTCTCACCTGGAAAGGCGCCGGTTGGAGGTTGGTTGGTTGGTTGTTAGATAATTATAGAATATTATAGATATGATTATCAATAATTATAAATAATATGATATAGATAATTATACTATTATAATATATATAGGAGTGTTTTTATTACAAGTATCATCTGGTAAATTCACAGCTCGACTCTGAACATCGCCAACCTTTATTGGGATGGATCAAAACCTTACCATGCTGGGATGAACATCCATTTACGACATGGCACATACCAAATATTTCAAATATCCATGTGTTGATATACAAAAAAAAATTAAAAAAAAAACGTATGCCATCAAAATATCCAATGACATATGCCACTATATATACCCTCTGGTGAACTAACATAGCAATGGAAAATCACCATTCTTAATGGGAAAATCCACTATAAATAGCCATTTTCCATTGCTATGTTAGTTCACCAGAGGGTGTATATATATATATATATCATGATATCCCCATTCTCGTTGGTGATATCCCCGTAATGGATGCCAGGACCACCCCCCGTGGCGCCAGGAAGCAACTTGGAGCCGAACACCGTGTACGAAGGCGCTCCAGCGGCGGCACGAGATGTGGAGAGCGGCTCAGGACGGTGCAGAGATGGGGAGAAGCGAAAACCTGGGATGTTATGGGTCAATAATGATTAATAAGTGGATAATTATTGGATAATAAGTGGAAAGTAAGTGGATGATAAGTGGATGATAAGTGGATAATTAGTGGATAATTGGTGGATATTTAGTGGATAATTAGTGGACAATAAATGGATAATAAGATGATAAGTGGATCATAAGTGGATGTTTAATAAGTGGATAATTAGTGGATGATAAGTGGATAATTGGTGGATAATTAGTGGGTGACAAGTGGATGATAAGATGATAAGTGGATGATAAGTGGATATTTAATAAGTGGATAAAAAGTGGATGATAAGTGAATGATAAGTCGGTGATAAGTGGATGTAAGTGGATGATAAGTAGATAATTAGTGGATAATAGTGGTCATTAATGGTGGTTACATCATCATAATGGAATTACCCTCCGGTGTCGTCATTTTCGTGGCTGGGAAATCCCCAAACTAAATGATATAGCTGGGAATATCATTGCACTAAATGGAGAACTGTACATTGCCATGGTTGATTACCAGAGGGTAGTTTGAGATAGTTCAACTATTTACATCTATTTACTTTTGTTTACTACACATAAGGATACTGAGGTATTCGCATTTTTTAAGACTCCCTAAAAGGTCCAGCTCAAGAGTTCGAAAACAACCTAAAATATGGATAGCAAAGACGTACCAAGCCTTGGAAATGTCCATGCCTTTAAGCTGTGAGGTGTCACGCATTGGTTGTAGCCAAGAATCCAGAGAAAATCGTCGACTTTAGCCAGTGGATTCTGGGTATAGCCTTGAAAATGGCCATTTATAGTTGATATACCGATTAATAGCATGGTGATTTTCCATAGTTTTTTGTATGTTTACCAGAGGGTAATGTTACCCCTTGAACCAAAAAAATCCGGATCAATCAAGGTCATCATTCAAAGGCGATCTATGCCAGAGTAAATGGTTACTAGTTAGTCATCCAGATTTTGATCGTTTATACAATGTGGGGCCCCCAAGATAGCTAAGTTGGTTTATAACTCCAATAACTATGGTTTATGGTAGCTATAACTATAGTTAATGGGGTTTATAAACCAACTTATAACTGGGGGGCCCCACCTTGTACAATCCATCTATGGTAAATTTACTAACAATATGCCATTATTATAGCGGGAATGTTCATTGATCCGGGCTTGACAATATACATCATAGATAAAGAGCGAGAGAGAGAGAGAGAGAGATGGAAAGTTGATTCATTGATGGACAAGCCTTTCGGGTTTGCCGCGAGGACCCACGCTGTTGCAGAAGACATCCATGCTTCAAACGAAATAAGTCGTTCTCAGCTGCCCGTCGTGGATCCTGGGGGTGCTTGTTCAAACAATGGCAACTTTCCACCAGCTAAAAGGTTTCAGATCCGTCAAGAAAAACCTGGGTTGACTTGAGGTTGCTGATTTTTGCAATGGGACAACCACCCATGGGGGAATCTATTTGGAATGTATTGACTGTTTTTTGGGATCGTTGAAACCATTTCCCAGTGTTTTGAGCGTTTCATAACATCTCATGGGGGTTCAAACCTTGAGGTTTGCGGGATGAGGGTTGCGAGGTGGGGTAGGGGTTAGGGTTGGGTTGGGGGGTTAGGAGGGATGGGGAGACTAGGTAGGGAAGTGTGGTGGGAGATTCGTTGTGCATGTTTTTTTTAACAGTGCATTGCGAAAGTAGAAGAATGTGATAAAGCCAATAGTATATATAGTATGCCATCCCCAATATGTCCATAAATGGTTGGTAAATTTCATCCCCACATGACAGTTGAATTGTTGGGTTTACATTGGGTTTACCACGAGACACAGCGGTGGGGAGCTTCACTGAAGTTTCCTGATCTGTTGCTGCGCAGCCAAGCCTTGATCCAAGAGAGGATTTTGGTTGTTCAGAGTGATGAGCCTCGAAAAAACCACGACCTCCAGATGAAGTCTTGGGGTGGAACCAATATTTCAATATATTTACCCTCTGGTAAATTAACAGAGACCCTGAAAACATGACATTTTAGTGGAAACTAGTCTTTCAACCCCTGTCTGCCAGGGTCTATGTTAATTTACTGGAGGGTACCCTCTGGTAAACTATACAAAAAGCTATTGAAAATGGCCATAGAAAGTTCGTTGATTTACCCATTAATAGCATGGTGATTTTCCATAGTTTTTTGTATGTTTACCAGAGGCTAGGGGGGATTTTAGGGGGTTCCAGAAATTTGGGAAACTTCCCCGACGCAAATTCGTCAGACGACATTCCGGTTGATTTGGCTGAGGCATTAGATGCTTTTTGATTCCTGGACAGTGACTTGCGCGCTGACCAGGAGAATTCAAGTCTGCTCAATTAGTAAAATTCTGATCAGGAATTCATGAAGCATCAGAGCACACCACATCCCGAGTGATGGCAACGTACTTGGCCAAGCTCAAAGTATTTTTTTCGTTAAGCGAGGAGGATCATCCCAAGAACTCGTGCTTCCAGTTGAGGAACTATGAGTTGAACTATGATTGTAATTATCATGATTCTTGTTTTCAATATTACAGTATGTTAATGTGTTATCAGTATCAATATATATATATATATATATATTTGTTTTCTTGTTTTACATTGTTCTTATTGTACATCGTTATACTGATACTTATTGCATTTTATTACATTACTATGCACATTTATGCAATATAATTAGACATTGTTACTATTGCTATTATTATTATTAGCTATTATTAGCTCCATGCACTATTAGCAATTATTATTAGCTATTATTAGCTATAACTATTTCTATTGCACTCTCACCACTATTATTAATTATTTCTATTACTACACTATTATTAGCTATTATTAGTGTAAATACCAATTATTATTTCTATTATTAATAGTACAATACCAATTATATTTATTACTATTGCTATTACTATTAGTATACCATCTATCACTGTTTTTGCTCCACAAAAAGTTGGTCTCCAAGCTGCCTCGCTCAACTTCGAACATGGCAGATCCATCGCGAGGGTGGAAATTCCCATCAACCCAGGCACACATAATACGTACATCGTACATGGCATGCATACACACACAGACACACACATGGAGGTTTCCTGAAATAGGGGTTCCCCTAGATTCTGATCATCCATTTATAGATGGATTTTCCATGAAATAAACTATCCTGGGATAAAGGGGTACCCCCATTTATGGAAACCTCCATATATTATAAATACATGTATACACAATGGGTGAAGGAAATCCGTGTATGAGGTTTCTGCCCACTGCTCGTACAAATCCAATGGCAAAATTGCTTCTCTGGTGACTTGACCAAGTTGACCTCGATATCACCCAGAAAATCTGGGTAAATTATAACGACCTGCGACCGAACCCTGGAAGCATGGTGAATAAGGGAAATTATCTCCAAATGGCCTTAATTCAGGTCAATGAAATATTATAATTTACCCAGATTTATAGATGAGTAACTCATATTTTCCCATAAAAAATTAAAGGGGTTGTCCATTGCCATGTTGTATTATATAACGCTTCAACGGGTACTATACCATGAACTGAGCTGATCGCATCTTTTTTTGTGCGCTGACATGATGCCGGGAATTCCAGGTGCATAGAATCTGCAAATTTTGCTCATTGTCGCCGGTGGCGGATATCGCCAGATTGCGCAGATTGGGTCTGGGAGTATGGCAGTATCAATTTTCAGGAATGTATTTGGCTTAGTCCAGGGTGGAGACATGTGCAGACTGCGTAAAGTGGCATAGGGTTTTGGAGAATCCCAATCCGGATTAACAGCCTTTCTACAAACACGGGGTGCGGGATGATGTGGATAAGGCTTGTGCGCTTCTCAAGGTTGTCCTGAGATTGACCAGAAGTTGTGATTCCGCATGGTAACCTATGATTCCAATCAGTTCCAATGAGGTACTGAAAATGCGAACTGCCAAGGTGTTCCGCTGTTTCCCGGCTTTTGTCTCCAATGGGTCCTTTTTCCAGAGATCAGACCGGGGCCGTCACAGAATAGGGCGGCCTCGTGCGGATGATTTGAAAGTGGCTGTGGTGGGTTGCATGGTGCCAAGCCCACCCTTATGAGCTCAGCATAGCTCAGCCATCCCTGACTTTTGAGTGTGCTACAAACTGTGGCGCACCGTTTATGTTTATCAAACTGCCTTGGTTCATCTTGGTTCCACGAATGTCACCCCAGAGGCCTGGGAAATCAAGTACCCCGTTTTTTGGGCCGTAAAGTCAATGTGGGGCCCCCGTTGGATAGCTAAGTTGGTGAACGAAACTCTACTGTATCACTGTCGGGTTTATGATATATCCAACTACTTAGATGGGGTATGATGGGGTTATAAAAGGTTATAAACCAACTTGGGGTTGTAAACCAACTTATGACTAGGGGGCCCCGCTATGTCTTGATTTCCATTGGTATAGCAGATCTCTGGGATTGCAATGAATAAATCCTTTAGAAGTCACGCACCAGCAGTGTGCGGGCAGTGGGTGTACCAGCTGTAAAGAATTGCTTGTCGAAAAAAGGTGCAGCCAAGAATTGAGTGTGCTGAAAGGATTTTACCCTAGGGTAAACAAGTGTAGACTAACAGTGTAGATGTGGAAAACCTATGGTTTCCCTAGGAAAATCATCTACAAATGTTTCAAATGATGGTTGATTTTCCAAATCCATGTCAGTTTATCCATGTTTATCCTGTCCCAAAGAATCATCCTGTCGAAATCCTGCATGGCCGAGACGAGTGGAATGATGCGCAGCTGAACCACAACAAACCTATACCCTCTAGGGAATCAGTCATAGGGATTGGACAATCGCCCCTCTTTGACAGCAACATAACCTATCAACATATCAAAATCCAGCAAAATTGGTGATTTGCCAATGTTTTTCTTGCGAGAGGGTGTCAAATCCATGATGTTCAGGTGTTTTCATATTTTTCATGCGCTCTCAAACTTCCGAATGTGTAGCGAGTTCTGGGTATTTGCTCCCTATCAATTTTTGCAGGGGGAAATCCCCCAAAAAATCGAGATGTTTGTCGCCATCAAAAATGGATGATGTTCTGCTGCCATCGTAGGTTGGTTTGGAATTCTGCTGCGTACCGTGACCACTGTTGAAGCACTGCTTAACCAAAATCAACGTGCCATGTGCGTCCCCAAACTGTGACATTGTCACATTGTCAAGATGAGAATATCAAACTCTTTGGTGTCGGTGTTTGATTGACGTCTTGGTGTCGTATCCAAAACGACCATATTCTCCCAGAAATTGTTGAAGCAGAAAAACAGAGAAACCTTACTGTTTCCTGGCTCACGGTGATACATGATATAATGATATATAATGATGTTTATAATATCTATATATGATATTCAGTGGTGAAAACCATGGTTTCATCATTGTTTCCTGCAGATTTTCCCGGGAAAAAAAAAAAACAAGCCCTCGTAATGTTCAAATTGGGGAGTGACTGACTCACGAAGTATTCTCCCAAGAACCGACTGAGGTGAGAAAAATGGCTTGCTGGGCACTGAGCTGGTAGCTGGTAGCTGGTAGCTGGTGGATTGCTTGGATCATTTCAACTTCAAAAAATGACCATTCTGCAAGCATTTTTTAAGGGATACGAACTACAGATAACTACAGTATCAAACAAATGATATCAAGATGTATCAAGGAAGCATCCCGTAAACTGGATGCAACATGTTTAGCTATTCCCATCTCAAACACGTTGATGTTCCATCCAGACGACAGATGAGCAATCCAAATGACTATGATTTTGTTATTCAATTCCGGTGGCTTCAAACCATCAGATGTTGTTTACCACTTGATGGTCTTCAGATCATCATCTTATCCAGAGATCATTCAAGCATATTCAATCATCATCCAGAAATGCACAGAACACTTAGCGCAAGCTTTACATTGAGCTGCAAAAAAGGATGACAGAGGCTGCGACAGCAATGATTGTGGTGCTCTTAGGAATCTGATCTGATCATAGTCATGCATTTGGTACCTGTTTGGTTGAAACGGCACGGCTTGTGTGACCATGCCACTTAGTACATGGGTTGGAATTCTACAGATGAAAGCCACCTATCAAAAAGTGGAATATCATTGCAGAACAACAACAGTTAGAACTTTAGAACCATGGGTTTCAACCCACCGGTGCTGGAGGGATGCTGGATGACCAGGCAGAAAAACCATCTCCAACTGTTGTGCAGCATTTGTGCAGCGCAACTATGTAGAAATGGTTGAGTGTTTCCAGGCATTCAAATGGGCTACATGTTTGATTCTGTTTGATTAATTATACTGAGAGAATCTGATAGACATATGTGTGCAATGGGTTGTAAACAACCTATCCTGGTTCACTGCTTCGCAATGCACCAGGATGGAGAGATTGCCACATACAGTGAAAACCAAGTGTCGCCATGAAAACAAGACATGTAGAGACGCGCAGATATAGCTGGACCATAGTAGACCCATTTTGCAGAACCACCTAGCCACCCCAAGCATCACATTACGCAGACACCATTTAAAACTTGTACTGCTCACCAAGCACTTCAAGTGATCGAACGCTTTGGATAGAACAGTATGGTATGGAACCGTTGTAGGTCCCCAACTAGATAGAACATGATACTAACTTCGGTGGTTAGGAATAGTTGACTATCAAACATCAAATTGTTGATGAAGTATAGCTTATGGTTATTATGGTTGTTTATATCCCATTTGCAGGCATACGGCATACTATCCATATGGCCCACATCGTTGGTGAATTAGTTGTTGAATCCCAAGCATCACTAATAAAAACCCGGTGGTTTTGGTATATCACATGACAACATTTTTGAAAAGAAGTCAAGCGTAAAACATTCATCTTGTTCATGTTTATATATTTTTATTCATGATATCCATATTGTGTATATATATATATCTGGGTAAATTATAACGACCTCACTGCGACCTCACTGGAACTATGGTTAATAAAGGAAATGATCCCCAAATGGCCTTAATTCAGGTTAGTGAAATATTATAATTTACCCAGATATTGTGTATATATATATACATACTAGATCATACTAGTGTGTAGTTTGTTTGAGAATGTTTGAGATAAAAATTAACCATGTTTGTCCCTTTCCCGCAGTATCGGTTGGTTTATAAATAGAGGGCTACCCCATGACAACCAACAAGTACGTAGATGATAATAAAGAATATGCCACACCAGTCCGTCTATGTTTCCTCAAAGGGCAATAATGTGACATGTGAGTAAAACAATGCCATAAGCCATCCCCCAGTCATCACCATTTTTATAGGTGGTAGATTTGTTTACCATTCCCAGTCATGGGTGCTTTATGGCATTGTTTTACCCACATTACTGAAATTAATATTGATTCCATGTTCTTGTCGTTATATCAATGTTAACTCGGAGAGTCCGAAGAGGCAGAGCTGGCGTATTTGAAGCCGTTTCAGATCGACGGGGAGCTCGGTTTCAGGTTGACTATGTTTAAAATTACATGCATACATAATATCACCCGAAATGTAAATCACTTAATATGTATTTATCGTATGTACCTATATATATATAGTGCATATATAGTGCATGTACATAAATATAAGTACATTTATGTGTACGATACATATATATATATTCACTGTATCTATTTTATATAAATACACATGCTATGCACCTTTTAGCATATATAATCTATGCATGTATGCTACATAGTACATACGGGTAGATTCATGAATGATACGTATGTATGTGTATATATATATAGAGATACATACACATGCAAATGTATATATATATATTCTGAAATATCAGCAAGTCAATGGTGTGTGAATGTCAATGGTTTGGCAGGAATCCAAATTCATGGATGAAACAAGCTGGTAGACAATTTACAAGTGCAAGACTCCAGCTACAAAGGCTCACCTTTAGGAATGACTTTAATAGCCTGATGAATGGTGCCCATACCAATAGCTCAAAAAACTTTGCCGGCCTGTGTGGTTTCAAACCATTACAACTGGAAACTCAATAAGGGTCTCGTACACATGTATAGAAACACTAACATGTGTATATTTGTTTTTTTTTTATGTGTACATATATATATATTTATATACTGACATACATGTATATGTATATGTATTATTGGGTGCGTGGGCCTCTTTATGTTGGGTTTCTGTCAAACAGATTTTGGCTATCAGAACTATATATAAAATTATCCGAACTATATATAAAATGCTTCAGAACTATATATATATATAATCACCAGAACTATAAGACCCATTTTGGGGTTGCAGGCCCATGCACCCATTAACATAAGACATGATAACATGGTCGTTGGATTTTGTTGGTGTACGTGTGTATGAGCGCTGCTTATTTGAGCATTACATTAGTATACATATATATATATGATTATATGTATGTATATATATATATATATGTATATGATTATATGTATGTATATATATATATGATTGTATGTATGTATATATATATATATGATTATATGTATGTATATATATATACAGTAGATATAAATAGCCATCACAATCTCCAAAACCATGTGGAGAATAACTTGAGGCCTTGTTGGCCAGCACGGCGGCGCAGGGACCCTCAGGGGCAACCCTCGAATTTGCAAAAGGAAAGATGGAAAAACCAGGAGAAAGTGCAGGGGGAAAAAAAAAACGGAGGTCAGTGATGGGAAATATCATATGAGACTCCCAGGGGTTTTACCATTTCCGGTGATTCTCCATCTTATGTTTTTTTGGGGGTTAAACAGATGTAAATGGGAAACGTTGAGCACCACGGCGATTTAGCTAAGGGCGCATGGGATTTCACTTCACCAATGGAAACGTGGAAAGTGGGTGATTTACCCTCAACAAGTGTGGGAATAGAAAACATGGTATAGGTATATGCACTAGTAGGATATGATATGATATGATTCATTGATTGAAGATGATAGGATAGAATAGACTATGCTAGGATATGATTGATACTATATTGATAAGATATGATGGGATATGACAGGATGTGATAGGATATGGATATGGTATAATATGATAGGATATGATAGGATACACATATGATAGAATGTGATAGGATGTGCTCGGATATGATAGGATATGATAGAACGTGCTAGGATATGATAGGATATGATGGATGTAGTAAGATACAACGAACAATATATAACAATATGATATTTAGCTTTGTTTCAAAATCGGGATACTCCATGTAATGGTCATTATAATGTGGGAGCCACTAGACGGGTTAAAACCACAGGATTTGGATGATTTTGGGGCAGCCAAGGTGACCTTTGCCCAAACTCAGATCTTTGATTCGAGCATAGCAGGGCGACTTTGGTTCAAACACGGCCAGAAAAAAATACCCTCTGGTAAACAGCCACATAGCTATTGAACATGGCCCGGTCGAAATAGTTGATTTACCCATTAATCGCATGGTGGATCTTTCCAGTTCGTTATGTGGCTGTTTACCAGGCCGGGTATATCCACTAACATCCCTGTTTTTGGGTTGATTGAACCCCCTAAATCACCATTAAATCCCATTAAACCATAGTTTTTTGTATGTTTACCAGGCCGGGTAAAGGCCCCAGAGGTCAGGATCACTCCACGTTTACCACCGGATGTCGAGTCCCGTCGAGGCACTTTCGCTTGCGCGACCCAAAGCTGTTGATTCGTTTGGGGCAATCCGTGGGGTCTGGTGCCTCGGTGATCTCGGTGATCGGTGATCCCTTACTGTAGGTGTTAGACACCCAATAAACTTACCGTACCATTTGAGGATGGCTTCTACCACCGGTGATGACTTGAGGATGGTTTATGAAATATATGAAATGGGTTGACGATGGTTGACGACAGAAAAATCATCCCAAGATTGGGTGAATGAGCGTCCATTTGGAATATGTTGTCCAATTTTTGGAGATTTTCGTCAGGGTTTTACAGCTAGAGAGCCTCAGCTCCTTCCTCTCCAGCCACCAAACCCCAAAAACATACTGTAGTGAGAATACGCCCTACAATACAATAATAGCTTAAGAATTTAGTTGCGCCTTTGAGTGAAGCGCTTCATTTGCTGAAAGCGGTTGATGCAATCGTGACTTTATGAGGGGGCGAGCTGAAAAATCAGCAATAGAGGTGCCAGCACAGGGGATGTTTAAGAAGTTCTTCGTTGAGGTTTTGAGCACTCGAAAAATGTTGTTTTGTATAGGCCTAGTCGTGACCATTGTTGCTGTGTTCAGGCGATTCAGTCTGAAAGTTTCTCAGCGACTCACCGATGGCAGGTCGAATTTGGATACCTTCAACTTGCACCAGGTGCCCCATTGGCTTCACTGCCAATGTCAGAGTGGGTCTCATTGTGATCTGGCCCATCCTTGAGATCACGGAACATTATAGATAACAGAGACAAGGGTTTATCCTGCAGCAGTTGATATCAGTTTGATATGGATCATCCTTGTTTGTCAATAACACCCAATACAAACGACAACTTGTGTTCTTTCAGATGAATTGAAATCACAATTGATCACAAGATTGCACCTTTGGTTTGCAGAAAATGGTTGGTAACTGCAGGCTGAAACCAACAAAAAGACTTCAAATGGCATAGGTTGGTCAGTTTCCCAAAAATATAGAAGCGTCACTGGATCATTTTCAGGACCTGGATATTTGTTACTGGCCATGTGGGCTCCAGATGGTTTTCCACCCTGTGGAAAGGTTGGCATGGTGGCAGAAGCCTTCGCAGTGGTGGGACATCATCACCGGAGCTTGGTTGGCTACATTGAGCAGATCTTGTTGAAGGCTCGGTCTTCGCTGCTGTGGAGCTAGTGGGCGCCCATTGGGAGCTATTCGGAACTATGAAATAATATGAAATCCATTGAAACCCGGTTTTTATCATGGATTTGCAATGAAGAAAACTGGGAAAATTATAATGACCTCACCGCGACCTCACTGGAATCATGGTTAATGAGGGAAATCATCCCCAAATGGCCTTAATTCAGGTTAGTGACATATTATAATTTACCCAGAAAAGCATCTACGAAGTGGTGCGGGATTTTGTCCATCGACAGTATTTTCCCCATTCAAAACACCTAAAATTCTTCCAATTTTGGGATGGTCTTGGGCTCCCAAAAAGATTGTAGGAAACACCGTGCTGCACCCAGTAGGGTTCAGATGTAGTATTCTCTCGGATCGTCTTGGAACCATGTTTTGGAATACCCAGAGACAACAAGGATTTGACATACATTCATTTGGATGTGGGTCAAAATGGAAGACCGTTAAGGGGACCACAGATGTGAATGTCTAGTTTAGTATTAACCATCCATAATTTTGGGGTACCTAATTTTGACCCATACCCATTTGAATATTGAGCGGTTAAGAATATTGGTAAAACCGCTCAATGGTTTGTTGAGAAACCCTCCGCCCTCGATATGAGTTGCCGTGGTCACCTTTGAATGTGCATCCAATGTAGTAAGTGGACAGGTGGTTCGTAAGCATGGCAAGTTCAGCAGCTACATTTAGGATATAGCCGCAGCCTGCAGCTATGGCAGCTATGGGTTATTGTCATTGTCCAGATATTCCTAGGATTCCCATGATGAGTGCGGATGGTTTGATCGATCTATATTCGCACATACGACGTAGATAAGGAATTGAACTGTGCACCTTAAAACAAAATCCAAAAAAAATACGGTTGATAGCTAGACGGGGTTCTGCTATTCTTTACATATTCGGGATTATCATTGAAACTAACCATGATTCTTTCATAATTTGTTTTTTATCATCAAACAGCAGGGTAAACCCCTGTAAAATGTCCCATCATACAGGGCTGAAAATTATGCAAATACCTGTGAATCAACCATGACCAAAGGAGAAAAAGGAGTTTGACGGTTCTAGACATGGCCATCCAACGTCTTTGGATTTATTGGAAAATCCTGGCATACTGGCTTCATCGACACGTGTTTTACCATGGTTTACCAGGATTGCCCCTGATTTCGTACAACATTCATGCCTGTTTGACATGATCATAGAAATTCAACCAACACCCCCCCAAAGCGACCCCCACCCTCAGGGTTTTGAAAGGGCTCATTGACTCATTAATCACAAGCACCGGTAATCATCTGTTAGGGATCGTCATGAAATCATCCCCAACCATGCACAGGAGAGCAATTCCGACGCGGGTTGGCTGCCCAGCTTAGAACGGCGCACTGGTGACAGTGATGTACAACTGTGCCAACGGTTGGTGATTTGTGCTGTATCCATTTTTCAAACGTTGATTTTTTTTGACATTATTTCAGACCATGTGGCTTAGTCTAAACATGGCCGGTTGGTGGTTTCAAACATTTTTTATTTTCCATTTCATATATGGGATAATTGGGATAATCATCCCAACTGACTTTCACTAACTCCATCATTTTTCAGAGGGGTAGGTTGAAACCACCAACCAGCTTGGTTTGTAACCATCATTAATAATCATTAACCATCATTAAATCACCATGAATCAGAGGGGTAGGTATACCCCGAACCAGATGGGGTAGCCTACAGATATTCCTGGGGTGATCCCCCAGCCCCGCTGGCCACGGTGCCAGGTCTTAGTCGGCCAAAGCTCCTGGCGACTTTTGTCATAGCAGCAGCACAGCAGGACACGGGGAGGATTAAAAGTGAAACTAGTGATATAGATCATGATATATGAATATATATGATAGATTCTCTTTTGGCAACCATCTATAGTTTACATGGTAAGTTATTTAGATATATACATGAGTAGTATATATATATACACACATAGACACGTTCACAGGTGTATATATATAATATATATATACACGTGTATATACATGTATATATGCTAGCCCCCCCGGTACCCACCTTTTAATTAAACCTTGCAGAAACGAGTCTTAATTAATCTACCAGGCTTATTTCAGTTAGAAAAGTAAGGAAGCTCCGTGGTGTTTTCGATAGGTTGTGGATATGTTCAATAGATTGGTTACCCTTGATGCAGTGCCTTTAGTATATTCAAGGAAAAGTCCATCACACAGCCTGATGCTAATATCTCGTTTGTAGCCAGGTGGTATCACACAAATGCCATGCCATGGTGCAATCTGTGACAGTTGAAATTCATGTTCTAATTGACTGTGGAAGAACACTTAATGTTAGATGAAGAAGACTTGTAGCTTGAGTTGCACAGTACAGCAATGGTCCAAAGAGGATCAAAGAGGAATATGTTTTTTCTATCCCATCTATTAGGACTTGAACCTGTGCTACATTTCGAGAAAGTAACACTCTGAAGAGATGAGATTCTTCAAAGAAGTGCCGTTTTCTTCACAAATATGCAGCATCCCTTAAACAATCAAAAATACGTTTTCACTTAGAAGCCAATGGTTGCTTTGAGCTAGCGCAGAGCTTCTTAGGGAAAATCTCCCTTGAAGGCTGCAATATTTTTCGAAAAACACACTAGTTCTCTACACTATGCATTGTATTTCAGATATTTTAATTACATTCTTCCTCTTTCCCTTTTTCATGATGGATATATTTTCTCAAACAGAGGCATGTTCCTTTAAAGAAAAATACTCCACTTGAAGCTGCAGCCATTTGTTTAAGCAACAGATACACTATTGTTGCAGAATATGAAGTGTATAATATTGTTGCAGAATATGAAATATGTCTACTAAAAAAGTAACACTCCCCTTCAAAGCTTAGCTCTTATCTATGTTTGAAGGTAACACCATTTCCTTAAAGGATAATAATGTCACACTCCTTTTAAAAAAATCCAGCTGCACTGTGGAAAGTAGCACCATTTCTTAGAAAGGTCCTTTCCTTTGAAAATACACCCATTCATTTGAAGTAAATTTTCACTTACCAAAAAGAAAATCGTCTCAGTTGTCCTTCATGTTTGAAAGTAGCACCAATTCTTCAAAAAGAACGTGATACTCCTTTTAAAGAATCCCAATTACAATCTATTTGAAAAGGAACACCATTGAATTGAAGGAAATGTTTCATTCACCAAAAGAAGAAAATTGCACATCCCAAAGGCCTTCACCCTTTAACTGGAAAATTGCACATCCCCAAAGAATACTGCGCATGTTTATCATACAAGCATTTTCTTAAGTAATGGTTTGTAAGGGACGCATTTGGTAAATGCATGATGCCTTAGAAGCAAGATGATGCAGATTTGGTTTGGATTAATCTGGGTCAATCCTATGGATCAAAACATTATTATAAAACAAATAAAATAAAACACAAAGAAACCCAAAATACCGTAATACCTGCCGTTTCTGTACTTTTATTTCGTGATATGGGCAGTGACAAATGAATCAATCTGTGTATTCAATATCAAGAAAAATGTTTGCAAACTTCGCAAAGTTTCTGGGATTCAAGATTCTGAGAAAAATGGTTTGACTCGAGACTTCCCTCATCAAGACTCAAGGTTTGGGATTCAAACAGTTTTTCTCAGAATCTTGAATCCAAAAAACTTTGCAAACTTTTCAGAGTTTTCTGGATCCAAGATTTCAAAGATCTTAGCCTATCCCTCAGTTATGTATTAGTGCCAAGTTGTTTTATTTTTTTTAATATGTATAATTATATTATATATATATATGTATACGTATATATATATATATACAGATACATATATTGATATTACATGATTGATATTCCATCCACTGAATGTTTGATATTATCTTTGACTCTCAGAGGATTTTGGTGGCACCCAGCAGCACCCAGCAGGAGAACTTCGCCCAGCGCAGTCAGCACCTGGCCGACTTTGTGCAGGACCTTGGAAGGGTCGGGATTTCACCGAAGATGGTAGAACTTTAGGAGCAGAACATGGTGGAAACACCGGTCAACTACCTGGATGGCGTACTTTAATATACTTGAATTACAAACCAATCTTTGACCTTTTTGGAATAGTTACCCCCTAGTAAACTAAGATAGACCCTGAAAATCACTATTTTTTAATGGACATGAATCTTCCAACCCCTGTCTGCCAGGGTCTATGTTAATATACCAGAGGGTACTAAGCAGCAAAAACAAAAGCATGATCTTTTCTTTGTGGTCATGGGGTGATGATGTTGTTTTTCTATGAGGGGGAATCTTATCCAAAATGCGAAAAACAACTCCTGCTTCGGGGGACAGCGGAACCGTTGGAGAAGAATCGAATAAGAATTTTTGAGGCTACCCTGGTGTTTTTAAGTCAATGAGGGATCCGGTTTGGGGTACTAATGCTGAGGGTGCCCCGAATTTCTTAAATGTAAGGTCTTGCTTTGTATCATCCAGAGTGTTCGTGCCAAATAAAAAAACAAAAACAAAAACACATTTCCAAAAAACGGTTGAACGTATTCACACAAAAATCAGTGACAAAATGCAGTGTAAATTGAAGTAATGTTGGAAAAACAATAAACCATCCCCAACTTCACCACAAATAGGTGGTAAAAACCATTGCAAATGGGTGGTTTATGGCATTGTTTTTCTCACATTACCCACCGTTTCTCCTTTGCCGGTTCTCATGCCCCTGACGCGCCTCTCCTCCTCATCCAGCCTAAGAACCTCCCTGGAGTTCATTACATTCTCTCTTGCAGCGTGTCTGGCCTAAAATCGGGAAACCCAGCACTGAAATCTGATTATTGCAGTAGGTTCTTAAACAGCTTGGCTGTTTTTTTGGAATGATGAATTGAGATGGTTAGCATCGGTCCCTTAAAATCGGTCGCAACTTTTCGGATGCAGTATCCATGTTTTCGCTCAACAGGGGGTGGATCTGACAGCCTTTTCATGACCTGCAGAGGATGGAGGTCGGAAGCCTTCCCAAACCATTCGGAAGCCTTGATGGTTGCTGCCCAGCTCCTCAAAACATCTGTTTTATGTGCGGAGGGTCCTGGAGAACTCACTTCCCAGGAATTGACGATGGCCTTGGAAAACTACGAGGCAACTTCGGGTTCGTGTTTGGGTTGTGGTTTCTCAAGACAGTGCATTGTTGATCGGATCATGTGGAAAGAATGTAGTTCTGCTATGTGTACCAGAAACATCCAGAAACGCTAAAAGCATAAAAGCTACCAGAAGTTGGTACACCAAAAAGGCTGTACAACGAAGACATTGAATATTTTGACAGTACTCTCAGTACTCTCTGGTCAGCCAACATGGCAATGGAAAATCCTTCATTTATAGATGATGTTCCCAATCAGACCTCCATTTCTAGTCATTTACATGGGATTGCCCAGCCAGCAGCTAGACATGTTCGATTACCAAAGGGTACTTAAAACAAAGGTGTTGCCTCGACGCCTATTCATCGCAGGCACCCATAGATGAATTGCCGACAAGGTCCCGATCTGATGTGATGTGCGAATGTGGGTCTGGGTCAAGAGCAGGTGTCCAATAGGAATCGAAAATATTTGAACAATGCCTGGGTATGTCTGGGTCATATTGTGAAGTTTCAGCATTGGAAATGGGAATTTCATTGAATAAATGGAGGTTTTGATGGGAAAACCGTCTAAATTAGTAGATGTTCATAGATTTTCCATTGCCGTGTTAGGGTAAAGCCACCAACAGCGACTAAACGTGGTCACTCAACGGGCCGGGTTCAACATCCCGTGTGATTTGGCCCAATTTCGGCTCAATGGCCGGCTTGACGAACACTTGAACCAAGGGGAAGCAAATAATGACAGAAAGGAACAGTTGTTTTAAGATAATCCTGAAGCTTAGCAGTTCTTTTCTGGAGTTGTTCTTGAACCGCGGGAAACTGACAAAAAGAGATCGCGGAGAAGATGCGGCGATGGAAAACCCACAGCCAATCTAGATTGAATCGAAATTCCGCCGCGGCTCAATAGCTGTTGGCTGTCTCCCTGAGCCATGCCAGTGCGTAGGCGGGAATCCCGACCTCGGAGTCTGAAAAAAAGCATGGACTCCGACGAATTCTGACACGAAATGGGGTACACCCTGGTAATTTATACTAATTCATCAATATTCATCAATTCAGTGCTCTATGAATTCCAAACAAAAATAGTTGTGCTTCCAGGATGCTAGGTGAATGATGTTCCCTTTATAATTTCCAGCTTTGCAACTTGTGTATTTATGGCTGGGTGTTGCTGATATATTGGATGCCTCGCCCCCTCTAGTTCAGCAACAAAAACTGATTTTTTGAACAGTCTTCAATCCCTTGAACATGGGGAACCGTCAGGATACCTATATTCATAATACAGTATCCTGTCTTGGTGTTTGGAACAAAAATGAAGAAAAAGAAGAAGAAGAGGAAGAAGAAGAAGAAGAGCAACAACAACAACAACATCATTTTACCCCCGAGACACCTCCAATCATCTTAGATTTTCTAGCCTCCCCTCATCAAAGATGTCAGGCCAGGCGGGAAGTACCGGGGCCAGAATCTCAGATATTTCCACCAATCGCTTCGTCGCTTCGTGTGTTGCAACGGGTTTCGTGTGGAGATGGAAGCCAGCAACCCCAAAAAAGATCAACAAAAGTACAGAAAAGTAACATCCAACCGTAAACAAATGAGTTTCATCTCGTGGTTTGTTCCATTTTTTTGGTGGTTGAAGAAAATAGTAATAGGTCCAGATCTGTAAACTATAAGCAGGTGGGTGCTATAAATTGTTTGTTAGGGGCATGCTGCAAGAATATACGACTAAGAAATGATGTGTTTGTCAGGATAGCTAAGATTAGCATAGATTTGCCATGAAATTCTGAAATACAAAAGGTTAGGGAGGCTTTGAGGGAATTCCGTTAAGTGGGAACCAGTCCTTGTTTTTTGTAGGAATGGAAATTAACAATTGAATATAGTGGCTATCAAACAATTTATACATATAAATATAGTATAATTATATGTATGTATATACATGTTCATGCTATTCCATAGATATTTCTATGCTCTACATATATTATTAGACACACCTATGTTATAAAGATTTCTTGGCGTATAATTATGACAAAGTCCTATGTAGGAAGAATGTTCGGAACATACACTATATATTATAGGTCAGGTGTTTTTTAGGGGGGATTTCCTTGGCTCAAAAAATCATGGATGGCTCAACCCCAAAAAAGGGACCTCTACAAGGTGGTTTTCCAGTTATGGTTGGTTCATAAAGCATAGTATAGTTATGGTTAATATCATAAACAAGTGACTCTATAGTAATACTACAGTTATGTGCTTTGTGAAGCAAAGTTAGTAACTATAGTTATGTAGTTTCGTTTCATGAAAACACCCAATGTGAATTGGAGTTATGTTCACTAAGAAGTTTAACGAAACTACACAACTAAACTATTTAACGAAACTACACAACTAAACTAATAACATATTAATATACCAGCTATAGTTTAGAAATAGGACTTATAGAGTTATTATCCAACTACTATATTAATAGTTATGTTATATACTTTATACTAAGAAGTGCGCTTAAAAACGAACTGGGGCACCCGTTGTTATCCCAAGGCCTCATTGCCCGAAACAAGTCCGATGCCGACCTCGCCAAAGAAGTCCGGACGCCGGGCACCGTTAAAACGGGGCACCTTCAAAAATCATATTAGGGGATCTGGGGATAGAAATAGTGGAATGAGATGGAAGGAGAGAAACTATATATAGAGAAACTCAACGAACTTGGAACTTGTTCGTGAATTATGTTGAAAATCATCAGAATTTATCCTTTTTTGTGTCATGCTTCCTGATGTTTTTCAAAGATTCACCCCGGCCTGTTGTGGAAGACCAACGAACCTTCAGGCCCGCGAACGTTTGCGCCGGGCCACAGAGGCGGAGAAGTCGGAACCGTTGGGGAACCGTTCTCTTTGAGAAATGGCACTTTTCACGGTGAAAAATATGGAAAAATGCGCGAAAATTGCATGAATACGGATGAACACACGGCAATTTTCATGAGGAAAAGAAGGAAAACGGCACTTGTTTTTATCTGTTTAATCTTTTTCTGGTGAACATCAGAATTTATTTTGCGAGTTTGAAGATGAACATATTGCCATTCCAATATAGTTTTTTTGTTTGGATGAACTTTGGGTGATTTCCGGTTGAAACCAGCAACCTGGGAGTTTTGCAGCAAAAGTTGGGGTTTAACTGTTTAACTCCGCAGCAACAAGTGGTGGATGAGGATTCAACGGAAAATCACAAAACATGATAGCTGGGTTGTACACATGGGGAATTCATGCCCAAAGAGGGAAACTTGAATGTTTACATACTGTATATTATATACATGATATACATAAGATAATATATATATATATGATTATATATGATTATATATGACTATATATGATTATATATGACTATATTTGATTATATATGACTATATATGATTATATATGATTATGTATGACTATAGTGACTATATATGATTATATATGACTATATATGATTATATATGACTATATATGATTATATTAACTATATATGATTATATATGACTATATTTGATTATATATGACTATATATGATTATATATGACTATATATGATTATATATGACTATATATGATTATATATGACTATATTTGATTATATATGACTATATATGATTATATTAACTATATATGATTATATATGCGCTTCTGTCGGGATCATAATTTTTCATCAACTGCTGCGGATGTTCCGGCCAAACAAGGGATCATCCTCCACAGGGAATAATCATCCCAAAGCCATGTTCTGGTATTTTTCGACAATGTCGGGCATATCAATACCAGAAATACCAGAAATTGATATGCCCAACATATATTGATGATATTGATGTTCAATACCAGGATTATATATATATATATATCATCACTAGCTGTTTTTAGCCATTTCAGGTTTCTGGTCTGGTATATATCCTGAAATTGATGACCTATGAAAGCCTGAAGTGCAGATGAAGCATTGTTTCTCCACGCATTAAACATGTGGACATATGGCTCAGCAATGTGCTACCAGCAGACCCACAAACTTGGTGGTGTTTAGGACATGCTCCATAAAATTACTAGCTTACTCCATATATACATAACACATATATACATATACATCCATCATATGTTGCAATTATAACACACATACAATGTGGGGCCCCCAAACGTTATGTTTGTTGGTTTATAACCCCATCTAACTATGGTTATAACTACTATAAACCCTAGTGAAATTGTAGTTATGTTCACCAACTGAACGCTATCGACTGGGGGCCCCACATTGTAGACACATCACAAACACCTGGTGGATGGTGAAAGTTACCGCATCAGGCGGCCATCCGTCGTGGAAAGGCACGCTCCAGGCGACAAGAGGAGCGACTGATCTCGCTGAGTCGGCGATGTGGATCCTCCTGGGGAAGCTGTGGCTTTTCCACGTGGATTAATATAAATTATATATAGTACCCCTTCTGTTCAAATATATAATCATATACAATATATAATCATATACAATATATAATCATATACCATATATAATCATATACCATATATAATCATATACCATATATAATCATATATATAATCAATAATACATATGGAGTCAAGACATGTCAGACGTACCCCTTCTGTTCAAAATAGCTGGGATTTATGGATGTTGATCCCCATTCAGAAATTGTATCTTTTTGGGTATTGATCCAGAATGCAACATCTATGTTAGTGAACCCCGGATGGTATAAACCCATCTAACTATAGTTATATTATGTTATATCTACGTACCAAGAATCCTGTTTTGATTTTCAGGCCAACTTAGCGAACCTTTGGGGCACAACCAGTTGAACCACCTTTCATCGGTCAAATGTTGATGAAAATCGGTTGACTCGTGGAAAAATCTGGAAAATCACACTGGTGACATGTCGTCACCACTTTTTGGGGGATTGTATCAATTCAGTGCTAGTTGAAGGGACATTTTGCAGGAAAGGCCGAAAGCCTTTGGGTAAAATCCATGGTTTCCTTCCAACATGTGTAAAATGTGTCTCAATCCCTTCCTACTGATTTATCTCCCAAGTCTAGAGTTGGATCTGGACACAGACATGGGCATTGGTTGGAGTGCGTGCATCATGGACAATGCAATTCTTCGCAGCCAAAAAAAACTGATGTCCTAAAATCATCTAAAATAGGGCTACCCCAAGTTTCATCCACAATTTTCGACCATGACTTAGTATTTAGGAACCTTTTTGGTGACGACTGGGGGCTACTGCCCCATTAAAATGGACACCTCCATGACTGGGTGATGAAAAATCACTGGGAACATCCGGGAGCCAAACCTGGGAAAAGCCATGGGTTTTGGAGGATGAAAAACATACCCTCTAGATGATTTACCATGTATTAAAAATGGTGGTTTAGTGGGATTTAATGGTGATTATAGAGGTTTAATCAAAAAAACCTGGGATGTTAGTAGATATACCATCTGGTTATGACTAACAGTTTGCTAGGGAAAATCATCATTTGTAAGTTCAGTAAACTCCATCTATTTCGATTAGGGCCATTTATTTTCCATGGCGAACTGTAACAGTCATAACCAGAGAGTATATACTAAAATGACGGATAGTCAGAAGTCGATATGGCCAGCAGTCTGCAGGAGGGTCAAGGCTCGCACTCCAAGAGCTTGCAGAGGGCGCAGGAAGCTGACGGGAAGCTGACGGGAACCTGACGTGCTTGGGCGGGCGGGTTGGAGGACTACATATTTTTGATGTATTTGTGTATGTTTATATGGGTATGGATCAATACCTATTAATACCATTTTTAGTGGGATGAACATCCATTTACCAGCTATTTTGATATGAACAGAAGGGGTACTATTGGTTTTGACACACTGCCATATTAATCACTATTAAATATATCTTAACAATTATTAAGCAATTATTAACCAATTTTTGATGTATTTGTGTATGTTTATATCCCAGAAATCCCCAGAAAAAATCCACAGAAATCCCATGAAAAAAGCTGAATGTCCCCTGAGTTCCCATTGGAATTGTCATGTTCCAATGGTTTTGTGCTGGATTTTTGAGGTTGGGATCCTCAATTTGAAGCTTAACCAGCGATTTAGGCACCTCACATGTGCTGACTGTCCCATAAGTGTGGTTTGAGCTTGAGTAGGCCTTACATATTATATTATATTACATTATATTATGTTATGTTATATTATATTATGTTATGTTATGTTATATTATATTATGTTATGTTATATTATATTATATTATGTTATGTTATGTTATGTTATGTTATATTATGTTATGTTATGTTATGTTATATTATATTATGTTATGTTATGTTATATTATATTATGTTATGTTATGTTATATTATATTATATTATGTTATGTTATGTTATATTATATTATATTGTATTATATTATATTATATTATATTATATATACATAGCTTGTACAACTTATACATGTATAGGTTGCAGTAGGGTGCCTCCAATTAGGTATTTTTTGGTAATTACGTCAGAGCAATTTCAGAACAACCTAGTTGACTAGTTCAATATTCAATCCCTATCTTTTTTGGTTCATATCCACTCATATCCCCATGTGTTCTTCAGATATTTGTTTGATCCATATCTCCTAATATTTCTTTAGATTCCAGAAGTTTCACTTTCAAGGCGGAACCGCATTCTTTTCCTGTGTCAGGATGAGATGGAATCTGAAAAGCAACAGCGAATCCTCAACATGCTCATGGGAGGTGGGCATTGGATGTTTGTTTTTGCTTGGGATGAATGATATGTGAATTTTGGACATTTGATTTTTCATGGTTGGTTAAGAATGGTTAAGATTGTTTTGACACTGTTTTCATTTGACATCAAATGGATAAATGGTTGGTCAATGGTTTTCACAGACTTTCCATTTGTCCATCCTGAAAAAACTTGGATGATGAGAGGCTTGTCAGTTTCAATAATGTAGAATCCACTGCCACTATTAACACCATCCGTCCACAATTACCCACCATCGTGGGGGGCTAGTATAAATCATCGTGAGGCATCCACTTTCATAATCACAAAGTAGGAATGCTTTCATTATTTTTGTTGCTCCCCCATCAGTTCGGAGACTGTAGTGAATACCCTCTGGTAATTTGTTACATAGCTATTAAAAATGACCATAGAAATAGTGGATTTTCCCATGAAAAATGGTGGATCTTTCCATAGTTATGTAACAGTTTACCAGGCCGGGTATGCCTCTTTGAGCCCTTGTTTCTGGACTGCACAAGAGCAGACAGAGATCTCAAGGTCGCCAGTGAGATCAGATATGAGATTCGCCCCAAAACCCACTGAACCCACCAGCGAGAAGAGAATCTGCAGCCAGATGAGGCTCAAGCCGTCCTTAGCCGTCCTTAGAAGTCCTTAGCCGTCCTGCGGGGAGCTCCAACCAGGATGAAGTGAGCATTTCCTTCCTGCGTTTTTCTCATTGAAAAACGATCTGTTGATAATTGTTGATATGTATTGCGAATCTGCCCGAGTTTTCGGCAAACTTTTCACATGAACCATCAGGCTGTCAATGCTGTAAACATAAAAACACAAACTTTGGCGAGGATTTGGAATGGTATGGAGCATTGCGGAGCTGTGGCCGGAGCTGCTTCCGCAGTTAGATGTTCCACATCAGCGAAGACAACCCAGGAGACTCGGAGAACCTTGAAGCGAAGCTTGGATAGGCAGGTGGAGTCTCCTGTAGCGACAGCTTTTTGGCTGGTCTAAGATGATTCCAAGTCGAGTGAGATTTCCATGGATTTCCTGGTGCAACATTTGTGGAGGGCAGAAGAAGCACCTGCCATATCCTACAATGAATTTCTGAGCAGTCTGTCTACGCTGACGCTTGGAATTTCAGACTTGACAGTTGGTGGTGGGTCAAGCCAGAGCACGTCCGCTAGACAAGGAGCCCCACAATGTGATAAATTGGTCTGGGATGCGACCACAATAGGATTACGTTGCACCTGTTAAACAGTTCTGGAGCGCAGGAGAAGCACGGCCAGGCGGCCAGGCAGCAAACCAACGGGGAGGGCAGGCTCCCATCGATACTGCGGGGAAAGTCCCCGTGCCTTGTGGGCTGAAGGCCTTGACATTGGAGCTGACAGCGAAGCGCTGGAGTTGTGGTTTCCTGGTTTTGGCCCTTTGCAGCAGCAAACGCCAACTGAACGGGGCTCAGTCTCTCCATGCCCCTTCTGTGACAGTCTAAAAAGTGGATCCTAAAATCTGCGGCATTCCGAGAATGTGAGATTGCACAAGTACAGGGCAAAAACGGATGACAGGGCTCAGGCGGAGTTGTGTTTTGGTGGATTATGTGGATTTGTTTGCACAATTATGTTTATAGCCGTATAGTATAGCTGTAAAGGTTTTGAAGCAGCAAGAGCAGTTGATCATATCTTGTGTCACGTTGGTGACAGGTTAGATCAACTGTTTGCTGTTGTTTGCTGCACTCCATGATTGCATTTACTCCATACATTGGTTTTAAATGACTTTATCCAAAGATCCAAAAGATCCGTAGGGATTCGTAGGGCTTGGTTTGAAAGTTTAATTGGTTATACAAGTATTAATATGACTTATATATACGTGTATCATCTTTTATCACTTGGCAGGCTTTGCCATTGTTTGGGAATATAATATCTACATGTATCCAAATAGATCCACTTATTTTTCCCAGGGATCTCTGAATTTGAAATTTGCACAAAGCGACCTACCTTCAACATCACAAAGGCCCTAACTTATTTAGTGGTGAAATATTGTGAAAGATGGTGAATATATGTATAAATTTATTGGTTTCCGTAGATGTTCAATGATTTCCCCAAAAAACGACAGTATCACAATATCAAGCACGTGTTATCCATGACTGTCCCAGAAAAAGCAATGTGTTTTTCCATGGATTCAGTAGATGTTCCTTCAAAAAACACCACTTCCGTGACCGTGACCCGGTTTTTTCTCGAGGCAAACGAGGCAATCTCAAGAAGTTCTTTATGGCCTGGATCGTGCGGCGACCAAAATTTTCATAGGTGCAACTGTGCAACTTACCCTCTGGTAATTTAACAGTTCGCTATGGAAAATCACCATTTTTATTGGGAAAATCCACTTTTTTTAATGGCCATTTTCAATAGCTATGTTAGTTTACCAGAGGGTATAACAACCGTTGTTGAAATCTATTGAACACATGCATTCAATATGAATGGAACTTGTTTCTCAATCTGATAGAATCTTGTTAAGTTGCTTATACGTGAATCTTGTGGATGATCTTATTTCAATTGTTGAGCCACGTTCTAAACCCTTGTGTTCATGTTAAGCAAGGGGCCCCTTGTAAGGGTGTGGCGTAAGCAAAACGCGTAAGCCAGCAGCGTAAGCTCCGCGTAAGAAAAGATATGCTCGTAAGCAAAACCTGTGCGCGCGTAAGCAAAACGTAAGCAATGGCGTAAGCATTTCCTTATTTGGTGCCAGGATGTAAAAAAATTAGAACATGGCTCACTTGGTTTTGTCTGAAAATGGTCACCAAATTCTTGATGGGCTATGTGCTATGAACATATTACTGCTCCTCATGAAAATCACCGTAACTTGGGATATCCCCCATTTTCAATCACGCCCACTTAACGCCGTGGGTGTAAACCATCTTGTGAGGCATTTGTGAGGCAGTACCTATCCCTGAGTTGGGTTTAGGCAAATGGATGGATAGATTGTACAACTGAATACTGTATATTCTATGTGTATATTATATATATATATATTATATTATATATATTATATTATATATATTATATTATATATATTATATTATATATATATATTATATATATAATATTATATATATATTATATTATATATATATATATTATATTATATATAGTATTATATTATTATTATATTATATATATTATTATATTATATATTATATTATATATTATATTATATATATATATTATATATAATATAATATATTATATATTATATATATAATATAATATATTATATATTATATATTATATTATATATATTATATTATATATATTATATTATATATATTATATTATATATATATATATGTGTGTGTAGCAGAGTATCTAAGTTTGGCATGAAGAATTTGATCCTACTTTGATTGGGCCAGGTTAGATTCTGGGTGTTTCCGGAATTCCGACTGGTGACGTGATGTGACGTGCCATTCTCCAAGTCATCCTGGATCTTGGTTGGATCATTTTCCAACAGTTTCTTGCTTAGAAAACCCCTATGTTTCTTGGGGTTAACTTGTGTTAACTTGTTGGAAAAACTTATCATCAAGAAACTTATTAGGATCATTAACTTGTGTAACTTATCATCCAACTAGTTAATCCGCAACTGTTAAGTTACAGAAATCTTCCAAGAAATGTTGACCCAAGGATGTCTTGGCCCAATTAAAAAAACGCAGTACTTGGATGCTTCCCTGCAATAACCATAGCATAGCCACAACACATGTTTTTGTTGCCGGGTCTCTGAGAGGCTCGCGACCACTTACTACTTAAAGACTAGTAATTGTAATCTACATCAAATAATAGAACATCTAAATATCACTAGTAGCTATAACTATCTAAAAAAATTGTTCCACTTTCCATCTATCACTAGTAATAATTGACTACCCTCTGGTAATTTGTTACATAGCCATTGAAAAAATGACCATAGAAATAGTGGATTTTCCCATTAAAAATGGTGGATCTTTCCATGGTTATATTAGTTTTCCAGAGGATAAAATGTGGAACATGATCCGATCCTCCAAAGTCTGCCGAGACCGGCATGGAGCTCCTCAAGAAGGTGCGTCCTGACCGGCGTCCTGACTCGGGGCCAAGAAAAAAGTCTGAAAGAGAAATGGGACTGAACATGGGACGATTACTACGGTGGAAGAGTAATGGTACAATGTGGGGCCCCCAGTCGATAGCTAAGTTGGTGAACATAACTACAATTTCACTAGGGTTTATGGTAGTTATAACCATAGTTAGATGGGGTTATAAACCAACTTATAACTGGGGGGTACCACATTGTAATAATAATATAATGATATAAGCACAAAGAGTTGCTAAAGTCGTGCCCAAATGAGTGGGAATCGTTGTACTAGTAATAATAATGATAATGGTAAATAATGATAGTACTAGTAATTAATGATAATGGGTTAAACAAGAATGAGAAGATGGAAAATGGAAATAGTAATAGTAATAGTACTAGTATGACAATAATAACAATATTATATATAATAGGAGTAATCCCTTCCCACATTCATTAATTAAACACCCGCTCAACGAAACCATGGCGGATGTAGGGAACTCCCACGTTCCATTGGGACCATCCAATGGGTGTGTTGAATATTTAGGGATGGGATGAGCTATCCTCTGGCAAACTAACATAGCATAGCCAGCATAGCGATGGAAAGATTCACCATGATTAATGGGATTTTTCATGTTGAAACCATGGGTTTTTTCATCAACCAAAAAAAAAGGGATGTTAGTGGATATACCCTCTGGTAAACTAACGTAGCTATGGAAAGATCCACCATGATTAATGGGTAAATCAACTATTTTTATGGTCATTGTTTCAATGGCTATGTAACAAATTACCAGAGGGTACAATGGGGATATCGTATGGAATATTGTGTAGAATATGAATGGAATGCATAAACCAAGAATAATTTTTGGGTGTGACCTTTTAATGAGAGATTTTGCCCTGATTTATTGCTGTTGTTTCACGGGGATTGGATGAGTTCAATGAACCCGAAAAGGGTAGTGCAGACAGGTTCGCCAATTCAGTATGTCTGAACATGTTGTATACCCTCAAAATAGTATGTTTAACTGCCAAGATGATTATCAACAATCAAGTAAACTTGTTTTTTTGGCCCTAGATTTTCAGGTACCAAATCCAATTTGCCTGGTTCTAATACATGATGGAGGTATACACACCATTTCCCCACTGGACCAGACCAAATTGTGCTGCAAAAAAGACCATCCAAAACTGCCACCATAGAAACCCATGGTGTTTTTCATCATTGGATATATGTTTCACAATAGAAATTGTTTCGAAAAGCCTTGCCAGGAAGATGTGATCCATGAAAGAGAAGTGGCGTGGCAAGCCACGTGCCACAAGGACGTGGGGACTCCCATCCCGAAACACCAAGAAACCATAGAGATTGTCTGACGGAAATCGATGAAATATGATGAAATACTGTACCCCACATGGCCTTGTTGATATGTGTATGATTATATATATATAATTATATATATATACATACTATTATATATACACACGGTATTCTTATATAGTAATGAGAAAAATTATGATAGGTCAAAAGGATTTGGGGATGGCCCTGATGACGACCTCACTGGCCAACAGTGTCTCGAAAAATGGTGAGATCGACGAATCGATTTGGGGTGCGGCTCAAAATCCGTCACAAAACTTGGGTTTAATATGGTTTAACGGTTCAGTTCTGAATGATGTTTTATCTTTGAGCCATGTATTTATATTAAATCAGATTTCATGATCTTTAATTACATCATATTTGCTTAAGAATGCTCTTATATATAATTATAGGAACATATTTAATAATGACTCTATATATAGTCATATATATATATATGTATGTATTATATAAATGTACTGTACATCCATATGTATTATATATAGAACATATAATCAACATAGTTATCCATATAGATATGATATTTATAAATGGTTATATGTACTATATAAATGTACTGTTTATAGCATTTGATAACTATTTATCAATCTTTACATCCTGAGATCTTGGACCAGCGGTGTTTCGCCATGAAGCCACGCTGAGTCGATTGGCAGATGTTCAGCTGCAGCGAGGCAGGATTTATGCCATGGATTTTTGGGGATGGTCCATGGTAAATAAACATACGGCAAACATAGGATATCCATTTAGGATGGTGATTTATGCCATGTTTTTTTGGGGATTATGTGGTTTGTCATTGCTTTTCCCACACTAGAATATATGATAATATATATATATATGTAAAAGAGTGTGTGTTGATTCAACAATCGAATTGTGGTGAATTGTGATACATAAATCTACAAACACATTTAAAAAGATCCGTGTCCCGTTCTGAATTGAATCATGAAATTGGCTTGCGGATCGTTTTTTCTGCAGGCGATTCGCCTAGGATTTGCCCAGGAGAAGTGCAAAAACACCCAGGATTTGTCCTACGCATTTTGATTTGTTGGGCGGTCCAAAACCATGGATGGTTTAAACCAACCATAAGTTATCATTGATTTGAGTTATTCATGAAGTAACCATTAGGGTTTGGGGAAAAATCTAACCATTCCCCAGATATTCATGGGTTTTCCTGGAGGGTTTCCATTGGTTTTCCTGGATTTCCCACTGCCAGTTTGGATTGAGGAAACAGCAATTTGGCGGTGCCAAACCAATCTTCGCATGAGAAATGTCTCATTCACTGGATTAACCAATAAAAGATAACCATTAGATATACCCAACCTGGCTATGACTAACATAGCCATGGAAAGATCCACCATAGAAATAGATGGTTTACCTATCACTTAAAAATGGTGGATTTTCTCCATGGCAAACTGTGAATGTCATAACCAGGTTGGGTAGATTTGAAATGATTTGAACAATGCCCAACATGTTGGTGTGGTTGGCGTGAGGCCCTCACTGGGAACTGCTCCACACAACGGGAGACCCCGTTTTTTGGGGCGACACGAACATGTCATCCCCAAAGATGGGTTGGTTTTCACCAAAAAATGAATGAACATGACCCTAATGGGATAGTGTTTTTAAGTAGAAAATCCCCCAAGTAGAAAGGTGGATCCATGAAAGTTGAGAAGTCTGACACACTTTGACCATCTTTGACACATTCAAGGCTGCGTCCCACCTTGTTCGAGCTACCTTTCGATGCTTTGTCCGCGGCTTTAAAGACAGGCGCCGGGGGGGGGCGACGTCACAAAAGATGATTGAATGAGTAAGGGAAACTACCCTCCGGTCGTCAAACGAGGTAATAGAACATTCCTCATTTCTAGATTTGTTTCCCAGTAAAAGTTCCATTTCTTGCAGGAAATTTCAATTGCCATGGTTTGATGGTTTGATTACCCTCTGGTAAACTAACATAGCTATGGAAAATCACCATGTTTAATCGGAAAATCCACTATAAATGGTTAATAATGGTTATGTTCAATAGCTATGTTAAATTACCAGAGGGTACCGGAGGGTATCATCAACTATTTTTGCATCGAATTTTCCTTCAGATGGCCTGGGAAAATCAAAACAAGCCTGGGATGCGAAAAAATGATGGTCACATGGGCTGGAGCTACTGTAGCGCGTTGGTAAAGACTTCTTGGGACTTTGGTGCTGATTTATAATTTATATACACAGTATGCTGTAATACAATGTAATATCATCCATCGTCCATCATCATCATCATCCATCATCCATTATCATAACCATCATCATCACCACTCCGCATTGTGGGTTACCTGCTGTTCTGCCCAGGTAGCTTGACCGGCGGTTTGGAAAGCCCTAGCTTTCCACGACGTTTGTGGAATAGTGTCCGGATGGCCCAATGGTGGAGCCATTTGTGACGTTGACGACGTTGATGATGATATCGGCTTATTGAGATATTATAATATCAATATGTATATATATATATACATATGTATTATAGATATATTGGGGAATATCATAATCCATGAACTGGGAATAACTTCATTGATTTCTTGGTGGTGTTTTCATTGTATTTATACAATGGGATTTAACCAGAATTTATAACCAGTTCAACCATCAACATATGGGAATATCTTAATTTGATGAATGATGTTTGGTTAATGGACAATTAGAGGGATTATGCTACCCTCTATAAGCTGTGGCATCCCCCCCGTAAGCCTCATCATGTTGAGAGAATTTCGGGGTCACCTAGGAAACTTTCTTTTTTGTTGAAGAAACATCCTGATTATCATACCATCATTTCGGACCTGATGAGCTCACACTACTTGTAGGAGGGAAAACTCTAGGGATTATGCCAGTTTTCCTCTCCAAAATTGTCGCAGGTCATATGCAATTCTGCCCTGAGACAGGTCGTGTACTCTCTTCCTTTTGCCTCTTTTGCTATGGGTCTGAATTTGAAAGTCCACCAACACTGCAGCAAATGGATCATATCTTAAAAAATTGTTGTTTATATTTAGGCTTGCAAGAATCCGAACCTGAACTCATGCTGAGGTGAGAGTCAAGATTGGATCATCCTCAATCCTCATGATTTCGTTTAACGTTTGAACCACATGCCTAAAATGAGAACGGACGGATTGAACCAATACCACCCAACAAAACATGATTTCACATTGGTTCAAATTATAAATCAACTTTTTTATGTTTATTCTTATGGATCATTTGAAAATTCAGATCCTAAAGTCCTTGCATTAACCATTGCTATGTCCGGTCGCGGCTCGAGAATATGCCCCAGGTGGGTTCTTTGCGACCCCAAAGTGTAGGAAATCTGCAGGCGGCTGGAATGGGAATTGGATTGGGGCAATCCCAAAAAATCGCCGAACTTTGAAAAGGTCAGTCATGATTTACCCAGATCCATGTAAAGGTTGTGGTGCTTTTTGAGCAGCAGTGAGAACAGACTTTAAGTTTGACCAAGAATTAAGCTGAGGATAACTGAAGATATTGTTGTACATGTTATACAACGACAAGGATCACTTGAAGGATGACTTGAAGAGTGTCTTCTGCCTTCCCATCATTTCAAAGTGGCAAGTTCAGTCGTAGACATTGATGTCTTGGCCTCACGGTACACCCTTCCAATCCATTCATCCACTGCTTACTCATGATGATGTTCATTTGGAAAAAAAAGTTCATTTAGTTTCCCACCAAAAATTGTGATTTTCGGGGGTTAATGGGTTAATGCCTCATGTTCACACAAATATCAACTTGTTGATGAAATATAAATTCGATATAATTATGATCTGACTATATCTGACTGATATCTCATAGAATTACATAAAATGTACCAGTATCAGATTGCCACCCCATAAATGTCCCATTATATCCCCACTAGTAGTATAGTTGGTTATATCTCGATTTTCAGACACACCAATTTCCGTTTCATAGGAGCAGTGTCAAAACCCATTGGTGTATTGTTGGGATTGGGCTTCTACTAACCTTTTGAAAAGAGATCATTACAATCCATTCTCGGAACAGATACCCTCTGGTAATTTAACATAACTATGGAAAATCACCATTTATAGTGAATTTTCCCATGACAAATTGCAATTTTCAATAGCTATGTTAGTCATAACCAGAGGGTAAACAAACCAGTAGAGCCAGTTCGCAAGCAGTTTTTCCACCGCCGTACTTCTTCAAGGAATCCTAGGTCACTAGACGGCTAGGACATCCCTACTGTGGATGGTTGCGGAATCCTGCACCAGTTGGTAACGAATGGTAACTATGATTAACTATGATTAACTATGAAACACTGGGATCATGATGGGTTTATAACGGGATAATCATGATAAATATGATAGATCATCTATTAACTGATGCAGGATTTCGCAACCATCCGCAGTATTGATCGGTGATGATGGATGATTTGACGATCACATATGTGCCACATTGATCATATTGTGCCACGGTCAAGAGATCGATTAGATTAACCCATGAATTTGGGGATGGTCATCTGAGTCATCAATCCAGTTTTAATCCGAAAAAAACATCATGGTGTTTGGGTTCCCATGATGCGATGTATGACGGAAAAAAAAAAAAACGAAACAAAAACCATGTTTTGATCATGGCACATAGGGTCTACTTAGCGTCAGAATATGAGGATGCATGGGGATATTTTATTGAGAAATGATGGTTGATGGCTGATTGGTTGATACCCTCTGGTAAACTAACATAGCTATGGAAAATCACCATTTTGAATGGGAAAATCCACTATAAATGGCCATTTTCAATAGCTACTTTAAATTACCAGAGGGTAATTAAATTGCCAGGGTTCGCCTGAAAATCTCAATGCAGACACTCTCACAAAGCCAGGATTCAAAAATTTCAATATTCTTAATTGACCTAATAAAAATGCCCTGGTTGATTGGTGATTATAGGGAGTTGTACTGCGAAACCTATCAACCAACTAGAATAATGAGATGGGTTAGGAATAATGATATGGGATAGGGGTATTTTTAATGCCTCAATTAATGATTCCATTTTGTTTGGGTGTTTCCAATTTCTTCCAGCCCTTCGTTTTCGAGTCGGGATCGATTTTGTCCATTGCTTGTGCCAGGACATGTTTCGACGCCAAGAAGTGACGGTTAGAGAGGAGGCAATCGGCAAGTGCAGCGTACTTGGTTGACAGTTGAACAGATGTTTTCAATTGTTTTCAAAATGGACAGCCCAAAAGAGAGCAACCAGTGCGACAGATCCACCAGGCATTGAAATCTGACATCAAAGCTACTCCACCTTGTCTGCTGTACAGTAGCTAGTTTCTGGGGGCCAGTATCTCCATTTCATTGGCTTGTATACATTTCTTGAGGGCAAAGAAGCAGATCCAAAAGCGTGTCTATCTCGCAAGAAACCCAATCTGGTTGGTGGTTTGGAACATTTTTTATTTTTCCATATATTGGAATTAATCCTTCCCATTGACTAATATTTTTCAAGATGGTTATATAATCATACATACATGCATTCACACATGCATACAGACAGAGAAACCAGATTCGAACATACCCCACAACCACCTTCTTGGCTTATAGCAACCCCCCCAAAAAAAGGAAACTGGGGAAATCTCCACACTGGAGGCCTTTGTGAGAAAATCGTCATGGAAAATCCTCTGCAAAAAATATGAAGATTGAGAAAATTCATGAACGTCCATGAAAATCCTCTAGAACATCATCTCGTTGGTGGTTTCAAACAATTTTTATTTTCCATTTCATATATGGGATAATCCTTCCCATTGACGAACTCCATCATTTTTCAGAGGTGTTGAAACCACCAACCAGTCTAAAGATGGGGGTATTGCTTCCATCCCCGCCCAGGGTTCTTGTGAACCACGTGCCGTAACGGCACCTCTGGCAGAGCCCAAAGCGGCGTGGATCTTGGGCGGCGACGCGGCCGGGCACCTGGCGGACCGGAATTGGTTACCAATGGATTTTGGAGGTCTCGTGGGATCATATGATATTATTACCCTCTGGTTATTTAACATAGCCATGGAAAATCACCATTTTTAATAGGTAAACCATCTATAAATGGGCCATTTTCCATGGCTATGTTGGATAACCAGAGGGTATATCTGGGTAAATTTCATCACGACCTCACGTCGCGACCGAAGCCTGGGAATCATGGTGAAAATAAAGGGAAATCATCCCCAAATGGCCCAACAATTCAGGTGAGTGAATTATTGTAATTTACCCAGATATAATATATATATATTATCTGGGTTGGTGGTGACTGGAACCATGGAATTTTATGAATTTCCATTCAGTGGGGAATTTCATCATCCCAACTGACGAACTCATATTTTTCAGAGGGGTTGAAACCACCAACCAGATATATACATATATAATATGCTAACATGAAAATCATGAAATGTTGCGCCTAGAAGAGATTATTTCTTCCCTGGACAAACATTGATTCAACATCAACCAAATGGGCCGAAAAAGGAATGCACAAAGACATAATTGTGGAATGATGTAAAATATGTTGTATTGAAACCAGCACACGCGACAGCTGTGCAGCTGCGAATTGCTTCTACTTATGCTTTGACTAGTAGTGGCAGCATATGGCATCAGCAGGAGGGGAAGTAGTGCTAGCAGTAGCAATAGGGGTGGTAGAAGTGTAACGCATTGTTTGCTATGATGAAGCCTTTCCAATGGGTACTGCCCGGGGACGTTACGCAAACTCCCAATCCGTAGTACAGATTACCGCAGAGCAATCGATACTACCCTCTGGTAAACTAACATAGCTATTGAAAATGGCCATTTATAGTGGAATTGCCCATTAAAAATGGTGATTTTCCATAGTTATGTAACAGTTTACCAGAGGGTAGATGACTAGATTGTTGACTCCACACCCATATACTGTATGTCTTGGCTGTCTTGGATGCGATTTATTGGAGATATGATGCAATGAACACACAGGAATTATATGTATGTCGCTGGCAGTTGCAGCTAAACAGCTAATGATGCCAGTATATCATAGTTAGTGGGGACCGCAGTGGAAATACAGCCGCTATGTGTTTTGTTGCTGCCAGTCTGCTGAGTGGCATTTTTTGTGGTGACCACCGACGAGACTTGCAAGCATTGCACCCAAAACATCCAAGAACATTCGGCATACCACTACATATCCCTTGTTCAGATTGGAGATTTTACCAGGAAAATTAATTAGAAGATGTGTTGAAACTTCTGGATGCGTAGCAGGCCCAGTGAATTTCAGGAGAGTGCATGATTCCTGGTCAAGGGAATGTAGATTCTGTGATGGTTTGGGCAAGAAGTATCCCACAGTCTCTGTTGCGTAAGGGAGGCTAGGGAGCGAAATTGCGGATGCCATCGGTCAACTCGACTGACGTTCATGTTTTTCACCTAGCTGGGGTGCAGACAAAAAAAGCAAGAAAACCCTATGAATGCTTCAAAACGCCTGATTTCCTGGTCTGTTTCCCGAATCTCCTTGCTGTGCAGTCACCAGCTGTGATCCTCCGACCTAGGTCATGCATTACAAGAGCGGTCGAAAGTACAAGCTGGTGCCCGATCTGGGGCTTGCATTCCAGTGGTATTACTTTAATTAGGCTACTGGCCCTTTGGAAAAGAGAAGCTGTTCGGAGCAAAGAATGGTCCCAGACCCTTCAGGCTCAATGGCTAGATTCTGTTTGGTTTTGGTAGTGGATTAAGGTTCTTGCCAGGGATGGGAAAATAAAAATAGACTAGCCAGAAAAGTTTAAAACTGTTTGGGAATAGATTTTGAACAATATTTAACATAGACCCTGCCAGATAGGGTTTGGAAGATTAGTTTCCACTAAAAATTCTTTTCAGGTCTATATTAAATTTCCAGAGGGTAAACTGATCTGGATTCATTTGTGCTGATGTGGTCCATCAAAAAGTAGTTTGGCTCAGCATCAGCGCCCTTCATCCGAATGAGCTGCAGGACCCCTTGTCTATGCGCATCGCTCCCTTTTCGGATAGCAAGATGGAGCAGCTCGGTTAATCTTGCTGTTGTACAAGATGTCGAACTGGTGAACTGGGGGATACTTTTCATGAACATCAATGAACAAGAGTGGTCAATGGGAGATCTCCAGGATCCTAAAATGGAGGTATAGTTTTACGTAAACGTACCATAGTTCAGGCCATATGAATGGTGGGGATATTCCCATTGAATCAATGAACATGGCTCAGCAAATTGGAGACCTTTGCCCCACCAGCGATAGGCCACGGCGAAAGCCAGACACCCGAAAAAACATCGGTTTTAGTGCAATTCACTGGCAAAACCCATAGGAAAATGGGAAAACATAGAAAAATCCATAGGAAAATGGAGGTTTACCCTCTGGTAAACTAAGATAACTATGGAAAATCACCATTTGTAATGAGTAAATCAACGAACTGAATGGGCCATTTTCAATAGCTTTTTGTATAGTTTACCAGAGGGTAAAGTTCATTAAGGGAGATCACCTATGTGAGGTTCATTTTTGTCTGGGTTGCAATGATGAGAACATGTGATAATGAATTGCTTATTCCATCTCAGAGAGGGTGGTGCCAACCACAGGTGTGGGGAATTGGATTTGGGATCCTAAATGTCTATAAAATATAGTACCCTCATGTAAGCGCCAAAACGATGCAAAAGTTATTGCCCACTGTTTAATAGTAGGTTTTTATTCATTTCTTACATCTGTTTGTTTTCCGCTGCGATTCAGAAACCCGACCTCATCTCTATTGTGAAACAATGTAAAACTTGGTTCAGTCGCAGCCACAGGAAACATGCAGAGAAGCCAAATCTGGTGAGTGCTTTGGCCACTTCGGAGGCGGCTGCTGGGGTCTGCTGGATGTCAACTGTCGCTGGATGATTTTGGCGACCAATCAGGCGATGGTTTTTTCGGCAACCAAGTGGGTTTCCCAATGGGAAACACCCGAAAATGGTGGTAAAAATTAACGTTGAAATTGAAAGCACGACAAAATGATAGAAAATTGAAATGTTGAAGTTCAGGGTAAGAACGTAGATTGAACCCGCATCAATGTTGAAATATTTGGGCAAACTCTGCATGCGCAATTTATATAATCCTTGAATGTTTGGTTATCAATGGGAACCTGTTTTGTAGCCACCTAAATATCTATCTTTCTTTTCTGCTCTTCTCTAAGACATCTGCTTAAACGCTGCTTAAACAAGTCATCCGAGTAGTCGTTTTCAGGCCCGGCAGCAACGTATCATGGTTTTCCAGAAGCAAATCCAATGGTTTCAAATGAATGGTCAGCAGTTGTCACGGCCCCATGGGCAAATGCTGGTACCCACGGTACCCAAAACAAGAGGTGGTGATCTCGTTGACAAATGAAAGCAATATTTGGAATGGATTATACCAACCCCCAAATAGATAGAGTTGGAAATCAGGAGGCACGTCGTTTGTAACATCCGGGACACGCTTTTCTCTCGTTTTTGGGACCCCCGAGTATCCAAACAGCCAGAGGACAAAACATCCATTTTATAGGTTCAGCCACCAGCCAGCAGTGTATAATTTCTTATACTTTGTTGTTCCTCATCTTACTTTTTTTGTTGCTAAGTCACGTGCCTATGTTGATTGCTTAGATTATCTTATATTATATTTCTTGAGATGATTTGAGATGTATATTTTCAACCCCGATTAATAAGCTACCAGTTTACTAATTACAAGAGGTCTCAAAAATAGTTTTTGTTAGTAACATTTAGTAGCTCCTCTTATTTCATCAACCTGGCGCGCACCGCTGGACCACCCAGGGCCGCACTCTGCGTGCTTCGGCTTCGGTGCATTTCGACGACGTGCCGCAGCCGCAGCGGAAGGGTCCAACCAGGGAGGCGCCCGGAGTCGATGCAGAAACGGCGCTGGCCGTGGGTAAAGAAATCCCATCCCCCATGTCAACCCCAGGGGGGTATTCGCAACCATAGATTTATCATTGATATATTCATCAACCTCTGGTTAATCATTTATCCCATTATCCATCATTTATCCCCACTATTCATCATCAACCATATGTTTTGCTGGTTGGTGGTTTGGAACATTTTTTATTTTCCATAATATATGGGATCATCCTTCCCATTGACTTTCATATTTTTCAAGATGGTTAAAACCACCAACCAGTCATGATTTGATACCTTTCCAATTCAACAGCCGTAAACGGGGTTTATTAATCCAGGGTTGACATGAAAAACACCCCCATTGTATAATCCAGTGGAAATTCCCTACATCTACTATGGTTTCTAGGGGTGTTTAATATGAATGGGGGATGGGATTAAGCTAGTTATACTATGTTATAATTACTATAGATGGCCCAGTTAGTTGGATGATTTCCGTTCTCAGATTGTGAAGTTCGAAAGAGTTCTGTTTGCTTTCCAGAGAATGGTCCCTTCGGGCCTAATCTTAAAACAATACCATTCAACACCAGTAACTACGCCCCAAGATGGAACCCTCGTTTGGTATTGCATCTCTGCATTTTGAGGGGCATATAGGGTAATTCACATCAGGGAGGGCAAAAACTTGGGGCAGTAGATTGCCATGATTGAGATTTTTGACACGAGATTATGCACAACTATTTGTGGGGTTTCCTGAAATGGGGAGACCCCCAAATCATTCATTTTAGATTGGGATTTTCCATTACAAAGCAACCATTTTGGGGTACCCCCATTTATGGAAACCACCATATTTAGACATTATACATTGTTCCACAATGACTTGTACGCGCCAGAAAGTCTGCCGCGGAACACTAGTCGAATAGTCCCACCTTTGCCTCGCCTACGCTCAGCAACTAAAAATATGAAGTCAATAGGAAGGTGATGTCCAAAACCATAAAACGGCACATGTTTTTGTCACCCATCTTAAATTTCAGCAGGGGGAAGTATATATGGTTGGTGGTTTGGAACATGAATTTTATTTTTCCATATATTGGGAATTTCATCATCCCAATTGACTTTCATATTTTTCAAGATGCTTAAAACCACCAACAAGTATACATATATATATATATGCTAATATGATTTTTTTAATAGGTAAACCATCTATTTCTATGGGTCATTTTTCATGGCTATGTTAGTCATAACCAGATGGTGTATATATATATAACAGTATATTATGGCTATAAATGGGATGATATCATTCCATGGTTTTTCCCATGAAAATGGGATGAAGATCAACGGAGAAAAATCACCCGTCTGATAGCCAGTCATTCCTGATCCCCAGTAGGCAGTAGGCTCCCCATTCCGCCAGGCCTGGGCTTCGGTGCTATGAGGCGGATCTGTTTTTTGGGTCAAGCTGAACCACTTCTGAAATTGAACCTGGAATCCCAACTATGGGATATATATATATATATTCAGATAACTACATATATATATATATATATATAAATAGTATGCTATACTGATATGTATATATAACTACTGATCTTACAATCCTGTTCCACAGCCAAACAATTGGAAGGCGGAAGGTACATTTCAGATTCCGGAGGTCAAAAGCACATGTAAATTGTCGCATTCCAGTCGCTGACGCGTACTCGTGGGAGCCTAGAACCTACCACTTCATGTTCAAATGGCAGTTTCTTTGAAGGAACACCACGGTCCCAAACCTGTGAGAGGATCCTGTACTGTAAGTCACCCGCCACATGGTTTGGAGTTGTCAGTCGTGCCACTCGGTGCAAACTGGCTGGGGATCACTTCAAAATGACCAAAATCTCTGTGGGTTTGGGTCTTGGAATTTTTGTTGATCTATATAGTCTAGGCCCATAATCCTATGTGTGTGTATGTATTATATATATATATATATTCGAGCCCTATTTCGAGTGAAATCTAAAATCTGACCAACTCGCAGATTTTCAACCCACATTCATACCTGAAGTCCTGGGAATGCTGAAACGGATTGCTAATCCATTGGCCTATGGGTCTGTTTTTTCTTCACTCGAGTCATGACGTTGGAATGCCAGGAAGCCCCCGACCGCTGACGCACGGGTTCTGAAAATGGTGGCTACCCAACTCCGAAAGCGAATTGAAGACTATGAAACTGGTAGTTTCGCCCCCGACTCTTCATGGTTTTCAAGAGCCACCTGGCATGCGCCCACGAATGTCCCCGGGCACATTTTTTTCGCCCACAAAAATTCGCTTCAGCCGGGCACGACTCACTCGGTCTCCAGCCAAGCAACAGAAATGACTCCCAAAATCTCCCCAAAAAAAAAGGCCATTGCCCCCAGTACGTGGCAAGTCAATGGGGAAAGGATATGATAACTATGGTGAAAAGAATTGGGACACCATCCACTCCATGGGGACATGTTGTGATAATTTGTTTTGGAGATTTTTGGATTCCATATTTTCAGACTAATGATGGTTAATCTTAGGGACACCATCCACTCAATGACCTTGAATCGAGTGAGATTCATGATGAGTTCAACACATGAAGACCTTTGGGCCAAGAAGGGGATGATGGCCAGAATGACTATGATCTATGTCAAGTCTATTTGTTGATTTCAGGAGTGCAGAAGCTGATGATTTCAGATATGTTTTCCCATTTCTGGACACGCCAACCCAAGAGGCAATGGAGAGACACTGTGTAGACACTGAATCATGTTTCAAGATACTCAACTGCGTGATTGTCAAGCCATGTGTGGTACTTTTATTCAGAAGCCCTTCGGAATCGGAAGCAGAATGTACTTGTTCGATCATGACTGAAATCTGGTTGGTGGTTTGGAACATTTTTTATTTTTTCCATATATTGGGAATAATCACCCCAACTGACTAATATTTTTCAGAGGGGTTGAAACCACCAACCAGGAAATGGATGATACTCATGTTGAGGGCTTTGTATTACTTTGCTATTGTGTTTCAGGCTCAGTAAAAAATCATCACGCTACTTACAGCTCAGCATTGATTCCAGATAATTCGAGCTTGCGTCGCAAGGTCCACAAGCCTCTTATCATCAATACATCATTAAATTATCGTGCTTGAGACTAATACTACAATGCTATAAATCTACATCAAAAAGCCTCTTTACATCTCAAATTATATGAAATTGCTATTGAAATGCTACCACCCGGGCCCGTGGTCTTTGTTTGGGCATTGGCATTCTCCGGTATTGTTGAGGTATGACGCACAAAAACCATTTGCAGCCTGCAGGCATCAACAATAGGCAACTGTTGGTTGATGATTTAATGGAATTTTAACTATTTAACCGCCGGAATATGGGATTTTATCAGGAACAAATGGGGATATCATTGATAAATTATGGTTGATGGATTGTATTGGCGATCATGATACGGCTTATATATGCTTATATATTAACTAAACAGTACGTCATGAGATGGGATGGAGGTATTTTTTGTTGGCTCACATGGATTTGTCCAGTAGCCCCAGAACATGTTAATTGAACGAATGATGATAAACCTTAGGAATTTTGGGCTCCCTGTTTTGGACAAAGCCACATCAATTGAATTTGGACACCATCCGACGAAAAGATGCTCCCACCGGCTGAATCATTTGCAAGCTGTAGTTTGCTGAGAGCTGGGTTTCTCCTTGTGTTACAAAAGAAAACGTATGCAATGCAATGCAATGTAGTGGTATGGAATGGAATGGAAGAATGGCATGGTATGTATCTACTATTGGTCTCTACTATTAGTCTCTAACGTTTCAAGGTGCTTCAAGACGGACTGGCATCAAAGCCACAAAGCCACCAGTTCTCAGGGCTGCTCCTTTAGAAGTCGATCCACCCCGAATGGGGCCGTGGTCAACGTTGGAACCACGAATTTGGGGCTCGTGCGCAACGACGAAAAGGGCCGTTTTTGTCGGAAGAAGATCCTGAGTTTGGGCTGAGGCAATGTCAAGCCCTGGTTGAATCTGGTGATGGATAGCCCTTGATCGATGATATAGCCACAGGCTTGGGACCACAGAAGGCTTAGGCTTAACGGTTTTAGTATTACCCTCTGGTAAACATACAAAAAGCTATTGAAAATGGCCAGAGAAATAGTTGATTTACCTATTGAACATAGTGATTTTCCATCGTTTTTTGTATGTTTACCAGAGGGTAATCATCTGATTATTGGGGTACCCCATGTTGACCAAAAACCAATCTCCATGGATTTTGTCCAGATCATAAATGGTTGGTTATCACTGAGCTAAATCATATGGATGACAACTATAGTTTGTGTCATCATGAAAATAGTGTGGAAACCATTTTTATGGCTAAGTCACAAACTGGTACCTCAAAAAAAAATAGTTTGTGACTTTTTGGCCTTTCAATCGTGATCATTTGGTGTTCTCAGTTGACGATTTGCCAATTGATCAGTGCAACTCCTCAACTCCAACCGATTCAAAGCCATTTGGGGCGGGACCACTCCTATGACTGGAAAGTTGCTAGGCTGCTAGGCCATATAGAAAGGTGATCCTGATAAAGCACCCAGTGGGACTTCTAAACCTGGTTGTCTTTCTGAAGCCGGTAGAATACAAGCAAGAATCATCCTCAATTCAATAAGTTAAGAACCCCAAAAAGAAAAAATATGGTGAGCTTGAATTCTATCTACTCAAGGATGATCTTACATTAATATGTCGTGATTTAAGATAGTTACTTCGCAGACATGGGAAGGCATTCTCGGATCCGAACGGGACAACGGGGCAATTGACCCATGAATTGCTTGGACATCCCATCAGATGATACGCCGACTATGATCTGGCTCCAGAAATGAGGGATGTGTTTTAACCATTTTTAACCCAAATGAAAAACCCAAATGAAAAATAGTGAAAAAACGGTATTAAGCAAGGATTCTTATTCAATGGCGATCATGAAGTGATGATAAGTGATGAACATGGTAGAGGTAAGTTTAATAAAGCTCAGTTTCAGAGGGGTACCCTCTGGTAAACTATACAAAAAGCTATTGAAAATGGCCATTTATAGTGAGTTTTCCCATTAAAAATAGTGATTTTCCATTGTTATGTGGCTGTTTACCAGAGGGCTAAGTTTGAACGATGTCGCTTCGATGAGGATCAATTCCACTGAACTTGGCCTCGCGAGGCCGCGGTCCTTGCCACGAAAGTCACGTCGCAGGCGTCGAGTTGGAGTACAGGCATGCAGTGACTAGTGGGATGTTATAATTATGAGTTATGTAATCACACACAAACATATATATATAATTTTATATAATCACATATATATATATACATCTTTATATACATATATATATATATATATACATTGTATATACATATATATATATATACGACATATATATATATATATATATACATGATTCGTATGAGGCTCACTTTCGCCAGTGCTTTTTCATCTCAGCAGACTCAGCAGTGTTGTGTTTTGTGAACAGATGAGACTTCAGATGAAAACGGCTTGGATGATGTTGACATGTGTATACAGTATACACTGCAATAAGTTAGTAAGGTTAGGAAACATTATTGTATATCTGTATATCTATAATGATGCATATCAATGTATATATGATACAGTATATGTGTATTAATATATTTTTATGTACACCACACACACATACTATTTATGATTCATTTATGTGTATGAGCACCATAGATATTCAACGTGCTCAGCTGTCAGCTCGTGAGGCATTGGTCATCCAACGACCAGAAAGGATTATGTCTCCATATGTCTCCAAGGTCTCTGAATTGTCCCCCTTTCGAGCCTTTCGAACATGTCGAAGCCCCTGAATAGTAGAGTTGAGTGGAGTCGACATGTTGAAACTGAACACATGTCTTGTTGTTTCCAGCTTTGAATCCCAAGTTGAGAAATAGGTCCAGGCGCCCAAAAAGGAAACCCACGGTTTTTTGCCGCCCGGTCGCAGTCTGCCGAAGCCAGGGTATCTGCAAATTCCTTGTTACAAGGCGCGACTGAGATGGATACCCAGGGTAGTCCTTGACTATTAAAAATGAGGAATTGACGGTAGCAAAATATAGAGCGGTAGCAAGTGGTACTGTATTGTAAAAAAACGATTTATATATTTTTTATGTACATATAGATGTATATATATATAGAGAGAGAGAGATTGTATGAGAGAGATTGTATGTAAAGGGTATATATATATACACCATTTGTATGATGTATGCATGTAGTATTACCATATTATATATACACACCATCTGAAAAGGGTTCATTTCCTTGTCAGTTCCGGTGCTTATTATATATGTTCAACATCATCCGAGTCCAAGTCTGGGACTCACTCAGCGCTGCTGCGAAGACAGACATCCCATTTTACTCAAGGATGTGCATCCCAGTTAATAAGTGGTTTACAACCTATATACATATATATATAACTACTGTGATTGGTAAAGCACCAATCCCACTGGCAGCACCTCCGCGTCGCGCCTTTTCCCAAGCGCCTCTGCTCAAGGTTGCTATGCGCACCTTCCAGGTTGAAGGATTGGATTCGGCCCAGCAAGA